>Ga0153916_10003328_pt1 | contig 11955 bp, 11 predicted proteins | sample Opewatmetagenome_FD_109642 | JGI IMG/M metagenome (GOLD analysis project Ga0153916, IMG submission 109642) | Freshwater wetland microbial communities from Ohio, USA - Open water 3 Core 3 Depth 4 metaG | ecosystem: Environmental > Aquatic > Freshwater > Wetlands | place: USA: Ohio, Lake Erie...
AAACGAGCGACCTTCATCAAAATAAAACCCCGCTCGAGATGCACGACGTTCCCGCCCCATCGCCGGGAGAGCGGGAGATTCTGATCCGGGTCCTGACCTGCGGTGTTTGTCACACTGAGCTCGATGAAATCGAGGGCCGGACGCCGCCGCCGAAACTCCCCGTCGTCCCCGGCCATCAGGTGGTCGGAAGGGTCGAAGAGACCGGACGCCGGGGCAGACGTTTTAAAAACGGCGATCGCGTCGGCGTTGCCTGGATTTATTCGGCCTGCGGACAATGCCGGTTCTGCCGCAGCGGCCGGGAGAATCTGTGCCCTGATTTCCGGGCGACCGGCCGGGATGTCGACGGCGGGTACGCGGAATACATGGTCGTTCCTGAAGATTTTGCCTATCCGATTGCCCGGGTCTTTAACGAGGCCGAGGCCGCGCCTCTTCTCTGCGCGGGTGCCATCGGCTACCGGTCACTGAAGTTGACGGGGCTCAAAAACGGCCAGGCGCTCGGCCTCACGGGCTTCGGCGCATCCGGACACCTCGTCCTCCTGATGGTCAAGCGCAGATATCCCAACACAAAAGTTTTTGTTTTTGCCCGGGCCGAGCAAGAGCGCGAGTTTGCCCGGGAACTCGGAGCGGCCTGGGCCGGCGAAACCGAGGAGACTCCGCCCCGGAGGCTCGACGCCATCATCGATACGACTCCCGTCTGGAAACCCGTGCTCGAAGCCCTCAAGAACCTGGACAGCGGAGGACGGCTGGTCCTAAACGCGATCCGCAAAGAGAACATCGATCAAGAATATCTTCTAAACCTCGACTATCCCGTTCACCTCTGGATGGAAAAGGAAATCCGGAGCGTCGCCAACGTGACCCGGGCCGATGTCGTAGGATTCCTCCAACTGGCGGCCGAGATTCCGATCCGGCCCGAAGTCGAGGAGTATCCCCTGGCCGAGGCCAACCGGGCTCTCATCGATATCAAGGAGCGCCGAATCCGCGGCGCCAAGGTCCTCCGCGTCTCCGGAGATGGTTAAGTTCAAGATGACTCGATTCGCACTATTGAAATACGTATCCTTTTGTGCTATTTTGTTGGGCTATTCTAGGATTGAGTTCCAAGGAGACCGTCAATGAGCAAGAATGGAAAATATTTTTTCACGTCGGAATCGGTAACCGAAGGTCACCCGGACAAGATCTGCGACCAGATCTCGGATTCCGTTCTGGACGATCTTATTCGTCAGGACCCCAAGAGCCGCGTCGCCTGCGAAACGCTGACCACGACCGGGCTCGTCCTCATCGCCGGGGAGATCACCACCCTGGGCTACTGCGATTTCCAGAAGCTCGTGAGAAATACGGTCCGCGACATCGGCTATACGAAAGCGGAATACGGTTTTGACTATAAAACGTGCTGCGTCATTTCCTCGATCCACGAACAGTCCCCGGACATCGCCCAGGGCGTGAATGAGACCGAAGGACATGAGCAGGGAGCGGGGGACCAAGGCTTGATGTTCGGGTATGCCTGCCGGGAGACGCCGGAGTTCATGCCCATGCCGATCATGCTGGCCCACAAGATCGTCCGCCGCCTGAGCGAAGTCCGGAAGGATAAGACTCTGCCCTACCTCCGGCCGGACGGCAAGTCCCAGGTTACCATCCAATACGAGGGAGAAGTCCCTCAGCGCGTCGAGGCCGTAGTCATCGCGGCCCAGCACAATGATAAGGTCAAGATCGAGGACCTTCGGGAAGACCTCAAGCGCGAGGTCATCAAGAAGGTCATTCCCGCCAACCTCATCGATAAGGATACCTGGAAGAAGGTCTTCATCAACGGCACGGGCCGGTTCGAGATCGGCGGCCCGCTCGGCGACACGGGGATCACCGGTCGCAAGATCATCGTGGATACCTATGGCGGCGTGGGAAGCCACGGCGGCGGCTCTTTCTCGGGGAAGGACCCCTCCAAAGTCGACCGCTCCGGCTCCTACATGGCCCGCTATATCGCCAAGAACCTCGTGGCCGCTGGCCTCGCCGATAGACTCGAAGTCCAGCTGGCCTACGCCATCGGCGTCCCTGAGCCCGTTTCCGTCATGGTGGATGCGTTCGGGACGGCCAAGATCTCTGAAGACAAGATCAAGGAGCTCATCCGGGCCCACTTCAAGCTGACGCCTAAGGGCATGATCAGCTACCTCAACCTGCTGCGTCCCATCTACAGGAAGATCGCCGCCTACGGCCACTTCGGCCGGACCGAGGAAGAGTTCACCTGGGAATGGACCGATAAGGCCTCGGCGCTCAAGAAGGACGCCGGCCTATAATCGTCCGGTCCCGGAAGGGGATCAGACGCACGATCCGGCCCCGGGCCGCATCCCGGGGAGACTTTGAGGATAAAAGGATGAAACATGGATTTTGACGTAAAAGACCTGAAATTATCACGGCCAGGGAAGCTCAAGATGGAATGGGCGGCGCGGTCCATGCCCGTCCTCGAAAGGATCAAGATCCGTTTCGGGAAAGAGAAGCCCCTCAAGGGGCTGAGGATCTCGGCCTGCCTCCACGTGACGAGCGAGACAGGAAACCTGATGCAGGCCCTGAAGCTCGGCGGGGCCGAGGTCAGGCTCACGGCCAGTAACCCCCTCAGCACGCAGGACGAAGTGGCCGCCGCCCTGGTGAAGTTCGACCGGATCTCCGTCTTCGCCATCAAGGGGGAGGACAATAAGACTTATTACCGCCACATCAACCAATCTCTCGGCCACGCCCCGCAGATCACCATGGACGATGGCGCCGACTTGGTGACGACGATCCACTCCAGCCGCCGGGACCTCCTGCCCGGCATCCTCGGGGGGACCGAAGAAACCACGACGGGGATCATCCGCCTTCGAAGCATGGCCAGGGGAAAGGTTCTGGACTATCCCATCATCGCCGTGAACGATGCCGACACAAAACACCTCTTCGACAACAGATACGGAACGGGCCAGAGCACGCTGGACGGCATCCTGCGGGCGACGAACGTCTTGCTGGCCGGACTCAACTTCGTCGTGGCCGGCTACGGCTGGTGCGGCAAGGGACTGGCGATGCGAGCCAAGGGCGCAGGGTCCCACGTTGTCGTCTGCGAGGTGGATCCCATCAAAGCCCTGGAAGCTGAGATGGATGGCTTTTCGGTCATGCCCATGGCCGAGGCCGCCCGGATCGGGGACGTTTTCGTGACCGTGACCGGGAACAAGGCAGTCATAGGACAGGGGCACTTCCTTAAGATGAAGGATGGGGCCATCGTGGCCAACTCCGGCCACTTCAACGTCGAGATCGACATCCCGGCCCTCGAAAAGCTGGCCCATAGAAAAAGACAGATCCGGCCGTTCATCGAAGAATACACGCTCAAAGGAGGCAGGAAGATCAATCTCCTGGGGGAGGGACGGTTGATCAACCTGGCCGCCGCTGAAGGCCATCCGGCCATGGTCATGGACATGAGCTTCGCCAACCAGGCCCTCAGCGCCCGGTATCTCAGCCGGCATGGAAGATCGCTGGAGAAGAAGGTCTATCCCGTGCCCGGAGCCATCGACCGGGAGATCGCGGCCCTGAAACTCGCCTCGATGGGGGTCTCCATCGATAAGCTGACGCCCGCCCAGAGGAAATACCTCGAGGACTGGGAAGAAGGGACCTAACCTCGCTTCTTCCCCTTGATGATGTCCAGATATTCCTTGGTCTTGTCCTTCGTTTCCTGGTCCCGGACGAGCGGTGAAATCCTCTCCAGGACCTCTCGGGCCTTTTCGAACTCGCTGTTTTTAAAATAGGCCGCGCCCAGATTGAAGCCGAAGTCGGGGTCGTTAGGGACCATGCCGACCGCTTCCTCGTAGGAGTCGATGGCGCCCTCGATATCGCCCTTTCGTTCCAGGATCTGTCCCTTCAGGTCGTGGGCCATCGCAAGCCGCTTCTTAATCTGTATAGCCCTCTGGACATTGTCGTAGGCTTCGTCGATCCTGTTCGTTAAGAGGTAGAGGCGCGCCAGGTTGTAATAGGGAAGCTCCCGTGAAGAATAGTTGGCGTCTTCGAGGGCCCTCTTGAACTCCTGCTCTGCCTTATCGACGTACCCCAATTCCTGGTAGATCGTCCCCAAGTTGTTTCGGGCTTCCGTGAACTGAGGGTTGATCTCAAGGCTCTTCTGGAAGGCCGCCGTCGCCTCCTGGAATTTCCCCTTCATCGATTGGGCCAGGCCCAGGGCGTTCCAAGCCAGGAAGTACCGGGGGTTCAGAGAGAGACTTTTATTGAGATACCGGATGGCCTCATCGACGCTGTTGCCGTTAAGGTAAAAAAGCCCCAGATTATACTGATACTGGGGATCCTTTTCGCGGGACCTGGCCAGCTTCGTCTGGCTTGACGCACAGAACGTCAGGCCGAGGCAGGCGAGGACGATGAGCACGGGCTTCATCTTCATCCGTCTCTCCTTTCAAAGGCGCCTCCGCCTCAGGGCTCACTCGATCTTGAGGGCCCTTGACATAAGATCTTCAATGGCCTTTCTGGGCGATTTGTTCTTATATAGGACCTGATAGACCTCTTCCGAGATGGGCATCTCGACATTCTCCCGCCGGGCGAGATGATGAGCTGAAAGTGTGGTTCGGACGCCTTCGGCCACCATCTTCATCCGCGATAAGATCGCTCGCAGGGACCTTCCTTTCCCCAGCTCGCTTCCGACGTAATGGTTCCGGCTCTGTTCCCCGGTGCAGGTCAGGATCAGGTCCCCCATCCCCGCGAGCCCGGAGAACGTTTCCCTTCGGGCGCCCAGGTGCGTCCCGAGTCGATTAATCTCCACGAGTCCCCGGGTCATCAGAGCGGCCTTGGTGTTCAAGCCGCATTCCAAGGCGTCGGAGATCCCGGCCGCGATGGCAATGACGTTCTTCAACGCCCCGCCGAGCTCCACACCGGTGACGTCAGATGAAGAATAAGCCCTGAGCGTCATGCTCGAGATGAGATGCTGGACCTTTCGAGCGCATTCGGAATCCTTGGAGGCCACGACAACGGCCGTCGGATTTCCCTTGGCGACCTCCTTGGCGAAGCTCGGGCCGGAGAGAACCGCCAGGCGGGGTTTCCGGTAGGGGTAGAAGACCTCCTCCATGACCTGACTCATCCTCATGAGCGATTTCTGTTCCAGTCCCTTGGTCAGGCTGACGACGATCCGGTCCGCCGCGAGGCAGGGCGCGATCTCGGCGTAGAGGCCCCTGCAGAACTGGGAAGGGACCGCGACGAAGAGGACGTCCGTCGAAACGACGGCCTCCGGAAGGTCGTGATAGAAGGATACCGGGGCGGGGAAGACATGCCCCGGCAGGAAGGTTTTATTCTCCCGCGTTTTTTGGAGCGTCTCAAGGATGTCCGTCTCGCGAACCCAGAGTTTTGTCCTGACCTTCAGCCTTCCCAGATACAGGGCAAACGCCGAGCCCCAGCTGCCGCCGCCGATGACGCACGCCTTCATGCGATCCTCTCCCCGAGCTTCCTTTCCCGGCCTTCGAGAAGGCGCCGGATGTTGCCGGAATGCTTGATGATGACAAGGGAGGCGATGGCAATCCCCCACACCGCCGTCTCGGGCCGTCCGTGGAATAGAAGGACCAAAACCGGGAAGCTCAGGGTGGCTATGATCGAGCCAAGTGAAACGTAGCGACTGAGGACGACGATCAGGACAAACAGGCCTGCACTCAAGAGGAAGGGCCGGAACGCGACCGCGGCGAAAGCTCCGATCGTAGCCGCAACCCCCTTCCCGCCGCGAAAGCGGATGTAAACCGGAAAGCAGTGGCCCAGGACGGCCAGGAAAGATGCGACCAGCGCGAGCTGGGGGTCTCGGAATAATTTAACAGCCAGGAACGCCGGCAGAAAGCCCTTGAGGACATCGAACACGGCCACGGGGATGGCATGCGTCCAGCCCTTGAGGCGCATGACATTGGCCGCGCCCGTGTTCCGGCTCCCGAACTCCCGAATGTCCTTTTTTTCACTCAGCTTGAATAGGAGATAGCCGGTGGGGATGGCCCCGACAAGGTAGGCAAGGACGGCAAAGAGGATTTTCATCCGAACTCGACCTCGGCGAGGACGGAATAATCTGCCCCGTCCGGCCGGAGGACGCTCTCGAAGAACCTGATTCGGTCGACCATCATCTGCCCAAAATCCGTTTCCCGGAATCTTTCGAGTTCGTCGAGGACGGGCTCGAGCCCTTGGGGGGACTTCACTCGCCCCAAGGTCAAGTGGGGATGGAACGGCCTGTCCTCACGGGGGAATCCGATCGTCTCGAAACCCACTTCCATCGCCTCATGGAGGGCCATGAGTTCGGGCGTCTCGATGATTCCCGCCCAAATCACCCTGGTGCCCCTCTTCCTGCCCGGCGGGAACGTGCCCGTCCCCTTTAGCTGAAGAGGAAAAGTGGGATGTTTCTCCGCGATGGTCTTCAGGAGGCCGACGATTTCCCCGGCTTTCTCCGGCGGGATGTCACCCAGGAACTTGAGCGTCAGGTGCATTCCGGTGGATTTGACCCACTTAACGCCTCGGGCGCCTTTGTTGATATTGCGGATCAGGGCTTCCATATTGATCTTAAGATCCGGAGTTAGGTCTATGGCGACGAATGTCCTCATGTTTCCTTCTCCAGGAGGCGCCTCCTCAACATATCCAGAGCTTTCTGGGAAGACTGGAACTTGACGAGATCTCTCCTTCCAAAAAAAAGATTTTTTTCGACGGCCGCGCCGTTACGCCAGGCCAGTCCGGTGAACACAAGGCCGACCGGCTTGGTTGCCGTCCCACCGTCTGGGCCGGCGATCCCGGATATGGACAGCCCGTAATCGGAACCCGACCTCCGCATGGCGCCCAGGGCCATGGCTTCGGCCACCGGACCGCTCACAGCTCCGTGCTTCTTGATCAATGCCATGGAGACGCCCAGGAGTCTGTTCTTGGACTCGTTGCTGTAGGAGACGATACCCTCAAGGAAGTATCTCGAGCTTCCGGGGACATTGGTCAAACGGTGGCTAAGAAGGCCTCCCGTACAGGATTCGGCGCAGGCGAGCGTCCTTCCCCGGGACCGGAGGAGCGAGCCCACGGTCTCCTCCATCGTCTCACCGGTCCTGGAATAGACGTTATCGCCGAGCTTCTTCAGGAGAAGTTTTTCCACGGTTCCGAGGACCGCTTCGGAGCTTGCGGGATCTCCAGCGCCCGAGACAGCCAACCGAATTTGCAACTCGCCTGGGGAGGCGAGGGTCGTGATATTGACCTCCGGGGGAAGGTTTGCGTAAACCGCCCGGATCCTGTTTTCCATCATGGATTCCCCTATCCCCGTGATCTTGAGAACCCGCCGGAGCGTGAATCCCGATCTAACGGCCCGGAGCCTCGGCCAAACCTCTTTCTCGAACATGGGCTTGAGCTCGTGAGGAGGTCCAGGCAGGAGGACGAGCCTTTTGGAACCGGAGGCGATCCAAAGACCGGGGGCCGTCCCGTTGGGATTCATCAGGACCTCGGCGCCCTCGATGACATAACACTGTTTCCTGTTGGACGAGGACATCGGCACGCCCCGCCTTCGGAAGCGTTCATGGACACTTCTGCTCACGGTCTTGTTGAAAACGAGCTTTCTTCCAAGAACCTCCGCGGCAGCTTCCCTGGTTCGGTCGTCCTCTGTGGGGCCAAGACCCCCCATGGCTATGATGAGCCGGGAGCGTTTCACGGCCGTCCGAAAGCAGCCAACGAGGTCCTCACGATTGTCCGTCACGATCGTCTTAAAGGAGACCCCTATGCCAAGGTCATTAAGGCGCTCGATGAGGAAGAGGGAATTCGTGTCCTGAAAATACGGCGTCAGGAGTTCGGTCCCGACCGCCAGGATCTCGGTTTTAAGGTCCGCCGTTCTCTTCATAGGAAAAGGAGGATGAGCCGGAGGAACAACGCCGCGGCGAGTCCCGCGCCGGCGTCATCGGCCATGATCCCCCACCCATGGGGAAGCGCTTCCAGCTTCTTGATGGGATAGGGCTTGATGATATCAAAGATCCGGAAAAGAAAAAAGGCCAGAAGCAGTTCCTTCCATCCCGGGGTCACCAGGAAGACCGCAATGAGCTGGCCGCAGGTCTCGTCGATGACGATCCTTCCGGGGTCTTTTCGGTTGAGGAGCCGCGCGTAGCGGTTCGAGGCCGCCCCGCCCGCGATGAAGAGGGCAACAATGATCAGCGCCTGGAAAGGCCAGGAGAGCTTGTAGAGGCCGAGCTTAAAGAGGACTATGGTGAGGAAGCTGGCCACCGTTCCCGGCGCGACGGGGAAAAATCCCGTCCCGAAGAAGGTCGAGAAGATCATGGACAGAGTATTCATGGAACCAGCTTGCCCCGCAGATCATATGTGCCCGCGGCGGTGATTTCAACTTTCAGGATGGGCTTCCGTCCAATCGGACGGTTCCCCCCGTCCTCGACGATAACGATCCCATCCACCTCGGGGGCTTGATACCTGGTCCGGCCGGCCCAGCCGCCTCCCTTTTTCAACGGACCTTCGAGAAGGACGTCCAGCGTCCGCCCGACGTACTCGCGGTTGCGCTCCATGGAGATCCCGGCCTGCATCTCCATGATCTCGCCCCTCCTCCGGTCCTTCTCTTCCTGGGTCAGGGGATCGGTCAGGGCCTTGGCGGCCGTGCCGGGCTCCGGAGAATATGTGAAGACCCCGAGATGGTTGAACCGCGCCTCCAGGACGAATTGCTTGAGCGCCAAAAATTCCTTCGCGCCCTCGCCGGGGAAACCGACGATGAGCGAGGTCCGGAGGGCGATGTCCGGCACCCTTCTTCTGATCTTGTCGATGAGCTTGAGGGCTCGCTCGCCGTCCGACCCCCTCTTCATCTTCCTAACGACAACAGGGTCGGCATGCTGAAAGGGGATGTCAAGGTAAGGGCAAACCTTCGGCTCGCCAAGGACCTCCAGGAGGCCGTCCGTGACTTCCTCCGGATAGCCGTAAAGGAGCCTGATCCATTCGATGCCTTCGAGCTTGATGAGCCTCCGGATGAGCCGGACCAGGCCGTCCTTGAGGCCACGGTCTCTTCCGTAAAAGGTCGTGTCCTGGGATATGAGGTCGATCTCCCGGAAACCCCGGCCGGCCATTGCCTGGGCTTCCTCGACTATGGATGCCTGGCTGCGTGAACGATAGGGACCCTTGATCCGCGGGACGGAACAAAATGAGCACCTGTGGGAACACCCTTCTGAGACCTTAAGGTAAGCCCATCCGGAGGGTGTTGAGATAACCCGGGGAGACTTATGATCGTAGAGAAACGTCCACTTGCGCTCCCGGACGGGCTTCCCCTCGACGGCATCGACGATCCGGTCGAAGCTCCCGACGCCGAGCCAGGCATCCACCCAGGGAAACGTTCTCTTCAGGTGGTCCCTTTCTTTCGCGACGTAACAGCCGGTGACGGCGAACCTCTTTTGAGGAAGCCTCATCTTCAGCCGGGCCAGTTTCCCGAGGACGTCGTCCGCTTCATCCCTTGCGGGCCGGATAAACCCGCAGGTGTTGACGATGATGATGTCGGCATCCTCCGGGGAACGGACGAAATCGTATCTGGCGTTACGGAGATGGCCCAGCATGATCTCGCTGTCGACGAGGTTCTTGGCGCAGCCCAAGTGGATGAGGGCCACTTTTTTCCTTGGGGAAGGAGGTTGGGTCTTCATTCGGTCCCGGCAGTTAGGGGTAGATCCGGTAAAGGAGCCTGGGAAAGGGGATGGTTTCGCGGATGTGCTTGATCCCACAAACCCAGGCTACCGTCCGTTCGACGCCTAGGCCGAAGCCGGAGTGGGGGACGGACCCAAACTTTCTCAGATCGAGATACCACTCGTACGCCTCTCGGGGCAGGTCGTTCTCCCTTATCCGCCGTTCAAGGAGGGCGAGGTCGTGGATGCGCTGGCCGCCGCCGATGATCTCGCCATAGCCCTCCGAGGCAAGGAAGTCGACACCCAGGACCAAGTCCGGCCGGACGGCGTCCGGCTGCATGTAAAAAGCCTTAATTTTGGCGGGGAAATGGGTGACACAGACAGGGGCAGGGTAGATCTCTGAAATGATCGCTTCTTCGGGGGCCCCGAAGTCATCGCCCCATTTGATGGCGGAGCCTTTCTCCTTGAGCTTGGGAATGGCCTCTTCGTAGGTCAGCCGCGGAAATGGCTTGCGGATGGCCGCGAGACGCTTGGTGTTCCGCTCGAGAACCTCCAGGTCGTCCTTCCGTTTTTCCAGGACACGTTCGATGATGAAGACGATAAGATCCTCGCCGAGTTCCGTGATGTCCTCGAGCGTCGCGAAGGCGACCTCGGGCTCCACCATCCAGAACTCGATGAGGTGACGGCGGGTCTTGGATTTTTCGGCCCTGAAGGTCGGACCGAAACAATAGACCTTGCCAAAGGCCGCGGCCGTGGCCTCATTGTAGAGCTGTCCGCTCTGGCTGAGATAGGCCTTCTGGTTGAAATATTGCGTCTCAAAGAGGGTCGTCGTCCCTTCACAGGCGCTCGGCGTCAAGATGGGCGTATCCATCAGCCGGAAACCGCGGCCATCAAAGAAGTCCCGGATGGCCTTAATAACCTCCGCCCGGACCCGAAGGACGGCATGCTGTTTCTGGGAACGCAGCCACAGATGTCTATGCTCCATCAGGAACGGTGTGCTGTGCTCCTTAAGGGTGATCGGATAGTCCTGGGCCACCTGAAGGACCTCGATCTCGTGGATGGCGAGCTCGTGGCCTCCCGGCGCCCGTTTGTCCTCCCGGACATGCCCCCGGACGATAACTGAAGACTCCTGGGTCAGGGAATCGAAAGTCCGGAACAGGGGATGTTCTTTTTCCGCCGAGAAGATCGTCGCCTGGATGATCCCCGTTCCGTCTCGAACGAGGAGGAACCGGACTTTGCCGCTCGAGCGCTTGTTGTAAACCCAGCCGCGGACCTCGATGTCCTGGTCCTTGTGGCCGGCGATATCCTCTATATAGATCCACTTCATAATGTGGGAATTATAGGGCTTTCGGACGGCGAAATCAATTCTTGTTGCGGGCGAAACGGAGATATGATTTGAGGGAGGGATCGCGGCCGAGGAGGGCATCGGCGGCCCTGAGCGAAGCCTGGAAGTCCTTGTCGGAAGGGTCGCAGATGGCCGCGTCGAGGCCCCGGCCCATGGCCAGTGCCAGAAGGGTTCGGTTGATGAGGCCCCTTTGTGGAAGGCCGAAAGAGACGTTGCTCAACCCGGCAATAGTCTTAACCTTCGGAAGGGCCTCTTTGATCGCCGCCAGGGAGTCCAGGAAAAGCCGTCCAGCCCCGGGGTCGGCGGCGACGGGCCGGACGAGGGGATCAATAAAGATATCTTCAGGCGATAGGCCCCGGCCGACCAGAAGTTCGACCATTTTCCGGGCGATGGCCAGGGCCGTATCCGGATCCTTAGGCAGCCCGCTGTCGTCCAGGCAGAGGACGATGACGCGGGGCTTATGCTCCCGGATGAGCGGCAAAAGGCGTTCGATCCTGCTCTTTTCCGCCGTGAGCGAGTTGACGATAGCCTGGCCTTCATGGACCTTGAGCCCGGCTTCGATAGCCTCAGGATTGGGGCTGTCGATGGCGAGGGGGAGGGAAGCCGCTTTTTGGAGCAGGGGGATGGCCCAGGTGAGCGTCGGGACCTCTTCCTCCATGAGAGCGGCCGCATTCAGGTCGATATAGTCTGCGCCGGCATTCTTCTGCCGGACGGCTTCTGCGGCCAGGAAATCCCCGTAACGCCTTTGCATGGCCTCGAGTATGGGGCGTCGGGTGGAATTCAGCCGTTCACCTATGATGATCATGGCAACGGATCGAAAGCGGAGATTCTCCTCAGCTTTTCGACGATACCCGGAAGTTCATGGAGCATGGTATCCACGTCCTCGTCGGTGCTGAACCTGCCCAGGGACATGCGGATACACGACCTCGCGATCTCAGGCTTGAGTCCGATGGCCAGGAGCACATAAGACGCCTCATCGGAATCCTCGCTGCAGGCCGAACCGGTGGATACGTAGAT
>Ga0153916_10003329_pt1 | contig 11954 bp, 8 predicted proteins | sample Opewatmetagenome_FD_109642 | JGI IMG/M metagenome (GOLD analysis project Ga0153916, IMG submission 109642) | Freshwater wetland microbial communities from Ohio, USA - Open water 3 Core 3 Depth 4 metaG | ecosystem: Environmental > Aquatic > Freshwater > Wetlands | place: USA: Ohio, Lake Erie, Old...
CGCCGGATGACACTCCCCGCAGGTTGTACTGATGTTCTTCCTGTTCACGCGTGAGAGGGGATCGGAGCCCTTCCGCATCTCATGGGACCCATGGCAGTCGGAGCAGGTCGCGGCCATGTCGTTCCCGGACTGTACCGCCTTCGCGTGAACGCTGTTCTCATAGCTCTTGATGAACCTTGCAGTGGGGCCGACGAGAGCGCGCACCTCCGGACTGTCGGTATGGCACTTCATGCACATCGCCGCCTGGTTCTTCTTCGCGGTGGGTGCTCCCTCGCTCGCCACCATTGCGACGTTGTGTTCGCCATGGCAGTCGACGCAGGTCGGCGCTCCCTGCAGGCCCGCCTTCAGTGCCAGGCCGTGGTTGGACTTCATATACTGCTCGCCGACTTTCGGATGGCACCGCGAGCACGTTTCCTCAGCATACGCGTGTCGCTCCTCCCCCGTCACGTCGGAAAGCTTCACAATATTGTGTGCCGAGTGGCAATCGGCACAGGAGGCGTTGTGCAGCTTCCCGGCGCCCGGTCGCCCGTGGGCACTCTGGCCGTACCTGACGAATTGCTCATCGCTGTGACAGGTCGTGCAGTCTACAGGCCTGATCTTTTTGGCGTGGGGAAGCTCGGAAGGATTGAAGCCCTGGTGGCAGTCGACGCAGGAAATCCCCGCGTGCGCGGAGCGTGCGAACTTCGCGGGATCCACGTAGAGGGAAATCGTCTTCCCCCCCTTCGTCATGCTGGTAGACCGATCCCCATGGCACATCAGGCAATCCGTGTTTGCCTGCGCACGAAGTAGCGAGGGAATGACCAACAGGATCAGAACACTTGATACGCAGAGCCGCCGCAGAGAGGCGTGAAGCGCCATGGTCGCACTGTGCCGTCGGTCAAGAACTCGTTGATTCAGCATGCCTTGGGGTCAATCCCTGTGCCAACAAAAGGCAATCGTATTTGTTGAAAAACGCCACAACCGACTCCTTTTCGCGGAATTCTTTCCCAATTATGCGATTCGTTACCAGAGTTGCGAAAATTTGCCTGTTTCCAGAGGTGTGCTGCAGGGAGGCGGATCAGACGGAGAGGAGCTCATTGATCCGTTTGGCGACGGCGCTGATCTCAAAGGGCTTGTAGAAGACAGAGTCGACGTGCGAGCGGATAACCCGGTCCATCGCCCCTTCCTTCGCACTGTACACGTAGAGGATGATCACCGGGAGAGAGCGACTTGAGGTCTTCAAGCCGTCGATACGCTGGATAAGGTTCTCCGTGGGGACGGCATCGACCATAACCAGATCGGCAGAATAGATCGCCACGAACTTCTCCAGCATCCCGAGGTTGGTCGTGGTGATCACATTGTACCGGTCCTGGAAGACCATGGAGAGGCTGAAACAGAAATTCAGGTCCGGGCTGTAGATGATGATGGTCTTCTTGTTCCCATCAACATCGGCCCGGAGCGGCTGTTTCCCCCTTCCCGATTCGGCTGTCGTTGTCATGCCGTCAGTCATCACCGGAGATGCAGTTCCTTTTCCACGTCCTCTTTCAGCAGAAGGTTCTCGCGGAGCGGGCGGGGCTTAACCGAAAGGACAGGCACATTCGAATGGCGCACGGTCCGCTCTGCCACGCTCCCCATCACCATATGCCGGAGACCGGTCCTGCCATGCGTCGCGATCACGATCAGATCCACCCCCTCCTGTTCGGCGAATTTCCGTATCTCAAACGAGGGATGCCCCTGCCGGATCACCGGCGTCAGGGGGACATCGGGACTCACATGTTTCACGATGAACTCGTCAAGCGCCCTTCGGGCTTCCTCTTCCGTGTGCCGCTGCGCTACTCTGGCGTCGATCACATGGAGAAGGTAGAGTGTGGAAGAATACAACAGCCCGAACGATGCCGCGTATTCCATGGCCGCCAGGGAGTGCTCAGACAGGTCGGTGGTGACCAGGATCTTGCGCAGGTACATCATTGCGGGCTCCGTGAATGCATAGCGAGGGCTCACCACAAGGTGTGCCAAGCGCTGGTCTGGGAGGGGAGCGAGAAGAGCCCAAAATGACGGGAAAACGGCGCCCGCGCCGTGCTCCCGCAGAATGGACTTCCAAATTGTGGGAATGATTCCTACGCCTGCGAAGGGATACCGAGTTCCTCGATCTTGCGGTAGAGGGAGGAGAGGCTGATCTTGAGCGCCTTCGCCGTCAGCTCCTTGTTGTACTGGTTCTGGCGGAGCACGTGGGTGATGTACTGGCGCTCGAACTCGTCAACGGCCTCTTTCATCGAGCGCCGGGCATCGAACGCGTAGATGGTATCCTGCCGCTGTTCGAACAGTCCAGGCAGCTCTTTCTTCGTAATCAGTGTGCCGTCGGCGAAGATCACCGCCCGCTCAATGACGTTCTCCAGCTCGCGCACTTCCCCTTTCCACTGATGGGCCATCAGCGCCTTCATGACTTCATTGTCGACGCCCTGCAGGTCCTTCCCCATCTCCTGCGCGAATTTGCTCACGAAGTGCTGGACGAGGAGCGGAATATCATCCACCCGCTCGGCCAGCGCCGGCAGATGCATCTCCACCACGTTGAGGCGATAGAAGAGGTCTTCCCGGTACCGCCCTGCCTCCACCTCTTTTGCCAGGTTCTTGTTGGTGGAAGCGATGATTCGGACGTCGACCGGCAACGGGAGCGACGCCCCTACCGGCACGATTTCCTTCATCTCGAGGGCGCGCAGGAGCTTGACCTGCAGATGCAGTGGAATCTCACTCACCTCGTCCAGGAAAAGCGACCCGCCGTCGGCCGCCCGGAAGAATCCTTCCCGGTCCATGCTTGCACCGGTGAACGAGCCGCGCTTGTGGCCGAAAAGCTCGCTCTCGAAGAGGTTTTCCACAATGGCGCCGCAGTTGACCGCCACGAACGGCCGGGCCGCCCGTTTGCTGTTGAAATGGATCGCCCGCGCCACAAGCTCCTTCCCCGTTCCGCTCTTCCCGTTGATGATCACCGTGCCGTCCGTCGTCGCCACCCGCTTGATCGTCTCGAACACTTTCTGCATTGCCGGGCTCTGACCGATGATGTGCTCGAAGTCATACTCCCGGTGCAGCTCGCTCCGGAGAAGGCGGTTCTCCGTCTTCAGCGCGCGGGCCTGCAGAAGCCGCCGCACCTTGAGCAGCAGCTCGTCGAATTCCACCGGCTTCAGGATGTAGTCCATCGCTCCCTGCCGGAGCGCGGCGATGGCCGTGTCGATGGAGCCGTAAGCCGTGATGATGACGACCAGCGTCTCGGGCGAAATCCTCGTGATATGCTCCAGCAGCTCGATGCCCTTCATCTCCGGCATCTCCAGGTCCGTCAGCACCAGGTCGAAGGAATCCTCCTTCATCCGCTCCAGGGCAAGACGGCCGTTGGCCGCGTCGGCGACGCGATACCCCTCCTTGCTCAGAATAAAGGAGAGCGACTCGCGAATGATCTCCTCATCATCGACAATCAGAACCGACTCAGCCATTCTGGTAATCCTTTGCATTCAATGGCAGTGCAATCGCGAACGACGTCCCTTTTCCCTCTTCGCTCCGCACCGTGATGTCCCCCCGGAAACTCCGCACAATCCCGTAGCTGACCCAGAGCCCCAGCCCTGTCCCCTCCCCGACGGGTTTCGTCGTGAAGAAAGGCTCGAAAACCTTCGTAAGGTTCTCCGGCGTGATACCCACCCCGTCGTCGGTGATCGTCACCTGCACATGCGTGTCGTCCCGCTGAAAGTCGGTGGTGATCATCCCCGACGCTCCTTTGAGCGAATCCACGGCATTCAGCAGGATATTGATGAACACCTGGGCGATCTGGTCCGGCACGAGTGTCAGGAGAGGAATCTGGTCCCGGACGTGCGTAACGAACGTGATCTCCTTTGCCTTCTTTCCCATCTTCACGATCTCCACCGCATCGGTCAGGTTCTTGACGATGTCCGTGGGCTGCAGCTGGTAATTCGACGGGCGGGAGAAGTCCACCAGGTCGCGGATGATCTTGGTGATGCGGTGCACCTGGGTCTGGACCAGTCCCAGACGGTCCCGCGCGAAATCGTCGCTCAGCGTGCGGAGCAAGACCTGGACGATGGAGGAAATCGAGGTAAGGGGATTTCCCACTTCATGGGCGATGCCTGCCGCCAGCGTGCCGATGCTTTCCATCTTCTGCGAATGCATCAGCTGTTGCTCGAGGGCCTTCTGTTCGGTGATATCGCGGTGGGAGCCAAGGTAGCCGGTCACCGTCCCGTCGGCGGCGATAATGGGAGAGATCAGAAGCTGCGTGTAGATCGGCCTCCCGTCCTTGTGGCGGTTCTCGATCTCGCCGTTCCACACGTTGCCGGCGCTGATCGTCGACCAGACCCTTCCCCAGAACTCTTTGGTATACTTCCGGGAGGAAATCACGCTCGGGTCCCGGCCGATCAGCTCGTCGCGGCGGTACCCCGTCACCCGCTCGAAGGCGGGATTCACGTAAATCATCGCGCCGCTCGCATCGGTGATCTGGATGGGGTTCACCGTGTAGTGCACGACGTTGGAAAAGCGGAGCAGGTCGAGGTCGCGCTGTTTCTCCGCCGAGATGTCGCGCCCGATGATGTAGTAGACCGGCTTCCCTCCCCCCGTCCCCCTTCGCACGAAGAGGCGCACATCCACCGCCGCCCCGTGGCGCGTCCGGAGCTGTGCTTCGGTCTCAAGGGCTCCGCTGTCCGTCGGCAACGACGCGGGAAGGAAGGGAGGAGAGGTGGGGGAGAGAAGTGATGCAAAGGGAACGCGCGTCGAGGCGGCACAACCGGTTACTGCACGCGCCTGCGCATTGCAGTCGAGAACGATGAGATCCTCCGACACGATAAAGCACAAGTCGGGGATGATGTCAATGATCTTCTGGTGCGTGACCACGTCGGCGTGTGAGGGACTTCAAACATTTCATCATACCAATTTCAGGCAGGAATTACAAGGCGGTTCGAAGCACTCCTCCGTGCGCGAACGTTCGCGCAAGAAAGAAATTCGGTATATTCAACTCCAATGGAACCGCGCTCCTTTGCCGCTCTTTTCGAGGCCCGTGTGGCAGCCGCGCACTCGCCTCCGCGCTCCCTCGCACCGGGCGAATGCCACGCCCCTGACGGTCGGCCGTGCGGACTCTGCTACGCCATGCGTCTTCCCTACGAGACCGAAGCGCACCTGAAAGCGGAGGCCGCCGGAGAGTTCTGGTCCTCCGTGGCGGGAAGTGTTCCCCTCGCGCCGCTGGTCCCCTCGCCGATGGGGCGGGCGTACCGGACGGTGAGCAAGCGAAAAGCCTTCCCTGCCAGGGACGGGATCCGGCTCGGCCTGATCGGTCCGCAGAGTGACGGCATCGCGGTCGGGCGCTGCACCATTGAGCCGGAAAGCCACGCCGCGATCTACCACGACCTCGACGGACGACTTCGCGAGCGCGCCTCCCTTCCTCTCAGCGAGCTCCTCCAGTACGCCATCATCAGGGGAAACTACCGCGAGCAGACGGTTCTCTTCAACGTCCGCGCCATCACCCCCGCACTGGTCCGGGCGGCGAACCGGATCTCACGGGCGCTGAGCGGCCGGTTCGGAAAATCTCTTGCAGGGGTCTTCCTTTTTGAGGGGGAGCCCGACGCGCGGTACTATCTCACTCCCCGGGAGAGGGGCGCGATTCCTGAGCCGCGGAAAATCTTCGGGAGGAACCAACTCTTCCTCCGCGTCGGCGAAGGGAAGTTTCTCTACCCCCCGATGGTCTTTTCCCAGGTCAACGAATCGCTGCTGGAGCTGTTCCTCGCCGGCGCGCGCACGCTCCTTTCTCCCACGGGAGGCGAAACCCTGTACGACCTCTACTGCGGCTACGGGCTCTTCGCTCTTTCCCTGGCCCCCCTGGTGCGGAGAGTCGTTGGCGTTGAGTCGTCGCCTCTGGCCGTTGCGGCCGCCACGGCAAACGCCCGCCGGCGACAGATCACCTCCGCCAGGTTCCTGTGCCGGTCCCTGAGCGCCGACTCCGCCGCCGACGTCACGGCTCGTTCGACGGCACGCACGCTGATGCTCCTCGACCCGCCACGCGGCGGCACTGCTCCGGGCGTGCTCGAAGCGCTTGCGGAGCGGCTCCCGCAACGGGTCGTGCACATCTTCTGCAATATGGAGATCCTCCCCCAGGAACTCCAGCGCTGGCAGAAGACAGGATACCGGCCCGAGCGGGCGGTGCCGTTCGATATGTTCCCGGGAACGCCCGAGCTGGAAATGATGGTCCTGCTCGTCCCCCACAACGCACCGGTGCCGCGACGCCCCTAGGGGCGTCGCGGCACCGGATCGAGATTCCTGTACTCCCACTCCCGATTATTTCGGCGCGGCCTTCCTCCATTTCTTGAGCGCCACGTCGAACTGGAAGAAAAATTCCTTCGGGTCGTTCGGGACGATGCTCAGATCCTTACTGCGGATCGGCGTGTTCCACCAGGGAATGACCGCCCGCAGGGCACGTTTCCCCTCCTTCAACACGATCAGGATCTCCCCCACCGAGGAGCCGAAACCGAACGAGTACGGGGGAAGGATGTTGAAGGCGACCTCCTTCAGCCACCGGCCGAACGTGAGGCCCTTGTAGTTGCTGATCCGCCAGAACGGATCGATCAGCTTCTGCAGAAACGTCCGCGACCGGTTCGCCGCCGACGTCCGGTACTGGAGATAGTCGATCTCGGCAAAGTCGATCGCCAGCGTCGTGCCGTCCTTGTAGATGACGTGCACAGAGTCTTCGATCAGGTCATAGAGCTTTGGGCGGCCGCGCAGGAACGGGACCACCCCGAGGAACCAGAGGGCGACCGTGTACCAGAGGAGCAGGAGGCTCACCACCGCGCCGATCGCAATCTGGAAGACCATGTCGTCCGTACGGGCGTGCCCGATCCACCGGATGTACTGGAATATCGGCAGAATGGGGACCAGCATCATGATCAGCGGGGGCGTGATCGCCTTCATTGTGCTTCCCACGCTCGGCCGGGCGCTCGCCGATTGGTACAGCTTCTCCACGGCGGCTTTTTTCCGCTCGAAGAACTCCCTCGACTCCTCGTGCGAATACATCGTCCCCGCCTTGTGCCCGGAACGGCCCAGGTACTCGGCCGCCTTGTCCCACATCTCCGCCTTCTCATAGTGAAAGGCCAGCAGCTCGTAGAACTCCATCAGCCGGTCGGGATAGAGCTTCTCGATCGATCGCGCGATGGAGGCGTGGAGCTCTTTCCGCTTGTTCACCAGAATCGTATTGTAGGCAACCTCCTGAATCAGGAAGTGCTTGAACAGGTACTGGAACTCCCGCGCCTCTTCTCGCTGCAGCACTAGCTCGAGCGATCGCAGCTCGTCGAGGTTCGGAACGACGTCGGACTTGCGCTCGACCACCTGCTCCAGCAGGGGGCGCGAGAACTCCCGCCCGATCACCGATGCCCCGAAGAGCACTTCCTTGATGCTGTCCTGCAGCCGGTCGATCCGGGCCATGATGATCCCCTGGATTGTCCCGGGGATCCCGGCTTCGATATTGTCGCCGATAACCTCCACCTTGCGCCTGCGGACGACAATCTTCTTCTTGTCCACGAGCGTCTTGAGGATCTCCTGGATGAAGAAAGGGTTCCCTTCGGACCGCTTCAGAACGAATTCCTCCAGGGACGGAGGAACCGCATCGACGTCGAGCCGCAGCACGATAAGCTTGGAGGCCTCGCTCCGGCCGAGCCGGTTCAGATCGAGGAGCTCCCCCTCTTCCATCAGCAGCTTTGCCTGTGTGTACTCCTCGCGGAACGTCATCACGAAAAGGGAAAGGACGACCGATGTCGTCCGGGAGAAGATGTACTCCAGCAGTTCCTGCGAGAACCGGTCGATCCAGTGCAGGTCTTCAAGGATGAAGATCATCGGCCTGCGCGTGGAGAGGGCACTCAGCAGGGCCCGTGTGGCAATGAAGATGCGTTGCTTCCGGACCGCATCATCGAGCGTTGCGATGTCCTCGTACCGCAACGAGAGCAGGGTTGCGAGGTACGGCTCGTGGTCGTCAAGATTCAGGGAATGGGTAGTCTGGTGAAGCCGGTGCCGCGCGTCATGCTCGCTCGTGCTCGTGCCGATCTTCAACAGGTTCTTGAGGAGGTTTGTCCAGAGATAATAGGGGGTGTTGGTCTCGAAACTGGAGCAGCAGCCCTCGAACGCCGCCAGCCCCTTCTGGTAGGAGAGCTTGACGAGCTCTGCCTTCAGCCGCGATTTTCCTACGCCAGCCTCGCCACGGATGAAGAGACGCACCTGGTTCCGCTTCAGCACCCGGTCCATGCACCGGGCGATCGTCTCCATCTCCTGTTCACGCCCCACGAAGACGTCGCCGGCCACCGCCTGACGGCGGGCTTCCTCGTCGTCCCTGATGCCCCGCAGCTTGTAGATGTTGACAGGCTGAGTCTTGCCGCGGAAGCTGACCGAGACAGGCCCGTCCGCCACCGTGACGTTCTGAATGAGATTATAGGTATCCTCGCTCAGGAAGATCTCGTCCCGTGGGGCCATCTCCACGAGTCGCGCGGCCAGGTTCACGGTGTCGCCGATGACCGAGTAGTTCATCCGCAGGTCGCTCCCCACGTTTCCCGCGATGACCATCCCCGAGTGCAGCCCGACATGCAGACCGAGAGGCGTCGGGAGATTGATCGAGGTTTCACGGTTGAAACGCTCGATCTCGTGCATCATCTCCAGGGCACAGCGCGCAGCCCGCTCGGGATCGTTTTCGTGAGCCAGCGGGGCCCCGAAGATCGCCATGATTCCGTCGCCGATGAACTTGTCGATCGTCCCCTCGTATTTCAGGATCGTCCCGACAAGACCGCTGAAACAATCGTTGAGGACGGCGGAGACATCCTCGATATCCAGCTTCTCGGAAAGTGCGGTGAAGCCCGTGACATCGGCAAAGAGAACGGTGACCAGACGCCGCTCGCTCTCAATCTGCTTTCCGGCAGCGAGAATTCGTTCGGCAAGCTCCTTGGGGATATAGTTGCGAATCAGGGCAAAGCCGTCCACCGACGGGCGACCTACCGGGGCGGAAGGTATCGAAACGGGGGGGGCTTCTTCCAGAACCGGCGTGCCACAATTCGGGCAGAAGCGGGAAGTATCAGGAATCGTAGCAAAACACGAGCGGCATTGCATGGCCCAAATATATCCCAAGGGTGACTCAAAGGCAAGGTTTTCCACTGTGCCTGGCTATTGAATATTTCAACAATGTTGTTTTTCTTGCTGAAAACAGTGGCTCCTCATCCTGCCCGTACGAAGGGGCATTTCCCCGTACGACAGTTCACTCCCATTCTTCTCAACAAGGAGTTTCTATGGACGCATCCAGCCAGAACGCGGCTGCCGGAAGGCGCGACACGCTGACCATCGTTGACAATCGTACCGGCAAGCAGTACGAGCTGCCGATCGAGCACGAGACGATTCGCGCCACCGATCTACGCCAGATGAAAGTCAATCCCGACGATTTCGGCGTCATGACGTACGACCCGGCCTTCATGGCAACGGCCTCGTGCCGAAGCACCATCACGTTCATCGACGGCGACAAGGGGATTCTCCGCTACCGCGGCTACCCGATCGAGCAGCTTGCGGAAAAGTGCTCATTCCTGGAGGTCGCCTACCTCGTGATCAAGGGCGAGCTCCCCACCAAGACGCAGCTGGAGGAGTGGACCCGCAACGTCACCACCCATACGTTTGTTCACGAGAACATCAAAAAGCTGATGGACGGATTCCATCACGACGCGCACCCGATGGGGATGTTTGTCAGCACCATCGCGGCGCTCTCCACCTTCTATCCCACGGCCAAGAGGATCAGCGACCCCGCAGAGCGGACGCTCAGCATCTACCGGCTGATCGGCAAGGCTCCCACGCTCGCGGCCTTCGCCTATCGCCACAGCATCGGCTTTCCGTACGTGCACCCGGACAACGAGCTGAGCTTCGCGGGGAACTTTCTCAGCATGATGTTCAAGCTCGCGGAGCCTAAATACAAACCGAACCCGGTGCTTGAGCGGACGCTCGACGTCCTGTTCATCCTCCACGCCGACCACGAGCAGAACTGCAGCACGAACGCCATGCGCGGCGTCGGCAGCTCACAGGTCGATCCGTACAGCGCCGCGGCCGCGGCATCCGCCGCACTCTACGGCCCGCTCCACGGCGGCGCCAACGAGGCCGTGCTCAGAATGCTGGACGAGATCGGCACCATGGAGCGGATTCCGAACTTCATCAAGGACGTCAAGGAGGGAAAAGGAAAGCTGATGGGCTTCGGCCACCGCGTCTACAAGAACTACGACCCGCGGGCCTCCATTATCAAGAAGCTCGCCGACCAGGTGTTCGAGGTTACCGGACGGAATCCGAAACTCGAGATCGCCCTGGAGCTGGAGCGGATCGCGCTGCAGGATGAATACTTCATCAAGCGCAAGCTGTACCCGAACGTTGACTTCTACTCCGGACTGATCTACCAGGCGATGCGATTCCCCGTCGACATGTTCCCGGTCCTGTTCGCCATCGGACGCATGGCGGGGTGGCTTGCCCAGTGGCAGGAGATGCTCACGGACGCCGAACAGAAAATCGCCCGGCCCCGGCAGGTCTATCTGGGAGCCGGCAAACGCGACGTCACCCTGCTGAGCCAGCGAGGCTGAACCGCCCCGGTGACTATCCCGCGTCCCGCCCCGCACCCCCCCGCGTGCGGCGCGGGACGCAATGTTTCTTATGAACACTCTGAACGTTCTGCAGACGTGCTACTCCCCCTCCTGGGGAGGCCTGGAATTGCAGGCTTTGGAACTCTCCCTTCGGCTCCGGGAGCGCGGCCACGAGGTCACGCTCTCCTGCCCCCCGGACACCCCTCTGGCTCACGAGGCTGACGCCGCCGCCCTCCGCACGCTCCTCCTTCCGGTACGCGGCTACGTCCACCCTCTCCTGATCAGCAAGCTCTCCAGAACAATGCAGGGCGTCCATCTGATCCACTGCCAGCACTCGCGCGACATCGCCACCGTCGTTCCCGCAATGCTCCTCTCAGGCGCTCGCCGCCCCGTCCTCCTAAGCAAGCGCGTCGGCTCCTCTCTCAGGAAGAAAGACCTCTTTCACCGGATCACCTACCGATACGTCGATCGCGTCCTGGCGATATCGGATGTCATCCACCGCAACGTCCTCGACACGCTCCCCGTCCCTGCCGAGCACGTGCTGACCCTCCACGATGCCATCGACACCCGGCGCTTTTCTCCGGGTGGGGGGGAGCGGATTCGAAAGGAATTCAGCTACGACAGCACGATACTTTTGGTGGGATTTGTCGGGCGATTCTCGCCCGGGAAAGGGCACGAAGAACTCCTTCGGGCGGCAGCCCTCCTGAAAGGCCGCTATCCGACGGCCCGCTATCTCGTCGTCGGCGAGGCCAGCCGCGGAGAGGAAGCATACGCCGGTGAAATCCATGCGCTCGCCCGGGAGTTGGGGCTGGAGGAGGTCGTTCGGTTTGCGGGTTTCCGGAAAGACATCCCCGATGTCATGGCGGCTTTCGATCTGTTCGCCTTCCCGTCCCACGCAGAATCGTTCGGGCTCGTGCTTATTGAGGCAATGGCGATGGAACGGCCGGTCGTTTCGACCAATTGCGACGGAGTGCTGGACATCATGGTGGAGGGCGAGACGGGATTCATGGTCCCACCGCGAGATGCACCGGCACTGGCAGAAGCGCTTTCACGGCTCATGGAGAACCCGTCCCTGCGCGCGCGAATGGGAAGCGCCGCGCGACGCCGGGTCCTCGCCCTTTTCGACCAGGAGCGCCAGATCGATCGCCTTGAGGAGATCTACCGCTCTGTGCTGGACACCGCGGCCTGACGCCTGCCGCCCAGCGAGCCCGCAGACTCGCCGGCACTCACCATACCCAGACGACGGTGATTCCCCGGTTGCCCGCCCCCAGGTCGGGATCGGGATACTGCCCCACCTCCGCGCGCATGGCCAGCGTGGCAGCATCCAGCAGATCGTAGGTTTCCCCCGGGACGATCCCC
>Ga0153916_10003330_pt1 | contig 11954 bp, 11 predicted proteins | sample Opewatmetagenome_FD_109642 | JGI IMG/M metagenome (GOLD analysis project Ga0153916, IMG submission 109642) | Freshwater wetland microbial communities from Ohio, USA - Open water 3 Core 3 Depth 4 metaG | ecosystem: Environmental > Aquatic > Freshwater > Wetlands | place: USA: Ohio, Lake Erie...
CGGCATTACCTTGGCGCAGTCTAAAAATCTTTCAACATTAGAATCTTAGGCTCGGAGTTAAAAGATGAACCAAATCCGTGAATATCTAAAACGACCGCTCGTAATCGGAATCCTTGGAATTGTGGTGGGGTTGATCGTCGGTTTGGTCATTGGTTGGGGTTTGTGGCCAGTCCAATGGACCGATGCAGCGCCCACTAACCTTCATCCCGGCTGGCAGGATATGTGGCTGAAGATGGCAATCATAACTTATGGCGCGACAGGTGATGCTGCTACTGCAAAAGTTGAATTCGACGCTTTGGGTGATACTGGTGCTGATACTTTGGCGCGGATAAAGGCTAACCCGGGAGGTATCGACCCAAACCTGGTCTCTCAGTTTGAAGCCGCGGTTTCAACCAGCGCTCAAGTCCCTCCCGGGACGGTTGAACCCGGAGTTACTCCAACGGCAACCACATCCAAAGGTGCGAGGTCTAACCTGGTAACCTTATTGATTGTGTTATGTGTAGTCACCCTTTTGGTGGGAGCCGCGATTGTGGCATATTTCGTTCTTCAGGGTCGAAAAAGAGCTGGCGGGGTCGAACCCCCCGCACAAATTTCCTCCACCGAAGTGGAAACCCCAGCCGAGTGGACGAATTACCCTACGCCTGGTGAGCAAGCCCCTATGGCCCAATTTATGGCTTCTTACAAGGCTGGTGATGATTTGTTTGATGACTCTTTCAGCGTAGATTCACCGTCTGGTGAATTTCTAGGCGAGTGTGGGGTTGGCATCTCTGAAACCATCGGTGTGGGTATACCTAAAAAGGTGACTGCCTTTGAAATTTGGTTGTTCGATAAGAATGACATTCAAACCGTAACCAAAGTATTGATGAGCGCACACGCCTTCAGCGATCCCACCATCCGGCAAAAACTGGAAGCCAAGGGAGAGCCGTTCCAGGCTACCTCGGGTGGACAGACCGTGCTCGAAACCGCCACCCTGCGGTTGGTTGCACGCGTGGTGGATATGGCTTATGGGCAAGGGGCCTTACCCGAAAACAGCTACTTCGATTCGCTGGTGCTTGAGCTGGCCATCTGGCAGAAGCAATAAACCAATATCTCTATAAAAACAAGAGTGGATTGGTCTAGCCAATCCACTCTTTATTTTAATCATTCAATTTTGAGAATTTTTAGTTTTATTTCCCCACCCGGGGTAGTGGCAGTCACTTCGTCTCCAACGTGACCGCCCATTAATACACGCCCGATGGGGGATTCATTCGAGATTTTTCCATTACGTGGATCTGCTTCTTTGGCACCCACCAGATAGTACGTCTCTGGTGGGAAGTCTCCTTCCTGAACGGTGACGCATGACCCCACCTGAATGGTATCCGTAGAAACATCGGCTGCATCAATGATCGTGGCATTCCTTAAGAGGTACTCCAGCTCCTGGATCCTCCCCTCCATGAATGCCTGGTCCTCTTTTGCCTTGTGATAATCTGCGTTCTCAGAAAGGTCACCCATTTGAATAGCGGAGCGCAAACGCTTCGCCATTTCATCCCGCTTTGGGCCTTTCAGCTCATCGAGCTCCGCTTTTAGTTTTTCCGCGCCTTCAGAAGTTAAATATGATTCCTGCCCCATATGCTTACCTCTAAGGTTTCATCACCGGGTCAAAAAGCTTTTGATATTCTTCCACAGCAAACCGGTCAGTCATGCCAGCTATATAATCACAAATGTTACGTTCTAAGCCACGTTCCTTTGTCAAATCCTGGACATGATTTGGTAGGATAGCCGGTTCACGCAAATACGCCCGGAAAAGATCATTGATAATCCGCTCTGCCTTAACCGCCATGCGGACGACCCGGTGATGGCGGTAAAGATTGGCGTATAGGAAATCTTTTAGCTGCCGGTTCCGGCGGCTCATCTCTTCACTGAAGCTCACCACGTTATAAGGCAAGCTTTGCAGTTCGAGCACCGAACGTGCTGCACTTTCGCGTAAGCATTGGTCAGTAGTATGAATTAGGTCTGTAACTTCCATATCGATCAGGTTTCGGATCATTCTATGACGTGACAGATCATCCAGTTCTTGCCCACGCCAGCCTATGCTTTCCACCAAGATTTCCCAAAGCGTGATTCCTTCCAGCATGGGAGTACTGATCATTCCTGAGCGTAAACCATCATCCAGATCGTGAGCAGTGTACGAGAGCTCATCTGCGGCGTTTGTAATTTGAGCCTCCAAATGCCCGCGTAGATCAGGGTCATAATCGCGCGCATCAGAGATGTCATATTCTGATTCGTGCTTTACAACCCCCTCACGCAATTCCCAAGTCAGGTTGAGACCCGGAAAATCCAGATATCGCTGTTCAAGCTTAGTCACAATGCGCAATGATTGCCGGTTATGGTCGAAACCCCCGTGGTCTTTCATCAGGTGCGCCAGAGTGGTCTCCCCGTTGTGCCCGAAGGGTGGGTGCCCCAGGTCGTGCGCCAGGCATATCCCTTCAGTAAGGTCAGGGTTTGCACCCAAGGCGCGGGCAATCGTGCGTCCGATTTGCGACACCTCAAGGGTGTGTGTCAGCCGGGTTCGATAATAGTCACCCTCATAGTTTATGAACACCTGTGTTTTATATTCCAGGCGCCGAAAAGCTGTAGTATGCAGGATGCGGTCACGATCGCGTTGGTAAGCCGTGCGGTATTCCGGTTCATCCTCTGGGTAACAGCGCCCTTTGGTGTTTTTACTGCGCACACCATAAGGTGCCAGTCCTTGATCTTCTATGGTTTCGAGTTCTTTACGTGTGAAAAACATAATTTTATTCTTTGTATGGACTTATTAGGTTAGATTTATCCAAACTGTATTATAACCCTTCCCGTCGAGTAAGCATCCTGTTCTAAAGCCCGTGAATCACCGTTCCCAACTCTTCTCCGAGGAGTGAACGGCGAAGATTACCGGGTGTGTCACCCGAAAAGATCATGGCTCGTACTCCAGGAAGCTCTTCAACCAGCGCGATCAACTGGCGGACCTTATCCGCCATGCCACCGGTTACATCCGTGGTGGTCGAACCCTTCAATCCAGCTTCAATCTGCGGGAAGTTCGCGGGAGTGATCTCATGTAAAAGGCTCGTGTTATCAGGAAAATCAGCCCACACGCCGGGTTGTAACCCGGCAAATAGGAGTTGGGAGGGCCTTATACGGCGTGCCAGGTAGGTAAAGAGATCTTCAGTGGATAGAATGGTTCCACCCAGCACTTTATCGAAGATCACGTCACCGAAGATCACTGGAAGCAATCCCTGCTCGAGAGCCGCGAGCAGGGTATCCAGGTTCCAGGTGACAACTTTGCCCTCTCGGGCAAAGACCGTTGCTGATGGAGGAAACGCGATTGCCGGCAGATTAACTTTTTCCAAGGCTTGTAAAACCAGGTGGTTTAATTCAGCTGCCTGGCGCCAGACTTCAACGAACCCTTTCCATTCATTAACCGAATTCACCCCTATCCGAGTTTTATATTTGCTTGCTGCGACATGACCAAATGAGCCAGAACCATGCCCCAGTAAAATCTGTAAATTCCGGTTTATAGCTCGAGCCTCAGCGATTTCTTGTACCAGTCGTTCCACCACATCCAACCGGGGAGTATGAGGCTGGTCTTTTATGGTAATTAACGACCCACCCAATTTGAGGAAAACCAGTCTTGAGCTCATGTCTTGGGGATCTCCGTCATGATTGTACGCACCGCTCCGGCATCTGCTATCGCCATCGCAACCTTGCTTGCTGTTTCGGGTGTGACCAGGGCAATCATGTTACCTCCCCGCCCCGCACCAGACAACTTGGCACCCAATGCACCTGATGAGCATGCCACCTCGATGAGCTCGTCCAGCTCAGGAGAAGAGACCCCCATCTTGTAAAGCTGTGCCTGATTTTCATCCATCAAAGGTCCAAGCGCATCGACCGAGCCAGCCTCAATGGCTTTACGAGCACTAGCCGTAGTTGCTCCTACTGCATCGAATAACCCCTCATAATGTGCTGGAGCTGCTTCCCATGCTTTGTGAACATCGCTCACCACGCTCGAGGTGGGACTTTGGATCCCAGTGTCACCAATCACGAGGGTGAATGGTCGTTTAACCCGCAGGGTTTCTATTCGCCTCCCTTTCACAAAGTATACCGGTTTGGCGTAAGTGATGACAGTATTATCGATGCCGGAGGGGGTACCATGATGAATTACCTCCACCTCGTATGAAATCTCCGATACTTGCTGATCACTTAATGGGTGACCCAAAGAAGCAGAAAAGGCGCGCAGGATTGCTACTGAAACTGCTGCCCCTGAGCCCATTCCACCAGCAATGGGGATATTCGAAGAGATCTTAATGTTACAAGCTGGGATGTGGCTCAGCTGCATGGCAGCCGCTGCCTTTAGCAGCACAGCTGCAAGGGGGTGATTTTCTGGCAGGTCGTATAAAGATGTTTCCAATCCAATGTCTGGTGCCTGCAATTTCACCAAACCGGGGAAACTTCTTGGGTCTACACTTACAATGGCCTTCGCCCGCACTTGCAAGACGGGCACTGCAATGGCTGGACGACCGTAAACTACGGCATGTTCACCGAAGAGGATAATTTTGCCTGGTGCAGATGCAGAATATGCGGGCATCTCTTTTCACCTAATCAGATGATTAATTATACGGGTGACAAATAGAAAATGATTACAACCGCAAGTATCCACAAGAAGATGGTTGCCTGAAGTGCTCGATCCGTAAAAAGCACCTCCTCAGGTTCACCACCATAATGTTTAACCTGGAGGAGGTAAAGGTAACGGAAAATGCCATAGATCACAAAGGGGATCGTCAGCATCATGGTGTGGTTCACCGGCAGGTTGGGAGCAGAAAATGTATATAAGCTGTAGGTAATAATGGCGCTGCTGCAGACGATCAGGATGAGCTGGTCGAGCAGTGGCAGGGTATACCCTTCGAGTGATTTTCGGTGGGAATTTGCTTCTTCCGCCAACAGGTTTAGCTCAGCCCGGCGCTTGCCAATCCCAAGGTAAAGTGCCAGGAAGGTAGTGAAGACATACAGCCATGGGGAAAAGAGATGAACTACGATCAGTGAAACGCCCGCACCCACACGCAGTACATAGAAGCTTGCCAGGATCATCACATCCAGAATGGGGGCGTGTTTAAGCCAGGCGGAATATGCCAGGTTGAGCACCAAATATGCCAAACCAATCAACGCGAATTTCAGGGATAACAAAGTCGCCGGGATGAATACGACCAGCGTGAGTACAATGCCTGCTGTGCGTGCGGTGGAGACTTTCAACATGCCGGATGGGATTGGGCGCTGGCGTTTTTGAGGATGGTTACGGTCGGCTTCTAAGTCCACAAGGTCGTTGATGATGTAGATGATACTGGACAATAAGCAAAACAACACGAAGCCCACTATAATGCGTGCAAGCGCAGGCCAGTTGGTCAGCTGTTTGTCGAAGATCAATGGAATAAACAGCAACCCGTTTTTTATCCACTGGCGGGGACGCATGGTTTTGAGAAGTGGTTTCAGCCAGGCGATGGACATAATCTACTCACAGTAGTTTACCTGAGAATCGCCAATTTTGGAAATTGGAATTTGTGTTCTCGAAACCAGATTCTCGGTTAAGATATGCATGTGTGCAAAGTGCGCAAAATCCGCCTGGATCTGCTCTTGGTGGAACGTGGTTTAGCGGAGAGCCGTTCGCTGGCACAGCGTCTGGTGATGGCTGGGCAGGTGCGCGTCAATGGCGAGATTGTGCTACGGGCGGCATCCAATGTATCTCCTGATGTGCATTTGGAAGTTGAACATGGGCCACGGTTTGTCTCCCGTGGAGGTGAGAAGCTTGAGGTCGCTTTGCAGGCTTTTAGTATAGATGTTAATAAGAAGATTTGCGCAGATGTAGGTGCCTCCACAGGAGGTTTCACGGATTGTCTCCTTCAACATGGTGCAGCTAAGGTCTATGCCATAGATGTTGGGCAAGGCATCCTGGATTGGAAGCTGCGCCAGGACGGACGCGTGGTGGTCGTTGAGAAAACCAATGCACGCTACCTTAACCGCTTACCCGAGGTGGTAGAAATTATTACCATCGACGTATCGTTCATTTCTTTAAAGGTCTTGATGCCCGTAATAAAAAAATGGTTTTTACCAGAGATAGATGATGGGCAGCACTCAATGGGGTCGGTGATTGCCCTGATCAAGCCGCAATTCGAAGCAGGACGCCAGCAGGTGGGACGCGGTAAGGGTGTGATTCGTGATCCAGTCATCCATCGTCAGGTGCTACTGGATATTTTGAGTTTTGCCCATGAGCTTGGATACATCGTGCGCGGTTTGATCCGCTCACCGCTTACTGGACCAAAGGGCAATGTAGAGTTCCTAACTTGGCTGGAATGTGCCGGGGGTCAGAGCGCTTCAATCGAGGAATTGGTTGATTCAGTCGTGCCAGTTGCGAGGGAAGGATGCGAACCAACCGGTCTCTCTTCCGGTAGTTAAAATCGGTTATACTAAGCCGCGTCAATGACCTCGGAACACATTCGTAATTTTTGCATCATCGCCCATATCGACCACGGTAAGTCCACACTGGCTGACCGTTTGCTTCACCTCACCGGTACTGTCCCTGACCGTGATACCACCGAGCAGATTCTGGATAGCATGGAGCTTGAACGCGAGAAGGGGGTTACGATAAAAGCTTCCGCGGTGCGGATGAGCTATACTGCCAAAGATGGGAAAAAATTCGAGTTAAACCTGATCGATACCCCCGGACATGTGGATTTTGGGTATGAGGTCAGTCTGGCATTGGAAGCCTGTGAAGGTGCGTTGCTGGTAGTGGATGCCAGTCAGGGGATTGAAGCTCAAACTCTGGCCAATCTTTACAGTGCATTGGAAGCCGATCTGGAAATCATCCCCATTATTAATAAAATTGATTTGCCCTCAGCCCAACCGGATGAAGTGGCACAGGATATCAGCAGCCTGCTGGGAACACCACCGGGTGAGATCATCCGCATTTCTGCCAAGGAAGGCATCAATATTGATGCTGTGCTGGAAGTCATTGTCAAAGAAGTGCCTCCCCCCAAAGGAGACGAAACTGCCCCATTGCGGGCACTTATCTTTGACTCGCATTATGACTCGTATAAAGGTGTCGTGGCATACGTTCGCCTGATGGATGGGAGGATCGATCACACCGATACCCTGCACCTGATGGCGACCGGTTTTGATGTCAAGCCGGTTGAGATTGGCATTTTCGCTCCAGATTTACGTCCTGTATCGTCTTTAGAGGCCGGCGAGGTAGGTTATATTGCTACCGGGTTGAAGACAGTGCACGAGTGCCGGGTGGGTGATACGATCACCAACACTGCCCGGCCCGCTGTTACCCCGCTGCCAGGCTATCGCAAGGTTAAGCCGATGGTGTTCGCCGGGATTTATCCTGTGGAAGGCGAGGATTATGCCAACCTGAAGGATGCGCTGGAAAAATTGCAGCTGAATGACGCGTCCCTCGTTTTTGAGCCCGAAACTTCCCAGGCGCTCAACTTTGGTTTCAGGTGCGGTTTCCTGGGTTTGTTCCACATGGAGATTATCCAGGAACGCCTGGAGCGAGAGTACAACCTGGATATCATCGTCACTTCACCCTCCGTGGAGTACGAAGTAGTGCTTCAAACCGGTGAGACCATCTTGATCGACTCACCCGCAGACTTGCCGGATGAGATGCTCATTGAACAAATCCATGAGCCATGGATGAACATTGAGATTTTTAGCCCCACGGAATTTTATGGGACGATCATGGAGCTGACCAAGAAAAAGCATGGAGTTTTTGTCTCGCAGGATTATCCTGCTCCTAACCGGGTCCAGCTCAATTTCCAAATCCCACTTTCAGAGTTGATCGTCGACTTTTTTGATCTGTTGAAATCACGCACACGCGGCTATGCCTCTCTCGATTATCAATTTGCAGAATATCGCCCGGATGATTTGGTCAAGCTGGAAATCCTTGTTAATGAGGAGCCTGTGGATGCCCTGGCAACCATTGTTCACCGTGATGATGCCTATCATAAAGGGCAAGCGGTTATAACCAAACTCAAAGAATTGATCCCGCGCCAGCTGTTCCTGGTACCTATTCAGGCATATGCAGCCGGGCGTGTCATCTCACGTGCAAATATTAAACCCTTGCGCAAGGATGTGCTTGCCAAATGCTACGGAGGTGATATCACCCGTAAGAAGAAGCTATTGGAGAAGCAGAAGCGTGGCAAGAAGCGCATGAAGATGGTTGGGAATGTGGAAATCCCTCAGGAGGCCTTTCTGGCAGTATTACGCATTGGGGAGGAGTAAGATCGCTATCTCAACATCAAAGAATAATTGGAAACGCATCCTGCCTGGGCTGATCATCAGCCTGGTAGCCCTGGTGGTGGTTTTTTCACTCATTGACCTGCATAAATTTGGTGAAGCCATCCAGCGGGCGGATGTGCGCTTTTTATTGCTGAGTGTCCTCTCGGAAGTACTGTGGCTGATTGTGCGCGGCTTCGTCTGGCGCACATTATTGCAGAACAAGGCCACGTATAAGGACGCTTTTATTACCATCAATGAGGGCTACCTGCTCAATAACATCCTCCCATTCCGCCTGGGGGAGATTGGGCGGGCGTTCCTGATCGGGCGCAAAGCCCACCTGGATTTTTGGCAGGTGATTCCATCAATATTGATTGAACGCTCCCTGGACCTGGCAATAGCCGTCGGTTTGTTCTTGAGCACACTTCCCTTCGTTATCGGCGTCACCTGGGCCAAGCAGGCCGCGATTGGTATAGGGATTATTGTCCTCATCGGTTTAGGTGCGCTTTATCTATTGGCGCGCAACCGGCAATGGGTGCTGGGCTGGATCGATCGGGCAGCTGATCGTTGGGCTCTGGTGAAAAAGCTGACCGGTCGGCGCGTGGTGGCCTTTTTTGACGGTCTGGGGATTATCACAGATGGCAGACTGTTCCTGCGCGCCCTGGGTTGGGAAGGCCTTAATTGGTTGGTCAGCATGCTTCAATATTATTTATGCCTGCGCGCTTTTTTTGCCGACCCAAGCTTGTTGTGGGTAATTTTTGCGCTGGGCGTGGGTGCCTTAGGGATTGCGGCACCCTCTTCACCGGGGGCGATTGGGGTGTTCGAGGCCGTCCTGGTGGGAGCACTGGTGGTCTTTGGGTTGGATGCTGCGCCCGCCACCGCTTTCGCGTTATCCGTTCATTTCATCAGCTACATCATCACCGCCCTGATCGGCGGTTATGGCTTGTATAAAGAAGGGGAATCCCTCTCCAGCTTATATACACGTCTTGGAAAGATGAAATCTGAAGGAGAAACATCGAGCCAGGATGGATGAAACTTTTACCTGAGCTTGTTCGTCATTGGTATTGGCATGCGAATTTTGACCACCCTAACCTACTATCGCCCTCATTATTCAGGGCTCACCATCTACGCCGAGAGGCTGGCTCGCGCCTTGGTGGAACGCGGCCATCAGGTGACGGTACTGACATCACGTTATGATCCCAATCTGCCTGGCCGTGAGAACCGTGACGGTGTGCAGGTCATCCGCCCTCATGTTTTGATGCATATTAGCAAGGGCGTGCTCATGCCAACCATGTTTTATTGGGCATGGGTAAACATTCTGCGGGCAGATATCGTCCACCTGCACCTGCCTCAGCTCGATGCCGCCTACATTGCTTTTATCTGCCGGCTAATGAATAAGCCAATCGTGCTCACATATCATTGTGACTTGATCCTACCTAAGGGATTCATCCATTCTATTGCCAATCAAGTGTCACACTTGGCCAATCTAATCTCCTTAGGGTTAGCCCACCAGGTGGTGGTCAATACGCTGGATTACGCCGAAGAATCCGCTTTCTTGCGCCGCTATCTTCCCAAAATTTGTGCCATCCCAACCCCGGTAGAGCTGGTAACTCCTACACAGCCAGATGTGGAGGCATTAAAACGTAAAACCAGGTTGGAACCCGGGCAACGTATCATCGGGATGGTGGCACGCCTGGCAGCTGAGAAAGGGGTTGAATATCTGGTGGAAGCGATGCCAGAAATCTTGAAGGTACACCCCACCGCCCGCGTACTGCATGTCGGGCAGTACCAAAACGTCTTGGGTGAGGAAGAATATGCACATAAACTAAGGCCAATGTTCCAGGCGTTGGGTGAGCACTGGACTTTCTTGGGGATTCTACCCACCGCTGAGCTGTCAGCGTTTTACCCGCAGTGTGAGGTGACAGTCCTGCCAAGCACCAACAGCACTGAGTCCTTCGGTATCGTGCAGGTGGAATCGATGGCGTGTGGCACGCCAGTTGTCGCCTCCGACATACCCGGTGTGCGTCAGCCAGTAAAGATGACCGGTATGGGGCGCGTGGTTCCTCCGGCAGATGCCCGGCGTTTGGCGGAAGGGATCAACCAGGTTCTCAACCATCCCGAAGGATATAAAGGTGATGTGAATGGCGTGATTAAGCGCTTTTCATCCCAACACATCGCAGAGGAATATGAGGGAGTTTTTCAGGAGTTAATTAAAAGCAGGAAATCTAGCAAGTGAGATGACCGAGCTATTCATCTTGTAACGAAGTGCCTAAGCACCTAATTGCCTAAGTGCCATAGTAACTTTGATCTTATGAAAGATAAAGACTTTTTGTGGTTGAACCTGCGCGAATTGCCTTATTTTCGTGCCATGCTCCGTGCAGTGGAAGCACAATTTTATCAGGAGTTTGAGTTGCCCGCACCCACGCTTGATCTCGGTTGTGGGGATGGTCATTTTGCACGGATTACCTTCAACCAAAAATTGGACGTGGGGCTAGACCCATGGGAAGGTCCAATCCACCAGGCAGTCAAAGGTGGAGGTTATCGCTCACTGGTTCAAGCTGATGGGAGCAGGATGCCCTTCCTCAGCGGACACTTCGCAAGCGCGATGAGCAATTCTGTCTTGGAACACATCACACAGGTGGAAGTTGTGTTAGCAGAGCTTAAGCGGGTGCTTAAACCCGGGGCTCAATTCCTGTTCTGTGTACCCAACCCGCGCTACCTGACAGAGCTTTCCATCCCGGGATTCCTGGGCAGGATTGGTCTTCAGGGAGCTGGTAGGGCATACACTGACTGGTTTCAACGCATGTCACGCGTCGAACATGCCGTCTGGCCGGATGTTTGGGAAGCTTGGCTGGAACGCGCAGGTTTCAGGCTGGAAAAGTGGTGGCATTATTTTTCACCCCAAGCCATGCGCACCATGGAATGGGGTCACTATTTTGGCGCCCCCACGCTTCTTCCCCATGCCATCAGTAAACACTGGATCATTGCCCCATGGCGCTGGAATTTATTCCTGACAGAACGCCTCGTCAGGCAGCATGTAATTGCCCAGCCGGATCCTCAGGGTACCTTCACCTTCTACGTGGCTAAAAGTATTTGATTCATTATGCGCCTACAAGAATCAAGGAATCACCCTTTTAATGAGGATTACTTCTCCACAGGTCCTTATGCACAGGTAAACTTTGCCCGCTATAGCCAGTATTGGTGGTCGAATCGCTATTATGCCAGGTTGGCTCGTCGCCATGGGCCACCTCAAGGAATGGTGTTGGAACTTGGCTGCGGGATGGGTCATCTGCTGGCCTGGCTGACAGATCACTACCATGTTTTTGGCTGTGATATCAATCCATGGGCATTATCTCAGGCTCAGCGGAATGTGCCTGAGGGGAATTTTATGCTCCTTTCGGGGGATGAGCTCTATCCCTTTCCGGAGGCGGTTTTCGATATTGTGATTGCCAAGCATGTGATTGAGCATTTGAGCCACCCAGACCAGGCTATCGCTGAGATGAGCCGGGTGTTGAAATCCGGTGGATTGCTTATCCTGGTCACACCCAACTTGAGTTCACCTATGCGCAAGCGAAAACAGGACAAATGGATCGGATTTAAGGACCCCACCCACATCAGCCTGAAGCCTCCCGAAGAGTGGCTGGCATCCTTGCGTCTTCATGGGCTGCAACCAC
>Ga0153916_10003331_pt1 | contig 11954 bp, 7 predicted proteins | sample Opewatmetagenome_FD_109642 | JGI IMG/M metagenome (GOLD analysis project Ga0153916, IMG submission 109642) | Freshwater wetland microbial communities from Ohio, USA - Open water 3 Core 3 Depth 4 metaG | ecosystem: Environmental > Aquatic > Freshwater > Wetlands | place: USA: Ohio, Lake Erie, Old...
TGCTGTTCGTTTTTCACTTTTCCTTCGACCCGTCGCCGGAAAAAGTCGCCGAGATGGCTCCGGCCCTGCTTTGGCTCGCCTTTCTGTTCACCGGCACCCTGGGCCTGGCTCAACTGTTCCAGGCCGAGCGCGAAAACCACTGCCTCGACGCCCTGCTCTTGGCGCCGCTCGACCGCGGCGCGCTGTTTCTCGCCAAGACCTGTTTCAATTTGATTTTGATGCTGCTGGTCGAACTCGTGGTCATTCCGCTCTTCTGGATACTTTTTAATTTGCACTCGTGGAATTTGCTGCCGCGATTGTTTCTGGTTACCTTGTTGGGCACCGTCGGTTTTTGTATCTTGGGGACGATCATGTCGGCAATTACGTTGCGCGCGCGGGCGCGCGAACTTTTACTGCCCCTGGTCCTTTTTCCGCTGATGGTACCGGTTATCCTGGCGACCATTCGCTGCATGGAGAACGTTGTGCGCGCGGGTGAGTTCGGCGACGCGTTACCCTGGCTGCGTCTTTTGCTTGGATTCGACGTGATCTTTCTTACCCTGGGAGTTTTAATCTTCGACTGGGTGGTCGACGCTTAGTAGCGGGCGTTATGGGAGCAACCCGCTTCCTAACTTTCGGAAAAAACCAAGGGGCGCGAATGCTACAGTCGCGGTGACAGCGCTTTCTTGCGATGGCACGCCTCTTGCTTTTTCTTAATAGAGAGCGGCGATATTGGATGCTCGTTCTGGCACATCTTTGGCCTTCTTACTTATGCGCGGTTGTGTTGACGATGCACCGGAGCAACGTTACACACATCCTCATATGGAGTCGGATCTTGAGGCTTTCAGTTGTATCACTTAAATAAATGGCGAACGGCAGACCTCGAATGACTGACCTGGGCTCTCAGTTCCAGGATCTTAGAAAACATGCGCGCAGGCTTGAGCGCCTCCTGTTTGTTCTGGTCGCAATTATCGCCATCCTGCCAACCTCTGTGTTTTTTGTGCTCGGCCTTAGCCACTTGCAGAGCGACGCCCGCCACGCCACCGAACATGTTGTTTTCATAATAAAGGAGATCCATGCCGCTAATCCAAAGCACAAACGACTTGCGGAGTTGTTACAAGAGGAGATGCGGCTTAACCGAGTCTCAGCGCTTCGGCTCATGGGGGCCGGAGTGGAGCCAATTCTCAGTTTGGGACAGGGTCGGGGGTCTTTCCTGCCAATTCGAGCAAGGGCGGACCTGCCATCATCTCTGGTACCGTTGAAGTCAATCTCGATTGAACTGGACAGCGATCCACTCCTCATACAGTCTGGACGCATTTTTGCGATTCACCTGGTAGTAGCCGCGCTTCTGGTTCTGCTGCTGTACCGCTTTTTCATCCCGGCGATCGAAAAAGCCTTGGAGCAATTGGAAATGACCCAAGCTCAACTCATCCATTCCGAGAAACTGAGCGCGCTCGGCGAAATTTACGCTGGTCTCACTCATGAAATCAATAATCCCCTAGCGATCATGATTGGCAAATTGGAGTTTGCGTTGAAAACGGCCAAAGAGCGCCAATTGCCGGCGGATTTGACGCGGGATCTGGAAATCGTCACGCGGAATGGCTTTCGGATTGCCGAATTAATTCGAAGCCTGCTTCTCTTCAGCAAAAAGAGCACGCTCAATTTTACGGAAACCGCGCTCAATCATGTCATCGCTGAGGTCGTCGAGTTGGTCGATAAGCCTTATGCCAAACAACGCATTCAAATTGAAAAACACTTCGATCCCAAACTCCCTTACTGTCATGGCAGTGCCGGTCATCTCCATCAAGTTTTTCTCGGCTTATTGAACAACGCGCGGGACGCTATGCCGCAAGGCGGGACCATCACGCTGAGGACTTACGTCAACAGCCATTACCTGATCGCTGAGATTGAAGATACGGGTACAGGGATGGCACCCGATGTTGAAGCGCGAATTTTTGAACCGTTCTTTACGACAAAGGGTGTGGGTAAAGCCAGTGGGCTGGGGCTCTCGGTCGCCTATGGAGTCATCAAGACCCATGGTGGGGACTTAATGGTCGAGAGCACGCCCGGGAAAGGAAGCCTCTTCCGCGTACTGCTGCCCATCGAAGGACCCGGGCAATGAAGCTGGTTAAAGCCAAGATTCTTGCAGTAGATGACGAACCCGAGATGCTTGAAACTCTCGAAGAAATCCTTTCCGGGGCCGGTTACGAGGTCAAGACTGCAACCGAGAGTCCGAGAGCATTTGAGCTGATTGCAGGAGATAAACCAGATCTTATCATCACCGATCTCGTCATGCCGGAGGTGGACGGCATTGATTTCCTTGAGCGCGTCAAGGCCCATTACCCTCACATTCCCGTCATCCTGCTTACCGGTTACGCCACCGTAGATTCGGCGGTGGAGGCGATGAAAAAAGGAGCGAGCGATTATCTCTCCAAGCCCTTTCTCGCCGCGGAACTTCTCTTGCGAGTTGAAAAGTGTTTGACCTGGAGGGAACTAAACGAGGAGAATCGCTACCTCCGCGAACGCATGCAGAAGCAAGATCAAGAATCCAACATCATTGGGCAGAGCCGTGCCTTGTGGCAGGTCGTCCAATTAGCGGACAAAGTCGCGCCCACCGCCGCCGCCGTGCTTTTGTCAGGCGAAAGCGGCACGGGCAAGGACTTGCTGGCGCGCGCCATTCACAAGCGCAGCATGCGGCGGGACGGTCCGTTTTTTTCCATCAATTGCGCATCCTTAACGGAGAATCTTCTGGAATCGGAACTGTTTGGTCACGAACGCGGCGCATTCACCGGCGCCACTGACACCAAAAGGGGGATATTTGAGGCGGCCGACAAAGGAACTCTTTTCCTGGACGAAATAAGCGAAACCGGGCCGTCGTTTCAGGCAGGACTCTTGCGCGTCGTGCAAGACGGAGAGTTTTTGCGCGTCGGCGGAAACCGTCATTTGAAAACCGATGTGCGGCTGATTTCTTCAAGCAATCGGGACATCCAAGAGGCCATCGCCAACGGATCCTTTCGTCAAGATCTGTTTTATCGTCTAAGCGCGATTCAAATTCACGTTCCCCCCTTACGGGAGCGGAAGGAAGACATCGCGCTCCTGGCGGCGCATTTCATTGAAAAGTACGCAAGCGAGTTGCGGCGCCCGGCGCCGACGTTATCACCGGAAGCTTTGCTGCTTTTGACCGAGTATTCTTGGCCGGGAAACGTCAGGGAGCTTAGAAACACGATCGAAAGAGCCATGATCTTGGGCCACGGCAACGTGGTCACGGTCGAGCAATTGCCGAAAGAGATAACGACATGTTCAACCCAAGAACCGGAGAACGGTCTATCTTTTCAGCTTCCTGAAGCCGGCGTACGATTATCGGCGCTGGAGAAACAACTAGTTGAACAGGCCCTGGATTCGACTAAAGGCAACCAGGTCCAGGCCGCTCGCATGCTCGGCATCAGCCGCGACGCGTTCAGAAGTAGAATGAAAAAACACGGACTGTTGTAGATTCACTCCGTTGTTTTTTTATTTTGACCCTTAGCAATTCCTGCAAAGCTGGATTCAGGCCGAAGCGGCTATTCGCAGTCGTGAGAAAATGTTCTCTCACAAACCAATAATTGGGAAAATGTATTTCACTTCGCCGCGATCTTCTGGTATCAGGAAAACATTCCTGGTGGCCCTTTTCTTGCTCGTATCGCTTCGCCAGACAGACGAGAGCTAACGGTGCAGAAGTCGGAAAGTGGCTTGCTCTTTAACGGTAAACGTCAGGCGTCTCGTCACCCGTAGCCGTGAAGAATGGGAAGGTTTGGGGGAACAACACAATGGGCTCTGGCTGGTGGAATCCGTCAGGTTTCTCGGTGCCGGCGAACTTTAGGGATAACCTGGGCGTTGCTACTGGTTGCTCTTAATTCCGCGCAGTCTCAAGATCTCAATGCTTTATTTACCTCATCGACAAGCTTCATCACTAGTAAGAGCGAAGAAACGACCACGGATTTGCAGAGCTTCGCGCAAACCCTGGATCTCAATTGGAACAAAGCGATATCGCCTGCGCTGCGCTACCGGTTAACGCTCCGCAGTGAGGACAGCAGGAATCAGACCAAGGTGGATTCGGATTTGACCAAGAGTTCCGCCACCCAATTCGAGCCGATCTTCGACGCGACATTGGCGAGCACGGCGTTTTCCCTAAACGGCGGGTTCAGGCTCCGCGAACTGATTACGGATGGGAACAAACAGGAGAGGATTCTGCTCAGCGAGCGCCGCTGGTTCTCGCGCTTGTTCCTGACGCCGCAAGATCTGCCGTCGCTGTCCTTCCAGATCGACGGATCCACGCGGCAAAACGACGTCAAACCCAAGAGCGTCGATCAAGCCGACACTCGTTATCAAATAACCACCGACTACAACTACGGCGGTTTCACCTCTTCTTACTTGTTTTCCGATCGCATCAACGAAGACCTTGTCACCGGCCAAACGCGGGATCAGAAAAGTAACACCGGAACGTTGGGCTACACCGGGACTTCGCTGTGGGGCTTACTTGATGTTTTGGCGGGCTACAGCGTAAACTACTCCCCCTCTCGCGAAGAGTTTTCCAAGAGCGGGGTTGCGGAAGTGGAGCGTCGCTTAAACCGAGGGTTCAAGGCGGCTGCCGATTTGACTCCCAACGACTCCACGGATGTGCCGCTGACGGTGGAGCCGGCCCTTATCAGCGGCACCGCTCTTATACCTTTAGAGGTAAACACCTCCCTCGGCTTCGAGCAGTTTCTTTTGCAACCGGTATCTCAGATCCAAATCAACCTTTCCCCTCAACCGCCGTTCACTATTCCCAACGACCTTCAGCTCTTTGTTAATTTTCGAGTATTTTTCACCAATGATGTCACCTTGAACACCTGGACGGAGGTGCCCGGCGCGGTCTCACTACTTTACGAGCCTCTCGAAAGCCGGGTAAAACTCAGCTTTGCCGCCACCACCGCGCGCTTTTTTAAAGTCTATGTGGGCCGCAATGATTTCGGCGGGCTGATCCAGGCCACAAGAATCAGCGCACTAGACCTGGAATCCGTAAGTGCCGGCACCAAACGGGATCAAAGCACCTTGGCGCATAATGTGAACGGCAGCTTTACGATCAGACCGCCGACGAAATTCTGGACTATCTCCGCTTTGTCTTTTGACTTTTCATTGTCCAACCTGACGCAGGAGCCTCAATCCATCCGTAACACCGCCGGCACACAAACAGCGCGGCTGGTCGCCGATCCGTTCAGATATTTAACGTCTACTTTTACTTACCAACACAACTTTGCCAATTCCAATCAGACCGACAGCAAAGAGACGACCGCGGATCTCTATAGTCTGGTTTTGAGCTCGACTCCACTCTCCACGCTCACTAGCTCCTTGACCCTCGCGCACAACGATAATCGGGGCGATGGCAAGCTCGAAACCCGCTCCGACTCGGGCGGCTTAAATGTTTCCGCGCGGCTCTACCGTAATCTCAATCTAGACTCGACCTATTCCCTAAGTAGAGCCCAGGATCTTCTAACCAACCAAAAGACCCTAAGCCAAGGCGGAACGATCAATGCAAACGCGATACTAACTCCCCGCCTCAATGCCACCGCGGGATATTCGATCCGTTGGTCCCAGACCGAGCAGCCCGAACAAACAACCCGCCAACTGACTCACACGTTAAACGGGTCTTTCACTTATACTTATTCCCGCTTCCTCAACGTCAATGCCCGTTATGACTATTTAACCGGCAATGATGTCTCCAGTCTTAGCCAGACCTATCGAGTGGACTGGAGCCCCACGCCCAAGCTGTCCGCCTTTATCGGCTATCGGCGCACGCAACAGGAATCCAGCGGAGAAAAAAGCGGATCGGATTCCATCGACGTCAACGGCCGCTGGAACATCAGCCGCTATTTGAATCTTGACGGGAATTTTGTTTTCTTTAGGAACTCCGACGGCAACACGGTATATTCTTTTTCGGCAAGAGCCCAGATTCGTTTCTAGGAGAGATATCGCGCATGAATGCTTTTACGTTACAGAGAAGGCATCGCTCAAGAAAAATGATTGGCTGCCTACTCGTCATGCTGTTTATTTCGGCGTGCGCGACAACGGCCACCGATTACGTCCACCCCAAATTCGACTTCAGCTTGGTGCAGAAAATCGCCGTCCTCCCGTTGGAGAATCTCACTCAGGATCAACAGGCCGGCGAAAGGGTGCGAAAGATCGTGGTATCCGAGATTCTTGCCGCCGGCGTATTGGACGTGATCGAGCCCGCGCAGGTCAATCAGGCCATGGGGCAGCAACAGATTCAGATCGCGTCCGGCATGTCCGTCAAGCAAATCACGGATCTTGGGAAGAGCCTTGGCGTTCAAGCTTTCGTCGTGGGGTCGGTGGATACCTACGACCGAATCAATGTCGGCGGCGGCTCTTTCGCGGAGGTGGCCATCACCTTGCGCGCCATCGACGCTACCAGCGGCACGATTGTCTGGTCCACCAGCAAAAGCGCCGGCGGCGCCGGTTTTTTCGGCCGGCTGTTCGGATTCGGCGGCGACACCATCTATGAGGCAACGCAGCGTGCGGTCCACGCCGCTATCGTTACGCTCTTTCAGTAGCGCAATACGGCTCGTGGCGTATGGCATGTGGCTCGTGGGAAGAAAAGAGCGCGTTTGGCTCGTAGCATATAGCATGTCGCGCGTGGAAAGAATTAAGACGCGGGAAAGCAAATCTTGAACAAAATGAAAAGACCGTCAACAGCCTACAGACTACGTGCCATGAGCGATATGCCATACGCCATACGCCACGTGCTACGCGCTACGTGCCACAAGCTCTCTCCGGTGCCACGTGCTACACGCATCTTTGTTTGGGCAGCAGCGGTTCTGTTGACCTCAAGCCTCTGGTACGAAACCAGTGGTCAAAATGTAAACACCGTGGCGCTCCTGCCGTTTGAAAACGTGAGTGGCAGCGTCGACAGCGTCCGCATCATCATGCCCATGATCGAGCAGCTCGTACGTGAAAGAGGCTACCAAACCGTAAGCCAGGATAAGATCGAATCGTTTCTTTCGCGCAACCGAATCAGAAACACCGGCATGATGAGCCGCGGCCAGTTGACCGCCTTGCGGCGGGAGTTCGGCGTGGAGCTTGCGTTGTTGGGCTCGGTGGATCTTTTCTACGAGTCGGCCGACAATCCGCAATGGGGCATCTCGTCGCGGATTGTTTCCACCAGCGAAGGCAACGTCTTGTGGGCCGAGAGCATCGGCCGCACGGGCGGCGATTACACCAAAATGCTGGGCTTAGGGACTATCACTTCGGGGCGCGAACTGGCCCGGGAAGTGGTTCAGATTTTGTTTCAAAATCTGCCGCCGTCCGGTAATTCTTTCGCCGTGCCGCAAGAGCAGAAAAATACGAATTTCAGCTTTTTCGGCCCTGGAGGACTCTACTGCAACCCTCTAAGTGACACCCTGTTTCGCCTTTTCCGTCCCAGAGGAGGATACCGCAGTCCGGCGCTCGACTCCGCCCCGCGCTGGCGGGTCGCGGTCACGATTTTCGAAAACGTCTCCGAGCGAAGAGGCGCCGGACGCATCCTTGCCGATGTATTTACCACCGCCCTATTCCACCACGGCCGTTTCCAGATTGTCGACCCCGGAGAGGCTAATGAAGCCTTGATTGCCCTGGGTCGCACTCCCTACGGCGGAATGGATATCGCTACTCTCAGGGATTTCAAGAAGCGCACCGGTATCGACGCCGTCTTTATGGGAACGGTCTATCGTTACAATGAAGGACTAAAGCGCGAAGCAACCACATCGCCCGACATAGCGTTGGACATCACCATGCTCGATGCCGACAGCGGCAAGATTCTCTGGTTTGCGGTCGGGGAACGAAGCGGCGAAGATTGCCAGATCGCGCTTGATTTCGGCATCATCCGCTCGATGGTTCCACTGATACGAAAGGCCGTTGGAGAGATGTTGGAGACACTGTGAATAGCTTATGGTCAATGGCTTATAGCATGTGGCATGTCGCGTTTAGCTCGTAGCATATAGCACGTGGCACGTAGCAAGAACCGGAGAAGAAGGAGAAGCACTATCTTGAATAAGACAATACTCACGCTCAATAAACTACGTGCCCTCTTCCTCTTTCTTCGAGCCAAAATCTACGTGCTACGAGCTACGTGCTACGTGCTTTTGCCGGGACCACGTGCCATAAGCCATACGCCACGTGCGTATTTCCCTGGCGCCACGTGCCACATGCTATTTGCAGTTCTTTTACTAACGGGTGCTTGCGCTACGATTCAGCCCCAGCACTCCCAGGACAACGTGCTGGCCTACGTTAACGGCGAGCCCGTGACGGTGGAAGTTGTGGAAGCAAGTTTCAGCGAAAGCCATCAGGGTCACTCCGCCTTCTTGGCCGGTCAAGGAGCCGTGCGGGACTTGTTGGAAAAAGTCATCGACAAACAGCTTCTGCTCCAGGAAGCAAAACGCGTCGAGATGGATCGTGATCCTCAAGTCGAACACGCCGTGCAAAGATTGCGCACCGCCCGAGCCGCCGAGAAATTCTTTCGCGAAAAGATTACCGACCGGGTAGCGATTTCAGACGAAGCCCTGGCCGATGCTCACAAACGGGTGGGCGATCGTTTTCAAGCGCGTCACATTCTCGTGCAGAGCCGCGAAGCGGCGGAGAAAGCGCTGAGCCGTATCAAAGCGGGAGCGGATTTTGGCGAAGTCGCCGTCGTGGTTTCGCAGGCCAATACGGCCTCTAAAGGGGGTTATTTAGGAGTGATCAGATACGGCCAGCTCGAGCCCGAGCTCGAAGAAAACCTCTGGCCGCTTCAGACGGGCGAAATAAGCGAGCCCTTCGAGACGATCGAGGGGTGGAATCTCCTCTATGTTGCTGATCGAAAATCCGCCGAGCCGCCGGCGTTGGAAAAGGTCCAGACGCAACTCCGGGGAATCCTCACGAAGCGAGAGACGAAGCGCCGGCAGGATGAGCTTTATCGCGAGCTTGAAATCCGCTGGAAACCGCAAATAGATGAGACTATTCTGCGGAATGTCGTTGCCGCTCGGGATAAACGCGATCTTACTGGGGACGCCGCTATCGTAACTATCGGCGATGACAAAATCACGATTGCTCAAGTCCTTCCAAGAATCGATTTCGACAAAACCCAGAAGCTTGCGCCTCCGATAGCGCTACGAGCTATACGCAATATGCTAGACGGCGACGTTTTGGGCATCCTGATCAGAAAAGAAGCGCTGGCGCAGGGCTACGGCCAAAAACCGGAAATCGAAAAAGAAGCCGAACTGCTTAGAGACAAGATGGCTATGGAGCTTCTTCTGGATCGTGTGGCGTTTGCCAAGCTCAACGCCGGCGACGACGAGGCGGAGGCTTATTGGCAAAGCCACGCCGAAAAATTTACCGAGCCGGCGGCCGTAAAGCTGAGCGTGATATTTATGACCTCGGAAGAGGATGCCCGAAAACTTTTGAGCGATCTCCAGGCTGGCGCGGATTTTGCCGTGATGGCCAGGAAGCTCTCCGAGCATCGACCCTCGGCAGACCTCGGCGGAGACTTGGGATGGGTGAACAAAGGGCGGCTACAACCGGAAATTGAGAAGGTGGCGTTTCCCTTGAAGGCTGGAGAATTAGGCATGACCCAGATGGAAGCCGGCTACATGATCATTCGCGTCGATGAAAAGAAGCCGGAACGGCTCAAACCGTTCAGCGAAGCTAAAGAACAGGCCAAGGATCTCGCCCTGCAAGAAAAAGCCCGCGCAACGCTGAAAGTCTGGGTCACGAAGCTCCGTGAAGCGTCGGTTATCGAGATTGATGAGGGCGCGATCAATAGAGCCGCGGCCGCTTACGAGGAAAAGGTGCGTCAGAAAGCGGAACCGAAGAAACATGGATAGGTCGAACCGTATGCACATCAAGCTGTTGAAAACTTCTTTTCTCATTGCCGCAATACTTTTCGCAGGTGCGGTCCTGTGGAAATGGTTTACGCCATCGTCCGGAATCGCGGCGTCGGCGCGCTTCGCTCCGAAGGCGTGTGTGGACTGCCATCAAAAGGAGACTAAAGCTTACGGCTCGCAGAAATTCGTCCATGCACCGGTGCGCGAAGCGAAGTGTGAAACTTGCCACAAACGCCACGGCATTGTCGGCGCGGTAATCTTAGTAAAGGAAAGCGCCGAGCTTTGTTACACCTGCCACGCGGCACAGAAACAAAAATTCGAGCAGATCAAAGCGCACACGGCTCTCAAGGAAACTTCCAAGGACCGAGTAGGCTGCACGAGCTGCCACAACCCGCACGCCTCGAACGACAAAGGGCTTCTCAAGAAAACCGGCAACGATCTGTGTTTTACCTGCCATAAAAAAGAGGACTTCAGCAAAAAAGTAAGTCATGCTCCGGTCGCCCAGAGCTGCGCCAACTGCCACGACGCTCACGGCTCCGCCGAGGCCAACGGCCTGGTCAAGCCGGTAAAGACCCTGTGCCAGCAATGCCATAATCTTGCGGCGCCCAATTTTACCAAAGCACATGGCGGCTATCCGATGGCCGACACCGCCTGCACGAATTGTCATGCGCCGCACGGCTCCACCCAGGCCAAGATTCTGCGCGACTCGGTTCATCCCGGCATGATGGCGGGCTGCGCCACCTGCCACGTGGATACTAAATCCAAGGCTCCCTTCGACGTTTCTCAGAAGGTCCCGGATCTTTGCCTGATGTGCCACCCCAATAAAAGCGATCTCCTGAAGGAGAAGGTAGCGCATGTGCCATTCAAGGGTGGGCAATGCACGATGTGCCACAGTCCCCATGCAACGGACACAAAGCCCGTACTTCAGCTGAAACAAAGCGAGCTCTGCACCACCTGTCACGGCAATATTGGAGAAGCGATCAAGGCAACTTCAACCCATCCGCCGGCTAAGGAGCAATGCACCTCATGTCATAACCCGCACGCCTCTCCCAATGCGCGCCTGCTTGCAACGGCTAACAGCGGCGATGTCTGTCTGACCTGCCATCAAGCCAAGGACGCCGATCTGAAGCGCAAAGCCGTCCATAATCCCTTTGCAGCCAAGCAATGCACCACCTGTCACAATCCGCACGGCTCGAAAGAAACCAAACTTCTCAACGCTCCCGTCAAGTCGCTCTGCTACACCTGCCACGCGGGTAAGGAAAAGGAATTCGACAAAATTAACATGCACAGACCGGTAGCCGAGGGCGCCTGCACCAGTTGTCACAGCCCCCATGCGAGCGACACGAAAGCGATTCTTGTGAAGGCTCAAGACCAACTCTGTTTCAACTGCCACGGCAACATGCTCAGTAAACTCAAGGGAGCCAAGATGCACCCGCCCTTCGAAGCCGGTGGCTGTAGCATTTGCCATGTGCCCCATGCTAGCGCGAATGCGAAACTCGTAACCACAAAAGGCTCGGAGCTTTGTTTGACCTGCCATAGTAACGTTCTTGGGGGGAAAAACATCAAGAGCACGCACTCGCCCGCGAAAGAGAACTGCGCTGGATGCCACGACCCGCACGGCAGCACGCTCAAAACTCAGTTAAAGAAAGACCCACCGGAGCTTTGTCTTGGCTGCCATACGCAGCTCGCTGACGTGATGAGAAAACCGGGGGCGAAGATCCATCCTCCAGCGGCGATGGGACAATGCGCGATTTGCCACAAACCTCATGAATCGGCGCAGGCAAAACTCCTAACCGGCTCGCCTCCGGGTTTGTGCGTGACATGCCATAATGCGGCGAGCGACAAATTCGTCCAGGCCCACGGAGGAATACAGGTCAAGGATACAAACTGCGTGGGATGCCATGACCCACATGCCGCGGAGGGAGGCAAACTTTTTCATCCCGTCCTCCACAAACCCTTCGCGGGAGCGGTCTGCACCGCGTGTCACAAGAAATGAGCACGAGAATGATCCCAGCGCGGCAGCGCCGCAACCAAAAGGGGACACAAAAGGGGACAGTCCCCTTTCCGGAAGGGGGACTGTCCCCCTTCTTAGGCGAAAAATTTGCGCAA
>Ga0153916_10003333_pt1 | contig 11948 bp, 4 predicted proteins | sample Opewatmetagenome_FD_109642 | JGI IMG/M metagenome (GOLD analysis project Ga0153916, IMG submission 109642) | Freshwater wetland microbial communities from Ohio, USA - Open water 3 Core 3 Depth 4 metaG | ecosystem: Environmental > Aquatic > Freshwater > Wetlands | place: USA: Ohio, Lake Erie, Old...
CGAGCAAAGTCTTGGAAGTCCATGTTGTCTTCGCCTCTTCTTTCTCGCTTTTGTATGTTTTGAAGGCAACTGCGAGAAGTAGAATAGAAAGTGACATGAAACCAGTTAAGAAGTGAGCAAGGAAGGAGAAGAAAGAGAAGATTAGCATTAGATATCGAGTTTTCGAATTCTGAGAGGATATGTATTTCACTGTGAAGTAGAGGAAAAGGAGGAAGAAAATGAACCCTAGGCTGTTTGGGACGGAGATTGCTCCAAAATAAGTTGAGAATGGAAAGGCGGAGATGAGGAGGCTGGTAAGAACTGAAGCTTTTTCGTTTCCGCCAATCTCTTTAGTGAGCAAGAATGAGCCTATTGGCACGAATATTCCCCATAGGATTGGAACTAGGAACAAATGAACATAGAGAATATCTATGCTCAACATTCGTGCGAAAATCGTGCTTAACCCCGCCTGAAGATTCGCTCCATTTAACGCTTCCATAACGAAGATTTGAATTGTTCTATTGGGCCATCCGCTTAGCCCGTGGAGAATTGTGTTATCGAATACGCGTCGGGTTCGACCTAAAACTATTTGTTGCCCACTCAAGTCGCCAACTGGGAAGATTATAGAAAAAAGTGAGTGCACAAGAATGGAGTAAACGATTACATAGAGCAATCTGCGAGTAGTTTTCTGTGTTGAGAACACAATTGAGAGCAAAACAAAGGTTGTTACAAATAGGGTCGGCATGAAGACGGGATGCAAGACTTGCCACACAGTTTGGGCTTCGCCTGTTCGGGATAATAGCAGCAGATAGAAACAGAGCGCAACAAGAAACAAATAGAGAATGTCCAGAACAGGGAGTAGTCTAATGCGTGAATTAATCACTAGCATTCTCTGTTTCATCCTTCGATTCAACAACGAGCAAATTGTGGTTGTAACTAGTAGAGTTATCGAAAACAACACTTCATCGAGATTGTAAATTAACAAGATTATCCACCCCACAAATCCTAGAAGCATAATTAGCAGCAAAACTCCAAACATTAGTCTGATGAAAAAGTTTTCTTCTTCGAAGAAGACATGGGCAAGAAAGATTGAATGGATCACAAAATATAGGACAAAGACGATAAATCCCATAAAAAGCGATCTAAGGAAAACCGAGTTTATGTAAATCACGAAGATCAGAACATATGAAGTCAAAGAAAATAGGAATCTCTGATCAAGAGTCATCAGTTTCTCTATCTTGTTAGTTTTTAATGAGCCTGCCAATCAGGTCACCAGGCGTATCTAATAATCAAGACTTGTAATGTAGTTTATAGTGTTTCTTATATCCTTAGCTAGCATTTGGAAAGCTGTGATGAGAAACATCACATTAGGCAGTTACGTGAATTGTGTATCTTTCCTTAATCATAATTCCTTCAAATTCTGTAGAATCATATGCTTTTTGATACGTGATTACGTTCAGCTTGAGAAATAAGGTATAAGTTAGAGGACTCTGAATGTATTTGTGGTGTGATAAGAGAATGGGAAGAAGGTTCCTAGCGATCACTATTATAGTTTTTCTGCTGGGAACAATGTTTTTCTTACGTTCTCCAGAGACACAAGCGTCTCAAAGTACTAAGCCATTCACACCAAGCAAGGTCAGGGTTCTGGTAGTTTCTCCCAAAGACATTTACTACAGTGGCGCGCATTATTTGGATGCGGATCTTGCACGGTACGGGTTTAACGTCACTCTCTCTGATGCTTCGTTTGATGGTGTCTCTACTGATTATTTGACTGATCCGAAGACATCAGACTTGAGTCAATACGACGTTGTGATTCTCCACGGTATTGTTGGTTTCTCGACATCAATGATGTCTGCTGAGGAGGTTGCTCATTTCACGAATTACGGAGGAGTATTAATTGTGATTGGTAACGCTTTGTTCGTAAATGAGACAAGTGGTGAATGGTGGGGTTTTGATAGTGAACCAGTTCGACTAATAGAGGAAAGGTTGGGAGTTGACTTCACTCGCTTTCTAGGATTTGGAGGAGCTTGGCACAATAATGGGACATTTGAGTTGATGGACAGTTCTATTAAGGGATTACCTCCATCATTGTCTTATACGACCATAGATTATGGCAGCATTACTTTTCAGTTGGACTTGGATCTAGCGCCTAACGGAGCAAGGGAAATTTATGATTTCACTATTACTTCAAGCCCTGATCCAAGCTTGATCGGTATGTGGACTTTAGGCATAACATACAATGAAGGTGTAAATCATGCTGTGGGAGTTTACATTCAAGGATCCTATATTTATGGAGTAGAGTCTGGACCTTCTAAGATAAGTTATTTTGGACTGACCGATATTGTGAGGAGATCTTCCCTTCTTGGCTCCTTGATTGCTTATGCGCTTGAGAGCGATATTGATACAGTTGTTAAGCCGCAGCCAATAGCGAACATAAGACTTGATGGAGTCGGTCAAGATTTCTCTCAAACGTACCTGAATACAAGTCTTTCCAACTTTGACTCTAGCGTAGATACAGCCAACATAACGCCTACAATTGGGTTAATTGACTACCTTGACTTTATGCCTGATTACTGGCAAAACCACGCTCCCGAGGTTTTGTCTCAGCTTAAGAGTAGATACAAAGACTGGGAATACGGCACTAATTTGCGGTATTATGAAGACCCAAGTAATATGACAAGTGGGCAGATAGAGGCTTTATTAGATAGCATTGCAGGCAATTACTCGAATCTGGGAATTGATCTTTTCAGCACGGTGATTGCTCCAGGTGGGCGCTGGAATCAGTCTACGCTGGATGCTATGGCCAGCAAGAATCTGTATCTTATAGACATACTAGACACTTACTACTCTGATTGGTGGGATCTAAGAGTCAATTCAAGCATCATTGTGCATAGTGGATCAGCAATGCTGCCAGAGCGTGTTTGGAATGCCTCTACTGAAAAACTCGATTGGGCGGAGAATTCTACTCAGCCTGGTTTGGATAAAGGTTCGATGGACTTTAGGTACTTTTCAATACGAGACAGATTGGCGCTTGCTGTTCGTAATGGCTTTCCAAGTTTTGTCTATTATGTGCCAAATTTCAGATGGGATGACGTTGGAACTTATAGTCTGAGAATGGTTGTTGAAAACCTGATGTCTGAGTTTCCAGACATTGAGTTCGTTCCACTCAATGAAGCCGGCTTGTATTTTGGCAACAAGTGGATGCGCATAGAAAACGCTATTCGAGCTAGCTCGGTAATTGAATTTGACGTTGACGCTTCCTCCATACCTGAAGTTGTGAAAATTGGCAAGGGTATGTTGTGGCTGAGAATCAACGCTAACGAATCCATTCAAGAAGTTTCAATCGACAATAATGGTTGGTTTTACTTCGATGACCATTCAATTCGACTGCCTACACCAGAAAAATCTGTACATATTAGGGTGGTTTTGGGAACGTTGCCTACCCCTAGAGTTGTTGAATCGAGATTTAAGGTGGATCGAGCGAGTTATGATGGAATTCGTTTTAACGTCTCAATCTCTAGTGCAGAAAATCTGAACGTTTCTGTCCGTTTGTCGATTCCAAGGGTTGGCGCTTTCTCCAAAGACAATTGGGGAATGTTCTGTCTGGAGCAAACGCAATGGGGTTACAATTTCAGCGTAGTGAACCGTATTTTGGATTTCTGGGCGATTTCTGATGGCTTTGCGAGTTTTGAGGTTGGTGCGTTGTGGATTATCGACCAAACGCCTCCTCTGTACGATTCAAACGTGACCTTGAGCGCTAACTTCTCGAGGCTGGAAATTGAAATTAGTCAAGTGATTTTGTGTTACAATCTTGGAGAAGATTGGACTAACGTAACGGCGACGCCCCAAGATGGGTTGTGGGTTGCCACAATTCCAGCAATGCCTTTCGGAACTCGTGTTAGGTATAGATTCTTTGCTTACACTACGATAGGCAAGTGGTTTGCTACAGAAGTTGTCAGTTACGATGTGATCGACGATATTCCGCCTGAAGTCAGGGATTTCGAGTGGTATCCTAGCAATCCAGTTGCAGGCGAATCTGTTAGATTAAAGGTTGCTGTAGGCGAACCACAAAATGCAAGTGGAGTAAAAGAGGTGATATTGACGTATTATCTTGGAACAGGTGTATTTAATGTGCTCGAATCCAAAACAATAAGCATGACGAACCAGAACGGCACATGGTCAGCTGAGATTCCAGGCCACAGCGGTGGCGCTGTGGTCTCATTTTACGTTACTGCATATGACAAGACCGGGAATCAGGAGGAAACCGAGCATTATAGTTACACGATCTGGATACTGCCGATTTCACCCTTGTTGTTTGCTTTTATCGTTGGCATAATTCTGGTGAGTGTGGCTGTGTTGGTTTTGTACCTTTGGAGGTTAAGAAGGAAAAAACATCAAATCTCAAGTGAAAAGCTAGTGCATAGGCGCATTGTCCCTAAGGTTGTTTTTGGTAGTTCTGACCGAGTGGATATAGGTCTAAAGCATTGATTATGATGTCTCTGTTGAAGTCGCAGTCTGGGTTCCAATTGGGCGAGGTGAGGCTGCTTCCGTAAGCATTGCTGAGTAATAATAGATCAGAATCATCAACTTTTCCATCTCCGTTAACGTCTCCAGGTGTTCTCCAATCGATAATTATTTGGGCGGGCTTTGCGTGTGTAATCTTTATCTCCAACACTTTAGCCACGTTATAACTCCAAGATAAATCGCCACCCGACGCTAGAACCGATGTTGGTTCACCTTTGTCGCCACAATAGACATTAGTGATGCTTGATGTTCCTGAAGGAGCAGAGACATTGTAAGTTAGCTGATTAGCATCATATGCCCACTCCGCTAAGGATACCTGTTCAGGAAGATTGTGTCCAACGAGCTTCACTTCGCTTGACTGGGCTGATTGGTAAATCGCTTTCCACGAAGCGTCTGGTTCAAGTTCTGTTATTCTGTTATGGTATGCATTGAAGGATGTTGTGAAACTTACGGGTTGTGCTATGTCATGGGCATCAACCAGTGATTTGGCAACGCTAAACATGGTTGCTGCACTTTGTATTAGGCCGAATGACCCAACTTCTCCATAGATAATTCGATAGTTTGCTTGAGGAGTGCTAAAATTCAGTCTTGGCGTGGATGAAACTAGAGCATAATTCCAGCTTGCAGTTTTATTATTTTTAACAAAGAAACTTCTTCGGTTTAAAGGGTTGGTGTCGTTGAAGTAAAGCAGCATTTCTGTTCCGAAAGTGTAGGTGTTTCCATTTTTGAGAGCGGTCAGCTGCCATTCTGATCCATTTGCCACTCTTATGCGCCACAACGGGTTGTTATCGAGAACGATGTTTGCTGTTGTTGCTTCCCCCTTTACTTCACCAACGAAAACGCCTACAGGATAACTATAGTACTCCACTGTGTAAGCTTGGTACACGGATTGAATTCTAATATAGTGAGTGTTATTTGCTATCGAAACTGATGATGGGGGAGGCTGATAACCAGCTGGATTGAAATGCAAGCTTCTTCCAGCAGGATGAGTGATCTGGCTGCCCCAGTAGTCTCTTCCATCTCTTAGCAAAGTAGCAAACAACTCACCGGCCCAGCCGTTGATCATGTGTTGCCCTGTTTCCAACTGATATGTAGTTGTGGGATTGAAATGGTTCATATCTAGGAGAAAATCGGTCAATGGATAGACTGCGAAGATACTTGCAACAGAACAGAGTTGTTGCCAACGGAATCCAAAGCTATAGTAACTTAGCGTGGTGATCAAACCCTTGTTTGTTAGATGCATGCTATTTAGCGCAACGTATAACATGCTCTTCGCTCTGATGACTGATACACTTGAGGCGAAATAGTCCGTTTTGAGAGCAACTATCAATGCTGGGACAAGGAAATAGAGATGTTGATAATCATAGGAGGCGGCGCTTTGCGTGTTGAGCCAAACCAGTGTACTTTTAATTTTGTCTTTCAGCGTCATTGAGAACGAAGACGAATTGATGACATAGGCGTTGAGAGTTGCCATAGCAGAAAAAGCAGTGTAGTATGGATTTGTTACTGTCTCCCCAATACTGTAAGCCAAAGAACTATCAGCAAGCTGTGAGCGCCAGCTCCAGTTGATGATGCTACTTACAAGAGGTTGAAATGTGGAATTAATGTGGTTTCCGTATAGCGCATAGAACCAAGCCATGAAAGTTTGTCTATTTACCCCTATTTTTGCGTTGGTCTCGTCTCGACTGTGATAGTAAGCCCAACTCCAAGCAACGTCAGTGGTATTTCTTATTACTGCAAGTTTCTCGTAACTTTCATATGCAATTCTATCTGCGATAGTCTTGTATTTTGCAGCCCCAGTCCAAAGATAAAGCTTTGTTGATATAAATCCGAAGATTCCAGGGTAGATGCAGGCTGTGTCTTGGTCTTCGTTATCCCAGTACCATGAGGGAGGACAGAAAATCTGACCAATTCCTGGCACTTCCACGTAGAAGAGGCTGTTGGCAATTGCGCCATCAATGTAAGTCTGCAGTTGTCTTAGGTAGAATTCGTTGCTTGTTCCTTCGTACATGTAGGTTAATGCGAGGAGAAAGCTTGGAAAACTCAATGACATATTAACTGGTCCTCCTAAAGAGACACGCGAATAATCGTAAGGATCTGATGTTGTTCCATTGACTGATAGCCTTCTGATCAGCCAAGCATTATATTCATCGAACTTCATCTGCAATAGATCGTTCAAGTTCACAGTTTGCTCTTCTGTTTGTGGCCCCACCCTTGGGGTCATAGTCACAATTAAGTTTGCAGTGAGTAGAAACAACAGACTAATTGAAGCATATCTATTTTTCATAGAAGGCGAATCCCACACTTCCGTGGTTCAACTCATTCATATAGGAAGATGACTCCCATATATTAGGCGCTGGGTGGTCGCCAATATAACATCAAGCTAGGAAAAGAACCGTGCAAAAGCTTTGATGAGACCATGAAAACTCTCAGGCGAAATCTCCTTAAGTAACTGAAAATCCTCGCTGTTAATAATCCCCAAAAGTTTTAGCATTAAAGCGTAAGCTATTCCACCTACCGCAACATAGGCAAGTAGCAAGTATTTGTTGTATGTTATAAGCTGGATGATAGCAACTGTAACAGCCATCACTCCGCCACAAAATAGGCATTTTTTGAGAGCGTTTGTATCTAAGTGTAAGCCCATTTTTTTCTTTAGCACAATTGCGGAAAGGCTAAAGGACGCTAACATCAAAGAAAACCTGCCAAAAGCGGCGCCAATGCTCCCCAGCGGAGACACAAGAAGTGCACTAACAACAATTGCTACAGTAACCCCTGCAACACTTGCTGTGAAAGTTGTTTTTGTCATCCCTAATGATAACAATAGGTTGCTTACGATGGTATCGGCTGAGGTAAGTGTAGCAGCAACCGCAACAATCGAAAGACATAGCCAGGCTGACGTGTAGCTTTCTCCAAAAAATAATTCGATTGTTGGATATGCTATTACCGCAAGACCTAGCGTTAAAGGTGTCATGATTATGAAGAGATATCTTGAGGCTTTGGCAGATACCTCGTTCAGCGCACTGGCTCCATATCGCCCTTGAATCTGTGACAACTGCGGGAACAACGAGCTGCCGATGGAGCTTGAGACGATTCCAAGTGTGTTTACAGCTGCCACAGCAACGCTATAGGCACCTAACACTGCGAGGTTTGAGAAGGACAGTACAACTAGCCGGTCTATTGTAGCCGAAAAATACGCAACAATTGACGCCCCATACAAAGGCAGAGAGTACTTGAATAATTCTGTTAAGGCTAATTCTCCAGAGTCCTTCTCCTTGCTAAACGAGGAATAAACGTAGAAAAGCAACAGAAAGCTTCCAACGAGGTTTCCTGCAACCCATCCTGTTGCGACTCCAACTAGACCCAGCCCTCTGATTATGAGGAAGAGAGCAACAAACAACTTGATGCCGCTCACAGCTATGCCAACAAACGCCATTGCTCGGAATTTCTGAAAACCGAAGAGCACACCGTTCAGAAAAGTGTTTACAACTAAGATTAGGATATTAAAGGCTAAAATGGCAATCACTGGTTGAAGTGAAGCATTTCCGGCAATAAGTTGAGATAGGGTTGCTGACAATACGAAGCACGCTAAAAAAGCTAGAAGACCAGCTAGGACCCCGAATCCTAAAGCTCTCTTGCAAATCCCCTTTACAATATCCTGTCTATTTTTTCCGATATACTCCGAAGTGTACTTTATGATACTGGACGGAACAGCAAAGGTTCCTATTGTTAAGAAGAATGTGCCCAGCACTCCTAGAGCAGACACTGCTCCGATTTCTGGTATCGACAAGATTCTAGCTGCGACAAGTAAGAACAGAAGGTCAGAAGCACTTGTAGCGAATCCTTGAACGAAAAGATAAGACGCGCCTTTGGCAACTTCTGCGCCAGAAGAAGATTCAGGTTTGACTAGCATTTCTTTCTTCAAATTATTTTCTGGCATCTCATACCTTCAATCATTTTCCAAATCTGGGCACTGGTTTCAACATAGTTGGTAAACTAATGTTTAGCCTGTTAGGTCAAATGCCGTCAGTGCGATTTTCCATACTTCATCAGCGCGATCAGCAACAGAGTAGTAGAGCAACAGTTTTCGGTTTTCGACATCAACATATGCTGAGGGTGTGTCTATTGCTATTTCGCTTTTTATGCCAGGCATTATCTTGTTCTTTTCCACTGGTCCATCTATGAGTTTCAGTGCTTGAGATGTTTTTTCAAGGAAGTATGGAGTGTTGCCCCCAACAATGCCAATATGCTGTTTGAATGGAAACCTTAGTGAGTAGGTCGATGCAGCAGGAAACAAGTAATGTTTACCATCAAGTTTGACGTAACCAGGACAAAATACGGACTCGTTCCAACTGTTTTTGGGCCCGTTCAAATGCTTAAGAGGATTCCCAGAAAAACGCATCGCCTCAATGCTGGAAAGAGAGGTTCCGTTAACACGCACCTTCAATATCCCAATCCTTCGCGTGGGATAGCGCCTTAGAAAATAGGAAACGTCATAGATTTTAGGTGATGTAAGACTGCTGTAATAAAGAAGAAGTGTTTCATCATTTAGCTTCACAACAGTGCAACCGTTATCAATGGCTGTGCCTTCCCAAAAATGGGAAGGATGGATTAATTCACCTATTATGTGCCAAGGACCTTTCAAGTCATCAGCAAATGCGATTCCAATCTTTCTGGGCGATCTTGGCGAATCTTTCCCAGCGAATATCATGTAGAACCTGTTTTTCACCCTAGTCACAGCAGGATTCAGCGCTTGGTGCTTACAAAAAGAGTCATTTCTGCCCTCGATTAGGATATCTTCACTACTCTGTCTGAAATCTATACTGTTGGATGACGTTGCCAAGCTAATTGATGATTTAGACCAGTCCTTATCTTTGGCGACTGTGTAGAAAAGGAATCGTCTGTCCGCGTCATCGTCGTCAACAAATATCGACCCCATTGCAGCCGAATCTTTGACAGAATCTTGATTAGACGATGTTAGGATGATTCCATGATGCTGACGTTTCAAACACCAACAGTGCAAGATATCGCCTTCGATTAGGGTTTAGGTTCGCCGCTTAGCATAATGTAGTCTATCTCCAAAGTTGCCTGCGCGTCGAGACCCAGATTTTCAACGTTTGTTATTCCCACCATCACAGTGTCGACTATCTCACCTGATTGAAGTGGCACGACAATTGCGCTCCATTTCTCGCTCATACCACCCATAGGAACGGCTTCTTGCACTCGGCCAGATTCAAAGTAGACAGCAGCGATCGCAACGGGCTTATCGCATCTCCACCTCATCAACAGATATGGGTAGTCATCTGTGGAAAGCCCAACCGATGAAACGTAATAATAATACTGATAAAATCCAGATCTGAAGAAATGCGACATACGAAGAACATTTCCGTCACTGTAGATTCTTGGAACGATTGTCCCCCCGTAGAGTTCATGCGCATGCCACAAATCCAACCTCTTAAAAGAATCTTCTTTCCACCCCACTTCTGTGAAGCGACGGTTGAAAAGCCAACTTATGGTCAACACGTCGCTCTGCTGGAGACCCTTCACATAAACAAACGAGTTAACATCACTTGAGTCATCAAACCGACTTGGTTTATTATTCACCCTTAGATCCAAGAAGGTCCAGTGGGATGGGAAAGCTGTTATATTGTAGCTGGTAAATCCCATAAGTGTGACTGTGGAATTAATTTCACTCTCAACCATATAAACAAGCTTTGTTTGAATGTCCTGTTGCCCGTTTAGACCATCATCAAAAACAACCGTCACTGCGGGTCCGGATTCTTCAATTAGGGGGAGAGGATACATAAAAATATAGAGTTTGCCATCGCCGAAAACCCGGTATATCGGCAAGATCTCTGAAGTGCGGTTGACAACTTGGTCAAGGTTGGGATTCCTCTCAGACACAACAAAATAGGCATACTTCGCGGATGCAAACTCGATGGCCTGCTGCATAATGCCTAGAGAGGGTGCCTTGGTCATTTCGGAATACATCTGTATAGTGGGATAAGACCAATCAGGGTAGCCAAATACTCCTCGTGTGCCTCCAAGATACCCATAGTCCATGCCGAAAGCACCAATAGCTAAGCTTGCGAAACCAGGTTCACAGATAACTACATACCTTTGAGGAGAGTTTGAATCAATGAAACGTATAGCATCAAGTTCATAGACTGATGGCTGAACTTGCACGATCTCCTTTTGTGGATACGCTACATACAACGCTGCGGTAGCTTGCAAGGACAGAAACAGACCAATCAATAGAAGACCAAATATTCTAGGGTTGATTCTAAGACCAAATCTCATTGAAGGCACATCTGCAATGGTATTTTTCGCTCGAGAAATCGTCTTTCGCAAAAGTGCAATCAGAGACAAAAAGCCTAAGGCAACGAAGGGCACCAACAGAAAATCTGCGATAACGAGTATTCGTGAGGATCCATAGGGCAAATTGACCATACCATAGTTAGTGAAATAGAATTCCCCAAGAACAATTGCATAAAAAGCAAAAAAGAACATGGCAGCTTTAGAATTCACATATTTATTTCTAATTCCTGCAACCAGACCCAGAAAACCAAGAGCCAGAAGAAAAGTGGCAACTTGAGATTGGAAAGCTAAGAAATTGGCTATTTGAAACAAACCATCAAGTGCGAAGGATGCATTATCTAAATGCAGAGCTAATGGATAGACGACAGACATAAGCAAAAAGCTAGCAATCCAGAGCTCTTTCCGTGAGGTCTTCCGAATCACTGTTGCGAGGAGCATGAGCATAAAGGCAAAGATTCCAGCTTGAGGGTGTGCGAGAGAGGCTGCAGCTGCTGCTAACAATGCCAGAACCCATATCTGTCGTCCACCATTTATCAACCAAATAGCAAGCAGAGCGGATAATACAAAGAAGAAAATAAACCCGAGTGAATTTGGAACTGACACTGCTCCCCAAGCTATAAGAGATGGAAAAACAACTGTCACAAAGGCAGCTAACAGCGGAAACATCCTAGTTCGTTTGATTGCAATACTTTCAGAAATTTTGTATGCCAGTAAAGGTGCGAAAACGGACCACAATATTGGAACAATCCAAGCGTTAATCCAGTAGGCATCTACATAGAACATCCGCGTGAAAAATGCCACAAGCGAATGGGCTCCTCTGTAGCTCAAGAGGTCCAGCCAGAGAGAGTTTCGCAGCACCCAAGAATAGGCATAGGGCATCCCAGTTCTTAGAATGAACCGAATTTCACCCAAGTGAGACCATGGGTCACCGTATCTGCCAGGGTACCAGACCAAAACGAAAAGACTGTGAGACAAGAATGAAAACAGACAAATCAAAGCCAATTTAATACTCTGTCTGAGATTTGTGAAGAAAATAGCCATGACGCAACTGAATGCCCCAATTATAAACACTATATCAAAAAGACTTGGGATTTCGAGCCAAACAGAGGCGCCTCCTTCCCCCGTTCTAG
>Ga0153916_10003334_pt1 | contig 11947 bp, 10 predicted proteins | sample Opewatmetagenome_FD_109642 | JGI IMG/M metagenome (GOLD analysis project Ga0153916, IMG submission 109642) | Freshwater wetland microbial communities from Ohio, USA - Open water 3 Core 3 Depth 4 metaG | ecosystem: Environmental > Aquatic > Freshwater > Wetlands | place: USA: Ohio, Lake Erie...
CGGTGCCCTACGCGGCGGTGATGCGCTTCTACGACCCGAGCGTTCAGTTCCTGCTGCAGTTCGAAGCGCCGGCGGCGGCCGCGCCGGCGGCGGAGGCCAAGCCCGCGGAACCGGCCCCCGAAGCCTCCGCTACGGAGACCGATCAGGCGGCCAAGATCGTCTCCCTCGATCAGTTCCGGAAGAAATGAGCCCTGGATGACCGACGTCGCCTCCGACGAGCCTGACGTTCTGACCGACGAGGCGCTCCTTGAGCGCTTCCTGCGCAGCAAGAACCAGCCGACCGGCTCCCAGACGCTGGGCTTCAGGATGGTGGCGGTCAGCCAGGCCGAGAAAAGCGTCGAGGTGGCGTTCGACGCCAAGGCCGAACTGCTGCTCAACCCGATGAAGCAGATCCAGGGCGGCTATCTCTGCGCCATGCTGGACGAGGCCATGTCCGTGGCCTGCATGGTCGCCTCGGGCATGACCCACGTGGCGCCCACCGCCGAAATGAAGACCACCTTCTTCCGCCCCGCCATGCCCGGCGCGATCAAGGGCATCGGGCGCGTGGTCAAATGGGGGCGGACGATCGCCTTCACCGAAGGCGAACTCTACGACGCCGATGGGCGGTTGCTGGCCAAGGCGACCGGGACCGCCGTGCCGACGCCGTTCCAGAAGTACAAGACGTAGGGGGCTGTGGTGGCGCGGTCGGTTCGCGTCGCTAGCCTCATCGCCGCGCTGACCGGCGCGCTGGCGCTCGGTTGGAGCGCGCCCGCGGCCGCGGCGACGGCCTTCGCCGACTGGGCCGCCGTGGTGATAGCCGGCGACTGGCACGCCAGCGGCGGCGTCCCTTCCGAGGCCTTCGACAACGCCCGCCGCGACGTCTCGCAGGCGCTGGAGCGCGCGGGCTTTCAACAGGACAACCTTCGCCAGTTCTCGGTGCGCCCCGAGCGGTATCGCGACGCGCCGTTCAAGTCGGACCCGCGGGAAATCTACCGGGTGCTGGGCGAGCTGACGGCCAGGACCGCCGGCGGCTGTCTGGTCTATTTCACCTCGCACGGAGCGCCCCAGGGCGTCGTCGTCGACCAGATCATCCTGCCCCCCGCCATCCTGGGCGCCATGATCGATCGCACCTGCGGCGCGCGGCCCACCGTGGTGGTGATCTCGGCCTGCTTCTCAGGGGTCTTCATTCCCGATCTGGCCAAGCCGAACCGCATGGTCCTGACCGCCGCCCGGCCGGACCGCACCTCGTTCGGCTGCGGCCAGGACAACAAGTACCCCTACTTCGACGACTGCTTCCTGCAATCCATCAAGGGCGCCGCGGATTTCCCCACCCTGGCGGTCGCCGCGCGCGATTGCGTCGCCGTGCGCGAAGTCGAAACAGGGATGCGGCCGCCCTCGGAGCCGCAGGTCTGGATCGGCCCGGAACTGCGCCCAATGCTGCCGCTCTACAGCTTCGCCGGCGCAAGCCCTGCCGCCGCGAGATAGGCGCCGGGAGGCCCTATCGGCCGAGTTCGCGCGTCAAGGCGGCCAAAGTCGCGCACCGACATTTGACGACCGTGCGCGGCGCCCTACAACAGCTTGGCTTTTCTCTACATCGCGACGCGGGTTCCGACCGATGCGCTCCACATTCTTCGCCGTCCTTGCAGGGATCCTCGCTGCGGTTGGGTCGCCTCTCACCGCGGCGGCGCAGGAAGCGGGTACGTCTGCGGTCGACGCGCCCGCCGCAACGCCGGCTGCGCCAGCCCCGCCGCCCGCGGCGCCGTACGTCGCGCCCAATCCGCGCGGGCCGATTCCCTATGTGACCTACAAACGCCGCGTCCAGGGCCCGACGACGACCGCGCGCCCGCAGTCCGCCACGACCGCCCGGACGCCCGCCGCGCCGCAAATCGTCACCGGCGCCACGCCGACGGTCGCCGCCCTGCCGACGACAGCATCCGGCGCGCGCCTGGCGCCCGGCCAGACCCTGCCGCCGGCGGAGCTCGAGTCCTTCGTCGACGGCGTGGTCCGGGAGGCCATGGCCCGTGAACATATCGCCGGCGCCGCCATCTCGGTCGTGCAGAACGGTCAGATCGTCCTGAAGAAGGGCTACGGCTTCGCCGACCTGTCGCCCAATCGTCGCGTCGATCCAGACAAGACGCTCTTCCGCATCGGGTCGATCTCCAAGACCTTCACCTGGATCGCCCTGATGAACGAGGTGGAGGCCGGACGCATCCGCATCGACGGACCGGTAAACCTCTATCTTCCCGAGCGGCTGCAGATCCGTGATCAGGGCTTCCACACGCCGATCCGCGTGATCAACCTGATGGACCACTCGGCTGGTTTCGAGGATCGCGCGCTCGGCCACCTGTTCGAACGCCGCTTCGAACGGGTGCGGCCGCTGGCCGAATACCTGCGGCAGGAACGCCCGCGGCGCGTGAACGCGCCCGGCGAAATCGCCAGCTACTCCAACTACGGCGCAGCCATAGCGGGCCAGGCCCTGAACTATGTCTCGGGCAAGCCCTTCGAGCAGTTGATCGAAGAAGAGATCCTCCGGCCGCTGGCGCTGTCGCGCACGACTTTCCGCGAGCCGCATCCAGCCAAGCCCGGGCTGCCGGCGCCGATGTCCGCCGCCCTGGCCCGCGATCTGTCGGAAGGCTACCGCTGGACCCCCGAAGGCTATGAAGCGCGACCCTTCGAGTTCATCGAACAGGTGGCCCCGGCGGGGTCGGCCTCGTCCACCGCCTCCGACATGGCGCGCTATATGCTGCTGCTTCTGGGTCAGGGAAAGCTCGACGGGGTCACCGTCTACGGGCCCAAGGCGGCCCTGGCGTTCCGCACGCCGCTCCGGCGCACGCCCGCCGGGATCAACGGCTGGCGGCACGGCTTCATCGACTACGGGCTGCCCGGCGGCTACCGCGGCTTCGGGCACGAGGGCGCGACCCTGTCGTTCATCTCGAACATGGTGGTCGTGCCCACGCTGAACATGGGCGTGTTCATCAGCACCAACACCGACACCGGCGGCGAGCTCGCCAACGGCCTGGCCGGGCAGGTGGTCCAGCAGTTCTACGCCGCGCCCGCGGTCTTCCCGCGACCGGGATCCAAGGACCTGGCCGCCCAGGCCAAGACTTTCTCGGGCTATTACGTGGGGTCGCGACGCGCCCATGGCGGACTTGAGAAGTTCGTGGGCCTGTTTCTCAACGGCGTCGACGTACGGGTGAACAACGAGGGTCGCCTGATCACCAGCGCGGGCGGCAAGGTCCGGACCTGGGTTCCCGACGGCGATCTCGACCAGGGCGTCTTCATCGCCGCCGATGGACATGAGCGGCTGGCGTTCCAGATGCGGAACGGGCGGTCGGTGGGCTTCCGCGACGCCATGAACGCCCAGACGTTCGAGCGCTCCGGCTTCTGGAGCCGCCCGGTCGTGCTGGCGGTCCTGGCCGGCCTGAGCGCGGTCGCCGCGGCGGCCACCCTGGGCGGGGTTCTGCTGCGCAACCGGCGCGAACATCGCGAAACGCCCGTTCAGGGCCGCGCCAGCGTGATCCAGAACACCCAGGCCGTCCTGTGGCTCAGCGCCCTGGCGCTGTTCCTGACCTGGGCGGCGCGGACCTCCGACATCGCCAACGTGATGTACGGCTGGCCCGGCGGTTCACTGGTCATCGCATCGGCTTGTTCACTCGTGGCGAGCGGTTTGACGGGCCTTTCACTAATTCTTTTGCCCGCGATCTGGCGGGGCGGACGCCGCGTGGACAGCTGGACCGCGCTGCGGAAGGTCGCCTTCACCGTTACGACGTTGATTTACAGCGCCTTTTCCCTGACCCTTGGCCTGTGGGGCGGGCTGACGCCCTGGGGGGGCTGAGGCCCCAGCCGCGACGAATTGTGCGCGCCACAGTGGCGCTTTTTGCCGATCCTTAAACCGCCCGTTTACCATGAGGTGGGTAAAACCTGCCTAGCGGCGGGTGATCCAGGTGAGGGCCCTCCCGCGTATCGGGGGGAAGAAGCGCGTTGAATCAGTTCGCCGCCGGCTTGCAAAGGTTCGGAATCGGGCGTCTCGCCGCGATTCTCGGCATCGCCGCGGGCGTCGCCGCCGCCCTCGTTGCGCTGACCATGAACCTGGGCGAGCCCAAGGCCCTGCTCTATTCAAATCTCGACCTCAAGGAGGCCTCCTCGATCACCCAGGCCCTCGACCAGGCCGGCATCAAGTATGAGGTGAAGGGCGACGGCTCCTCCATTCTCGTCGGCCGCGACGAGGTCGCCTCCACCCGGCTGATGCTGTCGGGCAAGGGCCTGCCGACCTCGGGGTCGGTGGGCTACGAACTGTTCGACGAGGCCAACGCGCTGGGCCAGACCGACTTCGTCCAGCAGCTGAACCAGCAGCGCGCCCTGGAAGGCGAACTGGCCCACACGATCCGCAGCCTGGACGGCGTGACCTTCACCCGCGTCCATCTGGTCCTGCCCAAGCGCCAGCTGTTCGAGGACACGGTCGAACCCCCGCAGGCCTCCGTGACCCTCGGCATCGGGGGCCGCGAACCCAGCGCCGAGCAGGTCCGTGCGATCCAGAACCTGGTCGCCGGCGCCGTGCCGAATCTTAAGCCGGATCAGGTGACCATCGTCGACCAGCACGCCAAGACCCTGTCGGGCGAGAGCGGGGCCGACGCCGCCGCCGACAGCCGCAAGAACGAGACCGAGCAACGGATCGCCAAGACCGTCCGCGCCCTGGTGGAAGGCGTCGTCGGCCCCGGCAAGGCGCGCGTCAACGTGACCGCCGACCTGGACCTGGCCCAGGTCACGACCCAGCAGGAAACCTTCGATCCCGACGGTCAGGTGATCCGCTCCGAACAGACCGTTGAAGAAAACGCCAAGGACTCCCAGCCGGACGGCAACGGCACCACCTCGGTCTCGGCCAACATCCCCGGCGGCCAGGGCGACTTCCAGAACGGCGCCAACGGCTCGACCAGCGGCCGCACCGAATCCACCACCAACTACGAGATCTCCAAGACGACCCGCACCGAGGTCAAAGGGCCCGGCGCGATCAAGCGCCTGTCGGTGGCCGTGGCCGTCGACGGCGTCACCGCGACCGGCGCGGGCGGCAAGCCCGGCGCCTACACGCCCCGGAGCGCCGAGGAGATGCAGCGCATCGAGCAGCTGGTGCGCACCGCCGTCGGCTTCGACACCGACCGCGGCGACCAGGTGACCGTCGTCAACGTGCGCTTCCCCACCCTCGACGCCGGGGCCGGCGGAGGCGTGACCGCCGCCAACCCGCTGATGGGCTTCGACAAGAACGACATCATGCGGGCCGGCGAGCTGGGCGTCCTGGCGATCGTCGCCATCCTGATGCTGTTCTTCATCCTCCGCCCGCTGGTGAAGAACGCCACGGGTCCAGGATCCCCGGTGGCGATGGGCTTCGCCGCCCAACAGCGCACCGGCAGCCCCGACTTCATCCACGCGCAGATGATGGACAGCCCGGAACAACTGGCCCTCACCGGCAACCCCGATCTGGACCAGAAGATCGACATCGCCCGCATCGAAGGCCAGGTGAAGGCTTCTTCGGTGAAACGGGTGGCGGAATTCGTTGAGAGGCATCCGGAGGAGTCCGTCTCGATCCTCCGCACCTGGTTGCATGAAACGTCATGAGCCTACGCAAGGGAAAGGCGGTCACCGATATCTCCAGGTTGAACGGCCCTGAAAAGGCGGCCGTGGTCCTGCTCGCGCTCGGCGAGGATCACGCCACCATCTGGAAGGGGCTCGACGACGAGGAGATCAAGGAAATCTCGCAGGCCATGGCCAGCCTGGGCAATGTCAGCTCGGGGGTGGTCGAGGACCTGCTGGTCGAATTCGTCTCGGGCCTGTCCAGCGCCGGCGCGCTGATGGGCTCGTTCGAACAGACCCAGCGCCTGCTGTCGGCCATCATGCCGCCCGACAAGGTCGAAGCCCTCATGGAGGAGATCCGCGGTCCCGCGGGCCGCACCATGTGGGACAAGCTGGGCAACGTGAACGAGGCCGTCCTCGCCAATTACCTGAAGAACGAATACCCCCAGACCGTCGCCGTCGTGTTGTCGAAGGTGAAGTCCGATCACGCCGCCCGCGTGCTGTCGGCGCTGCCGGAAGACTTCGCCCTGGAATGCGTGATGCGCATGCTGCGCATGGAGCCGGTGCAGCGCGAAATTCTCGACAAGATCGAGCAAACCCTCCGCAACGAGTTCATGTCCAACCTGGCGCGCACGTCCAAGCGCGACAGCCACGAAATGATGGCGGACATCTTCAACGCGTTCGACCGTCAGACGGAGGCCCGCTTCATCGCGGCCCTGGAAGAGCGCAACCGCGAGAGCGCCGAGCGCATCCGCGCCCTGATGTTCGTCTTCGAGGACCTGTCCAAACTCGATCCAGGCGGGGTCCAGACCCTGCTGCGGGCGGTGGAGAAGGACCAGTTGGCTCTGGCGCTCAAGGGCGCCTCGGACGCCCTGCGTGAAATGTTCTTCTCCAACATGTCCGAACGCGCCGCGAAGATCATGCGCGAAGACATGGAAACCATGGGTCCCGTCCGTCTGCGCGACGTCGACCAGGCCCAGATGGCGATGGTCCAGGTCGCCAAGGACCTCGCCGCCAAGGGCGAGATCATGCTGGCCGGCTCCAGCGGCGACGATGAGTTGATCTACTGATGACCCCCTCCGCACCCCGGAAATTCGGTTTCGACACCGTCTTCGACGACGCCGGACGCGTCGCCTCGGCGGCCGTGCGAGCCAAGCGCCTCTACCCGCAAGAGGAGGTCGAGGCGATCCGCCAAGCGGCCTATGCGGAAGGCGAGCGCGCCGGGCTGTCGCGGATGGAGGCTCTGCAGGCCCAGGCCCTGTCCTCCATCGCCGACGCCTGCCGCGCCGCCCTGCCGGTCCTGGCCGAAGTGGCGCACGAGCACCGAACCGGATCGGCCGGCCTGGCGCTGGCCTGTGGCCAGGCGATCGCCGACGCCGCGCTCGACAAGTTTCCCCAGGCGCCCCTGCAGGCGGCGCTGTTGGCCCTGGCCCGCGAGGTGGAGACCGCCCCGCGCCTGATGGTCACCTGCCCGCCCGAACTGGCCGACGGCGCCGCCGCCGCCCTGGCCGAGACGGCCCAGGCGATCGGCTATCCCGGCCAGATCCAGGTGCGCCCGCACATGAGCCTGGCCGCAGGCTTCACCCTCGATTTCGGGGACGGCTCGGCGACCTTCGATCCCGCCGCCGCGGCCGCCCGCGTCACCGCCGCCCTCACCGCCGCCCTGGCGGCCGAGGGCCTGCATGCTGAACCCCTTGTCCCCGGTGGGGAGAGTTGAGAGCTGAGCCATGGCTGACAACGACCTCAAACTGGATGAATTCGAGGCCAGCGAACCGACGCTGGGCGACATCCTTGAAGGCGGCGAGAAGACGGCGTCCGACCTCGCGCCCGTCTTCGACGTGCCGGTCAGCATCTCGGCGGTGCTGGGCCGATCCAACATGTCCGTCGCCCAGCTGCTGCAGCTGGGCCAGGGCAGCGTGCTGGAGCTCGACCGCAAGGTCGGCGAGGCCATCGACATCTATGTGAACAACCGCCTGGTCGCCCGCGGCGAGGTCGTCATCGTCGACGACCGGCTGGGCGTGACCATGACCGAAATCATCAAGGACGGCGACGCCAGCGCCTGACGGCGAAGGCTGTAGAGGAGACAAGACATGCGGCTTCTGGTCGTCGGAAAATTGAACGGGCAGCTCTCCACCGCCGTGAAGATGGCGATGAGTTCGGGCGCCAAGGTCAGCCACGTGGAGACCATCGAGGCGGCCACCCACGCCCTGCGCGCGGGTCAGGGCGCGGATCTGCTGCTGGTGGACTACGACCTCGACATCGCCGGCCTGATCCAGGCCAACGAAGCCGAGCGGATCAACGTGCCGGTGGTCGCCTGCGGGGTGGCGGCGGATCCGAAAAAGGCGGCCGACGCGATCCGCGCCGGCGCCAAGGAATTCATCCCCCTGCCGCCCGAGGCGCAGCTGATCGCCGCCGTCCTGGCCGCCGTAGCCGACGACAACCGCCCGATGGTCGTGCGCGACGCGGCCATGCAGGAGGTGATCACGCTGGCCGACCAGGTGTCGGCCTCCGACGCCTCGATCCTGATCACCGGCGAAAGCGGGGTGGGTAAGGAAGTCATCGCCCGCTACCTGCATCAGAAGTCCCGCCGCGCGAACCGGCCGTTCATCTCCGTCAACTGCGCGGCCATCCCGGAAAACCTCCTGGAGAGCGAGCTGTTCGGCCACGAGAAGGGCGCCTTCACCGGCGCCGTCGCCCGCCGCATCGGCAAGTTCGAGGAGGCCAACGGGGGCACCCTGCTGCTCGACGAAATCTCGGAGATGGACGCCCGCCTGCAGGCCAAGCTGCTGCGCGCCATCCAGGAACGCGAGATCGACCGGGTCGGCGGAACGAAACCCGTGAAGGTCGACATCCGCATCCTGGCCACCTCCAACCGCGACCTCGTCCAGGCGGTGAAGGACGGCTCCTTCCGTGAAGACCTGCTCTACCGCCTGAACGTCGTGAACCTGCGCATTCCGCCGCTGCGCGAACGCCCCGGCGACGTCCTGGCGCTGGCCGAACACTTCTCCCGCAAGTACGCCGCGGCCAACGGCGTGGCCGTCCGCCCCCTGTCGGAAGACGCCAAGCGCCGCCTAGCGTTGCATCGCTGGCCCGGCAACGTGCGCGAGCTGGAAAACGCCATCCATCGCGCCGTCCTGCTGTCGAGCGGCCCGGAAGTCGACGGCGCGGCCATCCGCCTGCCCGACGGCCAGCCCCTCTCGGCGCCGGACGCCGGCGCGCGCGCCGCCCAGGCCGCCTATCAGGCCGCAGAGACGGCCACCCGCGCCTTCGTGGGCCAGACGGTGGCGGCGATGGAGCAGCAGCTGATCCTCGACACCCTGTCGCATTGCCTGGGCAACCGCACGCATGCGGCCACGATCCTGGGCATCTCGATCCGCACCCTGCGCAACAAGCTGAAGGAGTATTCCGAGGCCGGCGTCGCGGTGCCGGCGCCTCAAGGATCGCTGGGCGCCAACGCCGCCTGAGTCCGGGTTTTGACGTCGTCCGGCCAGCGGCCGGCTGACGGGAGTCTTCGATGTCTGACGCTCAAATGACCGACACGGCCTACAGCGCCCCCACCTTCAATGACGTGAAGGGCTGGATGGCGCACGGCGAAGTGGCCATGGCCCTGGGCGTCGTCGGCATCGTCGTTCTGCTGATCCTGCCGGTTCCGGCCTTCCTGCTGGACATCCTGCTGTCGCTGTCGATCACCAGCGCGGTCCTCATCCTGATGACCTCGATCCTGATCAAGAAGCCGCTGGAGTTCACCTCCTTCCCGACGGTGCTGCTGGTCACCACCCTGTTCCGTCTGGGCCTGAACATCGCCTCGACCCGTCTGATCCTGGGCCACGGCCACGAGGGCGTGCACGGCGCCGGCAAGATCATCGAGGCTTTCGGCAAGCTGATGATGGGGGGCAACTTCATCATCGGCGTGATCGTGTTCGCGATCCTGGTGATCGTGAACTTCGTCGTCATCACCAAGGGTTCGGGCCGGATCGCCGAAGTGGCGGCCCGCTTCACCCTGGACTCCATGCCCGGCAAGCAGATGGCCATCGACGCCGACCTGTCGGCCGGCCTGATCGAGGAGGGCGAAGCCAAGAAGCGCCGCAAGGAGCTGGAGCAGGAATCGACCTTCTTCGGGGCCATGGACGGCGCCTCGAAATTCGTGCGCGGCGACGCCGTCGCCGGCCTGATCATCGTGGCCATCAACGTCATCGGCGGCATCCTGATCGGCGTCATTCAGCACAAGGTGCCGATCGGACAGGCGGCGGCGACCTACACCACCATGACCATCGGCGACGGCCTGGTCAGCCAGATCCCCTCCCTGATCATCTCCATCGCGGCGGGCTTCCTGGTGTCCAAGGCGGGCGTCGAGGGCGCCGCCGACAAGGCCCTGGTCACTCAGCTGGCCATGAACCCCGTCGCGCTCGGCATGGTGTCGGCCTCAGCCGGCGTCATCGCCCTGCTGCCCGGCATGCCGATCCTGCCCTTCGCGGCGCTCTCGATCGGCGCGGGCTTCCTGGCCTGGCGGCGCTCGCAGGATGCGGCCAGGCCGCCGCCGGTGGAGATCGTCCCCGCCGCCCAGGCGGGGGAGGAAGAGGAGCCGATCAGCCAGTCCCTGGCCATCGACGAGATCAAGATCGAGCTGGGCTACGGCCTGCTGCCGCTGATCAACGACCTGGAAGGCCGCCGTCTCACTGACCAGATCAAGGCGCTGCGCCGGACCATGGCGACCGACTTCGGCTTCGTCATGCCCTCGGTGCGCATCCTCGACAACATGCGCCTGCCGTCACAGGGCTACTGCATCCGCATCAAGGAGATGGAAGCCGGATCGGGCGAGGTGCGGCTGGGCTCGCTGATGGCCATGGACCCGCGCGGCGGTCAGGTGGACCTGCCCGGCGAAAACGTGAACGAACCGGCCTTCGGTCTGCCCGCCACCTGGATCGCCGACGACCTGCGCGAGGAGGCGACCTTCCGCGGCTTCACCATCGTCGATCCCGCCACGGTGCTGACCACCCACCTCACCGAGATCCTCAAGGAGAACATGCCGGACCTGCTCTCCTACGCCGAGGTGCAGAAGCTCCTGAAGGATCTGCCGACCGACCAGAAGAAGCTGGTGGAGGATCTGGTCCCCAGCATCGTCACCGCCACCACCATCCAGCGCGTGCTCCAGGCCCTGCTGCGGGAACGGGTGTCGATCCGCGACCTGCCCGCGATCCTGGAAGGCATCGGGGAAGCCGCGCCGCACACCGCCTCCATCACCATGCTGGTCGAGCAGGTCCGCGCCCGGCTGGCGCGACAGCTGTCCTTCGCCTACCGCGGCGAGGACGGCGCCTTGCCGATCATCACCCTGTCGCCGGAATGGGAGAACGCCTTCACCGACGCCCTGATCGGCAATGGAGACGACCGCCAGCTGGCGCTGGCGCCGTCGCGCCTGCAGGAGTTCATCCGCGGCGTCCGCGACACCTTCGAACGCGCGGCCCTGGCCGGCGAAACTCCGGTCCTGCTCACCGGACCGGCGATCCGGCCCTATGTGCGCTCGATCATCGAGCGCTTCCGCGGGCAGACCCCGGTCATGAGCCAGAACGAGGTCCACCCGCGCGCGAGACTCAAGACCGTGGGCAGCATCTGAGGTCGGCTAATCGCCGCGGCCCGCCCCGGCGCCGTTGCCGGAAGGCGTCGCGGCTGATAGCGGTTGGTGAACGGAGGGGTGTTGGGTCCCCTCGAGTGTTGGACATCGCATGCGGCGACCTGCATCATCTGCCAAAGGCCCGGGCGCGACCCTCCTCTGGGATCTGCTGACCTTTGAACGCCTGATGACCGGCCCGGTCATCCATATCATCTACTGGGCGGGCCTCGGGGTGATCTCCCTGGTGGGCTTCGGGGCGATCGGCGCGGCCGTGGGCGTGGCCCTGCGCGAGCCGAGCCTGGCCGGCATCCTGCTGGCGATCCCGGTGCTGGTCGCGGGCCTGCTGGTGGTGGGCGCCCTCGTCCTGCTCTGGCGCTCGTTCTGCGAACTCTATGTGGCCATCTTCCGGCTCAGCGACGACCTGCACGCGCTGCGCCTGCAGGCCGAGGCCGATCAGGGCCATGCGCCGCCTCCGCCGCCGCCTGCGCGCTAGAGCCTTTTCCCTTCGAGTGGAGTCACTCGAAGGGATCGAAAAGGCTCTATTTCAAGGAGTTAGAGCGTGATGGCCGCCGAAACCGGCATCCACTTTCGGCGATCACGCTCTAGGTCAGCGCCCTCGCCCAGGCGCCGGCGGCAGGCTTCGGACGTCCTTCGTCATTGAACAGCAGCGGAGCATCGGCCGGGTCCTCGCGCCTGAGCCAGGAGTCCGCATCCCGCAGGCCCCAGAAGGTGAACGCGAACCGCTGATCCTGCGGCAGGGCCATGAAGGCCTCGGCCGCCTCGACGTAGAGGGCC
>Ga0153916_10003335_pt1 | contig 11947 bp, 8 predicted proteins | sample Opewatmetagenome_FD_109642 | JGI IMG/M metagenome (GOLD analysis project Ga0153916, IMG submission 109642) | Freshwater wetland microbial communities from Ohio, USA - Open water 3 Core 3 Depth 4 metaG | ecosystem: Environmental > Aquatic > Freshwater > Wetlands | place: USA: Ohio, Lake Erie, Old...
ATCGATACTGATCCCGAGTTTCTCCAGATGGCTGAGGAAGATAAGCGCGCGGAAGGCATCACGAACGTGGATTTTCTCCTGCTGGATTTTCCACGTGAGGTCGACCGGCTCCCACCAGAGTCGTTCGACCTGGTGATGTCCATCCGCGGACCCATTGGCGACAACGCCGAGGAAGTCCAGGCAGCTTACCGGTTGCTTCGTCCCGATGGACTGCTATTTTGCACCGAAATTGCTGAGCTTCACCACAAAGAAGTCATGGAAACTTTCGCTCCCGAGGTGAGAAAAAATCGCAGGGTTGATGAGGTCAGAGCGCTGCTGGAACAAAATGGCTTCGATGTGCGCATGGCAGCCGATATCATTACGAAGGAGTTTTTTCCAGACCTGTACACATGGCTGCAAGCCGAATGCAACATCAGAGCCTGGCTAGGTGTTCCACTGCCCGAACCGGACGATCCCCGCCTCGAGCTGTTTGCCGAAAGGAATACAATTGCCTCGGGAGAGATAGAAACCACGAACCATGTCTGTTGGATCGCTTGTGTGAAGAAGGGATGATTGTGGAGGCAATATGGATCATCGTTGGATACTACCCGTCCCTGAATATTATGCTCGATTAAACTCCTATATCCTGGGAGCCTTCGCTATAGAACCGCAGGAAGAGATACAGGATAGGGAATATTGGGCCGCGTTGCTGCGCGGCGCTCTCGGCGAGGCAGGGGAGCAATCGGTCCTTGACTGCTCCTGCGGCTGGGGCACGCAGACCATTCCCCTCGCAAAGCTGGGCTGGCAGGTCACCGCTTGCGATATCTCCGAGACGAGCCTGGAGCATTGCCGCAAGTGTGTCAGCCAGGAAGGTCTCTCGGTTGACTTCAGGATTTGTGATATGCGTGACCTGGCCCAGGTTTTCGACCGGCGATTCGATTGGGTGGTTAGCTGTTATGCGCTGTATGAACTTCCAACCGACGAGGGTATCCGGCAGGCCATTCGAGGCATGTTTGCTGCCTTGAAGCCAGGTGGGAAGTGCTTTCTGCTCTTCAGGGATATGGACGAGCTGATGGAAGACCAGCCCCGGCATGAATTCCATGGCGAAAGGCGCCTGCCCAACGAGCGGATCATCTGGGTTCAGGATTGGGAGTACGAAAGCGAGGATCAGGTGGTTGCGCTGGATGCCTTCCTGCGTGAAGATCTAACCCGCGACCCATCTGATTATCTCCGCTGGACGACCGAGACGATCGGTATTCGCAAGAAGGTCATGCGCAAAGCGAAGCTTCAGGCCATGCTGCTTGAGGAAGGTTTTTACCCGGTGACTTACTTACCCAAACCCGAACCCTGGGATAATCCTCGGCTGATCGCCGTCCGACCGGTGTAAGGAATGGAAATAGGAGAGACAAGAATCTCTCCTCCCTCACAGATCTGCTCTCATACCCCCTGTCATAAATAAGATAGTACAAACGTCAATCACAATAAGGTAAGTCGTAACTTCATTTTCCGCACAAAATACGCTATCGTATAAGGTGGGAGAGCAAGTTTTATATGTGCGGCATTTTCGGCATCGTCACCAATCAGGAGCAGCCCCTGGGTTCTATTCTGGTCGAAGCCGGACGGAAGCTCACTTATCGTGGATATGACTCCGTTGGTTGTGCTACGCTGCACCAAAATGGCAGCATCGAGCTGCGCAAAGATGTTGGAAAAGTGGACGAAGTCGCTGGACGGCTGGGTTTCGATCAGATGTGTGGCAGCCGCGGCATCATCCAGCTTCGCTGGGCTACCTTCGGAGCTCCTTCCAAGGTCAATGCTCAACCACACCTGGACTCAGATGGGGATCTGGTCGGTGCTCACAACGGGAATGTCGTTAACAACGTTGAGCTGCGCCAGGAGTTTATCCTTGAAGGCATGACCGTTCGCTCCACCAATGATGGTGAGACCTGCGTTCATGCTGTTGAACGCTATGTAGATCAAGGTCATGACCTGGTTGAGGCCACCCGTCTTGCGTACCGGGACCTGGCGGGTGATTATGCTTTTGTCATCGGGCGGAGGGGGGAAGAAACCCTGTGCGCGATCAAGAAAGGCTCCGGATTGGTGGTAGGTCTGGCAGAGGGCGCCACCTGCGTATCCTCTGACCTTCCCTCAATCATGCATCTTACCCGCCAGGTACTGCGCATCAGAGATGGAGAGATGGTGATCCTTTGGGCGGACCATGTAGAAATTCATCGCGTGGAAGATGGCAGCCTCATCGAACGGCAGGTCGAGACGATCACTGAGAGCATGGAAGATGCTCAAAAGGGCGGCTATGAGCACTTCATGCTCAAAGAAATCTACGAGCAGCCACGCGCCGTGAGTGAGTTGATCCACCTCCTTGAAGATTTACCTCATACACTCTCCATGGTTGAGCGGATGTCTGAGGCGCGCCACCTGTACCTGGTGGGCTGCGGTTCCAGCTACAACGCCTGTGTGCAGGGTGCTTTTTACCTGGCTTGCCTGGCAGGACGCCAGGCAGTTCCGGTTTCAGCTTCGCAGTTCATAACCCATTACACTCCGGTTCTTACACCTGAGGATGTTGTTGTTTTTGTCAGCCAGAGTGGTGAAACCAAAGATGTGCTCTATGCTGAAAAAGTTACCCGGTCTCAGAATGCCCACACGCTGGCATTGGTCAATGTGATCGGCTCCACCCTCACCCGTGTCACTAATCATTATCTTCCCCTGGCTTGCGGGTACGAGATCAGTGCCTCTGCCACCAAGACGTTTACAAACCAGGTGACCGCTTTTCTATACATGGCGCTGCAAATGGGTAACTTGCCCACCGCTGGTCTGGTCAACCTGCCTGCCCTTCTCCAAAACGGCCTCGAAACCATTGCGCCGCAGGTGGAAGACATCAAAAGATATCTCAATGGGTGGGATGAGTTATATTGCCTGGGTTATGGATCTACCTATGCGAGTGCCCTGGAAGGCGCTCTGAAGCTAAAAGAGATTACCTATGTCCACTGCGAAGGCATGCATTCCAGCGAGTTCAAGCATGGTTCGCTGACTGCTGTTCGGGAGGGATATCCGGTGCTTTTTATTGCCGGACCGGAAGATGTGCGCTTCATGGTTCCTGGTATCAATGAAGTAACCTGCCGGGGAGGCAATGCCATTGTCATCGGCGAAGAAAACTCCATGTTGAAAGCCAATGCCAGCCACATGCTGGTGCTGCCCAAAGCCGGCCCGCTGCTCAACCCCCTGTTAGCGGTGCTGCCCATGCAGCTCCTGGCTTACCACCTCAGCCTGGCGTTAGGGTACGATCCGGATTATCCTCGTAATATCAGTAAAACGCTGACCATGGATTAAGTCTCCGCTGCTTACTTTGTTTCAGGGAATAATTAGATCACTCAGGAGGTAAAAAAATGGCAGAACGTAAAAAAATGACACTACCCAAGTTGTTCAAAAAAGTCGCCGATGGTGAGATGATCACCTGGCTGACCTGCTACGACTATCCTACCGCTTATCTGCAAGACCAGGCTGGTGTGGACGTCATCCTGGTGGGTGACAGTCTGGGCATGACCATGCTCGGATATGAGTCCACCTTGCCGGTGACGATGGAGGATATGATCCGCCATTCCCAGGCAGTGCGCCGCGGCGCCCCCAACGTCTGGTTGATTGGAGACATGCCCTACATGAGCTACCAGCCCTCGGTTGAAACAGCCATCCGTAACGCCGGGCGCTTCATGGCAGAAGCTGGTTGCGATGCAATCAAGCTCGAAGGCGGTGCAGAGATGGCAGACCGCGTTATGGGCATCGTGAGTGCTGGCATCCCTACCGTCGGTCACCTGGGACTCACACCCCAATCTGCCAGCGCCCTGGGCGGATTTCGTCTGCAGGGGAAGAACGCTATCCAGGCTAAGAAGATCATCGATAATGCCAAGGCGCTCGAACAGGCGGGCACCTTCATGATCTTGCTGGAGATGGTTCCCGACCGGGTCTGCAAGCTGATTACCGAGCGTGCCGAAGGCTGCATCATCATGAGCCTTGGCTCCGGACCGCATGCGCATGGGCAGCTCCTGATTTACCATGACATGTTTGGACTGTATCCGCGCTTCAAACCGAAAATGGCTAAAGTCTTTGCCGATGCGGGCAAGGTGATCCTGGACGGTCTTAAAGAATACGTTCAGGAAGTCACCGATCACAGTTTCCCACAGCCCGAAAACTGGTTCGAGATGTCAGAAGAAGAATATCAAGAACTGATCGCCATGTTGAAGTAAATCCCCCAAACCCCTTATCCCCTATCCCTTTAAGGATCAGGGGGTAGGGAAAAAGGGATAGGAGATAACGATGTCTGAAGACTTGCGAAAATTGCTAAAGATTCCCAATGCCCGCCTGGATGAGATCAATGCTTTACTCCTGAACCCTGACACTCAAGTGGTTAATGATTTCCTGAAGGGGGTAGCTAAGTATGGAACGCCAGGCGAGATCAATGCCAAAGCTCTCAAAGCCAGCCAGCTCCCTGCACTCCTCGAGAAAGTCAAAGCCATAAAACCGGAATACCTGAAAGATCTGGAATGGCTCGAGGAACAGCGTAAGAACGGTAAATTTATTTCCATCTCCGATTATCGCCGAAAGGTATTGGGCTCCAAGGCTGATTCGATCCATTTCAAGGACGAATATGCCGTTACCCTTGAGATCTCTGCTTTGCAGTACTTCCCCTGGGTCATTGCCATCGTCAAGCGCGCCCTTGAACAGGGCAGCCTGGTGCCGGGTCGTTTTATCAAAGTGCGCAAGATGAAAGAACAGGAAGCAGACGGTGATCTGGCTGCCATCGCAGCAGCGATGCAAATCATCGGCGCCAGCTATGTCGAAACGCTTGACACCAAGGGTACAGATGGCTCGAACATTCACCTGGGCGGACCAGCCACCATCACAGGCTATTTTGGCGGTGTCGGTCAGCCTAACCAGTACCCCCTCAAATGGCTGGATGAATATTTATATTACTATACAAATTACGGCGTCCGCCAGGTGTTGAATGTCAATTCCGGGACGATTCTCGTTGGTTATTTGCTCCACCGCCTGGGTGTAGATATCGAATTTAAGATCTCTGTGTTCGTGGGCAACGACAATCCTTATTCTGCGCTTTGGACGCTGCTCGCCGCTAAGCTTTTCTCTCGAGATGATGGCACCTCCCCCCTGATTGGCTTCAATTGGAGTAACTCAGCGGACAACCAGACTCTGGAGTTGACCGCTCAGTTCCGCAAGGAGCTTGGCTTTGAGGATGTCGTGCGCTTCGAGCATCATATTACCGAAACCTGGAAGAGCATCGTGCGCCAACCCTACAACCGCCGGGCTGAGTTAGTCGAGCTGGCAGACCATGTTGCCAACATCTCCGCCAAGCATGAAGGCGGTGATCCGGAGATCGATGAAAAGCGCCCCCATCCCTCTGACATCCTGGATTACTTCCGCGACAAGAGTGAGGTGATCGCTTCTGGAGATTGGGAAGCCCTGCAGTCAAATTTCCTGGACAAGTTTGAGGCTACCAATCACACCGCCTGGGCGCTTACCGAACACGGCTTATCGTTTGCAGCAGCAAAAAATTTGCATAAACCCTGATTTACACATGCACGCAGAGACGGCATTGGAATAAAATCAGTTTTCACTCTTTTTTGGAGGTATCATGATCCCGAAGCTGATGGAAACATTCCTGAAGCAGGTTCTTCCCGAACGCACCTGGCGTAACCGCCTGGTGCGGGAGGATGGTAAATGTTATATGGAGTTCAGTTCCATTGATGTAGAGCGTTTGGGTCGTCTGGGCATTCAGCCTGACCGGCTGGGTCCCAAGCTGGTAGCCTGCCTGTGGGATGAGGATTCTCCCCTGGAGATAGGCGGATACCTCGTCGTTGACAACCTGGCGATGGGACGTCCTGCCATGGGCGGCGTGCGCATGCTGCCTGACTTGCAGCCGCAGGAAATCTTCAACCGCTCGCGAGGCATGACGCTCAAAAATGCCGCTGCCAACCTGCCTTACGGCGGCGGTAAAGCTGGCATCGTCGCCGACCCCAACCTTCCAGATCCCCAACATTCTGAGATCGTGCGGCGCTTCGCCCGCTTGTTGGTCCGCTACAACGACATCTTCCTGCCTGGGCCTGATGTCGGCACGAACGACGCCGATATGAAGCTCATCGCCATTGAAAATGGTCTGGATACAGCCCTCTCCAAACCCAGCGAGATGGGTGGGGTTCGTTTGGATACGCTTGGCGCAGCTGGTGGAGGTATCGTCATCGCGCTTCAGGCACTGCTGGGGGAGCTGCCGCGCTTGCGCACCTTACCTCAGTTTGCCAATTTAAAAATTCCGAAACTTTCCGACCTCACTGTCATGATTCAAGGCTTTGGCACGGTTGGCTCGCATACTGCCCGGATTTTGTGTGAAAAATACCCGAGCGTGCGCGTGGTGGGGGTCAGTGATGCCTCCGGTTATCTCTTTGATGAGCAGGGCCTGCCTGTGCATGACCTGTTCGCACTCAGCCAGCGTGCCAGCCATCTCTGCTTGAATTATTACCGCAGCGAGATCGATCCTCAAAGTCCGAAAACACCGCTCACCACCAAGTTCTCGAACCAGCCGGATGATCTTCTGCGCGAGTCAGCCTTCTGTTTCATCCCAGCCGCCCCCGTTGCCAACTACCTGGATACCGACCCGGCCTCTTCCCCCACCATGACCATCGACCGCATGGGGAATTGGGCGATCATCATTGAAGGCGCTAATACCTATTCCCAGGACCCAGAACACAAAGCCGCCCGGGCGCGCATGGAACGCGCCCTGTACCGCCAGCAGGGCATCATGATCGCTGTAGATTACCTGGTCAATTCCGGCGGTGTCATATTTGCTGCCCAAGAGAATCTCATCAAAACTCCTCCCAACCTGCGCATTCCCGATGATATGTTAGGTGATCCAGCTGCTGTCGAGACCTGGTTGGCGGAACACTCCACCGAGCTGGAGGCGCTGGCTGAAAAGCGCCGCCTGGTCGCTGAAACCGCCCGGGACGAAGTCATCCGCCGCAACATGCGCGAGCTGGTAGATTTGCTTGTCTCTGATCCGGATATGCTGCCTTGCGATGCCGCCGAGAGCATCAGCATCCAGCGCATCACCCTGCGCGAGAAAGCCCGCACCGCTAAAGATTTGATGGAGCGGATCATCACCGTTCCACAGGTAAGTACGATCCGCGAAGCCGCACAGCTCCTGGTAGAAACCGCTTGCCCCTTATTGGCTGTAATTGATGCGGAAAGTAAGCTGACAGGCGTAGTTACCGACTGGGATATCACTTGTGCTACGGCTAACGGTCTCGCCTGGGATACGCCCATCAGCGCCATCATGACTCAAGATGTGATCACTGCTGTCCTTCAGGATACCCTCCTCGAGTTAGTGCGGAAGCTGGAACACCACGAGGTCTCAGCCATGCCCGTAGTTAAGGATAATAAGGTGCTGGGGTTGATCAGCACAGATGTCCTAGCCCGGCGCTCTCTCTATCCATTGCTCATCTCCCAGGGCAAGTAAGTTTAAAAAAAACCGACCCCAGGGATTGACGATGCATACATCGTTTAGACCCTGGGGTTCATCTTTATATCCTTGACATTCCATTAATATAAGCATTACAATTCCGACAAAATAACTCGGAATCTAGGTGCGGAGAGACTTGCCAGCTTTCATCGACTTCGACTTGCAGATCGAAAAAAAGGGTAAGCGATACCTTGCCCAGGTGCTTGATTCCCCTGCCGGGCAGGTGTCCTCAGAGTTTTCCCTCCCCCTCACTGAACTGGAGCTGGAAAACTTCTATTTGCGGGTAGGCCGTCCTCGCCAGGGGGTGCGTCGCATCGATTCTCCGGAGATGGATGCCGTCAAAAAAGTTGGCGGTCGCCTGTTCGATTCCGTTTTCTCAGAGGAGGTGCTTGCTTTATTCAGCTCAAGCCAGGCCATTGCCCAAGCTCAGGGTAAAGGTTTGCGCATCCGTCTGCGCCTGGCTTCACCTGAGATCGGCGACCTGCCCTGGGAATATTTATACAACTCCCGGCAAAATCGCTTTTTATCACTCGCTCAACAAACGCCAGTCATTCGTTACCTGGAGATACCTCAGCCAAGCGAACCCTTAGGGATTGACTTACCGCTCAAGGTGCTCGTGATGATCTCCAGCCCTACCGATTATTCACCTCTGGAAGTAGAGACTGAATATTCCCGCCTGAGTGAGTCGCTTCAGCCGTTGATTTTAAAAGGCCTGGTGAGTCTCGAACGCATTGATAAGGCTACTTTAGAATCTCTCCAACACCTGCTGCGAACCGGAAAACACCACATATTTCACTTTATGGGTCATGGCGGCTTTGATCCTGGTTCACAAGAAGGGATTCTATTATTTGAGGATCAAAATAACCTGGGGAAGCGCCTCAGCGGGCAGGAATTAGGATGGCTGCTTCATAATTATCCCTCCGTGCGATTGGTTGTGCTCAACGCCTGCGAAGGGGCACGCTCCGGTCGCCAGGATCCCTTCGCTGGCGTAGCCCAGAATCTGGTGCAGCAGGGTATCCCCGCAGTTATCGCCATGCAGTTTGAGATCACCGACCAGGCAGCGCTTACATTTTCGCAAAACTTTTACTCGTCCCTGGCAGATGGGAACCCTGTCGACACTGCTTTATCTGAAGCACGCCTGTCGATCTTTGCCTCTGGTAATGATATCGAATGGGGCACACCTGTGCTCTTCACCCGCTCCTCCGATGGTCATCTGTTCGACATCTCAGCCAGCCATCCCCTGCAAAAGCCTTTAGAGAGCCCACCAGTCTCTCAACTTTCTAAGACAAAAACACCTGGTGTTCCTCCAGCCACAGAAAAAGCCTCTCCTGCGCCAGCGCCGAAAAGTTTTATAAAGCGCTTCCCGCTTTGGATCTGGATCGCGGTCAGCCTGTTCATTCTGGGGCTTATAGCCGGCGGCATCGCTTTATCACCCATCTTCCACCAGCCTGGACAAAACGATAAGACCACAACCCAGCTTCCAACTGCTCTGACCCTGGTTGCTGGAAATATCACGCCTGGAGAACCCACTTTGACTCCCAAAATTGGGGAAACCTTGCCAGCCGCGGGGGCAACGGAGACACCCGTTCGACCAACCCCCTCTCCCACGAACCCGCCAGTACAAGAAAATACGCCCACCCGAGCGGTCAGCCTGCCAGCCCAGATCACCGATGAAAAAGGTGTGCCGATGGTTCTCGTTCCAGCTGGGACCTTTCTGTACGGCAATAACTCAGGTGACCCAGACGAAATGCCAGCCCAAACCGTTTCTCTGGATACCTTTTACATCGACCAGTTCGAAGTGACCAATGCCCGCTATGCAGCATGTGTCAAAGCGGGGGTCTGTCCGCCCCCAGATGAAAATTCATCGAATACGCATAATAATTATTACGATAGTGCCCGTTATGCTGATTTTCCGGTTATTTTCGTAAATTGGAATTCTGCTAAAACCTACTGCGAGTGGCGCAGCGCAAGGCTGCCTACCGAAGCCGAATGGGAAAAAGCCGGGCGAGGCACAGATGGTCGCACCTACCCCTGGGGTGAGGGTGCTTCCTGTGGACTGGCAAATTTATTCGGCTGCGTCGGGGATACTTCCCAGGTGGGCAGTTATCCTACCTCCGTCAGCCCCTACAGCGCCCTGGACATGTCTGGTAACGTTTGGGAATGGACCGCCGACTGGTATGCAGCGGATTATTACGCCACTCTCGGTTCCGGAGCCAGAAATCCGCAAGGTCCAGCGACTGGGACAAGCCGTGTCATCCGTGGTGGTTCGTGGGCAGATGATCGCTACCAGCTCCGCCTGACCCAGCGTTTCCAATTCAATCCGCTCGGCTCCGACAATGCCCTCGGATTCCGCTGCGCCCGCACACCCTAAAACATCTCAATTATTCTTGGTGCAGAATACAGTCGAACACGGATTGGGATATCTCAGCCAGCTTTGATCATTCCCGCAAATGAGACGGTAAAGCGTGTCATGTTAACTGGAGGCGCTCATATACCTGCGCAGGCTGCGGTGGAAGAAAAACGAGGCAAACATAAAAAGCACAACTGCCAAAACGAATCCGGCGAGCACCATCCAGGTGGAGGCGCTGCCGGTCAGTGCCTGGGTGGGGATGGTGGTCATGAAGGCGACCGGCACGATCCAGGTCAGGATGGTGCGGATCCAATCCGGGTAAATGGTGATGGGATAGCGGCCCATATTGTAGAGGGTGCTGAAAATCCAGGTCAATGGGGCACCCAGGTAATAAAACACGCAGGTTTCGAGGATTAATATCAACGAATATCCCAGGCAGACCGCGATAAGTAGCATCAGCAAAAAGCCAAGTATAGCGCCCAGCCGGAGCGGTTCGTCCAACAGGAACATCCCCCAACCGATAATGACCATTCCCACCGGTAGGTCCAGGATCCTCCAGATGTCCCAGGTGCGGAAGCTGATATAAAATTGGGTGTTCAAGGGCTTTAACAGGGTGAAATCGAAGGTCCCCTGAAAAACCTCGCCATCTTCTCCCCCCAAAGTATTCATACTGATCCACAGGTTAATATCCAGCAGGATGTTCACCAGCAAGTAGACACCTAATAAGATGAGGGCGCGCCCGTAAGTCCAGCCCTGAAAGCTTTCGACCTGGCTGAAAAGGATACCGAGGCCTGCCAGTTCTGTGCCCAACCCCAGGACGGTATTAAACAGGTAAGTAAAGAAGTGAGCACGAAAGGCAGTTTCGGCCTGGAAAGAAGTACGGGCAAAGGTGCGGATCAATCGGAGATAGCGGCTCACCCTCAGCCTCCCACGGCGGAATAACGCCGTAAACCGCGTTTCCAAATCACCTGATGCGCCAGCAGGCTCAGCCCGATCCAGGCTAACAACATCAGAAAACCCTGACCTAGCTGTGCTGGAGAAAGCTGCCCCTGCAGCACCTCGACCGGGAATCCGAGCATGTAGCGGTAGGGTAGGATTGCCGCGATCACCTGCAAACCGTGGGGCAGCAGGGCAAAGGGTGCCACCTGCCCGGCAAAAATAAACAATAATGTGTCACTCAGCTTAAGAAAAGCATCTGCTCTTTCCGTCCAGAAAGCCAGCAGAGCCAGCACATAAGCCTGAAGGAAGCGCAAGAAATAAGCCAGCGCTGCCGCCAGCAGGAAGAGCAAGAAGTTGGCGAAAGTAAAGTGGATAGCTGGCTGCAAGACCAGGCCCAGGATAAAGGTGGTCAATAGGGTGAACGATACACTGATCGCTTTATCAGCCAAATCCGATGCAATGACGCTGAAGATGGGAGACAAAGGGCGCAGCAACCAGGTCGAGAAGCCTCCGGAGCGGATAGCTGCACCGATCGAGTAATGGGCTCCGGGATAGGTTATTTCGTGCAAGACCATCATGATCAGGTAATACACCACCAGCTCATCCCGCTCAATCCCTGGCAAGCTTTTCTGCCGGGCGATAGTCACCCAGACAAACATATACACCAGGGTTTCAATCAGGTGCCCGAACGCCAGCATCCACTCGAACCCCCAACCGGATAGGTTGCGCATCCAAGTGCGGGAGATCAGGGCACGCGCCCCGCGCAGGTTCACCGCTCCACCCCCTGGCGGTAGACCTGATCGATGACCGCCTCGATCGGCGGATCTTCAACGCTGAGATCAACCGCTGGCATTTCCTGCACCAGACGGGCGATCACCGCGGAGGCCTGGTTGCGGCGCACGCGTAAAATCGTCCGGTCGGAGGACTGTTCCAGGATGGTGATATCTTCCCCGAGTTGCGGTAGAAGTCCCTTCAAACGCTCAAAAATCAGCTCGCCGTGTTCCAGCCGTACCTGTTTGAAGGGCGCCATCTTTTCAGCCAGGTGCTTGAGCTCGCCATCGAAGAGCAGGGAGCCGTTTTGGATCAGCAGGACACGCCGGCAGAGCGAGACCACATCAGCCATATAGTGGCTGGTCAGCAGGATG
>Ga0153916_10003336_pt1 | contig 11947 bp, 12 predicted proteins | sample Opewatmetagenome_FD_109642 | JGI IMG/M metagenome (GOLD analysis project Ga0153916, IMG submission 109642) | Freshwater wetland microbial communities from Ohio, USA - Open water 3 Core 3 Depth 4 metaG | ecosystem: Environmental > Aquatic > Freshwater > Wetlands | place: USA: Ohio, Lake Erie...
GCCAATGCATGGCCATAAAACCCAATTGAATGAGTGCCACCATCGATGCCAAGACTGGCTCCATTCGATTCCAGACCGTCGTAGATTTGCTGGAAGTCGCGTTGAGTAGTTCCACGCATTAAGGATAAGGCAGTGAACCCAGCCAAACCTAATTTGTCGTCCGGCTCAAAAATGGCGCCCGAGGAAAGGTACCCCGTGACCACCACAGAGAGACTGCTAAGGTTGGGGCGAACGAGGACAACAATGCCGTTTGGGAGTTCTTGCCGAACGATATCATTCGGACCTGGGAGTGAATGGATGGTCAAGGGTCAAATGCTCCAGTTTATACAATTATGGACAGAGAAGGCTTTCAGTCATTATTGAGTAGCCGTATTGGGTAGATACACACCCAGGGTGCGATTCTGCGATCGCAGGCAGGTCTGGGCGAGTCGTTGGACGTCTGCAGGAGTGACCGCCGCCAGGCGTTCAAGGTAGTTTGTGAACCAGTCGATCGTGGCAAACATCTCCGCGTATCCCAGCCAAAATGCCTGGTTTGAGATTGACTCACTCCCATAGGCAAAGATGGCGCGCGCTTGTTTCAATGCCCGCTCAAGTTCCTCGACCGGAGGAGGGGCATCCTGTAATTGCTTGATCTCTGCTTCCATGGCGGCGATGCAATCACTGGCAGTGTGTTTGGGATGGACAGTGATTACCGTCGTATATAAGTACGGATCGATCGTAGCCTGTAAACCTCCATTAACACTGACCGCCAGCTCTTTTTCTACCAGCGCTTTATATAAACGGCTGGTTTTATTGGTCACGCCACCCCCAAACATATTTAGGTTGGTTGGGCCGGTGAGCAAGCTATCCAAAAGGTTTAAGGCAAAGAAATCAGGATCATCGGCTTTTGGAGCCCGGTATGAAACCTGCAGGTAAACTGTCTCACCAGGTCCCTCCACCGACACGCGCCGCTCACCTGTTTGAGGTGGCTCTGCCCGCACCAGGCGTGGTGGTTGGTGACCAGCCTTAAGCGGCTCATATAGCTCACGAATGCGCTCCAGGATGCTTTGGGTCTCAAAATCTCCAGCGATGGAAAGGACGGCATTATTAGGGACATAGTAAGTCTTGTAATGATGGTAGATGTCCTCGCGTTGCATCGAATACAAGTCTGTTAAATCCCCGATGATCTCATGGTGGTAGGGGTGGACCCGGAATGCCGCCGATTGCACTTCCTCGCTCAAGCGGAACAAGGGCTCGTTTTCACTTCCCTGGCGCTCCGAGATGACCACGGTTCGCTCAGCACTGACTTCATCCGGATCGAACAGACTATTGAACATTCGGTCAGCTTCCAGTCGCAGTGCCAGGTCGATCTTATCCGCAGGCAAGGTCTCGAAAAATGAGGTCCAATCCAGGAAGGTAAATGCGTTAAGATAACCACCTTCGCGTGAGATTGCCCGGTCCAGGGCACCTAGTGGGAATTCAGGAGTGCCCTTAAACATCATGTGCTCCACCCAATGTGAAGCACCGGTTAAGCCGGGCACCTCATCCCGTGAGCCTACGCGGTACCAAATCCATTGGCTGATGATGGGTGAGGTGTGGATTTCTTTCAGCAAGACCTGCAAGCCGTTGGATAACGTTAATTGTGTGTGCGATGCATTCATGGGATAACAACATCAAATCGTGGTTTCATTGGGATAGACATAGCAATGATCGTATTTTTAGGGTTATTGTTTGCCAAAGATGATGCTGCACGCCCAGCCAGACCACCATTGGTCGCATAATGGTAACTCTTTTGGAGAATTGAAGGCTGAACCCATGATTGTCTTATAAGGTTCGATTATTCCTTGTAAACCTACAATGGATTGGTGCAAATCGGTTTGTTCAATCGGTATGTCTACCGGAACTTGCATCGATACAGGAACTGTCACACTGATTGGAACAGTTGTGTTCACCGGGACGGACATATCAAAATTGGCTTGGATGGGTGTGCCTGCCGGCAGGGTGAGATCGGTTGCGACCGCCGTATTATTCAAGTAGATATAAGCACCTGGGATTTTAGTATCTTGTGCCAATGATAATTGCGTGCTTTGGTTAATCGACAGGTCAAAGATTACCGGCAAGTTATCCTGTAACTGCACTTTCGTATTAACCGGGACCGTAGTGACGATGTGTGCTTGATCCATCAGTGCCAGAGTATCGGATGTTCCATTCACCAGACCTTTTGCGATGAGAGCTTTGAGTGCAAAGAAATTGTGCCCGAATGAGATCAGGATTGCAACTAATACTATATTTACCATCAACGAAAAAATGCACGCCACCGTCCAGAAGGCCGGTAAATATTTACCTTGATAGGTGAGCTTCTGCAGGCGTGGAGAATGGAGGTAATGCTCTTGGGCGTTTTTGAACCACAATTTCACTCGCTCGAACGCTTGCCTGATCCGTTCATCGACATAACTCTCTGTCGCCGTCTCAGGCACGGGTTGCGACTCGGGATTTGTTTCAGTCTGGACTTGTGGCTGAGGTTCGAATTCTGTTTCCGGCCGGTCCGGCTTGGAATTATCCATGAGTGACCTCCTGAAAGTGCATAAGCTGAATATAGCACAAACAGGCTGATTAGGAAAGCTTATTATCAAGGTGGACGAGGCATAAATCAGTGAGACGAATTCGTATTTTTCTCTTGTGAAATTAACCCCCTCAAGCTAAAATATTGAAACGCGCCTGCACTGGTGGGAATGATCACTTGCCATGCTAAACCAAATCGCAGGCGAGCTGGATCAAAATACTCAGACGGCGAAAGCCGTCTTTTTGAGGAGAATAGAATTTGGCACAGGAAACTATCGGGAAATACCTCGTGACAGTCATTGGAGCCGGTCCAGCTGGCCTCTTTGCTTCCAGGCTCCTTGCATTGAATGATGTACATGTTGTGCTCCTGAACCGGGATATTCTTCCAGGTGGGTTGGCAGAGTACGGTATATATTTTGACAAATATAAAATGAAAGAAGGTCTGCGCAAACAGTTCCAGCAAATCCTGGACCTGCCTGCCATCGATTATTTTGGGAATGTCATTGTGGGTGAAAATGGAGATTTTCGCTTGCCAGATTTACGCGCCCTGGGCTTTCAGGCAATGTTGGTGACCGTAGGCGCTCAAGGCACCAAGTGGTTAGGTCTGCCTGGTGAAAACCTTGTGGGGGTTTATCATGCCAAGGACCTGGTATTTCATTACAATTCGCTGCCTCCCTTCAGCACCAAGGATTTTCGGATCGGCAAGCGTGTGGCACTGATTGGTGCGGGGAATGTTATGTTGGATATCGCCCATTGGTTGATCGGTGAGCTGAAGGTGGATGAGGTCGTCGCCGTCGTACGACGAGGTCCGAATGAAGTTAAGTTCTCGAAAGAAGAGCTGAAAATCGTGGTACACAATCTGGACCTGGCAAAACTGTTCTCTGAGATCGAACGTGCTCGACCCATCGCCGATACAGTAGGTCAGAACGTGGATGAGGCGAGAGACTATATCCTGTCCGCATTACCTAAAGGCCTGCCTTCGGTCTCAAAGACCCGCTTCTATTTTGACTTCTTGGCTTCACCCAGTCGCATATTGGGCAATGAGCAAGGGTATGTCAACGGCTTGGAAGTAGAGGATACCACTCTGATATGTTCAGAAGGGGAAGTACAAGCCCAAAGGTTGGGTACAAAGCGTATCCTGAATGTGGACACAGTCATCTTCTGCATCGGTGACAGGGTGGATGAATCGTTCGGCCTACCGGTTCGCCATAATGCATTTGTCAAGCATCCCAATCCCCTCCACCCTGTGGATGGCCTGTCGTTCGAAGCCTATGATCCAGATCTAAACCGTCCGATTGACCGGGTGTTTGTAGCCGGCTGGTCGCGCGAGGCCAGCAGCGGGTTAGTGGGTGTGGCGCGTAAGGATGGTGAGAACGGCGCTAAGGCTGTGCTGGATTATCTCCAGTCCGCACCAGGATTGGTGAATCCAGGCAGCATCCTGGATGAATTTACAGCAAAATTGGATAAGCTGAATAAGCCCATCATCCATAAATCCGACTTGCAAAAGCTCATTGCAGCTGAAGTAATGGAAGCCGAAAAATTAGGCCTGCCAGCCTATAAATTCCCAACCAACGATGAGATGCTGGTAGCGATGGGGCTTAAAAATTCGGTTACTGGTTAGGTGATCCTTCTTCAGACAAGACTTACGATTGAAGGTCGCCTACACGAGGCTGAGGTTTTTTATATGGGATCAACAGGAGCAGCCCAATGGCAATGACCAGCTCACCCAGCATAACACCGATCTGTTGGTAGATACCAAATATAGGTATGTTGGGGTAATTGTTGCTGCCAAAGCCGAATATATCTGCCATGCCGCATGCAAATGCGATCACGTACCCGGTACTGACCAGGCGCAACCCGATATCCGAAGCGATAGACTTTTGACCGCCGTTCCATAGTGCCGCCAGACTGATATATCCCCCCAGGCAAATGATGCCAAGCCCCACCAGGAACGTGGCAATTTGCACAAAACCGACCACCGGGCTGCGATCCAATCCAAACAATCCAGGCTCAGCGCCCAGCAAGTAAATGATGAAACCAAGTATGGTTACCCCCAGCCCTAAACGGATGCGGAATCTCCCATTCGTCTTACGAACAGGCGCAGCATCTGTCATCAGACCTCCGGTAAGGTATTCTCAAGGTGAGCCAGCCAATTCCCGCCAAAAATAGCACTAATCTCCGCCTCAGTATACCCCTTTTGAATCAGAATTGGATTAATTTTGCGTAGATCAGCTATGCTGTCGACCTCCATGGGGACGGAGGGTAATCCGAACCCGCCATCGAAGTCGCTGCCAATTCCAACGTGCAAGGCATTCCCTGCCATCTGGCAGACGTAATCCATTTGGGCGACAACGTAATCCAGGCTAACGCTGGCCCTCCCGCCCGCTTCCTTCCAATCAGGTCGCAAGAAGCCATTGGCGGGGACGATGCCAATCATCCCACCTCTTTCCAGTAAACCTTGGATAACCCGGTCTGTCAGGTGCCGGTTGATGCCTGTTTCTTTCAGTAAAGTCAGCGCATTGGCATGTGAAGCAATGATCGCACCGGGATAGGTATCCAATGCCTGCAAGGCAGCTTTTTCGTCCATGTGGCTGAGGTCGAGTGTGAGATGGTATTCAGCCATACTCTCCAAGAGCGCGTATCCTTCCTTGGTAAGCCCTCCTGGCTCAAGCGTTCCGCCACAGAATCGCGTCCCGGCCCAGGCTGGTCCGATGATCCGCACACCTCGCTGGTACCAATCCTCCAGTTCTGCCGGGTCTCGCACGCCTTCCGCCCCTTCCATTAAGACTAGCAGACCTACCGGATGCTCCTCGATGTCCTCGCGCCGCCAATGGGTCAGGACGGCTTGCATGTCAGCGCGCTTTTCGATCTTTTGGAACATCGACGGGTGCTCGTCAACCAGCCGGTCATAAGCATCCAATTGGATGCTGTACCGCATATGCGCTTCCTCATCGGAGGCGTAGCATTGTTGGTCCCACTCACCCAGCTTGTGGCGAGTTGGGGCGGCAAACAAAGTGGAAAATATGATTGCAACTTTTCCGCGTTGGTACTCCGGCCAGCCGAGTAAAGTATCCCCATTGACCTGGGGAGCGAGCGTTCCTAGTTCTCGCCGACGAGTCTCAGCCACCGACAGGCTGTAATTCCGCCCGAAGGTAAGCATATTCCAGGCCAGGTCTTGATGGGCATCGATTAAGAGTGGGTCGCTCATAGAGACCCTGATGATACCAGGGTTTGTGATATTTGGCGATCAATTTTCCCCATTGGGTACTGTGATAACTCACCTGGTGAGACCCAGCGCAAGTCCGTAGCCTGAATCGACCGCGGTTCCCCCCGCAGCAGGGTGCAATGGAAGGCGTACAGTGTAACCCGAAAATGGGTGTACGCATGCTGGTATTTCCCCAGCTGCGCACCGACTTCGATCTCTACCCCAAGCTCCTCGCAGATTTCACGCCGCAGGCAGGTGGGCAGGTCTTCACCCTCCTGCTGCTTGCCTCCGGGGAATTCCCACAGGCCTCCAAGCAATCCATGTGGAGGGCGGCATGTGATCAGCACCCGGCCGTCCCGCCTGATCACTGCCGCGGTAACAACATGGTGTGGGATGGCTGGCCTGGGAAGCAACACTGGCCGCTGTTCTTGTATTCCAAGTGCCTTCGCCTGACAGGTATCTTCCAGAGGGCAATCAGCGCAATCCGGGGATTTGGGGGTACACAGGCAAGCCCCCAGATCCATTAACGCCTGGTTATATTCCCCAGCCCGACCAGCCGGCAGATGCTGAGCTGCTAGCTTCCACAATTCTCGTTCTCCGGCGGTTGAACGGGCATCAACACTTGCGTTGAAGTAACGTGCCAGCACCCGGCGAATATTGCCATCCAACGTGGGCTCATCGTGGCTAAAAGCAATTGAAGCGATGGCTGCTGCGCTATATCGCCCCACGCCAGGCAGCTTTCGTAGCAGGTGCAAATCTTCAGGCAGCTTGCCCTGATGATTTTGTACCACCATCTGCGCAGCACGGTGCAGGTTGCGGGCACGCCCGTAATAACCCAAACCCTCCCATACTGATAGCACCTCCTGCAGCGTGACGGATGCCAATGTCTCGATGCTTGGGAAACGCTGCATCCACCGTTCGAAGTAGGGGATCACCGTCTCGACCCGCGTTTGTTGAAGCATGACCTCAGATACCCAGATGGCGTACGGGTCGGGGTGGCCTCGCCAGGGGAGCGTACGTGCATGCGTGGCATACCAGGCGAGCAAACGCGTGGAGAACGAATCTTTTATCAGGGTTAACCCTCCTGCTATGGGGGGAAAGCTAAGGCGAGATCAGCGATAGAAGATGAATCCCAGCACAGCCGTGCATAGGATGATAATGGCGGGATTAATTTTTGTGAAAGTCAATAATACAAATGCGACCCCCATAAACAGCAGCTTATCCCACCCTTGGGTTAATGCCTGACCCCAACCCAGCTTCTTGGCGCCAAATACGGTATTCGCCATATCATAAGCCGTCCAGAGCAATAAACCAACCACCACCGGTCTGACAGCCTGGAGCATGGATTTCACTGCCACACTATTCTTAATCCTAAAAAAGAACACAATCAGGATCAGCATCAGCAAGGTGGTCGGAATAACCGTCCCAACTGCGGCAGAAATTGCCCCCGGCACACCCGCCAGCTTGTATCCTACGTAGGCAGATACCTGTGGTGCGATCGGTCCTGGGATGGCGTTACCGAGCGCAACCGCATCTGCAAATTCATCCGGTGTGATCCACGGGACAGGGTCAGTCGCGCCTGGGGGTATCCAGGTGGCATTGGTGGTTTCGCGTTGCATTAAGGCAAGAGAAGCTGGGCCTCCGCCCCACGAGAACATCGCCACCCGCGTGAAGAGAACGAAAATTTGCCATAGCAAAATCATATTGGTCATATTCCTCTATATAAGAAAATCATGGGTCAACCCCGGATAAGACCGAAGGATACTATCCCTGCGGATACCAAATCTTACATCTGAAAGCCTGTCTTGGCGGGAACGATTTTATACTGGTAGTTTTCGACGAAGTCCAACAGCCGATTGATTAGCCCCTGCCACTCTTTTGTGTCCAGGATGCTCTGCATTGCGGTAAGATCCGGCATCTGAGCAGAAGCCATAATCTGGGGTTGTTCGCCATACATGGTGAGCCAGGCATCCTTTAGCTCCATCCCGAGCTGCTGTACCTGGGGGATGAATTCACGCACCACAAATTCAAAATATTCTTGCTCGCGGCCAGGGGTTATGTCCCAGGTCATGATTAATTTAACAGTCACGGTGCTACTCCAATTCGATCAATGCTGATATTCCAGCACAACCACATGCGTCTCTTCAGGGATCATGCTCTTGGTGACTTTGAGGGAAGGTTGGGGTTTGATTGTACCCAGTCCCATTTCTTTAAGGAACTTACTGAGCGGCGCCAGTTTGAAATTACAAACCGCAGTGCCGTAATGCATGGGAATGACGAAACCAGGCTCCAACAAGCTGACGACTTCAGCCGCCTTGGCGGCATTCAGCCCTCCACCACCCCCCACGGGCACTAAGACGATGTGGACTGTGCCCAACGCCTCGATCTCCGTTTGAGTGGGTACACGCCTAAGGTCGCCCAGGTGCGCCACCGTCACCCCTTCGAAATCGAAAACATACAGGGTGTTGCGCGGCTCCTCCCCTTCGTTCTTTCCATGCCCATTGGTCTGGATGCCAGTGATAAAAACATCCCCGATTTCAAATTCGCCCGGCGTGTTGATGAGATGAGAATATCCCTTAACTCCGGAGGTATAACTATGCCCTGGCGCCTCATGGCTGACGGTGACGATATCTGCCCTCAGCTTGAGTGGCTCATATCCTGCCACTTGACTATCGTAGGGATCTGTTACGATTGTTGCCAGATTGCGTTCAGTCAGGCGAAAACAGGATAAACCATACCAGGTAATTTCCATGCAACCTCCAATGATGGCTAAATTATATCATTGGCACACCTGTGGGTTTTTCCACTTGACTGAGATCTTGGGATGCCGCGCATGGTATCATAGCTCTATGCTGAAACACAGTCTTTTTGACCTGCACATCAGTAAGTCGTCAGCTGCCAGGGTGGAGAAATTGGGGGAGGGCAGCTGGCACCTCGAAATCCCTGCCAGGCAGCGCGCAGGTTATCGCCTGGCACAATTGGATGACCACGGGACACTCAGGCGAAGCAATTTTATCTGGAAGCCTCCCCTCACCCTCAGCTTGCAAGCACGCCTGTCTGCTGAAGAGTTGCCCGGCACATGGGGATTTGGCTTGTGGAATGACCCTTTTAGCTTTTTGCTTGGGAATGAAGGTGTTACGCTGCGCTTCCCCGCTCTGCCAGATGCCGCCTGGTTCTTCCACGCCTCACCACAGAATTATCTTTCCTTTCGAGATGACTTGCCGGCTAATGGTTTCCTGGCAGCTACCTTCTGCTCCCAGCATATTCCCGCTGTTTTGTTGGCATTAGCTGCTCCAATCCTGGCGTTGACCCTTTTCCCGGGAGCCGCTCAGCTTGTCCGCCGGCTTCTGCAGCGTGTGATCCACCAGGATGCTGCCCAGGTCCATACCCATGTAACCGATTGGCATACCTATATGCTGGAATGGGATCCTGGTATGGTCAGGTTCAATCTGGATGGGGCATATATCTCGGAGACCCAGATCGTTCCGCGCGCACCCCTAAGCCTGGTGATCTGGGTCGATAACCAGTATGCCGCCTTGTCCCCTGCGGGCAGGCTGAAGTACGGAACTTTGCCTACTCCAGAGCCTGCCTGGATGGAGCTTAGGGAGTTGAAGCTCCTGGATCATACTTAGAGTATTTCGTGGCTATCCGGTATAAATATTCTCACTGTATTCCATTCACATGAGAGTATAATATACGCTTGCTGGGTAGGAGGCTCACCCCAACAATTTAATGCGACCCGTTTATCCCTTCACAGCTATCGTCGGTCAAGAACGCATGAAGCGCTCCCTGGTCTTGAATGCAGTGGACCAGCGCATTGGTGGAGTGCTTATCCGTGGCGAGCGTGGCACTGGCAAATCTACTGCCGCCCGCGCCATGGCAGCCCTATTACCTGAAATTAAAGTCTACGTCGATTCACCCTTCAATGACGACCCCGAGGCACCCCTCACCTGGTCGGATTGGGTGAAGGAGCGTAAATCCCAAGGCATTGACCTGAAAGTGGTCAAGCGCCGTATTGCTTTCATCGATCTGCCAATCAGCGCCACTGAAGATCGCGTGGTGGGTACCCTGGATATCGAGGTTGCTATCCAGAAAGGGGAACGCATCTTCGAGCCGGGTGTGTTGGCAGCTGCCAACCGCGGTTTGTTATATATCGATGAGGTCAACCTGCTGGACGACCATGTGGTCGACCTGCTGCTAGACTCAGCCGCCATGGGAGTGAATGTGGTCGAACGCGAGGGTATCTCGTTCGCCCACCCGGCACGCTTCATCTTGGTGGGGACGATGAACCCCGAGGAAGGCGACCTGCGTCCACAGTTGTTGGACCGCTTTGCCCACTCTGCCGAGATCTATGGCATCCGCGAAGCGCGCGAGCGCGTGTTGATCATGGAGCGCAACCTGGCTTTCGAGGAAGACCCCGAGAAGTTCCGTAAACAGTGGCTCGATAAGGAAAAAGAGCTTTCCCACCAGATCGAGATGGCACGCGGCTTGGTGGATAAAGTCACTTACAGCAGCCGAGACTTGCTCTCGATTGCGGCTCTCACTGCCTCGCTCAACGTAGAAGGTCACCGGGCAGACCTGGTAATCCTCAAAACAGCACGTGCCCAGGCTGCTTTTGAAGGCCGAAAATCTATCACCGAGCGCGATATTGCCCTGGCAGCCGAGCTGGCTCTGCCTCACCGCATCAGGCAGGGACCATTCCAGCAATCGGTCGTCTCGGAAGACGAGCTTCAAGAGCGTATCGAGCAGCTGCAAGGCTCATCGGTCAGTGCAGGAGAGCCAGAACCAGTGGCGGAGGACGAAGATCATACTCCACACTTCGATAAAAAAAAAAGACCTAAACCTCACCTCGGAGCAAGACCAAACGAGTCCGAACCAGAGTGAGCCTACCCGGCAGAGTGTCTTTGATGTAGGCAATGCATATTGGTGGGATGGGGGAGAGAAAGTCAAGGTTGGCGAATCATTCCGGCCGCGTAATCTGAATACCAATTTAGACCAGCTTTATCGCAAGCGGGCAGGTCGACGTTCGCGCACCCACACAGACCGCAAACGCGGGCGCTACATCCAGGCTCGCCCGGCGAACGGCAAAGCCGATGATCTGGCCTTCGATGCTACCATCCGCGCCGCAGCCCCATTCCAAAAGGAACGCCTGGAATTACGCAAGCGGGTGGCTTTTGCCATCCGCCCGAGTGACTTCCAACGCAAGGTACGCGTGAAAAAGACTGCCAATTTCGTCTTGTTCGTGGTGGATGCCTCCTGGTCCATGGCTGTCGCTGAGCGCATGTCAGCTACCAAGGGGGCGATCCTCTCGTTGCTCACCGATGCCTACCAGCGCCGTGACCGGGTAAGCTTGATTGTGTTCCAAAAAGACCGGGCGACCATGGTCCTGCCCCCCACCAACTCGGTCATGCTGGCACAACGTGCCTTAGCGGATATCCCCGTAGGTGGAAAGACGCCTCTCTCCGCCGGGCTATACATGGCTCACCAGACCTTGCTGCGTGAGCACATACTGCATCCAGATGTTCAGCCATTGGTCATCCTGCTGACCGACGGGGCAGGCAATGTATCCATGTCATCCATGCCGCCCCAGGATGAAGCCCATAGGCTGGCGGACCAGATTGCCGCCGATGATATCCACTGTGTGGTGGTTAATATGGAGCACGCCGCCTTCGACCAGGGCTTGGCGCAATCCCTCGCCGACCATTTGGAAGCCCCCTGCTACACTCTGAGTGAGCTGAAAGCCGAAACGCTTTATAAAGCGGTGAAAGAAGAGATGGAATCCACCCGCGGGATGTAAGAATGCGTTCGTAGGGAGGTCGCGACTTGCCACAATGGAACTTGTGGATGCTTGAAGGGGCGTGTCTTGTTTACATCATCGCTGATTTCTTCAGAATCCATCGCTTTATAGTGTTTAGACCCAACACTCCAGGTAGACCTGCCCCTACTATCATCTCGGTTCAATCCTCATTATAGAATTACAGAACTCGAGGAGTTTCTCCTACCAAGAATAATAATGTATTTGGAAGATCTTGCATTGGCTAACTGCTAAAAGCTAACGGCTACTTGCTTCGTTTCTCCGCGGATTCTTCAACCCCGTTCGGAGCTTGCTGCCCACCTCACGCTTGACCCTGCCAGCCAGGACACCTTCATGCTCCTGCATGAACCCCTTTACTGCCTCGGGATCGAAGTACGTCAGCTCAC
>Ga0153916_10003337_pt1 | contig 11946 bp, 10 predicted proteins | sample Opewatmetagenome_FD_109642 | JGI IMG/M metagenome (GOLD analysis project Ga0153916, IMG submission 109642) | Freshwater wetland microbial communities from Ohio, USA - Open water 3 Core 3 Depth 4 metaG | ecosystem: Environmental > Aquatic > Freshwater > Wetlands | place: USA: Ohio, Lake Erie...
TATCGTGTGCCAATAATTTGGATTACGCTTGAGAGAGTGTCCTAGGCGATCCATAATAATTTTGTATTCTCTATGATCATACTCCATTTTGAGCAAGGAAGGATTTTTTTCGACTTTCACGCCCTGATGGACATAGAGCGTTGCATCGCCGCCATCGTCAACAAGCAAATCCGGGCCGGAACTATCCGGCCACATGAGGGCCTGTTCTGTACACCACCAGTACTCTTCGAGAGACTCCCCCTTCCAGGCAAACACAGCGGCAGACCCCGCCTTGGCAATTGCGGCAGCCGCATGATCTTGAGTCGAAAAAATATTACACGACGCCCATCTGATGTCGGCGCCAAGTTCTTTGAGCGTCTCAATGAGCATCGCCGTCTGAATCGTCATGTGCAGACTGCCCATAATCTTTAAACCCTGAAAGGGCTTCTTGGGACCATACTTTGCTCTTATCGCCATGAGGCCGGGCATCTCATTCTTGGAAAGTTCAATCTCTTTCCGTCCCCATTCCGCAAGCTTTATGTCTGCTATTTTGTATGGCAGGTTCTTGACAGGTTTCAGATACGTCATCAGTTCCCCCACTTTGATTTTAGTGAACAGCCCTTGAACTTAGACGGCCGCAGCCTGTCTAAGCGCTTCGACCATGTCCGTCTTTTCCCATGTATAATCATCAAGAAATAATGATTTCGGCAGTTTTTTGTAAATATCACCTCTGAGAAGGTCTAATTTTTCAATCATACCCCGGGGGGATAAATCAAAATACTCTTTAATAAGTACATTGAGCTTGTTGTTGGAAATAATCCCTGTGCCAAAAGTATTCACATATATGGAAATAGGCCTGGCAATGCCGATAGCATACGCAATTTGAATGGAACACTTTTTTGCAAGTCCTGCGGCAACGATATTTTTTGCAACATATCGGGCGCCCAGCACCGCTGAACAATCGACTTTTTCCGGCGATTTATTGATGATAGAACCGCCACCTATCTGCGCGCCCGGATACCCCCCATAGAGTTGAACCACAAGTTTTCGACCCGTGACTCCTGAATCCGCTGCGCTACATGAATTAATGGCCTGCCATTCTCCCGTCGGGTTGAAAAGAAATTCGGTCTTTTCGTCAATCCAGCCTTCGAGACATTCCATCGCAATATGCCTTGCCTGAGGTTCTACGCCAGCCTTTGACCCCTCGGGAACTTTACGGTAATCGATTGCATTAGACATTAGCACCGTCTCCGCCCGCAGGGGAACACCTTCGTCGCTATATTCCACCGTTATCTGTCCTTTTCCATCCGGAGCGAAAATGGGGTTCCCGCAATTCTCGAAGGCCCTCATCATCCTGGTGGCCAACACATAAGGAAGCGGAAGCAACTCAGGTGTTTCGTCGCAAGCAAACCCATATATAATTCCCTGATCCCCGGCGCCTATTTCCTTGTATTTACCCATGTCGGCCCGGGTGCCAATGTTGATATCCGGTGATTGTTCGATAATCGTATTGAGAATGCCCATGGAATTTCCATTAAGGCCAAGATGATAATCACCATAGCCGATGGAAAGAACCGTATCGCGGACAATCTTCTCTACATCGACATAAATCCGTGTAGCAACCTCTCCGCCGACTATACAGAGCCCCTTCCCCAGAAATATTTCAATTCCGCAATGCGGCATATTATCTACGTTCATTCCAATTTTATGTTCCTCATCGAGAATCGCCGCGATGATATTGGCTGCTATCGAATCGCATACAATATCCGGATGGCCTACCTTAACGCTTTCAGATGTTATTTGCATCTCGTTTCACTCCTATTTTCATATTGATTTGTCATCACTACTTCCATGAATTAAATTTATCCTTTGCTCTGTAATTTCTCTCTCCTTTTTGGATGATCCGAAGGAGACACGATCCCCACGGAAATTATAAAGGTTAATGCTTCTTCAACCGACATCTTCATAGGAACCAGCTCATCTTCCGGGACGATAATTAAATATCCCGATGTCGGGTTGGGTGTTGTCGGCAAAAAAACACTAATGCAGTTCTGCCCTGTCTTATCCCGAATCTCCGAATTTGGTATACCAGTTACAAAACCGATCGTATATAGACCTTTCCGGGGAAATTCTGCGAGAACAACCCTTTTGAAACTGCTTCTCCGATCCGTGAACATGCTGTCAGAGAGTCTTTTGATTGCCTGGTAAATATTCCTCACAAACGGGATTCTGTCGACAAGATCCTCCCCCGACTGGACAATTTTGTTGCCAATGTAACTTGTCGTGACAAGGCCACAGATAAAAATCAACACCACAGTCACAATAATTCCCAGGCCGGGTATATGGATGCCGATTAACGTATCAGGATGATACCTGGCCGGCATAATCTTCAGGAGACCATCCATTATGTCTATGAGAAAGAATAGGATATAAAGCGTTAACCCTATAGGGATTATAACGGCGAGACCTGTTAAAAATATCTGCTTCAGTTTCTTCTTCAATTTCGGGTAACCTTCATATCCTCACGAAGTGGAACTACATAACAAAAAGTTGCGCCGTTATCAACCGCTATTTAAAATAAAGGGGCACAGTGATCATGTCACCCTGCCCCATAAACGTGCTTTAAAAAGGTATAAATGCCTCGTATAAATCTCTTTGTGCTACTTTTGTTTCTTAATCTTATTTTTATCATCCACATAGACACACTTTGGACGCCACTTCTTTATATCAGCCTCATCAATAAGTGCATAGCTCGCAATAATAATTATATCTCCCTTTTTTGCTTTCCAGGCTGCAGCCCCGTTTAGACATATCACCCCTGAATCCGGTTCTCCTTTAATCGCATATGTGGAAAACCTCTCACCGTTAGAGACGTTATATATATTTACTTTTTCATAAGGCATTATGTCTGCAGCATGCATCAGTCTTTCATCAATTGTGATACTGCCCTCATAATGGAGGTCAGCATCAGTTACTGAAGCCCTGTGTAGTTTTGATTTGAGCATAAACCTTTGCATTTTGTGGGTACCTTTCTCCTAAAAAATCTTGCACGTAAATCTTATATATTCAACATCTCGCCGAATACATAATTGTCTATCAATCTCGTTTTATTAATCTTGACCGCAAGCGCTAATACCGCTTCTTTTTCAAGATGTTCGATATCTTGGAGGGTCGTCGTATCGCATATCTTCACATAATCAATCGCGGTATCGGGGTATCCTTCGATAATTTTTTTCACCTCCCCATGGATCTTTACCGCATCCCTTTCTCCGTTGTCATAGATTTGCTTTGCCAACTTCAGAGAACGACTAAGACTGAGGGCAGAGGCTCTCTCGTTTTCCTGGAGATACACATTCCGCGAACTCATGGCGAGACCGTCGGCTTCCCTCACGATCGGCATACCGATTATGTCCAGATCCATATTGAGATCCCGCACCATCCGTCGGATAGTTACAAGTTGCTGAAAGTCCTTCTTCCCGAAGATTGCTGCATGAGGTTTTACAATATTGAATAGCTTTGCACATACTGTTGCAACACCCCGGAAATGCTCCGGCCTGGAAATTCCGCAGAGATTCCGTGTCACCGTTTTCACCGTTACATAGGTCTGATAATGTTCAGGGTACATTTCAGTGTTTTCCGGATAGAAGATCACATCAACACCAACACCTTCGGCAAGATTTCTGTCTCTTCCAAAGTCTCTTGGGTATCTCTCCAAATCCTCGCCAGGGCCGAACTGCGTGGGATTCACATAGATGCTGATGGCGAGGCAGTCACATACACGCCTTCCTTCCCTCATCAGACTCAAATGACCCTCGTGGAAATAACCCATAGTGGGAACAAAGGCTATTTTCCGGCCTCTATTTCTTAAAGATTCTGAAAATGCCTGCATTTCGCCTGCCGAACTTATAATCTTCATCTTTTTTACCTACAAAAAAAGCCTCAACGTCAAAGACGAGAGGCTTCATATTGTTTTAGTATATACACTCTTTGCTCTACCTTCCGTCTCAGTCCGTAGCCGGATCCAAGCGGCTGGGTGTTCTTTACTAAAATAACCGTAACTTGTCAAGATTTTTCTTTCGAACGCAGAACGTTACTCAGCCTTCCAAACTCTTCCGCAGTGAGTGTTTCGGCCCTTCTTTTGCCGTCGATTCCCGCATCTTTGAGTGATGCGATAATATTTTTTTCAGAATATCCAAGTCCTTGTGAACTTCGGAGATTATTTAACAGGGTTTTTCTCCTTTTCGAAAAAGCTGCTTTTACAATTTCGTGGAACAGATGATGATCATTTACGTCTATTAACGGGTTTCCCCTGACTGTCATTTTTATAACCGATGACGTCACTGCCGGTCGTGGATAGAAGCAACTGCGGGGGATTGTCATTTCACGAGAGCATTCTGTATACATGGAAACAAACACCGTTGGTATCCCATAATCCTTCGTTCCCGGATTTGCGGTGAGTCTGTCTGCCAGCTCTTTTTGAAACATGAGAATCATTGAGGAGATGCAGTGTCGATACGCCAATAAGTGAAATAAAATCTGTGACGAAATGTTGTAGGGGATATTTCCGATAACCTTTAGCTTCTGTGACGGCAATCTTGTGCCGGCGAAAGAAAAATCATACTCAAGTACATCGGCCTGAATAACATCCACGTGGTGATAATCGGCCAGCCTTTCTCTCAAAATACCGATCATTCTAGGGTCAATGTCGAGGGCGACTACCTTCTTTGCGTTCTGGGCTAATAGTTCCGTCATGATTCCCACACCCGCACCGATCTCAACAATGGTATCATCTGCCCTGATATCAGACATGACAAGAATCTTATTTATGACATTATTGTCTTCAAGGAACGACTGACCTAACCTTTTGATGGGTCGTATGCCGTAATGCCTGAGAATTTTCCTTACTGTCGACATATATCAAAGTGAGTCCAGCGGCCATCTGGAAACCGCATTCATATCCAGTGAATCTCTGATTCCTCTTTTTAGAAGATTGTCGCCGACGACGGCGATCATTGCTGCGTTATCCGTACAATAAACGGGGGGCGGAATATACAAATCAAACCCTCTGATATGAGATTCCTCGGTAAATCGTTCTCTCAGCCGACTGTTCGCTGCAACACCACCACATACAACAATTTTTGATACTGAATTCAGCTCTGCAGCCCGAATTGTTTTTTCAACAAGAACATCCGTAATAGCCTCCTGATAACTTGCAGCGATATCCGGCAGTTCATCTTCGGTAATTGGTCGATCTCTTTTCTTGATATGAACCAGGAGTGATGTTTTCAGGCCGCTAAAACTAAAATCCATACTGTCTCTCATAGCCCGGGGAAATTTTATAGACCCCCTCTTCCCTTTTTTTGCGAGTTCATCGATTACACCCCCTCCTGGATAACCGATGTTCAAAAGTTTGGCTGCTTTATCAAAAGCCTCGCCCGCAGCATCATCCCGCGTCTGCCCCAGGGTTATAAAATTCTGAAACGCATGTGCAAGGTAAATATGAGTATGCCCCCCAGATACTACAAGCGCAATAAAAGGAAATTCCGGTTTCGCTTCACTTAAAAAAATGGCTGCGACGTGACCTTCGATATGATTTACGCCTACAAAGGGTATATCCAACGCAAAGGCCATGGCCTTCGCCACTGACACACCCACGAGAAGGGATCCGACCAGCCCCGGCCCCCTGGTTACCGCTATCCCTTCAATATCATCTAAGGTTAAATGCGCATCATTAAGCGCTTTACATATAACCGGCAAGATAGTTTCCATATGCTTGCGAGAAGCGATCTCCGGCACTACACCACCGTATACCCTGTGCAATTCTATCTGGGACGCAACAATATTAGAACGGATTAACCGTCCATCCTCCACAATAGCCGCCGCCGTCTCATCACAGGAGGTCTCGATTCCCAAAATCAACATTTATTTACCCTCGGGACAATTTCCTTTTTACAAATAACTCGGAATTATATATAGAAGCAATAACGCTTTGTAAACAAATTTTGATAGTCTTTAATAGATCGCAGGAAAGAAGATTATGGAATATACAACAGATTTTTTGGTACTTGGCAGTGGCATTGCAGGATTAAGCTTTGCCATCAAGGCGGCAGATATCGGATCTGTGGCTATCGTAACGAAAAAAGATAAAACCGATTCAAACACAAATCTGGCGCAAGGTGGGATAGCGGCTGTCTTTGATAAGAATGACCGCTTCGAATTTCATATCAATGACACCCTTGTCTGTGGCGCCGGCCTCTGTAAAGAAGACGTGGTGAGATTCGTTGTGACGGACGGTCCCGAAAGAATCAGGGAACTGATGCAGTGGGGAGTCGAATTTACAAAGGCAAAAAATGGCAATACCAGCCCCTACGATCTCGGCCGGGAAGGCGGACACTCCATGAGGCGTGTGCTGCATGCGAGAGATCTGACGGGCCAGGAAATAGAACGTGCCCTCCATGAAAAGGCGAGCTTAAAACGAAACATAAAGATTTTTGAAAACCATGTGGGAATTGATCTCATAATGGAATCTGCAATCCTGGGTAAGAAGAAAGGTTTGCGTGAAAAGTGTCTCGGCGCTTACATATTTGACACCAAACGCCAAGAAATTCACACATTCAAGGCAAAGTTCATCGTTTTATCCACAGGCGGCACCGGGAAGGTATATCTGATAACGACAAATCCGGATATTGCCACGGGCGACGGTATTGCCATGGCTTACAGAGCGGGAGCCCTTATTGCCAATATGGAGTTCATTCAGTTTCATCCAACCTGCCTCTACCATCCGGATGCCAAATCATTTCTTATCAGTGAAGCCGTCCGCGGAGAGGGAGGAATTCTGAGATTAAAAAACGGCGCCACATTCATGGAAAAATATCACTCCATGAGAAGTCTTGCGCCAAGAGATATCGTCGCCAAAGCGATTGACACGGAGTTGAAAAAATCAGGTGATGAATACGTTTTGTTAGACATTACCCATAAAGACAGAGACTTTCTCATCAATAGATTCCCCAATATTTACGACAAGTGTCTGGAGTTCGGTATTGATATCACAAAAGAACCGATTCCCGTCGTTCCCGCTGCTCATTACATGTGCGGAGGTGTAGCGGTAGATCATTTCGGAGAAACAAACATTGAACGTCTCTTTGCCTGCGGTGAAGTATCCTGCACGGGGCTTCACGGTGCGAACCGCCTTGCGAGCAACTCACTGTTGGAAGCAGTCATATTTGCCCATCGTTCGTTTTTAAAAATATCGGAATCCTTTCATGAAACAAAGGACGACCCAATCACTATCCCTGCATGGGATCCAAGAGGGGCAACGGAAAGCGATGAATCCATCGTTGTTTCCCATAACTGGGATGAAATCAGAAGATTTATGTGGAACTATGTGGGCATCGTGAGGTCAAACAAAAGGCTGGAACGCGCTTATCGAAGGATAGACCTGATCAGTCGTGAAATCGATGAATACTACAGAAATTTCATCATCACCAGGGATTTGATCGAACTCCGGAATATCGCTACTGTGGCAAAACTGATAATTCAATGTGCTTTGATGAGAAAAGAAAGCAGGGGACTGCACTATAACATCGATTATCCGGAAAAAGACGACAATATCTGGTTGAAAGACACCGTCATTTCAAAGGAACACCCGCTCAGCATCGAAAGATCCTGTTTATAATTATGTGATACTAACCAAACACCCTGTCGAAAATTAAATCTGTATGCCTGAGAAAGTTCTCTACTTTGAATGCGGCATCGATATCTTCCGCGCTAAGACAAGACATCACTTCAGCGTCATCTAAAATCAACTGCTTAAAATCTTCGTCCTCCTGCCATGATTTCATGGCATTTTTTTGCACGACAGCGTAGGCATTTTCCCTGGACATCCCTTTATCAACGAGTCTTAGAAGAACCATCTGAGAAAAAATGACGCCTCTCGTCATCGTGAGGTTGGCGAGCATTCTATCAGGATACACAATAAGTTTGTCAACCAGCTCGGTAAACCTGTTCAGCATGAAATCGAGAAGGATCGTTGCGTCGGGCGCGATAACCCTCTCCACAGAGGAGTGGCTGATATCACGTTCATGCCAGAGGGCTATATCTTCAAGGGCGGCCAGGGCATATGATCTCATCAGACGTGCCAGTCCGGAAAGATTCTCGGACAGAACAGGATTTCGTTTATGAGGCATAGCCGATGAGCCTTTCTGCCCGGCTGCAAAGTATTCTTCTGCTTCCCTGACCTCTGTCCTCTGAAGCAACCTGATTTCCTGGGAAAATTTGTCGATGGAAGATGCAATAATGGCCAGAGTAGTAAAGTATTCGGCATGCCTGTCCCGCTGGACAATTTGTGACGATACAGGAGCAGGCTTAAGATTAAGCTTACGACACACGTAGTCTTCAATAGAGGGATCAATGAAGGAAAATGTTCCCACAGCTCCGGAAATTTTACCATAGCTTATAGTATCTTTCGCCCGTATCATCCGCGTTTTGTTTCTCTCCATCTCCTGGTACCAGAGCGCCATTTTCAGACCGAAAGTTATAGGTTCTGCATGAATTCCATGTGACCTCCCGATCATCAGGGTGTTTCTGTAACGCATTGCCTTATTTTTCAGAACTTCTAAAAGACGGCGCAGATCATCGATGAGTATATCCGATGCTTCTTTAAGAAGAACAGCAAGAGAGGTATCCAGGATATCAGATGAAGTAAGGCCCTTATGAATAAATCTGCCATCCTCACCTACTTTTTCTACAACAGATGTTAAAAATGCGATGACATCATGTTTGGTCGTTTTTTCTATTTCTTCAATTCTCGCAACATCAAAAGAAGCCTTTTCTTTAATATTTTTGAGAGAGCTTAGGGGAATTTCACCCTTTTGTGCCATTGCTTCACATGCCAATATTTCTATATCCAACCATTTCCTGTATCTGTTCTCCGGACTCCATATGGCGCTCATCGCCTCTCTGGAATATCTTGGAATCAATTTCTCCTCCTGTCATCAATACGTGTATAAGTATTTTTTTGTATAAGGTACATTTAAAATAAGTATCGACTATTGTAAAATTAAAAAAAACTATTATACAATAGCACAGCTCACACAAGGGAGGAAATATTTTTTATGACCAATGATGACTCTTTGAGTTGGAAAGATAAGATAGTTTCACCACATGATGTTCTCACGAAGATTAAACCGGGCATGAGCATTTTCCTTGGTACGGGGGTGGCTGAACCGAGAACTCTTGTAAAGCATCTTACCTCATCTGATTTCGCAAATCTTACAGATTTAGAATTGATACAAATTGTCAGCCTGGGAGATGCAGTAGCTTTCAGCAGCACGTCAACCGCTCAAAAATACAGACTAAAAACATTTTTTGCCGGCTGGGCGGCGAGTAAGGCAATCATGGCGGGGTCTGTAGATATGATACCCTGCCGCCTTTCTCGAATTCCGAAACTCTTTGAATCGGGTGCAATCCGTGTCGACGTCGCTTTTGTTCAGATCACACCGCCCGATGCAAGGGGCTATGCCAGCCTCGGAGTTTCCGTGGATGTCGCGAAACACGCCATGGATCGGGCATCTATGGTTGTAGGTGAAATTAATGACAAAGTTCCCCGAACTTTAGGAAACACATTTGTCCATGTTAAGGATTTCGACTATATGGTGTATGCAACTGAACCCCCCATTTATTTTGATCGCTGGTCCTATAATGACGTCATTGACAAAGTCGCTGCAAATGTGGCTGCCATAATAGAAGATGGAAGTTGCGTCTCATTTTATTCCGGAGCCCTGTTTGAAGCGCTGGGAAAGCATCTCGCGCATAAGCGTGATTTAGGTGTTCATACTTTTTTCTTCACCGATCCCTTGATGGATCTGGTCAAATGCGGCGCCGTAACGAATAAGAAAAAAGGGCATTTCCATGACAAATCCCTCACCGCTTACGCTCAGGGCACGCAGGAACTTATGAATTGGCTGCATAGAAACCCGCTTGTTGAATTTCAGGGGATCGATGTTGTTTCCGACCATATGCGGATCAGCATGAATGAAAAGATGATTGCCATTCTGCCCGCTCGCAAAGTCGATCTCACAGGAGGCATCGCCCTCCCTATCGGCAGAGGAAATGTAACTCCGGGACCAGGACAGGCACAGGAGTTTTTTGCGGGAGCGGAACACTCCCATGGTGGAAGAACAATCTTTGCCCTGCCCAGCCGAAATTTACAGGGAGAGTCGAATATCCTATTTTCTGTAGATGATTTCCCGAATCAGTTCACGAATCGCGAATCCCTCGATTTGATAATCACCGAATATGGTATCGCCTCGATGATTGGTCGCACAGTCCGTGAACGTGCCCAGGCGTTGATTGAAATCGCTCATCCCGACGACCGTTCTGCACTTGTCCAGAATGCCAAAGCGGCAAATATACTCTACGCAGATCAAATCTATTTGGAAGAATCAGGCCATTTGTATCCGGATAAGATTGCCCGTACACATACATTTAAGGATGGCCTTGCCATACACTTCCGAGCAATCAAACCCTCCGATGAAGAGGAAATGCGCAGATTGTTTTACAGATTTTCAGATAAAGCGGTTTTTTACCGCTATTTCACACCCATAAAAGTCATGCCTCATGCCAAAATGCAGGAATATGTCAATGTGGATTACAGATGTCACATGTCCATTGTAGGACTCGTCGAAGAAGGAGGGATTGAGCGTCTTATTGCCGAGGGACGTTATGTTCTTCATCGGGATCGCCCTTTTGCCGATACTGCTTTTGTAGTCGATGAAAAATATCAAGGACTTGGCATAGCGACATATATCCTCACCATGCTTATTGAATTTGCTCATGAACAAAGTATTAAGGGCTTTACCGCCGATGTCCTGGCCGATAACAAGAGCATGATTAAAGTTTATGAAAAGTCCGGTTATCCTATCAAGGCTATTGTTGAATTTGGAGTCTATCACCTCACAATTCCATTTCTAGAGCGTACCGACGCACCATCAGACTTTAATAAACAGAAGAAAGATTGATCGATGACCTCATGAAAAATATGCGAAATCCTATTGTGCGCCTTTTAATGAAACGAGGCTTGAATTTATGGTCTTTAAATGTTACAAGCTACGATCACGATGTGGATATCGGCCTTCATGCAGAAGTTCCCGCAGAAGCTCAGAGATAGAATAATAAGGGTGATAACAGTATGAAAAATATCATGAAACTAATAATATGCCTGCTTCTGTTATTCGCAGTATCCGGCTCACTTGAAGCAAAGGGGGAAAAGACCGTCGCCGTTCTTCCCTTTACCGTCCACAGCGCCGATAATATCGATTATGTCAGGCAAGGTATATGGGATATGCTGTCTTCCCGAACTACCGTGATTGGAAAGATTGATGTTATCAGCAAGGAGACTATCCTTCAGGCCGTGAAAGATAACGGGGGCAAGGATCTTTCATCTGCGGATATTTACAGTCTTGGGAAAAAACTAAATGCAGATTTTGTTGTATACGGAAGCATCACGAAGATTGGGAACAGCATAAGCATTGATGGAAAGCTTATTGACATTGCTGCGAACAAACCGGCGATAACCGTATTTACTCAGAGTCAGGGCATGGATGAAGTAATACAAAAGATTAATGACTTTGCACGCAACATCGATAATCATATTCTCGGTACGATACCTGCGACTTTTGCCCCCTTGCCGGCAACTCCGCAAACTGCAATCCCGCAACAGCAAACCTCCCCATATTCCCGTGAATCAGAAATTATTGCGGGAATGAAAACCGGCAAAAAAGGTACTCTTACCTCTATTATTAATCCTGACTTTATTAATGCCGCAAAGCCTTTGGATCGAAAGGGTTTTTGGATGAGTCAGAAATTTCCCTCAGAATTTAGGGGTATGGATATTGGAAATGTCACTGGAGATGGTTTGAATAAGGTTGTTATTATTGATAATCACAATGTGAGTATTTACCAAAAGAA
>Ga0153916_10003338_pt1 | contig 11945 bp, 12 predicted proteins | sample Opewatmetagenome_FD_109642 | JGI IMG/M metagenome (GOLD analysis project Ga0153916, IMG submission 109642) | Freshwater wetland microbial communities from Ohio, USA - Open water 3 Core 3 Depth 4 metaG | ecosystem: Environmental > Aquatic > Freshwater > Wetlands | place: USA: Ohio, Lake Erie...
CCCCAGGGAAAATGATCGGCACATGCCGATCGCCAATCTCAAAACCAACACGAGAATCCATCACAACCCCTTCTCAGAATTTCATCCTAGATCCACTGCCCGCAATGCCTCGTCAAGCGCACGAGCCATTTCCTCAACAGCGGGGGCTTTTGCCTGTTCGAAAGCGGGAGCCATAAATGGCCGCCCGCGCACGTACTCGTAGAGAAACGGATAAGGATACCCGTCCCGCTTTGCAGTCTCCTTGATAACTACGCTCATTTTGGATAATCGTACAGTCACGTCATTCAACATTTGGCCAGTATCAACCAAACCCTGCGACTGAATATGCGCTTGAATCACATGCGCGATATTTTTCCCAACCTGGCGTAATCCCTTCTTGACCGCCTTTTCCGCCTCTGCCGGAAGGTGAGAGAGGGAGGAGCGAAGCTCGTCCTCCCCCATCACCCGAATATCAAACTGACTCACGGAGTAGAGTCAGTCGTCCGATAGAGAATCTGAATCGGAGCCGTTGCCGTGCCATCATCGAGGGCCGACATCTTTAGCGAAAGCGGAAGAACCCCCGAACCACCGACAACCGGAGTATCACCATCAGTGCGGCACTTCGGAAACGTTAGCTCTACTGCATTCTTGTAGGTACCCGAAATCACGGAACCCTCAAAATTCAGGGCTACCGCGGCCATACTGCCGGATGCCAACCGCGCATAAGCAGTATTCGACAGGTACTCGCCGTCAAGTTGCAGCGTAATAACCGCGGGCTTATCGGCGATCGGCTCTCTCTTGAGATTAGTACCGACGACGTAGCGATTGGTATTCAGCCCGCAATCATATTGCACAGCAAAAGACTCGACAGGATAGTCAACCGATGCGATGGTCACTCCCGCGCCCGACGCAATCAATAATTCCGTAGTCAGATAGGTAGGATCAGCCTCGAGATCCTGCTCCGTATCTTCATCCTGCGCATTCCACGTAATTTCGAGCAGGCCAACCTCGCCAACCTTGCCCGAGATTCTCCAAGATGCAATCTTGGCCCCGTAGTAATCGAACGGATTGCACGTCCCATCAATATCGGGACGCCCAACCTGAATCGACATCGCGAGCCCGGCGGGATCAGCCTGAATTGCCTTGTGCTCAAACACAGTCGGATGCTCCCCGGCATTCGGCTGCGATGTAGCAATATCACCAAGCATATGCTCGAAGAGCACACCTAATCCCTTTGATTGAAGCTCATGAACAATGGTTCCACTCACATCACGCTGCCCTAGCGCCCACCGATCAGAACGAAGCGAGCGTTTCCCCGCTTGAAGCGCCTTAGACTCGACAGGCCGAATCGTCATCCGTAGAGACTCCGAAACGAATTCGAGCACGCGATCCAAGCTCGTCGCCCGCGTACCATAGGTTGTTTCGACGCCCATAACCAGCTGCGCGCCGATGCCAGAAGGATACGACATTTATTTTTCTCCTACTCCGCACCAATGCTGATGCGGCATTTTATTCCTTTACGAGCCGAGCCTCACAAAGCACGCTCGCAGTGACAACCGCGGCACGCACATCGTCGCCCGCGAATTCCTCTAATTGACCGATAGAGAATTGTGCCTGCAACACCGTGCCGCCGATGGTAAAGTCCTCCCACAGACATTCCTCAATCTCGTCGGCAATATCGTAAGCGCGTTCGGTCACCACGCTTTGATCGCTTGTCTTGCGTTCTACTTTGATTTTGATGACTAGCTCGTATGCCTCTCTACGTGTCCGCTTTCCGAGTGCAGCGGGTTCTTGCTGCGCTTTTGGAACCTCTCCAATCAGCAACATGTCACGCTGCGCGACCTTTGGCCACCCCCACGTCACCTGTACCTCGTGCAACGCCGCTCTCGATTCAAGAGCACTCAGTAATGCAGCCTTGACTGCCGGAACGGTCGAACATCTGCTCACGTCATGCCCCCATCGTTAGCCGCCACCGCATCAACCGCCTCTTAGCAAAGAGAGGAAGATCCAAGCCGCCGGGCCGGGGTACAAATGCACCACCAGCGGCATTCGCTTCCGTATACCCCATTTGCGCAATATCACGCCTAAGCCAATAACCGATCACATCAATTGCGATATCACGAATCACGGCCGGAACCTTCGCAAAACCCCAATTGCCAGTAATCTCAACAGGGAAATATCCCCAATAGACCTCATCATCGGTAGAGTCAAATGTGACATCGCGACGGATCATCAACCCCTGATACACCCCGTCTCGCCCATTCGGCTGCGGCCAAAGTTTCCATTCCGAACTTTCCAACTCATGTCCAATACCGTCGGGATCAAGCACAACACTCTCAACACTACGACAGTCACATGGCCCAAATTGGGCGAAGCGAATGAAATAACAATTCAATCTTCGATTGTAATCCGCTCGCCATAAATGGAACCGACGCGCTACATCATCGGTAGCGGGTGCGAATTCGCGGCATGTATGAGCAATAATCAAGGCTGATACAGACTCCATCCTAGTAAGGATTAGCTCATCCCGTTCGTGCTCACTTTCGGCATATTCCATCGCCTCACGAACGTCAGCTAGTGTGCAAAGTGCGTCCGTTCTCGAAGCATGTTCTAGAACGCGAATGGCGAACTCGCCAGTATCCATCGGTTGCGCGCCATCGAGTGTGACCCGCCACCAACCGAGGTAATCTCCGACGGCAACGTCCGTTTCTGGCACTTGCCAGTCAAAACGCACAACGCCCGAAGTTTCGGGCACCACGATAATTGCAGCCCGGTCTACCAACACGTCGTCGTCATTTTCAGCGCGCATTCGGAACAAAACCGTTGCCCCGGTTAAGTCCTGCGCCACGCCTCCGATGCGAATCGTATCGGTGATACTCGGAGCAAGATCGTCCTTGTAGATTTCAAACGCCATTATTCACCCTTTGTTGGCCGTGGATTCGGCCGATCAAAATCACCAGTCGGCTCGTCACGATCACATTCACCTTCCGGTTTTGGCCAATTAAAGTGCGCTGCTATGAAGCGCCATCGCTCGATAATCCAGGCAAGACCCGTGACCGATATTCCAATGGTCAATTTACTCTTGCGAATAATCGCCACGGCTGTACTTACGACAGCCCCCGCGGCAATGAAGAAAACCTCACCCGCCGCGGGAATAGTCACCGATACAAAGGTCGATATAGTCGCCCCGAATCGAAGCGCTACGCGCCTGACTAGACCCACCGCGGTATGCGCAGTAGCAGTTGCCTTGAGCCCACCACGCCGGAGCACAGATGCCCCAGGCGTTACCGTAACGGCTTCTACGAGCTTCCCCTTACGCCGAATATCAGCGATTGCAGAACTAGTAGCACCGCGGGAGACGCCCGCCTGACGATGCAGGGAGACATTCACGACAGGAGAAGCCTGACGATTGATACCTACTCGCCGTGCCAACGCAACCATTGCGCCGATGGCCGCATTGACTGCTACCTGATGGCAAACAACGGCCTTTAGCGAGACACTGACGGCCGTACCCGCCACAGTGGCTGCACGGAGCTTCGCCCGTTTGACCACCGCTGCAACAGCCGAGACTGCCGCGGCTTTACCGAGCCTAGCTCGCCGTTCAAGCGAAACTCCCGTACTCGACGCCGCGCTTCTGACTAGAAACGCCTTGCGCGACAAAGCGACTGCGGTCGAAATAACGACTCCGACAGCCACTTGATAGAGCGTAGTGCGTAGAAGAGCGACATTAACGACCGTACTCGCCGCCGCGCCTGCCTTCAATCTAGCCTTGCGCCCGAATGTCACGAGAGCGTTCGCAGCTGCCGCTCGAGCTAGCCTCGCCTTACGACCTATCGCCACTACGGGCGTCGTCGTGGCCGCGATGGCTAGATGCAATGCCCTGCGCATCGCGATACCCACGGCCGTGCTCGCTACTACTGATCTCAGCAAACCAGCTCGCCGCTTGAGTGTGACAATGCCGGAAACCGAATTAGCTAGATTGGGGAGCCTGGCCTTACGAATAATATTCACTACCGAGCTTGCAATCACGCTTCGAATCAGGAATGCCCTACGCTTGAGCGCCACTGCCGCACCTACTGCGAGCGCTAGTTTGAGTTTAGCCTTGCGCAGAGGAGCACCAACAGCCGTGCTCGCCGTTACGGCGCAAGGCACTCTGGCCTTGCGTAGCAACGCCACGATCGCGCTGGTAGCCACAGAGACAAGTCGCCTAAAGATCAGATGTAAACTTGGAGCATTAACAGCCGTGCTCGCCGTCACTCCACACGGTAATTTCCCCTTGCGCCCAACTGTTACTACTTGGCCCACAGTCAGGGATTGCATTCTCTTACTTGCCCGCTTGAGTGCAATGATCTCAGATGTAGTTACAGATACGGTGCGATAATATGTTCCACCACCAGCGCCACTACCAAATGAGACAAAGCCTACACGATGCTGACTTGCAGAATCTACCGTAGTCCAACCTAAGCGGATATTGTTGCCGACAATCGCGCCATCCGCTTCTGCCGCTATAACAGGCACTCCGATATTGATGATTCTGATAGTTTTAGAAATACTATTCATAATCACCGGATACGCGGCCCCAGTAGCATCATCATTGCCAGCCCCGGCAAGAACTTCATCACTGCCGTCCATTGCGCCAAGGCCGAATACACCAAGTAAATCTCCGAAAGATACCCAGGCAGCCGTCTTAGGGCCGGAAGTCGCGAATAGCAATGCGCCGTTGGGAACTGAGCCGTGGTCGATATCCACATTCCCCGTAGAAAGAGGAGAATCTGTGTAAGTCACTTTTGACGTAAATGTGCCCTTTAGCGCAAGACCGATCATTTGTGTCGCGATCGACGCCTGATCCACGAAAGACAAACGGTAGCCATCAGTCGGCCAGGATGCCTTGTCTGCTAGATCGGCCTCGGCATCCTGCGTCGGAGTGGCAGGATTGACAGAAAGAATCGCACGTGTATTTTGCCATGCCGCACAAAGCATCGTATCTGCGGCATCTGCGTCAGCAAAAAGACTACAGAATCTCTCAGTGGCAGACTTAGCAACGCCGAACATCGGCGCGGCGTGAGTAGCAGTATCCGCGAGCGCGGTAGCGGCAGCTGACATCCATATCATGAGATCCGGCTTCCCAAAGCCAGAAACTACCGTCACGTCCTGCGTAGCCGCAGAAGTTGCAAGAGCAAAATTATGGACATAGGCATCGGTGATATCCGAGCCGCCAAGCACCATGTAATGAATCTGCATAGCACTCGTATGTAGATTAACCCAATTAAGAGTAAACTTAGAAGAAGCTCCCGTCGTAAACGATACAAAGGCGATTTCAAGGTCGACAGTCGGAGTTGTACCGTTCGAGAACAATCGCAATATAGATGTCGTATTAGTGCCTCTGGCAACGACCGAGGGATCTGCGGATAGCGTGGAAAAATACGTGCAATAACCATGCTGTACGGCCGCGCCACGATATGTCGCCATCCCCATTCCGAATGATGCAGATGCATCATGCACATCATCTACTGTCGTAGGTACGGCCCATAGAATGAGCGCCTTAGGATCGAAATTCGACGGCAAGCTGTAGTCCTGATTACCGGTACTACCAGGCTGCGTAATCGTGCCAACTTTAACGTTTAGCGACATTGCACTCCTCGAAATGTGGGGGAGTGACTGTATATTCGCCACTCCCCCACTTTATGATGATTAGGCCCGAGCCGTAGGAACCCACTTCGCGTCTCACTATTTGGAAGCTGCCGCCTTTACGACGACCTACAGAAAACTCGCGCAACCCATCACCAGTTCCCACCGCTATTATGCGATGGTGGTCTTGACCGTATATTCGATCGAGTCGCTCACAGAGAGCGTCTGCGCGCCGTGAACTGCACGCAAGAGCATGTTGCCGCCGCTCGGGGGCGAGCCCGAACCCGCGGCATCGAACAATCCGACCTCTTGAATCGTTTTGCCCGCGCCCGCACACGTAATCGTGCCGACAACCTGATAGGTGTCGTTAGTCACGGTAACGGTGACGATCGTCTCAGTCCCGGCCGTCCGTGCCTCGGTGGCCGGAGCCACTAGATCAGTCTGTGTAGCATTCTCGGCCGTAGCCGACGTGCCCCATCCGACATGCTTCGGATTCGTACCGTCGCCCTTGATGCGGTTGGCGATGATCGCCTTGCCCGCATTGACAACCATTGCTGCCATGTCTTATCCCTTGCTTGCCAGCGGATGCAACAGCCGATGCCTACGGCAATAGCCGTGCTCGACAATGCGCCTGCACCCGCGCCTAGCGCAACGCTGCCCGTGAGCCACGACGCCTAGATCCTCGATCGTGCCGTCCGCGCGAATGATCCGTGCAGAGACGGTCGCAGACTCGAGACTCTCGGCCAGAAACGGTGCTCCTTGCAGCGCCTTGTTTGGAAACGGCCGTAGCCGCATTTTGTTTGCCTCCTATGGCGAGAGCAGAGGCGACCAAAGCCGCCCCTTACTCAGTCAGGATTAGGCAGGCTCGGTGCCGTCGTAACGACGCCGACCCATAACAACGACAGCCCCGACAGGGGTGCCAACGGTATGGGTGCCCGTAGGATCGGCAGTCACGCGCACATAACGCTTCTTGCCGACATAGCCGATGCTGACAACAATGGTGTCCTCAGCCGGAGCGTCCATCTTCGAAAAGATGCCAGCGGTAACAGTCTGACCAACCACGTCAAGCTGCGCCACGGGAGCCGCATCCGTCAAGCCGGAATTGTTGCCATGCTCAAGCAGAAGCTCGATATAGACGCCGGAACCGAGCGTATCGCCCGAATTACCCACGTCCACCGAGAACAGGACAGACTCATAGTCTGCCGTGTCAATGATCGCCCCGACGCCCTCCGTAGTATGAAGGACGACAGGAATGATCGCCTGCTTTACGTCAACTGCGTGGTAACTATCACGTTTCATTTCATTCTCCTTATCACGCGCAGACGATGATCTTCATCGCCTCCGGGAGAACAACCTGACCGCCCACGCGCCTACGTGCCTTGAGCCGAATATTCGGCCACTGCGTAAACACGTCACGCTGCACCTGGACAAGCAACCGCTCGACAAGCCAGTAAGCCTGCTTGAAGTCGCCGAACAGGACAGAATGCGCGCCATCCGCAACTGCGGCCATATTCTCGCTCGTGCGATATGGATGCCCGAGAAGCGTTCCAGGAATCCCGTCACGCATTGAAGGCTGCCAGATCAGGTGACCCTCAGTATCCTCGAGCTTCCGCACGACGCCCACCGATGCGCGGGACATAACCCAAACCGCATTCGGTCGATAGGCTTCCTTGAGCGCAGACTGACAGTTGACGAACCCGGCATAAGCGAGGGTATTGTCAGCACCACTGGCAATCTCCTCGACATCCGTCGCGTCGATAATGCCCTTCGCGCGCCCAACGCCGCTACCCGAATGAATCGCGGCAGCGATCTTGCCACCGAAGTCGCGTCCCCAGTCAGACAGGAGATCGGCCTCAAGGTCGAAGTCCATATCCTCGTCGAGAGCGGCCTCGATATCATGAACAGCCGAAAGTCCGTGCGTCGGAATTTCCTCGCGGCTGAACTTCTGGCCCTGCGTCTCGGTCGTAAAGTCAACAGCGTCCGCGTCCCACTGGACTAGAGCACGCTGCGTCTTGACCGGAGCCTGAATCGAGGTTGCCTTGGTGGGCTTGCTACGAACCAACTCCACCAGCGGATCGGCTAGATAAGCCGCCTCGATAATCTCGCGGACGAACTCGGTGGGGGCAAAGATGCCACCAGCCTCGTCATCGCCCACGCGCAGGAGCTTGGTATTCTCCGGGAGCACGCCCTTGCGCGCCCAGGAAAGGAACGCCTTGAGCAGAGGATCTTTGTCCTTGCCAGTGCGTTCCAGCGAAAGCCGCTCGAAGCGAAGCTCAACCTCATCAAGACGCGCATTCACGCGCTCGATATACTGCTTCGTCTCGGCAGCCGCCTCGCCAAGCCCGTGAACCTCTGCCTTCTCGACCTCATGGGCAACCTTGAACTCATCCCATGCAGACCGAAGCTCGGTCAGAAGCTCGTTCGTCTCACCCAAAGTTACTCCTTATTAGGTGATGTGATTTGCCGGAGTGCATCCGTCAGAGTGGACAACGCCTTGTTGTCCGGCTCCTCAGTTTCCTCGGCGGCTTCCTCCTCGCGCTCGATCGCGGCGCTAGTCAGAAGTGCCTGTAGGGCTTCGATTGCGTGCTCGACTAGCAAACGGCTAGCCTCGCTCAATACCCTGCCCTCTTTGAGATCGGCCACGAGCGCACTCCCCAACTCGTCCGCCTCAAATGCCTGTCTCACGTCATCAAGCGAAGCATCGCGCAAATGCGTAAGGAACGCCTTGATATCGGTGATTGTCGCAAGCTCATTAGCCGGGAAAGTAACCGGGGAGAATTCCCACAGTTTGATTTCCTTTAGCCTGCGAATGTAAGTATTTTCGTCTACTCTTTCCAGGTCTTGTTTAATTGTCTCGTAACCGATCGACAATCCATTCAGTGCCTTTGCGCGCATGAGCGCATAATCAGCGCGTGCGCGCTCGACCTCGAGCACCAGCTTGCCGTTAACGAAAAGACCGAATTCGTCCGGCTCGATCAGAGTCGAAACTCCTACGATCTCATAGATATCATGCTGGTGAAGAATCGGCACGACAGGATGCTCGGCAATCGTCTTATCGAATGCTCCCGACTCGATAATGTCGCTGTAAGCATCGACATTGCCAAAGACGGCCGCATAACCGGCGAAGGAACCATCTTCGGTAAGCTCCTTCAATTCCAGGCCGACAGACTTGAACTCGATCCGCCTAGCCGCCTTCGCTCGCATCGCTGCGAACGTCTTAGGATTCATTCCACTCCTTCGTTTCACGGCGACTACTCGCCGTCAGCGGCGTTGCCGCTATCTACTGGCCCACCCCCGACGACGGGGAATTGCAACTTGTCGCCGCCCTCGACAGGCGGTAGATTCTCGGGCTCGCGCGTCTCATTCGGCGTCATATGACCACCCTGAATCGCGTCCTTATAGGCGCGAATACGGCTCACATAATCCGGCCTAAGAAGCGCAGCATCGAGCATCTCGACCATCAGCGTCTCATTGCTAGGCGGAAAGATGTCGGCATCGAATGACAACCCCTCGTCAAGCGCCCGCATATACGGCCCTAGACCGAACGTCACAAGCAACTGTCGATCAGTCTCGGACGGTTGCTTGGTCGCATCAGCAAATACGAGAGGGATATTGTAGATCCACGCAATTTGTTGCAGCGTCATCCGCGTAGATTCGACAAACTGCGCGTCCTCAAGGGAAACGGGAACAGTCTTGAGCGTAATCCCACCGCCAAGTACGCTTGGCTGCCAAGCCTGCTCGACACCTTGGTGGTCAGCATTCCACTCTTCCAACCATTCGCGCGCTACCGGCTTATCGACATTCTCATCCGCCTGGAAGTAAATCCCAGGCCGCGCATCATTCTTATAATAATTGCGTTCGAATGCCTGCCGACTCAGACCCGTCTGGAATGCGATTCGTGCAGTCGTAATCGGGGAAATCCCCTCGAGCGCGCCCGCGTGCGCCGCGGTGCGAATGTAGATGATGTCCCGTTCGTCGCGCTCGATAGGCGTATCGCCGGTCGAATCGACAAATACGATCTTGCCCTTCTCGCGCTTGATCTCTACTGCCTGCGGATCGAGCACGACAAGCTCGGCAACTTTCTTACTCACCTTGAGCTTGCGGATCAGCAACTTTCCACTGGCCGCAAGAGAGAGAAAGGCATCGGCCCTGAATGCCGATGCGCCGTTGGCCACGCCGCGATATGGCCTACGATGAAGCAACTGCCATTGCTCGGTATCACGAGCGCGTGTCCGATTCGGTGGATCGCCACGATAGACGATCAGCGGCATCATCATTGCCGCGCCGGAAATCAACCTAAGCACCCCGAGAAGAGCCGGTAATCCGACCGCCTTTTCCGTCGTCATGCCTGACGTTAGGTAGCCGTTACCAACGAATTCCCAGGGGATATCTGCCGATTTCCGCGCAGGCGTCGGCTCAGGCGTCGGCTTAGCCGCTCGCCGTGTAAAGATACCCATGTATTTCCTTTACTTTACGCCCTGAATGACCAAGGCTTTACTTGCTTGTCTCGCACGGCCCTAAAGACCGCCATGACAACTGCCACAAGACCGTCAATGGGCTTGTCTTCGGAGACTGGCCAGATTTGCCAACCCGCCGCTATCCGTCTACCGTTAGCGGCTCCGACGTGCGCCGCGAGTACCGAATCGCCATCGTGGCGCAGCCGGTGCTCGACTATGGTCTTGAAGAATTCGGATCGCGCGTCCATCATGGCACTACCACTCTGCGGCATATCCGCCACGATCAGTCCCGAGCGCGCCAGATGCGTAGCCTCAGTCTCAAAATACCGAGGGTCGTAACTCACGTCCCTGACGTGATAACGTTTGGCGAGCACATCGCGAATAAACGGCTCCGCGGTATCCTCTCCGATCATCCTTCCACCTTCCACGAATTCATGAAAGGCCACGTTCGGCCTTACCGACCAAACACGAACACGGACACGAACAAGACCAGCGGCGTCTTTCCACGCCCATGCCGCAGCGAGCGTATCGTGTGTGATAGCCGCATCGACTGCTACGTGAATAGGAGCACCGGGAGGAATCCAGTTTGGATCACCTGTTTTAGCGCCCTTCTCGTAAGCGTCACACCAACGAGCAACACTCACCCAACGATTTTCCGCACTCGTCCATTCATCGCCGTACATCCGTCGCTTGGTTGACTCATCGAGATACTCATCCGCCATATCGGCGGCTAGCCGTTCCTCGGTGCGCCAGTAAGCGGGATTAGCTGCCTTCCACGCCTTGATGTCGCCTAGCGGAGTCTCCTTCGCGACCTCATACGCATGAACAAGGGTCTTAGCCTGCTCATCCCGTAATACGAAACCCGCCGCGCCCATATCGGAACGCCGCTCGGTCAGCGGATGCTCTCGAGCCTGCTTCATGATCTTCCCGAAGATCGACTCGACATCCCACCCGGCCGTCGAAATGATGAAGTGCAACCAGTCGTCGCGACCACCGAACGAGGAACGGATCGCCTGATGGAGCGCTATCTGCCGCGCTTGCGTCCAAACATGCTTCTCATCGTCTAGCGCGATGTACGGCCCTAGTCCGTATTGCCCCTCGCCCTCAGCGCTAATGCGCTTAATGACTCCATCGTTCCACTCGCAGGAGATCGCAGTAAGGAACGGCCGGTAGATCGCGCATAGAAGCGGAGACTTGGTAACGAACATACGAGCCGGATCGAATAGCTCCCCCGCCTGCATCCGCGAGCCTGCCGCGAGCACTACCTCCGGCGAAGCCTCGCCCTCAGCTGGTGAGCCGAGAATGACGGCCGCGCCCGCGAGCGTATGACTCTTGGCGTTCTTGCGCGGAATCTCGAGAACCGCCGTATTGTAGATCCGACTACCATCATCCTTAAAGCGCAATGCCTCATTGAAGAATTCCCGGAAGTGCGGTTGAAGCACCATCGGCTTACCAGCAAACTGAGCGCCCTCGAAGAGCACGATGTTACGGACACAAAGCCTGGCGAGCCATTCCCCACTAGTACGGATACCGGGATCATCGAAGCCCTCGCGACCCTCGAGCGCCCATAGCAGTTGTCTACGTGGATCGAAACCACCAAGCCTAGTAACAATCTCAGGCAAAGTAAGCTCAAGTTCTTCGGCTAATCTTTTCCCATGACGCGAAGGTTGGTATGTGCCATCACGAAGATGATCCTTGGTTGGTTTCCGGGGTCGCCCTGCACCGGGGCGATGCCCGCCCCAATCGTCAGCCATTGAGCGGCCCCCAAACTTGAATTCAACTTGATTAGAACGTTAGCCGTATAGGCTGCAACACCGCATTGCCAAGCGGCTTACTCATCTAATCCCGGACAACTTGATTTTGCACGCGCATTTTTTTGCC
>Ga0153916_10003339_pt1 | contig 11945 bp, 12 predicted proteins | sample Opewatmetagenome_FD_109642 | JGI IMG/M metagenome (GOLD analysis project Ga0153916, IMG submission 109642) | Freshwater wetland microbial communities from Ohio, USA - Open water 3 Core 3 Depth 4 metaG | ecosystem: Environmental > Aquatic > Freshwater > Wetlands | place: USA: Ohio, Lake Erie...
GTATCCACCTGGAAACCCTGAAGACCGTGAAATGCTGGCCAAGATGCCGTTGGACAAGCTGCTTGACCTGTTCTTTCTGCAGGTTAGGAACCTCTGGAGAGTCGACGGACTTTATTTTTTGGGTATAGAGAAGAGGTTCGGAACTATGGCTGCTATGGAGATCGACGCGAACGTGTGGGAAGGCATGGCCAAGATCGAAGCCAAGGTTCTGCAGCGCATGTTTAACGTAGCGGACAATGCGGACATTGCATCAATTATGATTTTGTTGCGGAAAAGCAGTTGGGCGTTAGACCAGCCTTTCAAGACGATTGAAGTGGAACCGAAGAGCGCAGTGTTGAGCATTGATAGGTGCAGAACCCAAGAGGCTCGGTTGAGCAAGGGGTTATGTGAGTTTCCTTGCAAACAAGTTCGTTATGGATACCTGAAAGCTTTTGCTGAGACGCTGAACTCGCACGCCAAGGTTAACTGTCTCGTCTGTCCGCCGGACGCGCACCCGAAAGACGAATGGTGCAAATGGGAATTCAAGCTTTAGTTGGCTAACGGTGACTTGAACGTTATGACGGTCGATTTGCTTGAGAATACTCATCGTGCTAAACTCCATACACTCTTCATAAATCCTTCCAGCGTTGATTGTGGCGACGTCTATGAACATGACGATAATTCGCTTTCCAGTCGGAGAAATCCAAGGATCATTCCCCTCCTCCTAGATGATGAACGTGGTTGGGATGTGCGAATTTCATTACCGCGTCACGTCGTCTGTGGTCTATGCTTCGAAATCACAGCGAAGGATGGTTTTGTTTGGCATTTATCGGTTTTTGCGATCGTCGTCAGTGGCTCTGAAAGTCGTTTGAATTTATTTCAGTAACCGCCAGACTGCTGCCGCAAGCAAACCGCCGATGATTGGCGCTACCCAGAATAGCCATAGCTGGTTTAGGGCGATGCCTCCGACTATGAGTGCTGGTCCTAGGCTTCTGGCTGGGTTGACCGATGTGTTTGTGACGGGAATGCCTACCAAGTGTATGAGGACTAGGCTGAGTCCGATGGGTATGCCTGCGAATCCTTGTGGTGCCTTATCACTTGTTGAGCCGTGAATGACCAACAGGAATATGAAGGTCAAGACTGTTTCTGCGGCGAACGCGGATATCATCGAGAATTCGGCGGGAGAGGCAGCTTCGTAGCCGTTCTGTCCTAAACCGTTGGCGGCGAGGCTGTATGTTGGGTTTCCGATAGCGATGAGGTAAAGTATTGCTGCTCCGGCTATAGCTCCGAGGCTTTGTGCGACGATGTATGTGATTGTGTCTCTGGCTTTCATTTTGCCTGCGGCAAGCATTGAGATTGACACTGCGGGGTTTATGTGGCATCCCGATATGCTTCCAATCGCGTATACGAGAGCGAGGACTGACAAGCCGAAGGCGAAGGATATTCCAACGAAGCCTATCTGTTCACCCGCGATTACTGCGGCTCCGCAGCCCATCAACACGAGGATCAAAGTGCCGAGCAGTTCAGCGACATACTTCTTCACACTGCTGCTCTCGCTCATCGTTTATCCTCTGTCCTTCTGTGGCAAACAGCCCTATTTGTCTGGGGCATTCTTGGGATAAGGATTTCGATAACCAGCAATGCCAGAAGCTCGACGTCGATAAAGCTGCATGGAATCGGTGGTTTGAAACGGAACTTCGAGTGGTAGTCGGGTGACGGTACTGGTTGATTTTCGTATGTGATCTAGTGTTTGATTGAGTTGATGAGTCTCTCGACGAGCCTTCTGCTCTCTTCTATGGTTTCTTTGTTTCTCATGACATCGCCAATAATGTCTCCGGTGGCGATGTTCGCTCCAAGGAACGGCTCGTGGTCATGCTGGACCATAGTCAACCCCAAGCCTTGGATGTATTCAGTGGTGGTTTTCACTATCTCAGTTTCTGTTCTTCCCGTGCCGGAAGTGGTGAGCATGCAGAACGGTTTGCCTGAGAACAGCCTGTAGTCCTTCTTAGGGCCTCTTTCATAGCCTCTGTACTGTCGCATATGATTGATCGTGGCTAGTCTTTCTAGAAAAGCGACGAATTTCGACGCGTGAAATAGGTATTTTGGGACTGCAAAAACCAGTCCGTCCGCTTCTCTCATTGCATGCAGAGTCTCGTTGAGGTCGTCTTGCAACATGCAGTCGTCATTCACGCATTTCTCGCATAGAGTGCAGAACTGTATTTCTCTGTTGGCAAGCTGTACTATTTGCGTGTCAACATCCATGTTGTCCAATATTGTCTTGATGAGTGCGTATGAATTTCCGTTCTTTCTATGTGACCCAATGATTGCCAGTATTTTCGGTTTCATGGTTGACATTGGGCAGAATGTTTGGCTTAAGCTTTGGCGTTTCCGTATCTCACGACGTGTTCGTAGACCGTGGACCAGAACATGCCAAACGTGAAAGCATACATGATTTCCTCCACGGGCACGTTGAATATGAGAATGCCTGATATTGCCTTGAGATTCCATGCGTTAATGAAATCAGGAAAAATGAATGTCAGGACAGAGAAGAACACGAAATACAGTATGGCGAACAATATTCCGCCCGTCCATGTGTGCTTGGTCAGGTCAGGTCGGCAGAGGTTAGAGGCTACAGCGGCTATAAACAGCGAAATGGCGAGGGCATAGATGGGGTTGAGACTTGTGAACAGAACTAGCAGCGGAAAGATGATGAACATTGAGATCAAGGAGCCGAAGTGCAACCAGCGTCTCTCGTGATGGACTTCTATTTCGCTGAGTCTTTCATGTTTAATGCTCAGGATCGCCTCGTAGAGGACTGAGGCAATTCCGCCTGTTGCGAAGGTGAATATGAAGGCTTCAATGTCAAGTCTAATGATCGAGGCGAGGTTGAAGAGTGATGGCGGGTTCCAGTATGCTGGGATGAATATGGGCTCTGTCAATGCTGCAGGCATTGTGCTAAGACTTACTACGACCATTTCTTTCCTGAGAGAAGGTTTCACGAGGTAGATGGTAACCCACAATGCGAGCCACACGGACGCAAAGGCTAGCCATTCAAACAGCGGCGGCACTCTCCGTGTGTATCTAAGCGCAGTGTACAGAACTTCTGTCGTCACTGGGTTCTGGGCTGGTTTCCGGCAGGGTTTCAGGGTGTTGAGGTTTCCTTCTGACCGCCCGTGCTATGACGACCAAACCAACGACGATGATCAGAGCGGCGGTTCCCAATATTATGTACGGGTAGTATCGTTCCCACAGCGTTGTTATGACTGATGGTGGCGGTGCTGCGTCACTCGATAGCATTTCATATGGAATGTTGCTCGGCAACTGTATTGTTTGTCCGTAGCTGCCTCTGTAGAGTCTGCTGAGCGCGTATACATCGAGGGTTGAGGGATAAACCAACTGGTTTTTGGCCGATGATGCATACATGACTTCAGGTCCATTTGAAGTATATGCCTGAAACGCATGGTCCAGTCCAAGCGCATGGCCAAGTTCGTGGAGCGCCACGTCTTGGACGAATATGGTGCTGGCGGTTGCAGTGTATGTGGTTATGTTGATGATTATCGGTTCGGGTCTGTGGGTTATCGGATCCCATCTGAGGTTCGTGAGTCCGACTACGTTTGAGTTCGGCGGCATTTCATCCGCTTGGAAAGTCACATAGATATCATAATCGCTTGTTGAGTTTACAGTGTCCATGTGGAAATCAAAATTGACTATGGGCACGACGGTGTCGTTGTACGTGTTCTTGTATTCCCAGATGCTGGCCGCCCACATGTCAAGTGCTTGATGAACGGCAACGGCGTATTGGGTCTTGCTCCACGTGTTCATGTCGACAAGAACCGTCAGGGGGAATGTGTTCCAACGGAAATCCTCCAATCCAATCGATGCCGCCGGCGAGGAGGCTAAGGCTTGTATGTTCAACATGCATGCTGGACTGCTGAGCAATACGACGAGAAACAACCGGGCCGCTTTGCTGTAGCGTTTTCGTGATATTATGATCATCGTGTCACCTGTGATCAGAATTCCATGAGTGATTGAGCATGAGAAAGGGCGGTACCTAAAATGTTTTCTGCGTCTGGGTCGGCCGTTTTGATCTAAGCTTAAATATGATCGCTTTCCAAACATAGCTGTGAGGATGGATATGGTAGTTTCGAAATATGTCATCGGTATAAGCATGGTCCTAATTGCAGTCTTTGCTTTCATTGTCGGATTGTTTGCTGCTCCATTTGTGTTCCCACCGAACGTGATTGCGGATCCAGTCTGGGACAGAGTTTCAAAGTCGGGCAAGATAATCGTCGGCACTGAACCAGGATGGCCTCCGTACGAATACATGAACACGACGACAAGTCAGATAATTGGTTTCGAGATTGACTTGATGGACATGATCGCCGCCAATTTGAGTCTGACAGTTGAATGGCGAGACACGGCTTTCGATTCGATTATTCCTGCGGTGCAGTCAAGAGAGCTTGATCTGGGAGTAAGCGGTTTCTCGATAACGCCTGAGCGTTTGAACGTAGTGCAGTTCACTATGCCTCACAGTGTAACTGAGGGCCAGGTTATCATGCTCCAGAGCAATCGAAATACGCGAGGGATCACTCAGCTAACCTCCCTTACGAACCTGACAGACTACGGTCTTACATGTGGAACTCAGGTCGGCACAGTTCAGGAGGCAGAACTCAGTGAGCTTGCGCCAGGTGCGTTGAGGACGTATCAGGACTTCCTTCTGGCTCTACAGGACATGAAGAATGGGCAGATTGACTGCGTCTATGCGGAGACTCCGATTACGTCGAATTGGATACTCGAGGCAGAGCAAGCAACAGAAGAACCGATCGTGATCGTGTTCAGCAGACCCTACTATCCTGTGGCTTTCGTTGCCAACAAGGACGCGGGCACCATGGTGGCAAAGATAGACGGTGCTCTAGCGGAAATCATAGCTTCGGGACAACTCGATCAGCTCAAGCAGAAGTGGAAGACCTAGCAAACCGTCAATGTGATTGAGGTTGGACGTATTTCAAGAGTTACTCCTCATGCTGGGAGGGGTCACCACGACCCTGCTAATCTCCATTCTTTCTTTTTTGTCGGGTACAGCCGTCGGGCTTCCATTAGGGTTTTTGCGGGTTTACGGTGGAAGAGTCGCTGGAATCCTCGTCGACGGATTTGAAAAAATCTTCAGGGGGATTCCTGAGCTTGTACTCATGCTTCTGTTTTACTTCGGTCTGGGTTTCTACTTTCCAATGCCTTTCAAGAACGCGTTTTTCACAGTAACCTTTGTGCTGGGGTTGAGAAGTGCGGCGAATCAATCTCAGATTTTCAGAGGAGCTATCAGAGGCGTCGGCGACGAGCAAATGGTCGCCGCCAGTTCCCTTGGGCTTTCAAGGTTGCGGTCGATCGGTTATGTTATGGTTCCTCAAGTCTTCACTTTCAGCACACCGGGTTTGGGAAGCGAATATGCGCTTCTTGTTAAGGATTCATCGTACGCGTTTGTGATCGGTGTTCTCGAGATCATGGAGATCACGGATCGCATTCGAAAAGCGACTCTGGACACTGTGACGCCATATGTGATCGCGGCTTTTCTTTATATAGCGCTAACTTTTCCGATCGCTACATGGCTGGATATGTGGGGAAGCAGAAGAAAGAAGAGACTGGGGCTGTGACATGACCGGGCAAGTCGTGATGGAAAGCAGGCATCTTTGGAAGATATACGAAAAACACTTGATCGCCGTGAAGGATGTTTCACTGAAGATCAGTGAAGGCGAGATAAAGCTTATTTTCGGACCAAGCGGCTCGGGAAAAAGCACGTTTCTCAGATGTTTGGCGATGTTGACCATTCCGGACAAGGGAGAAGTTTTCCTGCGGGGAGAGAATCTGATGGTGCAGGGTGTCGATGTGAACAAGGCGCGGGCTAAGATCGGGTTTGTCTTTCAGCATATTTGGCTTTTTAGACACCTCACTGCGCTTGGCAATGTTGAGTTAGCTCTCAGGCACGTTTTGAAGATGCCGAAAGAAGAAGCAAGGGAAAAAGCCTTGGAAGCTTTAAGGGAAGTGAAACTAGAAGAGTGGGCACATCATTATCCCGCGCAGCTTTCTGGCGGACAGCAGCAGAGAGTGGGTATAGCCCGTGCGTTGGCGAGAAATCCTGATATCATTCTGCTTGACGAACCAACGTCAGCATTGGATCCGGAACTTATAGGGGAAGTAATTGACACGTTGCGAGATTTGGCCAAGAAAGGCACCACGATGCTGATTGTCAGCCACGAGATGCCCTTCGCGCGTGAGGTGGCATCTGAGATGATATTCTTTGACGAAGGCAGAATAGTGGAGACCGGGACGCCTGAGCACTTCTTCACTGAACCCGGGAGCGAAAGAGCACAGAAGTTCATGGCAAGGTTGATCAAAAAGACGAGGAGCGAGTAGAATGGAGTTCATTCTGAGGTATCTACCGCTGATCTGGAATGGTTTTGTTCTGACTGCTCAGGTGACATTATTCGGCATATTTGCAGGTCTCGGTTTGGGGATGTTGTTGGCGATTGGCGACATATACGGTGGCAAAATTGCCTCAACGCTAATCAGATTCTATGTGGAGTTTTTCAGGGGCAGCCCGATCATTGTTCAACTTTTCATCTTTTACTTTGTAATTCCCAAGTTGGTTGGAATACGTATAGATGCCCTGACTGTTGGGTTCATGGTTTTTGCGTTGAATAGCGCCGCTTACCAAAAGGGCTACGTCAAAGGCGCTATGGAAACGATTTTTGAGGACCAGATGACCGCTGGGCTCTCAATAGGAATGTCCAGAACCCAGTCGATTGCATACATCATTCTTCCACAAGCCTTGAGGATAGTGATTCCCGCGTGGAGCAATGAATTCTGCTCACTCACGAAAAGCACTTCGGCTTTGCTTGTCATCGGCGTAAGAGATCTCACTTCTGCGGGGCAAACGATCGCGGGACAAACGTGGAGAATTCTGGAAACTTGGGTCTTCATAGCAGTGGTATACCTCCTATGGATTACTATCGTCACGAAAATCATGGACATCGTTTATGAGAAGAAGAAAATCCCAGGAATCGAAATGTCCGCTTAGCATGGTGCCTTATGCTTTTCTTCCATTTCTTCTGGAACCACGTATGGCGCATCTCGTCTTCATGATCTTTGATTTTCGCTTTTTTGTAGCCAGTAGTGAAACCTTTGCTTGCCTATGCGCGGTTCATCAGAATCATATCGATCGCGCGTCCAATTCTGCCTTTTTATCCATGTCGAATGCCTGAAACTTCATATGTGGCTCTGGTGAAGCTTGTTTTGGCAGAACATTGGCCAATCGCCTGTTTCATAGTCTATCTTGAAGGCGTAAAGGGAAGCGTCATTTGTGATGAACACGCTTCCGTTTCCTATGCTTGGGCTGCCGAAGCCCAACCCACCGAGTGAAGCGGTCCAAAGTATTTCGCCTCTAGCTTCGCTGATTGCATAAAAAACGCCTGTATACGTTTGGTAGTATATTGTTCCACCCGCCCCCGCAGGACTGCAGTAGCTAACAGCGTGGGCATTGTCTCCACGGAGACTCGTCGTATGCCAAAGTTCTTCTCCTGTCTCAAGGTCATATGCCCACATTTGCCTGTCTGCTTTGCTTGGAATGAATATCTTGCCGCCATGAACCAGAGGTGTGCTCGGGCTTCCTTTGCCTTGGAAAACACGAATTGTCGCTCCTGTGGTCTCATTCAGTACGTAGGTGGACCATTCCCTCGCGTTGTAGGTTGAACCCGTTGTGGTGTTGCTTACCGTTTGGATAATCATTCCGTCATATATTACAGGCGAAGTGTCCCATGAAGCTCCGATGTCTATGTGCCATAGGTCTTCGCCAGTGGTGGCATTGAGCGCGTACTGTCCCGGTGGATTGTGGGCTGAAACGAAGATCAATCCGTTGTGGTAGGCAACGGAACAGATTACTTCACCGATGTCAGCTCGATTCCAAATTGGATTGCCGTTCGTCCTGTTCAGAGCATAGACGCCAGAACCGAATGTGGTGAAGTAGACGAAGTCGCCGCTAGCGACTGGCGACCCTACCCAAGCCCTGTTTTCTGGTTCAGTGAAGCTCCAGATCTGATTTCCATTGGTCTTGTTCAGTGCGATTGCTTTTGGCTGAGGTGTCGGTGTCCTGTCTGGACTGAAACATTCTCCTACGTAAACCCTGTCGTCATCTATGCATGGACTCGCGTCACATTGTCTGACATCTGCACTCCAGACCATCGCCCCGATTGCAGCGTCGAGAGCATAGACCTTGTTGTTTCCTTTTGAAGGCGCGTAAAGGATACCGTCTTCGTATGTTGCAGTGCCGAAATTGTCGAATCCGAACACAGTCGATTGCGTCCACAGGGGCTGGCGCCCAGAACTGCTCGTCAAGAACAGGAAAATGGAAATGATCAGAACTATTGTCAACACGATCATCAGAAACACGAAGATTGACTGTCTCATGTCCATCTTTCCAAGCCTAAGATAGCATGCGAATCTGGAACTCTTATGCCTGTCTTATACCTGAAGCGTTCAACTTCTCCTAAGGCGCAGCCATCTTAGGTTATCAGCTTCATTTCGTTCAGTGAACTCATTTTCGCCGCAAAACGCCTGTGACAACGATGCCAACCTTTCGTGAAGAGCTTTTGGTAGGTGTCGGAAGCATCTAAATAGGTCTATGATTCTGCTTAGGGAATGAGGGACTCGCCGTTGAAAATGCTGCTTGATGAGATGTACGCGGGTCTGAAAGAATACTTTGAGACGTTGGGTTGGTCTGTCGTTACTGTTCACGAAGTGGGTCTAAAAGGCGCAAAGGATAGGGAAATAGTGGACTACGCAAGAGCCAATAATCTGCTGCTTGTGACGCAAGACCAGAAACCCGCGGATTTGGCTGAACTCGTAGGAGTCAGATATGTCCTTATATCCAGTGCTATGATAGCACGCATCGCTGACGCCAAAATAGAAGAGAAATATCCCGAAATGAAAGCAAAACAATAAATTACCTCTCAAAACGCTGAGATTTGATGGAAGATTTTCTATGCACGAGTGGGCTCTGGCTGAAGCAATAATCTCTGCCGCAACGGAAGCCGCGGAGAAACAAAATCTCAGGCAAATCACAGAAGTCAACATAAGAATTGGCGAACTGCAGCAAGTCGAGCCGGACATACTCGAATTCGCCCTATCTCAGCTGAAGTCGGCGAAATTCGAGAATGCGAAATTCAAGATGGAAAGCGTGAAAGCCCAGCTCAAATGCAGGGTCTGCGGTTACAAATGGCTTTTCAACAAAGAAGGTCTGAGCGAAGAAACTGCAGAAGCCATCCACTTTATCCCAGAAATCGCGCATACATACATCAAATGCCCAAAATGCGGTAGTCCGGACTTCGAAATTGTGGAAGGCCGCGGAGTATGGTTGGAAAGCATCAAGGGGGTACAGTAGAGCATGATTGATCCGCGAACAAGCATCATAGACGAAAGGTTACGGAACATCAAGAGAATCATCGCGGTTACGAGTGGCAAAGGTGGAGTGGGTAAAAGCTTGCTCGCCTCAACGTTCGCTCTAATCTTGACTCAAGAAGGCTATCGTGTTGGTCTGTTCGATTTGGACTTCACGAGTCCGTCAACGCACATGATCTTGGGAGTTGAAGACGTGCAGCCAAAAGAGGAAAAAGGCATAGTTCCCCCAGTCGTCTACGGGATGGAATACATGTCAATCATATACTACACGCGTGATCATGCTGCCCCTTTGCGTGGCGCGGATGTTTCGAACGCATTGATTGAGTTGTTATCGGTTACAAAATGGGGGAAGCTGGATTTTCTTGTTTTAGACATGCCGCCAGGAATAGGGGACGCAACACTAGACCTGATTCGTTTGATCAAACGCATCGAGTTTCTCGTGGTGACAACGCCTTCACAACTTGCCTTCGAGACTGTTCGAAAACTCGTCAGATTGCTGAAGGATCTACAGATGCCGGTGATTGGTGTTGTCGAGAACATGAAAGTCGACAAAGCAGACACGATTCAACGAGAAGTCAACAACCTTGAGGTTCCTTTCCTAAATATCATTCCATTCGACGGGAACATAGAAAACGCAATAGGTCATAAAGACAAACTGGTCAGGTCAACATTCGCTAAATCAGTCAAGCCACTACTCGCCAATGTTATGTCCTGAAAAAATCCGAAGTCGAAATCTCGCTGCGAGAGGTTTCTTTCGCGTCAGGAAAAGTCTAAATTGAACGTCAACTCTCGTATCGATGGTGAGTGGGGGAATGAGGAAGCTCCTTTCTCTTATCGTGCTTTCAAGCTGTCTCCTCTTTCTATTTTTTCCAATGAGAGAGATTGCTGTGAAAGTGGAGTCTTATGACGGGCTCCGGGTTCATAACTTAACCAGCGGCAGAGATTTCACAGCGATCCAAGAGGCTATCGATGATCCATCAACGTTAAATGGACATGTGGTTCGCGTGGATTCTGGAACATATATCGAACATGTGACTGTTTCCAAGTCCTTATCATTTGTAGGTGAAGACAGAGACCTAACGATCGTCGACGGAAACGGCACAGGCACTACGTGGGAAATCGCCGCAGTAGGTGTGAATCTGATCAACATGACAGTCAGAAACGCTGGCAGAGACTGGGGGATTCCTCCCGGACAAGGTTATCCAGACAGTTGTATACGAGGAATCGGTTTTCTCAACGTGAATATTGAGAATACAACACTAGAGTCGGCGGCTGTCTGTCTTATGCTTGACTTCTGTTATTTTTTCAGTATCAGTGACTGCACCGTCCATGATGCCACTTACATCGGAATGGTCGGGTACGCCTCACAGAATATCACATTCAGCCGTAATCTTGTGTACGACTATGGGTCGGATGGCATACACTTGGACGGAGGCAGCACTTTCTGCAGAATCATCAACAACACAGTGGAAAACGGGTTTGTAGGAATTAGTCTTGAGGAATCCTTGACAAGTCAAAACCTATTAGACGGAAATCATCTCGTCAATAACAACGTAAGCGTCGGGTTCTACTCAAGTGGACACAACATCCTGAGAAGAAACGACATGACTGGTGCTCAGTACGACTTGTTAATTTGGGGAACGAGCTTTGAAACGTTTAACCAAGACATTGACGCTTCAAACGTCGCAGACGACCTGACGGTCTATTACCTTACCAACATGAATAACGTTACAATAGACCCGGTGGGCTATCCAAGTGTAGGATATCTTGCACTTGTCAACTGCACTAACGTCACGATCAAGGATCTCAGCATTAATCACAATGGCGACGGACTGATATTAGCCTGCACAACCAACTGTACCGTCAGTAACATAACTCTCGAAGGCAACATCGGACCTCTCATGTATGGAGGACTCATGCTTTTCTCCTCAAGCAACAATCACATCGTCGGTAACCTGATTGTTAACCATAGCTACGCTGTGTGCCTAGACCACTCAGACGGAAACATCTTTTGTCAAAACTCCTTTGTCAACAACAGCAGACAGACGGTGGCTAATTATACGTCACCTTTCAACAACCGACTGTCCGACTACACTTCGACATCCACGTGGGATGATGGGTTTGAAGGAAATTACTGGAGTGACTACAACGGTTCAGATGATAACAGGGACGGCATAGGAGATCTGCCCTACATGGTGGTCTCGCAGACTCAACAACAACTCGACCGTTACCCCCTCATGGGGAGGTTTCACCGCTACTGTATTGCTGCCGCAACTGCAGAGGATTGCATAACGGTGATTTCCAACTCCACGATTTTGGCGGCAAATATAGTGCATGAGCCAATCAATTTGCATGGTGGAACAAAGATAATTCTTGAAGTCGAAGGCGAAGCAAGCATAGGCTTCTGCCGGATATGCATATCTTACAGCACATTAAGCCCGCCGTACTCTATTTATGTAGACGGAAGGCTCACCCCTGTACTATATGTAAATGACATGGTCTTTGAAAACGGTACCCAC
>Ga0153916_10003340_pt1 | contig 11937 bp, 7 predicted proteins | sample Opewatmetagenome_FD_109642 | JGI IMG/M metagenome (GOLD analysis project Ga0153916, IMG submission 109642) | Freshwater wetland microbial communities from Ohio, USA - Open water 3 Core 3 Depth 4 metaG | ecosystem: Environmental > Aquatic > Freshwater > Wetlands | place: USA: Ohio, Lake Erie, Old...
CGCTGGAGCCGACGACGGGACTCGAACCCGGAACCGGCGGTTTACAAAACCGCTGCTCTACCAATTGAGCTACGTCGGCGCGACAGGCAGGGCCATACCGCAGATGACCCGATCCGGCGCCGGGAGATGATAGGGCCGCCCGACCGGATGGGTCAAGCGTGGCGGGTTCGCCTCGGCCGGGGCGCCTTCGGGATGGACGCCCCGGGGAGCAGGTCCTCGTCGGCGGGCGCGCGGCCGCCGTCGGGTGCGATCTCGCGGCCGACATCGGACGGTGAGGTGGCCGGCTGACCATCGTCCATCGCGCGCACGGGATCATCGGCGGGCACGTGGTCTGCCGCGGGCTCGCCAACGCCGGAGGTCTGCCCGGAACCGCGTGGCGTCGGCTCCACCGACGCCTCGGCGGGCGCCGCGCGCGGCGGTACCGGCCAGGCCGTCGGCGCCGGGGTCCGGGCTCGACCCTCGGGGTCTCGCTGGGCAACGGCCTCGAACAACAGGATGGATCCGGCAACGGCGGCATTGAGCGAGCCAACGACCCCGCGCATCGGGATGCGCATGAAGAGGTCGCAGCGACGGCGAACCGTTGGGCCGAGGCCCTGCCCCTCGCTCCCGACGACGATGGCCAGGGGTCCACGAAGGTCGGTCTGTCGTGCGGTCAGCGGGGCGTCAGCCTCTGAACCGGCGATGCGCAGGCCGCGACCGTGCAGGTCGGCCAGCGCACCCCCGAGATCGTCGACGGGGCAGAGCAGGAGATGCTCGACCGCGCCGGCCGACGCCTTCACCGCAGCGGGCGTCAACGGAGCCTGGCGTCGGACCGGGAAGACCACCCCATGGACTCCGGCCGCCTCGGCGCTGCGCAGGAGCGTCCCCACGTTCTGGGGGTCTTCGAGCGAATCGAGCACGAGCACGAAGGGAGGCTCGGCCCGCTCGGTGGCCCTGGCAAGGATGTCTTCGAGCGACGCGAACCGGCGCGGCTCGACCACGAGTGCCACACCCTGGTGGCCGTCGAAGCCGGCGAGCGCGGTCAGCGAGCCGCCTTCGAGCTCGACGATGGGAATGCGGAGTCGCGTGGCATGAAGCACCAGCTTCTCCAGCGGGCCTCGGCGCTGCGGGACGACAAGCAGGCGCAGGGCCTGCCGTCCGGCGGCGAACGCCTCTTCGACCGGGCGCCGCCCGGCAACCAGCTCTTCTGCGGGTCCCAGGATGTCGGGCGGCGGCAGCGCGATCTCCGGACGCCTCCAGCCGTCCGGCGCGTGCCGTCCGGCGGCCCACGGAGGAGGCCCCGGACGTCGCTCGGGGCGGCCGGCGAAGGTGCGATCGAGCGATCGCCGGTCCGGCGGTCGCCGGTCAGCCGGTCGACGGTCGGGCGGGCGTCGATCCGGCGCTGCCCAGCCTCCCGGCTTCGAAGGGTGCCGATCGGGGACCCTCGGCTCCGGCGGGCCACCGGGAATGGAAGGTGGTCGCGGTCGATTCTCGCCGGGCCGGCGGCCGCCCGATCGGTCGACGGGTCGGGGCGCCCGGTACTCCGGGCCATGGCGGTCGGTGCGATCGCCGCGCGGCCGATCGCCCGGCGGACGCCACGGGCCTCGTCCCGACGGCGCCCGGTCTCGAATCTCGCCTCCGGGTCCTTCCGGAATGGGACGATCCGGCGGCGGATACGGAGCGTTCGGTCGGGTCGGCCCGACGCCGCCGCGCCAGGGACCGCCCGCCTGCGGGCCGCGAGGCCGCTTTCCCCCGGGCGGCTCGCCGCCCGACCGCGCTCCCTGTCCTCGGCCGCTTGGGCGCTGCCCGCCCGTGGGTCGCGGGTGCGACCGGCTGCCGTCGTTCGGCCGGCGCCGATCAGCCACGAGAGACCTCGGCGATACGCCGCCAGCGCTGTCCGTCGCGGGTGTCTTCGACGCTGACCCCGCGAGCCGCCAGCTCGTCGCGGATCCGATCGGACGCCGCCCAGTCGTGAGCCGCCCGCGCCGCCTCGCGAGCGGCAAGCAGCGCCTCGGCCTCCGGATCGAGGCCTGGCTCCGGTTCGGGCAGGATCGCGAGGACCCGATCCAGGTCGCGCAGCGCCTCGATCGCGCGAGCCGCGTCGGCGGTCGACAGGGTGCGTCGCTCGATTCGGCGGTTCAGCTCCCGCACGAGGTCGAACAGCGCCGCCAACGCTGCCGAGGCATTCAGGTCGTCGTCGAGAGCCGCGCCGAACGCGTCACGAGCCAAAGCCAGCGCCTCGGGGAGCGTCGGATCGTCCGCACGCTCCTCTCGATACGAGGTGAGGGCTGCGACCAGCGCGTCGAGGCGCTCGATGGCGGCCGCCGCGGCGGCCAGCGACTCGTCGGAGTGACTGAGGCTGGCACGATAGTGGACCGAGATGAGGGCGAGGCGCAGGGCGCGCGGCGAGACCCCGGCATCGAGCAGCTCCCCCACCCTGGCGATGTTCCCGGTCGACTTGGCCATCTTGGCGCCGTCCATGCGCAGATGGGCGCAATGCAGCCACGTCCCGACGAACGGCTGCCCGGTCGCCGCCTCGCTCTGGGCGATCTCGTCCTCGTGATGGGGGAAGATCAGGTCCACGCCACCGGTGTGGATGTCGAACGATGGGCCCAGGTGGGCCATGCTCATGGCCGAGCACTCGATGTGCCAGCCGGGACGGCCGGGTCCGACCGCGCTGTCCCAGGATGGCTCACCGGCCTTCGGCCCCTTCCACAGGGCAAAGTCACGGACGTCGTCCTTGCCGTACTCGTCGGCCTCGACTCGCTCCCCCACCCGGAGCCCTTCGGGATCGAGCCGGGCGAGGCGGCCGTAGGCGGGCCATGAGGCGATCCGGAAGAAGATCGAGCCGTCGTCGGTCCGGTAGGCGTTGCCGCGCTCCAACAGCGTGGCGATCAGCGCCGCCATTCGGTCGATATGCGCCGTCGCGCGCGGCAGGACGTCCGGGGTGGTCATCCGAAGGGCGGCCGCGTCCGCCAGGAAACGCTCGAGATATCGGTCGGCCAGGACGTCGATCCCCTCGCCCGCAGCTGCTGCCCCGCGGATGATCTTGTCGTCCACGTCGGTGATGTTCAGGACCCACTTGACCGTCAGGCCGCGCCGGCGCAGGTGCCGGACCAGCAGGTCCACGAACAGGAACGATCGGAAGTTGCCGATGTGGACCGGCGCGTACACCGTGGGTCCGCAGGAATAGATGCCCACGTGTCCCTCGCGCCGGGGGACGAGCGGCCGAGTCTCCCCGGACAGCGTGTCGTGCAGCTGGATGTTCATCGTACCGACTCGACGGTGGCGATGGCGAGCGCGCTGATCGATCGCCCGGCGCCCTCGTCGCCGTTCAGGTTCCCGCTCGAGGCCTTGACATTGACCGCGGCGCGGTCCAGCTCCAGGAGTCCGGCGATCGCGGCGCGCATGGCATCGAGCCGGGCGCCGAGCCGCGGTCGGGCGGCGATGATGGTCAGGTCCACGGCCCGCGCCCGCCAGCCATGGTCATCGAGCTGGCGAGCCACCTCACGCAGCAGGCTGCCGCTGGCCACGCCGACCGGTGTCGTCATGTCGGCCGGGAAGAGGCGCCCCAGGTCACCCAGCCCGGCGGCGCCGAGCAGGGCGTCGGCAACGGCATGGAGGGCCGCGTCGCCGTCCGAGTGACCGTGGAGTCGCGGAGCGCCGCCGATCTCCACGCCTCCCAGGACGAGCGGCGCGGCCGGCCCAAAGGGATGGCTGTCGTGCCCGATTCCGGTTCGTACCAGCCGGGATCCAAGCAGGGCCGCCGCGACCCGCCGCAAGTCACCGGGGAGGGTCACCTTGAGGTTCTCGGGATCACCCGGCACCAGGTGGACCGGCACGCCGCAGGCCTCGAGGAGCGCGGCTTCGTCCGTCCACGTCTCCGGGGCGCCCGGCGGGTACCGGCGATACGCCTCGCGCAGCAGGCCGCGCCGGATGCCCTGCGGCGTCTGGGCCGCTCCCAGTCCGTCCCGTTCGACGGTTGCACCGACGCGATCGCCGTCGATCCGTTTGAGCGTCTCGGCCACCGGCACCACGGGAATCGCGGCGCCGTGGCGGGCGGTCGCCCGGACCACGGCACCGACCAGCTCGGCCCGGACGAGCGGTCGGGCGCCATCGTGGACGAGCACGGGCGCCATCTCATCCGCGCCGATTCGATCGAAGGCGTCGAATCCGGCGAACACCGACTCCTGCCGTCGCGTCCCACCGGCGACGACGTCCACCACCTTGTCGGGCAACCACGACGCGCCGGCGACCTCGGTTCGACGTTCGGGCGAGGTCACGACGACCAGCCGCTCGATCTCTGGGGCCGAGGCGATCGCGTCGAGGGTCCAGGCGAGGAGCGGGCGGCCGCCGACATCCGCCGCCAGCTTGTCGGTCCCGTCCATCCGGCTCGAACGACCGGCCGCCACCACGATTCCGTCGGCGCGCACCGTCCCACGGTCTGTCGCGACGACCTTCGCGCCCGCCGGCGACTGCCCGCTCAATCGAGCCGCGGCTGGGCGAAGATCATTCGCCCAGCCACCGTCTGGAGGACGCGCGTCACGGCCACGTCGAGATCGTGATCGATGTGTCGGGCGCCGCCCTCGACCACGATCATCGTGCCGTCATCGAGGAAGCCGACGCCCTGACCGGCCTCCTTGCCCTCCTGGATGACACGGACTCGAAGCTCCTCGCCGGGAAGGACCGCTGGCTTGACGGCGTTGGCCAGGGAGTTGATGTTCATGACCCGGACGCCCTGCAGCTCGGCGACCCGGTTGAGGTTGAAGTCGTTGGTCAGGATGACCCGGCTGCGTGAGCGGGCGAGGGCGACCAGCTTGGCATCGACCTCGGTCACCTCGGGGACGTCGTCCTCGATGATCTCCACGGGCGTGGCCGGCTCCTTCTGCATCCGGTTGAGGATCTCGAGGCCGCGCCGGCCCCGGTTGCGGCGAAGCGCGTCGGAGCTGTCGGCGATGTGCTGCAGCTCGTCCAGCACGAACCGCGGGATCACCAGCGTTCCATAGATGAACCCGGACTCGACGATCTCGGCGATCCGGCCGTCGATGATCGCGCTCGTATCGACGACGATCCGGGGATCGCCGTGGGCCGGCCCGTGCTGGCCCTCGACCGGCGGTCGGCGAAGGAGTCCGATCGCCTCCGCGGCCACCACCAGGTCGCGCCGCTTGGCGACGGTGAGGCCAACCATGCCCAACCCCAGGAAGACCGAGACGCCGAGCGGCAGCCACGTGCCGAATGGCGGCGCGAGGCCGGACAGCGGGAAGCCCAGGAGAAGCCCCATCAACAGGCCCAGGAGGAGGCCGACCACCGCCGTCACGAACTCGGCCGTGGAGAGCTCCTCGACCCTCGCGATCAACCAGCCCGTCGGCACGACCGTCAGGTACGGCAGGATCGCGAATCCGACCACGATCCAGGCCACGACCCAGGCGGCGAGCAGGGCGCCCGCATACTCGCTCCCGCGAAAGAGTCCTTCGCCGGAGGCCGAGATCGCGAGGCCGACGACGCTGCCGAGCGCGGCCCCAAGGAGTCGGATGTAACGGATCAAGATGACCTCGGCGAATCAGCCGGCTCAGCCGGCGTGCCCGGGTCGCGAGCGACCCGCCGGTCCGTCAGCCTAGCATCGCCGGGACCGCCTCGCCATGAGGAGCCGCCGCCCGGCCCGCGAGCGCGATCTTGATCGCGTCGGCCAGCGTATCCACGGTCACGACCTCCAGCCCGTCGATCCTCGCGAGCGGCATGTTGGCGACCGGTCGCGGCACCACGGCGCGGACGAATCCCATCCGGGCCGCCTCGCGCAGGCGTCGCTCCAGGCCGACGACCCCGCGCAGCTCGCCGAGCAGGCCCACCTCGCCGATGGCCACCGTCCCGGGCACGATCGGACGATCCCGCAGTGAGGACGCAAGGGCAAGGGCCAGCGGCAGGTCGAGCCCCGGCTCCATCACCGTCAGGCCGCCGGCCAGGTTGGCATAGACGTCGTGGCTGCCCAGCCCCACGCCGGCGCGCCGGCCAAGCACGGCGATGAGCAGGCTCAGCCGATTGGGGTCCAGGCCGCTCGCCTTGCGGGTTGGCGTGCCGTAGGCAGACTGGCTCGTCAGCGCCTGGAGCTCGACGAGGATGGGGCGGCTGCCTTCGAGCGTCGGCGCCACGACGCTCCCGGACGCCGACCCCGCGTAGCCATGAAGGAACGCGCGCGCCGGGTCGGCGACCTCGACCAGTCCGCGGTCCTCCATCTCGAAGACGCCGATCTCGTCGGTCGAGCCGAACCGGTTCTTGGTGGCCCGCAGCAGGCGCAGGGCGGCATAGCGCTCGCCCTCGAGGTTCACGACCGCGTCGACGAGGTGCTCGAGTGTCTTGGGACCCGCGATCGAGCCGTCCTTGGTCACGTGTCCGACGAGGATCACGGCGATCCCATCACCCTTGGCGAGCTCCATCAGGCGCAATGCCGATTCACGAACCTGTCCGACGCTGCCGGCGGCCCCTTCCATCTCGTCGAGGGTGGCCGTCTGGATCGAATCCACGATGACCAGGGCCGGCCGCTCGGCCCGGGCCACCTCCACGATCCGTCCGACGTCGTGCTCGGCGAGGACGCGGACGCGTTCGCCCGGCTCGCCGGCCAGCAGGCCGAGGCGACCGGCTCGAAGCCGAACCTGGCCCGGCGACTCCTCGCCCGTGGCGTACAGGACGCCGCTCGCGCCGTGTGCCTCGCGGGTCAGCCCGGCGGCCGCCTGGAGCAGGAGGGTCGACTTGCCGATCCCCGGCTCCCCGCCGACCAGCACGAGCGAGCCCGGCACCAGCCCACCGCCAAGAACGCGGTCCAGCTCATCGATACCGAGACGAAGGCGGGGCAGGTCCGCGTCGGCGATCTCGGCCAGACCGGCCGGTCGCGTCGCCGCCTCGGCCGAACCGGTCGCAGCCCCCCGCGCCCGCGACGGCTCGCGCACGATCGTCTCGACCAGGCTGTTCCACTCCCCGCAGTTCCGGCACTGGCCTTCCCAGCGCAGGAAGGACTCCGCGCAGCGCTGGCAGATGAAGCGGCTCTGTGGCCGCGCCATGCCTAGACCGCCGGGTGGGCGGAGCGCCTCACCGAGCTTCGACCGGTGTGCGCGGCTGTTCGGCGAGGTGGATGTCGAGGCCGGCCTCGGGATCCTTGTCGACGACGATCGTCGAGCCGGGTTCGTACTTGCCAAGCAGGAGCTGCTCGGCCAGGACATCCTCGACCATGTTCTGGATCACGCGGCGCAGCGGTCGCGCCCCGTAGGCCACGTCGAAGCCGATCTTGATGATGTGCTCCTTCGCAGCCTGGGTGACCTCGAGCTGCATCTGCTGGGCCCGCAGCTGATCGCGCACCCGCGACAGCATCAGGTCCACGATCTGTGCGATCTCATCGATCGTGAGCGAACGGAAGACGACCGTTGCGTCGATCCGGTTGAGGAACTCGGGACGGAAGTTCTGCTTCAGCTCGGCGGCGACCTTCTCCTTCATCAGCGCGTACGAGCTCTCGGCCCGAGCCGCGTCCGTGTCGCCGATCTGTCGGAAGCCGAGGCTGGAGTTCGTCTGGAGCTGTTTGGCCCCGAGGTTCGAAGTCATGATGATGATGCAGTTGCGGAAGTCGACCCGGCGGCCCTTGGCATCGGACAGGTGGCCGTCCTCCAGGATCTGGAGGAGGATGTTGAAGACCTCCGGATGCGCCTTCTCGACCTCGTCGAGCAGGACGACCGCATAGCTCTTACGGCGAACCGCCTCGGTCAGCTGGCCCCCCTCATCGAAGCCGACGTAGCCCGGAGGCGCGCCGACCAGGCGGCTCACGTTGTGCCGCTCCATGAACTCGCTCATGTCGATCTTGATCAGCGCGTCCTCGCTGCCGAACATGAATTCGGCCAGCGCCCTGGCCAGCTCGGTCTTGCCCACGCCGGTGGGCCCCAGGAAGATGAACGAGCCGATCGGGCGCTTGGGATCCTTGAGCCCCGCCCGTGCTCGACGGACGGCCTTCGAGACGATCCCGATCGCTTCGTCCTGGCCGATGACCCGGTTGTGGAGCGATTCCTCCATGTGCAGGAGTCGCTGCGATTCCTCCTGGGCGATTCGGGTGACCGGGATGCCGGTCCACATCGCCACGACCTGGGCGATCTCCTCCTCGTCGACGGTCGGCTGATCTCCTGAGATCTGGGCTTGCCACTCGGCACGCAGGGCGTCCGCCGCCTCGCGCGCGGTCGCCTCCGCCTCGCGAAGCGTCGCCGCCTCCTCGTACTCCTGGTTGTTGATCGCCGCGTCCTTCTCCTTGGAGATCCGCTCGAGGTCCTTCTGCTTCTCGCGCAGGGCCGGCGGCGCCGATGAGTGGCGCAGGCGCACGCGCGACGCCGCCTCGTCGATGAGGTCGATGGCCTTGTCGGGCAGATGGCGGTCCGTGATGTAGCGGGTCGAAAGGTCCGCCGCGGCGCGCACCGCGTCGTCCGTGATGGTCACCTTGTGGTGCTGCTCGTAGCGCTCGCGGATCCCCAGCAGGATCTCGATGGTCTGCTCGAGCGTGGGCTCCTCGACCATGACCGGCTGGAAGCGTCGCTCCAGGGCCGCATCGCGCTCGATGTACTTGCGGTACTCGTCGAGGGTCGTCGCGCCGATGCACTGGAGCTCGCCGCGCGACAGGGGCGGCTTGAGGATGTTGGCGGCGTCGATCGCGCCCTCGGCAGCGCCGGCCCCGACGAGCGTGTGCAGCTCGTCGATGAACAGCACCGCGTCGTTGGTGTTGCGCAGCTCTTCGATGATCTTCTTGAGCCGCTCCTCGAACTCGCCACGGTACTTGGTACCGGCCACGAGTGACCCGATGTCGAGGGTCAGGACCCGCTTGTTCAGGAGGCTCTCCGGGACGTCACCGGCGACGATGCGGTGGGCGAGGCCTTCGGCGATGGCCGTCTTGCCGACGCCCGGTTCCCCGATCAGGGCCGGGTTGTTCTTCGTCTTCCGGCCCAGGATCTGGATGACCCGTTCGATCTCTTTCTCCCGGCCGATGACCGGATCGAGCTTGCCCGCCCGCGACGCGTCGGTCAGGTTGATCCCGAGCTGGTCGACGGTCGGCGTCTTGCTCGCTCGCTTGGCCTCCGGGGTCGGGCCGGCCGACGAGCTCTGCGACAGCACCCGGATGACTTCGTGGCGCACCTTGTCAAGGTTCACGCCCAGCGACTCCAGGACGCCGGCGGCGATCCCTTCGCCCTCGCGGACCAGGCCCAGGAGGAGGTGCTCCGTCCCGATGTAGTTGTGGCCCAGCCGGCGTGCCTCGTCGATCGCCAGCTCGATGACTCGCTTGGCTCGCGGCGTCAGGCCCACCTCGCCGACGACCGGCCGGTCGCCGCGCCCGATGATGAACTCGACGGCGGTGCGGACCTTGGGGAGCTCGACGTTCATGTTCTCGAGGACGCGCGCCGCCACACCCTCGCCCTCGCGGACGAGACCGAGCAGCAGATGCTCGGTACCGATGTAGTTGTGGTTGAACCGCTGGGCCTCGTCCTGCGCCAACGTCAGGACCTTTCGAGCGCGGTCTGTGAACTTGTCGAAACGATCCATGAAGTCGAACGCCTGTTCCCCTGCCGAGCGCCACGGGTGTGCCGCTCTGGCCATGCTAGCACGACACCCTTGCTGCGCATGCCACGGCAACCTGGCGGCTTGCGCGTACCTTTCATAACGCTCATCCGGCCCCGTTGGATGCCCGGTGTGGCCGGCCAGAATCGAAACGACCCGCCGGATTCCGGCGGGTCGCCTGGCGTTGAGGTGTGCGATCAGCCCTTGGTGTTGGCCTCCATCGTCTCCTCGGCGATCTCCTCGACCGCCTCCTCGGCGATGGCTTCCTCGGTCGCCTCGTCCGCGGCGACCGCGTCGGCGATCGTCTCGATCGTCTCGGCGGCGGCCGCTTCTTCGGCTTCCTCTTCGGCTGCCACGTCCTCCACGACGTCGACCGCGGCTTCGACTGCCGCTGGCTCGTTCTCGTCGCCGGCGGCCGCGGCATCGACCAGCCTGTCGACCTCGGCTGCGGCCTCGGCTTCCTGGGCGGCCTCGGTGGCGGCAACGCCCTCGACGACCGCCTCGATCGCCTCTGACGCGGCGGCCTCCTCGGCCTGCTCGTCGGCCGCGAGCTGCTCCTTGACCTGGTCGACCTCGGCCGCCGCGAGCTGCTGGCGAACCTGGGCGAAGGCGGACGCCAGCGTGTTGTCGATCCCGCCTTCGGGCTCCTGGACCGCGTCCGACATCGAGTAGCTGCGCTCAGGACGAGGCCGGCGTTCCTGGCGTGGCGCTCCGGCGGACGGTCCCGGACCGGCATGGCTGGATGGTGCCGGTGTCCCGGGCTCGGGCGCCGGGCGAGCCGGCGGCTCCTCGGCCTGCTTCAGGCTCAGGCCGAGGCGATGACGCTCGGAGTCGAGCGAGATGATCTTGAGCTTGAGCTGCTGGCCCTCGTGGACGACGTCGCCCGGGTGAGCCACCCGCTGGTGCGACAGCTCGCTGATGTGGATCAGGCCCTCGAGCCCGTCGCGCACCCGCACGAAGGCCCCGAAGTTGACGAGCTTGGTGACCGTGCCATCGATGACGTCGCCGACGTTGAAGTCGGCCACCGTGGAGTGCCACGGGTCCGGCTGCAGGCGACGGATCGACAGGCTGATCCGGCCACGCTCGTGGTTGATGTCGATGACCTCGGCCTCGACTTCTTCGCCGACGCGGTAACCGGCCTCCGGGTTGTTGACCTTGTTCCACGACAGTTCGCTCTTGTGGACGAGTCCGTCGATCCCGCCGAGGTCGATGAAGACGCCGAACGGCGCGATGGAGCGCACGGTGCCGGTCACCTTCTGGCCCACCTGCAGGCTGCTGAACAGCTCGTCGCGCTTCTCGCGGCGCTCTTCGTAAAGGGCCACCTTCTCCGACAGGATCAGGCGGTTGGCCTTGCGGTTGACCTCGAGGATCTTGAGCCGAAGCTTCCGGCCGACGAACGGCATCAGCTTCTCGGCGATCTCCTGCGCCGCATCGCGCGGCTGGTCGTTCTGCGGGCGCCGCGGGAAGTCCACGATCTGGCTGATCGGGACGAAGCCGCGAATGCCGCAGTCGACGATGAGGCCACCCTTGTTGTGGTCGATGACCGGCGCCTCGATGATGAGGCCGGCCTCGAACTGCTCCTGCATGGCCCGCCACTTGCGCTCGAGTCCGGCGCGCCGCAGCGACAGGACGACATGGCCCTCGGGCGATTCGGGCTGCAGGACGTAGACGAGGACGGTGTCGCCGATGTTGAGGGCCGGCTGACCCTCCCCGTGGCGTCCGAACAGCTCGCGATTGCTGACGACGCCTTCGCTCTTGGCCCCGATGTCGACCAGGATCTCGTCCTTGTCGATGCGGACGACCTGGCCTTCCACGACGTCGCCGTGCTTGAAGCTCTTGATGTCCGAGTCCTGCTCGGCGAGGAGCTCCTCCATGGTCGTCGGCTCGCGCCCGAGGGGGCGAGCGGCGACCGGCGGTTCATCCTCGTCGCTGGCGGGCGGGGCATCGGCGGTCTCGCCGGCGGACAGCGAACGCGCGGTCTCGGCGGCCGTGGGCGCAGTAGCGGCGGCCGGGGCAGATTCCTCCTCCGCCTCGGCGGCAGGCGCGGCTGCGGGGGCAGTCTCCAAGGCATCGGACTCGCCGGAAGCCGACGCGGCTTCGGCGGTCACGGGTTCGGGGGCGGTCTCCGCGTCGGGTGTCGGGGCGGATCCGTCCTGGTCGGCAGCGGGCTCGTCAGCGGCAGCCGCCGCGACGGTGTCCTCGGACGCCTGGTCGGCGGTCGCGATCGCTCCCGTCTCCGGCGTTGTCCCGCTCAGCTCTTCTTCGGTCAACGGTTTGGTCACTCCTGGTGGTGGATTTGCTCCTGAGAATCAAGAACGGCTTGAGCAACGCTCAAGCCGTGTCCGGGACGATCAAGTGGTCCGTGGTGATCGACTCCGCGGTCCG
>Ga0153916_10003341_pt1 | contig 11936 bp, 6 predicted proteins | sample Opewatmetagenome_FD_109642 | JGI IMG/M metagenome (GOLD analysis project Ga0153916, IMG submission 109642) | Freshwater wetland microbial communities from Ohio, USA - Open water 3 Core 3 Depth 4 metaG | ecosystem: Environmental > Aquatic > Freshwater > Wetlands | place: USA: Ohio, Lake Erie, Old...
AAGCCTTCCTGACCAGCGCGAAGACCGGCCAAAACGTTGAGCAAGCCTTCAAGACCCTAGCGCTGGCCATGTCCGAGAAGATGAAGTGACGGTTGACCCCGTTTTCCGTTCCCAGCATTGATAACGATTCAAGAACGCTTATAAGCCCAGCATTGGCTATCAAATCTGTGCCGGAGGCGAGAGCCAAGTGCGAGTCCGGGGTGGCAATACTCTTATAGCGGAAAGTGCGAGTCACATCCGCTTGACGATAAGACTACTGGCAGCTCTATTCGGACTGTTCCTGATTGCATCACCTGTGCTTATTGTTTTCGACAGCCCTGCAATGGTCGCGGAAGGGGGGTCGTTGCCGAGTTGGAACAGGTCATTTCATCTGCATGATGGGACGGTCCAATCGGCCGGCATATACGACTGGTTAAACTCCTCCGGTCCCGTCAATCCGACGTGGACAGATTACGATGGTGACGGCTTGCCAGGCATAACGATCAAGAAGAATGTTCCACCGCAGAGGTATCACGAGTGGATCTTGTATCCGCCTTCAGACTCAGCGATCGTTCTTACCGGCTCATTCGTAGCCCACCTTTGGGTGAAGTCCCAAGGAAACGACTCGGGAACGATAGTCAACGTGATGTTCTATGACGTAACTCCATCGCAGTTCAGCGACCCATTCTTGGGCACCCTGATTGCCCAGGGCAATTCAAACCTGGTTGGCCCATTCTACTCCGAGTTCCAGATGGTGAATGTGACGACGCCTTCAGTCTCCTACGCACTCCCCGTCGGTCATTATCTGTCTCTCGTCGTCCAGAGAGGTGATTCTCTCAACGATTGGCTGATTGTCTGGTACGACAGAACCATATACGATTCATACGTCGCCCTCACAACAACGAATTTCATCTCAGTGAGCGAGGTACACTCTGAGGACGTTTCCGGCATCCAACGCGTGATATTCTCCGACCTTGAAGACGTAATCGTTGCAGCCAACGTGTCAGACCCCTTCGGATCTTATGACATCTATGGGGCGAACGTGACGGTCGCCTATCAGAGCAACAGGACGAACATTACCTCGATGTTACCCATGGTTTTGACCGATTGGGACCGATCTGCCATACCTTATTGGAAAGTCCTCAAGGCAACCCTTCCGAAGTACACAAACGGCTCTTACATTGCCAATGTCTCAGCGTATGACTCAGACGGCTATCCAACATGGCTCGAGATGACATTTACTATCGTAACAGTGGACCACTTCAACGTGACTTGCCCGGCGCGTGTCGTGGCTGGAGTCCCATTCTCGACCACGGTCACCGCTTTGAATCAGTACAATACGACCGTGACTGATTGGGTAGGCACGGTCCAGCTCGAAGCGTACAGAACCGACAAGGTCACACCAAGGATGGGCACGCTCACCGTGACCTCCATCCAGTTCAACCCCAGCGATCTTGGCGTGGTAACAATCACAGACGAACGATGCATGTTCGGAGAGGAGCTAATCTATGTCAGGGCATCCGCAGGACCACGAATCGGCTGGAGCGATCTCATCACCGTCGCAAGCGGGCCGGTTGTGAACGTCACGATCTTGCCTAGCGCCAACATGAGCGTGGCTGCTGGTGCCTCTCCCGCATTCTCGGTCGTGGGCAACGATACATACGGGAATACTAACAACTCCTGGAACCCCTACTGGACGGTGTCTGGGGGCATAGGCAGCGTCACCGCGAACGGAATGACGGCGACTTTCTATGCGACTACACTTGGCCAGGGAAACCTCACCTGCACCAACAACCAGACCGGAGCTGCTGCGAACGTCTCGATAACTGTCATCTCCGGTGCACTTGCGAGAATCAACATCACATCGGCGACCTATCCTCTCTACATTCATGAAAACGAGACCGTGTCATTGGCTGCTACCGGCTATGATTCCTCGGGAAACATCGTCAGCATCGCAGACGCGAACTGGACCACGACTACCTCTGGCGCTGTCGACGGCCACGGTCCTTCAGCTGTGTACCAAGCGGGATTAGTCCCAGAGACTGGCGCGATCAAAGTATTGTCAGGCAGTGTCATCGGGACTCTGGATGTGGTTGTTCTCAACGGCCTGACCGGGCCGTGGCTAAATCAGATTCCGGCCCAGATAAGGAATGAGGACACAGGCACGTGGGCTCTTTCGCTGACCGGATACTGGCAAGATGTCGATGGTACCTCGACCCTTTTCTGGTGGGTGGAAGGCGTCAACAACTCCCTCTATTTCATCTCGCACGATCCGAGTCACAACTCGGTCATGCAGTTCTACACCCAGCCGGATCAATTCGGCGAAGATGAGTTCACGCTTTGGGTCATGGATCCAGACGGTTTCAGAACGTTCCAGATCATCCAGGTGAGGATAATCCCAGTGAACGACGCCCCCCAGTTCGTGAACGATGTCCCTACTGAGCTCTATGTCAAATTCGCAGTTGCCTATACTTTCGACTACACCTACTTCGTCGACGACGTGGACAACACCGAGGAGGAGCTTAGGATGACTTCCACTGCTCCCAAGATGACGGAGGGATTCCTCTGGAACATATCTTTCGACGGCTTGATCGGAACATTTCTCTTCAATCGAAAAGACGGAGACACGAGCTACTTCGAGATTGTGACAATCAAGGTTTACGATCCAGCCTTCGGCTTCGACGAGGAACGCATCATCGTGAAAGTGACAAAGGACAGCCCGCCAGATCTCAACACCACTCTGCCCGACATCTACATAGACGAAGGCCAGGTAATGCTATATGGGTTCGACCTGGACGATTACTTCTACGACCTGGACGGCGATCCGCTGTACTACACCACAGGGTTCGAGAACATTCCTAATCCGTACATAGAGCCAGGGACTCACAAGGTTTATTTCTCTGCTCCTGGCGAATGGTCGGGGGTGACCTCGGGGACTTTCATCGCGAATGACACGATCGGCGCCCTGAAGGTCGACACGATCAAGGTCTTCGTGAGGGCGGTCAACGATCCTCCTCAGGTGGGGGACATAGAGGACATCCAGGTCAAGCACGACCTCCCGTACTACCTTTACCTCAGCCCCTATGTTTACGACCCTGACAACTCGCTTGATTCGCTGACCTTCGACATAAGCAGCAAGAACGTGACTAAGGGCACTAGTGCGACTGGCGCTGACAGGCTTGAGATTCTATTCCCCGCGAATCTCTCAGGTCTTACGGTCCCTTATCGTGTCACGGTCTGGATGAACGTATCCGATTCTCAACCACTCACTGCTAGCACGCATTTTGACGTGCTTGTCACGGACAACATTCCGCCTACCGTGATAGCCGAGAAACCTGACCAGCTCTACTACACGTTCCCAGAGGACACATACCTCAACGAATCGCTGATGCTGTACGACATCTTTCGTGACTACGACGATGAGTTCCTCAACTTCACGATTGAGTCGAGCGGATCGTATGTCCAGTTCATCATCCTGCCAAACGGAGACGTGAGCCTGACCGCAGCAAAGGACTGGAACGGTGTGGAGACATTCAACATCACTGCAAGGGACAGCCATGGTGCATGGGCGTCCGTTCAGGCATACGTAATCGTGACACCTGTGAACGACCCACCAGTTGCGATCGTCGTACACGAGAAGCTTCTGAAGAGCGGCAATTCCAGGAACGTCGTCTTCGAGATTGACCGCTTGGTCTATTTCTATGACCCGGACAATGAGGAGCTCCGCATTATCGCATCACCGGAAGCCAACGCAGTCGTCGTTGGCAACTATCTATACATCACGCTCCCTTCGGGTGTGGACGTCATCACTGTGACTCTCCAGGCGAGCGACGGCGAGCTGAGCTCGAACATAGTGAGCGTCAAGGTGGGCGTCCAGAGGACTATCGCACAGAAAATCGGCTATCCGTATACACTTCCTCTTGTCCTGCTCGCAGCTGGCATTGCTGGATACTTCATAGGCGCGAGGCTCCCTCGGCCATACGCTCTAGAGAACCTCTTCCTGATCCATAACGACGGGAGGTTAGTTGCGCATGTGACCAGGGAGGAGAACACCCTGTTAGACAAAGATGTCGTGAGCGCGATGTTCACGGCGGTCCAGGAGTTCGTCCGCGACTCATTCCAGAAAGGTGAGGTGGGTCTTAAGAAGCTGGAGATCGGCGAGAAGAACGTCTTGATAGAGAAGGGGCGCTCCGCCTACCTTGCTCTGATATACTCGGGCTGGCCACAGAAGGAGACATTCGACATGTTGCCAGTCCTCCTGAGAGATATCGAGGAACGTTACAAGGATAGGTTGGGGCACTGGAACGGGACCGTGAAGACCGTTGATGGCGTTGAGAAGATGCTACAGGAGTACATGGCGAGCGCGTTCAAGCCAGGCTCATGGCACGAGGAAGAGGAGATTGCCGAGGAGGAGTGGGTCGATATCCTCGACAAGGAAGCCTAGGTTCCCACTGCTCTGAGTGCTCTCATCCCGAAATCGAAAACTGATTCACTCGGCAGGCCAAGCTCAAGACCGTATCTCTCCTTGATTCTGAGGGCAAGCGCCCTCCTCATGAATGGCATGGGCATGCATCCCGAATAGATCAGCGAGTCGTGGAAGAACCTGAGGTCAAATCTGTTGCCCAGGAGTCTCTGAGCATCCTCTCTCATCTGGAGAATGCCGAGCTTGCCGACGAAATATGACATGTAGTACGTGGGGGAGAGCACCATGGCCTTCGCCTCAGTCATCGCGGCCTGAGGATCCGTGCCCGTCTCCCTCACAAGCAGATCTGCTGCTTGGTTGAGCGACATTTCTCCGATGGACAGTCTCACGTCACATATCTGGCGAGCGATCCTGAAGCCCAGGTCATTGAGCATCGTTAGTCTGCCCCACGCGGTATCGTTGTAGCCTTGGGATATCATCATATCCTCACAATACAGCCCCCAACCCTCGCCAAAATCTGGAGATGGATGGATAATCCTGATCCTTGACGGGTTGATGTTCATGCAGATTCCGTGAAGGTGGTGCCCCGGATAGCCCTCGTGAACGGCAGTGTTGACGATCCCGACGTGACTGTGCTCCTCTAGGATTGCAGGATTCCCTTGCTCCGGAGTCACCAGGAAGAACCCCGTCATATCGTTGTCGAACTTGCCAGGCTCGTACTGCGCCGCGTACGGTACGGCATGGTTCATGTATGAGGGAGTGGCAATTACCATCAGCTTCTCTCCATCGGGAAGCGTAACAAGGCCCTTCTTCGCGACAAAATCTCTCGCCTTCAACACCGATGCCCTGTATTCTGCAAGCACCGACTCGAAGTCCATTGCATGCTGAGCTCTCATTCTTCTGACGGCCTCGACAACATCCCTTGATCCAGTTATCTTCTCAGCCACGTTGGCCTTCTTTCGGTTCGTGTCCTTGAGATAGAGGTCTGCAACCTTCAGGGTCTCCTCCTGAGTAATGCCGTACTGCTGGAGGTTTAAGTAGTGCTGGTAGAGCTTGGGGCCTATGGATGTCTCCCTGGATCCGCTGGGAATCACTTCTCTCCTCATCCACTGATTGTAGTCCTCAAGGGCGGCGGATGCATCGTGTACCGCTTTGCCCAGTCTATGCAGAGAGTCCCCATCTCTTGACCTCGACTCGCACAGGTTCTGAACTTCCCTAAGAAAGGTTGGCATCCTCTCCCCAGTTTCCAGGAGTATCTCGTTCCAGAGCCGGTAGGGTCTGGTAACCGCATCCTTCGATCTGTTGATGAACTCCGGTGCCGCTTCGAGGCGCGCAATCATCGCCTGCATTCGAACATCAAAAGGCGGTGTCTCCCTGGTGAACAAGAAGAACAGGGAATTGCCCAGTTCAGTTGCCGCCAGGCTAGCCTTGTCGTGCTTGCTCAACTCACTAATCTCGAAAATCTTCAATTTGAAGAACTGGACTCCTAGATCCCGGTCGATCTGCTCCTCGGGGGTGAGTGTCCCAGGATTGATGCTCTCAAGCTTGGAGATGATATCAGTCATGTTTTCGATTTGGTGCTGATACCCTTTCCTGCTGAGATCCTTCAGAGTGTGGTCGTATTTGTGCCATCCGACCTGAGTCGCAAATGCCGGCTCCCGACTCAGGTATTCATCCATTATGCGCTCTGCTAGTTCATCAAACGAACTTCCAGTCATGGGTGATGCCGTCGCGGAATGTATCCGGATTGATTTAAATGTAGTTCCCGGAAGCAGGGAACAACGCTGGCCTGGCACTACGATTCACCCATGTATACTTCGCAAAGGCTTATACCGTGAACAGCTCATCACATCCACCCAGATGTCGAGCACTCCACGTCCAGCTGTTACAGTCACTCTCAGGCGAGACCTGGGACTTCTCGATGTAACGATGATCGGTGTCGGCGCGATGATCGGCACGAGCATCTTCGTGCTGATTGGCGTGGTGACGGGCGAAATCGGTCAAGGGATACTCCTCGTGCTCATCTTGAACGGAGTTGTCACGATATTCACCGCCTCGACCTACGCAGAGTTGGGCTCATCGTTTCCTGAGGCTGGCGGAGGCTATTTGTGGGCCAAGAAAGCTCTACCGCATCCAGCAGGTTTCATTTCAGGATGGCTCTCCTGGTTCGGCCACACAGTCGCCTGTAGCTTCTATTCTCTCGGTTTTGGCTATGCACTCGTCGCGTTTCTCAACTTCTTGGGACTTGACTTTTTCGGACTTAGCCAGGATCTGATGGTGAAGCTCTTCGCCGCTGGGGCAATCATGTTCTTCCTAGCGATCAACTATGCAGGGGTCGGCGCTACTGGCAAGGCCGGAACAACAGTGACTGCCGTCCAGCTTGCGATAATCGCGTTCTTCGTTCTTTTCGCTGTGATGTTCGCGGTCAACGCCAAAGGGATTCACGTATTGGACAACATTGAACCCATCATTCCAGAAGGAAAGGGATTCTCGGACATCTTCATGGTGATGGCGTTTACCATCCTCTTGTTCGAGGGGTATGAGATCATTGTCCAATGCGGCGAGGAGGTCAAGAACCCCAAGAAGAACATACCGAAAGCGATTTTCATTTCCATTGCGATTGCAGTGACTCTGTACGTGCTCGTCACAATTGCATGCCTGACCAACTACACTCCAACTGAAATAGCCAGCGAAGGTGAGAATGCCGTATTCTTTACTGCTAGGAACACGCTGCCAATCCTTGGTGCCCCACTGGTCATAGTCGGCGGGATCCTGTCCGCCATGGCTGCATTGAATGCAACCGTCTTTTCGTCTTCCAGAGTCAGCTTCGCCATGGGTCGTGATGGCTCACTGCCAAGCGTCTTCGGGAAGATACACACGGTGCGGCGCATACCTCACAACGCAATCGTGATTACCGGGGGGATCATGCTCATTATGTCGCTCTTCCCTCTCGACGTTGTTGTCGCTTCGACTTCAGTAGTGTTCCTGTTACTATTCACGCTAGCAAACCTAGCCTCCATCCGCTTGATTCCCAGGTTGACTGCGATCGATGTCGGGTTCAAGACGCCTTTGTTCCCGTTGTTCCCCATAATTGGCATTATCACCAAACTTTCGCTTGCGATATCCCTTTGGTGGCTCGTTCCTACAGCATGGTACGTGGCCATCGCGTGGCTGGCTCTGGGTTTTGTTGCATCGGTCTTTGCCAAACCCGAGGAATATGAGTCGATTATCGAACAGAGGCGGATTCCCCAAAGACCACTTACGAAGGAGCAGATTGCGCGCTACCGTGTCTTCCTGGCGCTTGAAGACTTTGGCGATCTCAGATTACTGGAGTTGGCTGGGCTTTTCGCTCGCTATTTCAAGGGCGAGCTGACCGTGAACAAGATTGTAGAGGTCCCCAGAACTATGCCTCTGGAGGCAATAACCAAGGACTACATAGAAGAAATATCGATGAGCCTCCGAAAGTCCATCAAAGTCGTTCCTTCGACGGTCGAGGTTCGGCCTGTTGTGTCTGTCTCGTATGACGTAGCTGGGGCAATCCTCGATCAGACGAAGTACGAGGCTGCGAACCTTCTTGTCCTTGGGTGGAAGGGGACGAGGAGACGCGGAGGGACAATACTCGGCCGGAACCTAGATCGGGTGGTGAGGGACGCTCTATGTGATCTCACAATCATCAAGACCAGAAGGCTAAACAAGAATATCGACCGGATTCTTCTAATCCCTGGAGGGTACTTCGAAACGAGAAAGGCACTCCTTCTTGCCCTGCCTATCGCAAAAGAGTACGGTGCGAGTATTGAGATCTTGTCGGTGATCACGGATGACACTCAAGTGGAACTAATACGTGGGAATGTCGAGCGCCTAAGCAAGATGGCAGACCGTGTAAAAGTCCCCTACGAGGTTAAGTACGTACGCTCGAAGTCCTTCGTGAATGCGGTCCTGGAACACGCCAAGCACAGCGACCTACTGGTCATGGGTACGGGACCTCAGTCCGCGCTGGAAAGAACCATGTTCGGTGCGGTCTACGACAGGATCATCAGGTCCGTGGATGTCCCTGTGCTGATCCTGAAGACGGCAAGGGGCGGCCGCTCCCAGGAAACGCCTGTCCTGAGCCTGCCCATAGAGATGATTCCAGGGCTAGATTAGGTGCTCATGGCGCCGAACAACTCTTCGACGGCTCTTCTTGCCGTCCGAGTCATGTCCATTCTCTTCGCCTCTTCTCTCGTGACCCATTTCATGTCCGTTGTCTCACTGCTAAGCCTTTCATCTCCCTCAACGGGTTTCACGAGAAACTCGACTAGGATGTAGTGGTATCTGATCTTGCCAGAATCGTCTTTGTCGATCATGTCGAAGACATTGATCAGCTCGAGCACCTCCACCTTGAGGCCTGTTTCTTCTTCCGTTTCGCGAACGCACGCCTCAGAGAGTTTCTCGCCAATCTCCACCAGCCCTCCAGGGACACTCCATTTTCCAGCTCCAGGTTCGAATGCACGCTTGACGAGCAATATTCTTCCGTTCCTGATGGCTACGGCTCCAACGCCTACTAGAGGATGGTCGGGGTATTCCCTTCTTGGACCTTTCTTGTCGCTGCTAGTGTTCATTCTCTGACCTCCCTGTGTCTCACATAAAAGACTGCTACAAGCACGACAATGATGGCTACGACTGCGATGACTGCGATTACTGTTAGCATTGACGATGTCTCGCGAGGTGATGGATTCTCGAGCTGGACAAACCCTCCAAGAACGGCCTTGGCGATCTCCACCATCTGGTCCTCCGAGAGCTGGTTAGGGGTATCCTCAGAAGTGTGATAGTACGGATATGCTACACTCTGACCGACAAGCTCCTCAATCACCAACAGGCTCGGGTATCCTGCCTGCCAGAACGAAGCGTGATCGCTGTATCCCAGGGCATGCCCGGGAACAACGGTGATCGAGATGTTGAGATCGAAATTGTCAACGGCCGTGAAGATTGAGGCCGCGAGTGCGTTGGTGGAGTAGTCTGAGAAGATCATGGCTTGGTTGTTCGGATATGTCCGGTATCCTATCATGTCCAGTATGGCCGTCCCTGCATAGGCTACTCCTGCTGCAGACTCTCTCTGGACGAAATACGCGCTGCCGTTGAGCCCTGTCTCCTCTGCGGAGAATGCAACGAACTTCGTAGTGCTTTTCAAGATCTTGTCGTGGAGTATCTCCGCGAACTCAATGACGGCGGCGACTCCAGATGCGTCATCGTCTGCCCCAGGAGCTGGGTAGGATTCTCCATCCGAGAAGTTCTTCACATCCCTGTTAGCGCTGTCGTAGTGAGCTCCGAAGAGGTACTGCCGTGCAGTCGGCTCTGATCCATTCTTGACTGCGATCACATTTCTCGCCTGATATCCCGAGACTTCGAAATCCTGGTAATACACCCAAAGCCCGAGACTCTCTAGCCTGTCATGGAGATATGTGCTGGAGTTCCATGACGAGTTGGTGTAGAATGCCCTGGTTCCGAACTGGGCAAGCTCGTTCACCGTACCGAGGAGTCTGTCTCCTGAGACACTGTTGATAATTTTACTGTTCTCGGTTGAGCTGGAGCGTGTCGCACCCTGGGCGGAAAGTGTTGGCGTCATGATGACAACAAATGCAATCACAGCTCCGATAAGCATGGGCCAAAAGGTAATCTCATTTCTAAGGTCCAAGGAATCTTCTCCAATCCGTCGGCTATGCTGCGTAGGCGTTTCAGGATGTGCAACCATGATTATAAAGAACTTAGGCCATACTTTTCCCGTGGACATCTCCGACAGGTTCGAAGCGGTCGCTGGCAATCTCCACGTGGGCCATGCTTCTGCTGAGTTCTATCCGTACTCCGAACTGAAACACACTTGGAAGAGGTCGGGGAAGACGGTGACGTTCAAGATAAGCGACTATCTGAAAGACGCTCCTGAAGAAGTCCAGGATTCTCTTGCGTGGTACCTGGTCTCGAAAGCCTTCATGATCCCATCCAAGGAAGAGCGTTCGCAAAAGTACCTTGCGTATTCAAGATCGAAGGCACTATGGCAAAGGAAGAGAGAGCTCTATCTCTCGCGGGCAAGGAACCTCACAATCGAGGCGCGCGGTACATGGCGCGATCTGAGGATTGTCTTCGATTACGTGAACTCGAACTACTTTTCGGGGCAATTGCAGGACCCGCTTCTTGCCTGGGTCGATGAGTCTCCTACGACAAGACTGGGTTACTACTTCGAACCCCTCAACCTCCTTGCTGCGAATAGGGTACTCGACGCAGAGCGTGTCCCGAGGTACGTCCTCGAGTTCGTTGTCTATCACGAGCTTCTACATCACGTCGACGCGGTCAGCGGTAAGAGGATTGTGAGAGTGCACCATACAAAGAGCTTCAGGGAGCAGGAGAGGGAGTTCTCGTCATACACCGATGCTGAGAAATGGCTCAACAGGCTTGTTTCGGAATTCAAGCGCTCCAGAAAGTGAGGCCGGTGTCCCCCGGGCGTAACAGTGCGGTTCATGGCATGCGAACGCAATCTCGCCGCCCTGACCCTCCCGGGGGTTGTGTTGCGCGTCGTGTTGTCCCCTACACACGCCCCGGTGTCTCACCGGAAGTTCATAGAGGGACCCATTTATCGACGCACTGTTGCCTGGTGTCGGAACACTGCTTCATGTATATCGGCAGCATATTCTTCCAGGCGGCGGTGACTAGGTGCCTCCCTGGATATATCGGTTTCCCCCGCTCAGGGCGGATTTCTGCCGCCAGACTGGGTGTTTGGGCAACAGATGCGGCATGGCCCGCCAGTCACCTGGCTGCAATCAATGATTTTTTATAGCCACAAGGTATCAGAAAATTCGATGGCCGGACTGATCGGTTGCTCTGGCTGGTCGTACGATGATTGGGTCGGGAGATTCTACCCAGCGGACCTCGCCAAGAAGAAGGGCGAGTGGCTGCCGTACTACTCGAGATACTTTCCGACGGTCGAGATCAATTCGACCTTTTACAGGGTCCCCAACGAGTTCATGGTCAAATCCTGGATTGAAAGAGGAAAGCAGAAGCAGGGGTTCGAGTTTTCCGTAAAGCTGCCTCAGCTGGTGACGCATGAATCTATTCTAAAGGAGGACGCCGAGAAGGCTGCAGCGCAGGCGTCGAGTTTCCAGGCCATCTGTATCAAACCTCTTGCAGATGCTGGCTTGCTCGGAGGTGTTCTCATACAGCTGACTCCGTACTTCAAGTACGAAGGGAGGGAAAGCCTCGGAAGACTCAGGGCGCTGCTGCAGATCTTGGATACAGATCTCTACGACTACGCCGTGGAGTTTCGACATAGGAGTTGGCTCAATGAGCGCGGTAACGAGCTCGCGGCCGACGTGCTCGAGGCGCTCCAGGAATTCAGAGTGGCAAATGCAATCGTGGACGGACCTGGGTTTCCTATCACCAGGTCCCTGACCGCAAGACACGCCTACGTGCGGTTCCATGGAAGGAACTACGACATCTGGTTCAAGGATGAACCGGAGGACGATTACAGGATAAACAGGTACGACTACCTCTACACGCACGAGCAGCT
>Ga0153916_10003342_pt1 | contig 11932 bp, 11 predicted proteins | sample Opewatmetagenome_FD_109642 | JGI IMG/M metagenome (GOLD analysis project Ga0153916, IMG submission 109642) | Freshwater wetland microbial communities from Ohio, USA - Open water 3 Core 3 Depth 4 metaG | ecosystem: Environmental > Aquatic > Freshwater > Wetlands | place: USA: Ohio, Lake Erie...
CGCCGCATGAGCACAAATGACGCTCCGGTCACCTATCACCCCGTCGACGACGTTTATGCTGGCGGTCTCGTGTATCTTGACGTCCTTCCCGAGCTTCAGCAGGTTGATTTCCCCCTATCGTTCCCTTCCTGGGCAACCCTGGTCCACGCAATAGTGCTGTCAGGCCAAGAAGTTTCTTCTACTTATATTCTATAGAGGGCTGGACAGGGGCCACTGAGCTACGCGAATGATCTTGTCGTCCTTGTCGGAGTGGGTATTGAAGTGACGGCGGACAAGAGGGTTGGCGTCCTCGGAATGGGGACAATGGGGAGAGGAATTGTCGAGGTCTTCCTCACAGCCGGCTATGACGTCCGCTGCGTCGAGGTCGACCAGCGTGTAATCACCTCCTCCACCGACAAGCTCTTGAAGAGCCTTCAGAACTCGTTCGAGAAGGGAAGGATCAAGGAATCTCCGGAAGGCCTGTTGCAGAGGTTGACGACCAGCAAGGACCTTGACGTTCTAAAGGGTCTCCCGTTCGCTGTCGAAGCGATCATTGAGGATCTCGGCGAGAAGCAAAGGACACTAGCGACAGTGGAACGGATTCTCGATCCAGCGGCTGTGATCGCCACGAACACTTCGAGCCTGTCAATCACCAAGCTATCCCGGGCCCTGAAGGATCCGTCGAGGCTGGTGGGCATGCACTTCTTCAATCCCGCGCCGAGAATGCAGCTGGTCGAGGTCGTCCGAGGGGACATGACTTCAGAGCAGGCCCTGAGGCAATGCGTCGATCTGGCAAAGGAGCTCGGCAAGGTGCCGATCATCGTCAAGGATTCCCCCGGCTTCGTCGTGAACCGCTTGCTTATTCCGTATCTGACCGAGGCGGGCAAGCTCTTGGACCAGCAGGTGGCATCAGCGAAGGACATCGACACATGCATGAAGCTGGGAGCCGGTCATCCGATGGGACCTTTCGAGCTCTCGGACCTGATTGGGATAGACGTCGTCATCGAGATCGCCAAGGAGCTGCATGCAGAAGGAGTAGGCGGAACGGACGCGGAGATCCCCGAGGCGTTCAAGAAGCTTGTGGAGCAAGGGAAGCTGGGGCGGAAGACGAAAGGCGGGTTCTTTGACTATTGAACCTCCGTCGCCCCGATGATCTCGAGCAATTGGGATTCCCTCTTCTTCAGAGAGAACTGACTGGCGATCCTCTCCCTCGCTTTTGCCCCGGATTTGGCTCTCAGGGCCTCGCGCACGGCTGCGGCGGCTCGGTCTGGATCACCGAAGGGAACCAGGAATCCAACGTCCCCAACGAGCTCCGGCAATGCCCCGCCCGTCGATCCCACGGGGACACACTCAAGGCTCATCGATTCGGCGAGCGCCATCCCGAACGATTCGTTCTTCGAGAACTGGCAACAGACCTTTGCGCGATCCTGCCAAGAAAGAGTCTGTTCGTGGGATAGTGCTCCCGTGAAAACCAGACGTGGCGCGAGCGAGCGCAAGTATGCGGAGGTCTCATCGTCCGTGGCTCCGATGGCGACGAACTGCGCCTCAGGAACGAGCGCGGAGACCTTGGCAAAAGTGTCCAAGCCCTTCGCGACATGCAGGCTTTTGGTCGCGCTTCCGACCGTCACGACGAGGTTCTCCTTCGCGCTCTTGGGAACGATTTTCTCAGTGTCGACGCCGTTGTAAACGATCTGGACCTTCGCATTGCGGTTCGTCTCGAGTATCTTCGTCTCAATGAACTTCGAGACTGCGAGCACTCGACCTGCCCGTGCCAGCACCCGCTTGACGGCCTTCGCGGACTTCGGGTCGAGCATCAGGCCATAGCCGAACTCCGGCATAGCATTGACTTCGTAGCCGCCCACGACCACGATCGACTTCGCCCCGGTCACCCTGGACAGTCTCACCATCCAGTTGGCGTGGATGTCAGCGAACCACGAGAAGGCAACATCCGCCCACAAGGTCCCCCTGAACATCCTCCACAACACCCGTAACATGTTCGTGAGCGATCTGCCCTTCTCGAACACGTCCAGGGTTCGGACCTCGTAATGTCTCTTCAACAACTCCAGGTCCTGCTCGATGAACGGAGCGTTCGAAGGTCGAACGAACAGCACCCTGGTCTTCCTCGTCGTGAGGTCACCCCGGAAACACTTCGGGATGCTCCGGGTCCGTATTGATGCTTTTGCCGGGAGCTCTCACTGAAAGGACTTCACAGCCCTCGCCCTAGGCCTTCTTGTTCGTCAGGAACAGGGCGACCACGGCCCCGACTGCGACCACGATGATTGATATCAGGAAGATGACCTGGTACGCGATATCCTCAGGAATAGGACCCAGCTCTGGTCGCAACGGGTCGATGTGAGAGTTCTGGGAGATTATGACGGCTGCTATCGCCGGCCCGACAACAGACCCTGCCGTCCGCAGAATCGTGTTCATCGATGTTGAGATGGCCGTCTCGGTCACCGGCGTTGAGATGATGATCATGTTGATGCTCCCGACCATGGCGAAGGATTGTCCAGCCCCCATGATGGCCACCCAGAGCATTATGTCGGTCTGGGTCCCGTGGCGCATGTAGAGCAGGGAGAAGCCGATGACCGCAATGAACAGGCCGACTACTGTAGGCCACTTCGGCCCGTGCCTCCTCACGAGCAGCCCCACGAAGGGCCCGAGCATCAGCGTCACAGCAGAAGTTGGGAGCAATAGGAGCCCGATCTGGGTGGCGTCCAATCCGAAATTGAACCCCGCCAGAGAGGCTATCGTCTGGTACGTCGTGAAGATCCCGAACCCGATGATTATTGCGAGGACGCTCGTGAGGGCGATGTCCCGCTCCTTCATCAGCGCGGGCCGGATGAGAGGATGTTTCGCTCGTCCCAGCCGGAACGAGAAGGCGAGCGCGAACGCCGCAGCGATGACCAGGAGCGAGATTATCAGCGGGTCGTCCCATCCGCGGTTCCTCGCCTCCGTGACGCCCACAAGGAAAGATATCAAGGAGGCGCCGAGCAGCGCCGCGCCCACATAGTCGACCTTCGCCTCCATTCTCACAGGGGACTCCCTGACCTTCCACACGACAATCCCTGTCGCCACGAATGCGAACGGCGCGACCGTGTGATACGTCCACTGCCAACCCAGTCTGTCGGTGACCTCTCCCCCGAGCACGAATCCGACCGCGGTCCCGACTCCGAACATCGCGGAGATGATCCCCTGGGCGATGGCCATCCTGTCCCTCGGGAACTCGTCCCTGATGATGGAGAACGCGAGCGGGAACATGCACATCGCCAGTCCCTGGAATCCCCTGAGCATGATCATGACGAATATCGAATCCGAGATGTCCCTGGAGAAGCCGGTGGCTGTCACCGTTACGCTGTAGATGGACATGGTGATCACGAGCATCTTCTTCTTGCCGTAGATGTCCCCCAGCTTCCCGAAGATGGGGATTCCGACGCAGCCGACGACAAGGTAGATGGTGACGATCCATGAGGCGAGCGCGTAGTCCTCCGGAGTGAGGCCGAAGTCGGCCATTACCTTCGGGAGCGAGGGGAAAGCCATCGCCTCCACGTACATCACCATAATCGCAATCGATGCCAGTAGCAGGAGCACGAAGGTCGAGTAGTGCCTGCTCTTCTCGTTGTTGCGGTTCTCTACCAAGGGCGTTCACCCGTCGGAAGCAATCGCGCTTTCACGGGGCAGATTCTCGCGGCTTAACTAGTTAACGGCAAAGCGGAACGTGCTCCGACATGCCCGGCCAAAGCGATTGCCAAGAGACCATCAACACCTTTTAGTAAGGCTTCCCCATAAGCCGTTCAGAAAGCGCGCGTGTGAGGGCAGCGGAACGCATCCGCCAGATTTCCCACTGCAGGCGCGAAGCGAGGAGAGCCCAATGTTGAAGGGCGTCAAGAACAGGCACCAGCTCAAGGTCCTCAGGGAAGACCAGGTTGAGGGCATCCACGAGGCGTCCCTGAAGATCCTTGAAAGGACAGGCGTCCGCATCGACAGCGAGGACGTGGCGAAGCGGCTGATCAAGAACGGCGCCGCAAGGCATCCTACCCGGAAGAACGTGCTTACCTTCCCGACCTCTATGACAAAGGAATGCATCAAGAGTATCCCGAGATACGGCAAGAGCTACGCGAGGGACCCCGAGAACGATATGGTCTTCGACGGGCAGACCACCTACGCGCACTGCGAGGGCGGGAACCCGAACACTTACGATATCGAGACGGGCGAGATCAGGATGTCCACGTACAAGGATGTCGCGGACTTCGCGAAGGTCATGGACGCCCTCGACAACTGCCACTCGTGCGGGAACGTCGTGGTCGCGACGGACGTCCCCGCTCCGCTCCTGGTCATCAGGACCATGGAGGCGCTCATGAAGAACACGAGCAAGTGCCTCTCCGGTTACGCGCTCAGGGTCCAGGAGGTCGACGCGCTCCACAGGATGTGGTCCGTCGTCGCGGGGGGCGAGGAGGAGCTGAGGAAGAGGCCGATGCTGACGTGCTATGGCTCTCCCAGTAGTCCGCTGACCTACGACGCGCATGTCTGCGACGTCATAGTCCATGCCTCTGAACTCGGCATCCCGGTGGACATCGTGCCGTGCCCTATCGCTGGAGGAACGGCCCCAATCACGCTCGCCGGTGGGCTCGCGCAGCAGAACGCGGAGATGCTCGTCGGCCTCATGATCATTCAGACGGTCTCTCGGAAGAGCACTTCACAGTACTCGGGGAGGCTCAGCGTGATGGACCTCAGGACGGGCGCGAGCGTCTGGGGCAACCCGGAGATGGCCCTCGCATCCGCGGCGACGGTGCAGATTGCGCACAAATACAACATGGCCGCCGACGTCTATGGCGTGACGACCGACGTCCACGGCTGGGGCGTCCAGACGGGGCTAGAGCGGATGATGGCCGCGCTCCTGCCAGCGATGGCCGGGGCGGACAACCTATCCGGCATGGGCGGGATGTGGGGCACCTCATCGGGCTTCGAGATGCTGGTGATTGACAACGAGATCTACGCGGACGTGTTCAGGGCGATTAAAGGAATCGAGGTCGATGACGACCGCCTTGCGGTGGACCTGATCGACAAGGTCGGCCATATGGGCAACTTCCTTGCGCAGGCGCACACGATGAAGTACCTGAAGCAGGGCGAGCTGAGGATGTCGAACCTGTTCGACAAGAGGACCTCCGAGAAGGTCGCGAGGGAGGGCTTCAAGGCCCTTCAGGGTGCGGCCAAGGAGGTCGCGAAGAGACTATTGAAGGAGCACGAGGTCAAGCCGATCGAGAACCAGAGGGAGCTGGACAGGGTCATCAAGGAAGAGGAGAAGAAGCTCCTTAGGCTGGGCTGAGCTAGCGAGGCGGCAAGTATCCAACGCCTACAGGGAACCAGAAACGGTTAAGCCCGCCACGGTCCTTTTCCCTCAGGGGGAATTTCGTTGCGCTGCCAAGTCTGCGGAAGAGAGAATCCTGAGGGCGGCCTCTACTGCGAGAATTGCGGGGCTATCGTCGTCGCCCATCTCCGACCTGATGATCCCAAACTGAAGGACGTGACGAATGAGATCAGGGGGATTGTCGCGAGCAGACGGGACTCGGACATAATTCTCCCGGCGTGGATCATCTGGTTTCCGATACTGTTGTACGTCGGGAGCACTGCGGCGATGTTGGTGGCCGCGTTCGCCTATTTCCCGGGGGATCCTGGCGATTTCGAGGAATGGCTGAGGTCGACCCTCACGGCGTATGGAGTCATTATTGTCATATCCGCGGTCAATCAGCTCATACTGGCCACGATCGCATTCTTCCTGATCAAGAGAGCCAACGGACATGCTCGGAGAGAGGCCCGACTTAAGGCGGCGATCACGAAGCTAGTTCGAGCCGCAGCGGGCGACAGCCGTGAGGGTCAAGCTGCTCTGTCCAGGGAGCTCCAGCAGCTCGAGCTAATGCGCGAATCTGGAGTGATGGAAAGGAGTCCAACCATGTGGGCCTTGCTGGTCGCCCTGCCGATTATTGGCACACTTCTCTTTCTTCTCTCTTTGGTGAGTGCGCTTGAGACAGCGTCGTTCATATCATCTCTGTTGGCAGGCATCGCTCTTGCCGCGCTCTTCGGTCTAGCGGGGTTCGTCGCGAACGTCTACGTGTTCTACTTCCTCGGGAAGGAGCTGAGCGATCACGAGGACAGATGGACGGACTTCGCGATGTCGGCCAGGACTCTCCTGTCAAGACTTGGCCTGTCGCCTGGAAGAGGATTCCAGCTTGCGCATTCGCCGGACAGATCCTTCGCGCTCTATCTCGTGCTTCTGATATTCATACCGTTCTTCTCGTACTATTGGTGGTACGCGCTGATCAAGGATCCGAACGAGCACTACAGGAACCAGTGGCTATTCGAGGACAACCTGCTGGAAACCCTGAGCCATCAGCCCGCCAGGCCTACTTCTTAGGCTTGACCGCTGAGATCTTATAGCTCGCGACAAGCTGCGAGAGATCTATGTTCGCCGCCTTGGATGCGACAGCCGATGGAGCGTCCTGGAGATAGCTCACGAGTTGGTCGTGCGTGAAGATCACGCGCTCCTCCACCTTGACTTTCTCGAAACCTGCCTTGCCCAGGCCGCCGAGGTACTTCGCCTCGCTTATCGCGCCTGAGACGCATTCAGACCAGGCCCTCAGGTCTCTGCGGATATCCTCCGGGAGGTCCTTGAGAAGAACAATGTCGGACACCGCGATCCTTCCGCCTGGTTTGAGTATCCTGAAGGCCTCTCTGAAGACCTGTTCCTTGTCCGGGGACAGGTTGATGACACAGTTGCTGATGACGACATCCGCAACCGCGTCGTTCAATGGGATGTGTTCGATCTCGCCGAGCCTGAACTCGACGTTGTCATAGCCGTTCTCCTTCGCGGTCTTTCGGGCGCGGAATATCATCTCCGGCGTCGCATCGATCCCGTATACCTTCCCGGAAGGCCCTACCTTCTTGGCGGAAAGGAACGCGTCGATGCCGCCCCCGCTGCCCAGGTCGACCACGGTCATGCCCGGCTTGAGGCTGGCTATCGCCGTGGGGTTGCCGCATCCCGCGCTGACGGCCACCGCCCCCTCGGGGAGGTTGACTATCTCGGCCTGCGGGTAAATCGTTCCGCAGCTGCACATGGTCTGCGTCGTTGGACCGCAGCACGAAGAGACTTCGGTCGATGCAAGCTTCGCGTACCTGTTCCTGACAGCCTCCCTTACCTCCTCCTCCGTTGGAAGCGGGACATTCGACTTCGTCTCGGCTCCTGCAGTCTTCTCGTCTCTCTTGCCCGATCTTGTAGCTTTTGCGCCCATCTATCTCACCGATACCATCTTACTTGAATTGAAACTTGTGATATGTTTGAACGCTCTAGAACCCCGGATGCGACTCTATTGCCTTGAATTCGGGGCGGCAGTACTTCCTCGGACAAGTCCTGTCCTGGTTCCTGCGAATCTTGTCCTCATACATCGCCTGAGCTATTCTGTGTTCCCGCGTTGTGAAGTTCGTTCTCATTTCTTCAACCTCCTATCTTGGATGTCCAATATACCTTAATGCCTCGCGGATATATAAACATATTGGACGACCAATATGGTACGCCCAATAGCTTAAGTACTCCGATGCTGGTACTAGTACTCCGATGCCCAAGAGATCCAAGGTCGCTACCGTCGAGTGCTGCAGGCCGCCCGACTGCTGCGACATGAGAGGCCTGCTGAGCTTCCTGATTCTGCACCTGCTGTCCAAGAAGAAGATGTACGGTGTCGAGATAGCAGAGGAAATAGCCCTCAGGAAGGCGGAAAAGCCAAACCCCGGCACGCTCTATCCCACCCTCAAGCAGCTGGAGGGCAGGGGCCTGATAGAATCCGTGAGAGAGGGCAACACGAAGTATTACAAGCTGACCCCGGAGGGCAGGGAAGGACTCAAGAGCGCAAAGGAGTTCTTTATCCAAGCGTACGCGGATATCGTCCTGGAATCGGCCAAAGACTAGCCACGGAGGTTGCGCTATGACCTTCTCAGACAGCGACAGGGCGGCGCTGCAGGCGAGATTCAGCTCACTGGTCGATCCTGTCACGCTGCTGGTTTTCGCGGATGACGGCCCTCTCTCGCAGCAGCTCGCGGGCATCGCCACCTCACTGGCGTCGACTAGCCCAAAGCTCACGGTGGACATCCAGCGAGCAGACGGTGGCCGCAACCTGAGGATGAGGGAGCTGAGGATCGAGCACTGGCCGGTCATGCTCCCGACGAAGGCGGATTTCTCGAGGATCAGATACTATGGAGTCCCCGCCGGGTACGAGGTCGCCCCGGTGGTGGAGGGACTCGTTGAGCTCTCGGCTGCTCGCACGGCGTTGTCCCCGAAGGCGAAGGAGGCCCTGTCCACGGTCCGACGGAAGGCGAACATCAAGGTCTTCGTGCTTCCGACCTGCCACTTCTGCCCCATCGTAGCCAGGCATGCGTACCGGGCGGCGATCGAGTCCAAGAATGTCACGGCCGAGGTGATCGACACTCAGATGTTCCCGGACCTGGCCACGAGGCACTCGGTGATGGGTGTGCCCAAGGTCATCCTGAACGACAACCTGGACATCACTGGCGCGATGGGTGAGGCGGAGTTCTTCGAGAAGCTGAGGGACTCGGACCACGCTCTCCTGGACAGCATGTATGGCTAACTTGGCAGGCCGACCAGGCGACGCCGCATGGATATGCTTATTATCGGGAACGAGATTCCACGAGCTGGTGCCCGGACCATTCCCTCCGGCTCGATGGTCCCGGCCACAATATGAAGAGGTTGCGTCGAGATGCCTGATGCGGTTGCGAGGAACCCTGCGGATTCCGAGTCCGTGCTCAGAGCCGTCAAGGCCGAGGTGAGGAAGATCATCGTCGGCTACGAGGAGCAGGTCGAGGACTTCATGACCTGCCTGCTCACGGACGGGCACATAATCATGGAGGGCGTCCCAGGGATCGCGAAGACCACTCTGTCCAAGGCGGTCGCCTCCGCGTGCGAGTTGTCTTATCGGAGGATCCAATTCACCCAGGACCTGCTTCCGGCGGACATCACGGGCCACTTCTACTACGACCAGAAGACTGGACAGTTCGAGGTGCGGAGGGGGCCGATCTTCGCGGACCTCGTTCTGGCGGACGAGATCAACCGAGCGCCCCCGAAGACGCAGTCCGCGCTCCTCGAGGCCATGCAGGAGCGTCAGGTGACCATCGAGGGGACGACCTTCGAGCTGCCCAACCCGTTCATGGTGATCGCCACACTGAACCCCATCGAGACCGAGGGGGTCTACCCACTGCCCGAGGCACAGATAGACAGGTTCATGATCAAGAGCCACATGGACTACCTGGATGACAAGGGCGAGGTAGACATCCTCAAGATGAAGACCGGCGCGGAGAAGGTCCCAGTCCCGGTCGTCAAGAAGCGCGACATCGACCACATGCGCGACGCGGTCCGCGCAGTCTACGTCCACGACTCCATCTTCGGGTACGTCCGAGACATCTCGAGGGCGACCCGGGCGATAGACGACCTCGAGCTCGGCCTGAGCCCGAGGGGCGGGATCCATCTGCTCCAGGTGTCCCAAGCGCACGCATTCGTCCGCGGGAGGACCTATGTCATCCCGGACGACGTGAAGGATGTGGCGCACAAGGTCATGGACCACAGGCTCATACTCACCCCTGAGGCCGACATGGAGGGGCTGACGAGGTCGGGCATCACGGACAGCGTCCTGTCCTCGGTCGCCGTTCCCAAGGGGGACTTCGACCAGCGCAAGAAACCGAAAGAGTGAGGGCCCTTGAGAGTTTCGACTTTCGGCAACCTCGTCCTCGTCTTCTGCATCGCGACCGCTTTCGGCAGCGTCATCTTCGTCAGCGTCTCCTGGGTGTTCGTGACCATAGCCGTCGCGAGTGTTTTCGTCTATGCCAGGATGCGGTTCATAGATGAGCTCGACAACACCAGCCTTGAGGTCGAGAGGACCGTCCTCGACAAGATGGTGTTCGCTGGGGAGCCAATTTCGGTCAAGGTGCAGATAATCAACAGGAACCCGACGCCCGTGTTCGGAACGGTCGAGGACCTCGTCCCGGAGGACGCTGAGGTCGCCTCTGGGTCGAACAGGATCGTCGCTGTCCTGAAGCCGAGGACCGTCGAATCGTTCACATACTCCCTGAAGCTGGCAAGGAGAGGGCCGAACCGGTTCAGGGGCCTCAGGATCGAGCGCGTCGACCCACTCGGCATTTTCGAGGAGGAGCAGGTGTTCGGGGCCGAGTCCACCGTCAACGCCCACACGAAGAAAGAGAGCTTCGACACGGCGAGGAGGATCGCCGGGAAGGAACACTTCGAGTACTCCGGTGTCTCCAAGGCGCCCGCGGCAATCCTGAGGGAGCAGGAGTTCAACGGCATACGCGACTACGTCCCGGGAGACAGGGCACGAGACATCTACTGGAAGGGGCTCTCGAAGACCGGCAGGCTCATGACGAAGACATACACGAAGGAAGGCTCGCTGAAGACGACCATCTTCCTCGACTGCACCCGGAGCATGCGCCTGACCAATGGAGGAATATCGAAGCTCGACCACGCCGTCGACCTCTCGATGCAGCTCTCGAACGTTCTGATCAGCAGCTATCATCCGACCGGGCTCGCGATGTTCGATGAGATGAGCATAATCAGCGAGACGAGCCCGGGCCTCGGCAGGCACCAGTTCCAGAAGATCGTCAAGGTCCTTAGGAACGCCCCGCCCGCGGAGAAGTCCTTCGGAGAGAACGGACACGTGTCCGTGGCACAAGTGCCGTTGACAACCATGGGGGCCGGGAGGTCCCGCGAAGGCGGTGGATTCCTGTCCGCCGTCGCGAAGATCCGGGGCGGGGGCCCTGAGCCTGGTCTCGAGGGGATAGTGAAGAGGCTGATCGCGAGCGGCAGGAACCAGCAGCAGCTGTTCGTGTTCATATCCGACCTCGGTTCGTCCAGGAACGCCGTCCTGAGCGCCGCGAAGCTAGCTCAAAGGTCGAAGAACCGGACGCTCGTGATTCACACCTACGACGATTGGTACGCGAAGGCGACCGAGGCGCTGGATGCGGTTGAGCTCGAGAAGATGTACGCGAACATCTCGGGGTACATGAGGGTCGAGGCCGGATTCAGGAACTCTGGCGCGTCGTACATGCGCGTCGGCCCAGCAGACACCGCCTCCAGGATTGTGAGGAGTATACGAAGGGGGCTGGTCTGACGATCATCGACAGGAACCTGAAAATGGTGCTGACCGTCGTGGCGGTGGCGGTCATGATGCTGTTCTCGGAGATGAACGCCGCAACGCTTTTCGCGGTAGTCGCGGGCGCTGGGCTCATCATACTCGGGCTCCTCAGCTACTACAGGCCTGCGAGCGTGATAGGCCTGATGGTCGCTGCGGGATCCGTCGCGGTCTCGACCGACCCTGGGTCGCTCACCGTGCTCACCTCCCTGCTGAACTCGATCCTCGGGCTGCTGGCTCCGCTCTATGTGCTGACCTGGGTCTCCCTCTGCTCTGGGACAGAGGAGGCATGCGAGGCAAGGCTGAGGACGAGGGCGAGCGGCGGGACCATCCTGTTCGCGCTCGCTTGCGTGCTCTCGGTGCCCGTCGCCGCGCTCCTGATGGGCCTCGTGTCGCCGCGGTTCTCGATAGCGATGTCGGTCCTTGCGGAGATCTCCATAATCCTTATAGTCGTGATCGCGGGGCTGATAATCCTCACCTCGAAGAAGCCCAGGTCCGGCCCGATCATCGAGCCTGAGCCCGTGCGGGGGCCAGAATAGCGGGATTCAGACGCTCCAGCGTAACACAGAGCAGTTAAATATCGGGGGCTAGTTTGCTCTGGCCGTGAGATTTCAGAGGGAGTGGTTCCTCCTCATAGGCTCCCTGTTCGTCGCGGGCGCGCTCTACGGGCACTACATGGGCCACTCCGCGCTCTCGGTCGAGATCGCCATGCTGGGCATCGGCGTCGGCTTGGCGATCTATTCGGCCAAGGC
>Ga0153916_10003343_pt1 | contig 11930 bp, 7 predicted proteins | sample Opewatmetagenome_FD_109642 | JGI IMG/M metagenome (GOLD analysis project Ga0153916, IMG submission 109642) | Freshwater wetland microbial communities from Ohio, USA - Open water 3 Core 3 Depth 4 metaG | ecosystem: Environmental > Aquatic > Freshwater > Wetlands | place: USA: Ohio, Lake Erie, Old...
ATCGCTGAAGAGAATCGCGAGCGCGCTCTTTCTGTTGACTTCCCTCAAGGCATCGTTCAGGTTTCCTTTTGTTCCCTCAGCATTGAGACGAGCGAGGTCATCAGTCTCGAATGTTCTCAGCGATGCTCCCAACCCATAGAGCCTCACGTCAAACCTTTCGTTTAAAGACTTCAATAAAGGATGGGGTCCTTCTTCAAGAAGTGATTTGACTTCATCGAGACGGCTTGCTTTTTCGTTAGATCCGGATTGACCCATGCTCCGTGAAGTATCCACGAGGATCGCAATGGCGGGTGGCACCTTGTGTTCCTTCTTCGTCACCCATGAAGGGTTAAGGGCAAAGGCGACCAGGAAAGAGATCGCACCGAGGCGAAGGAGCGAAAGCTCCAAGGCTCTGACCTGTCCTAATTTCCTTCGGATCACCCTGTATTGAGCGATGGACGACGCCAATCCGAGAGCGAAGAGAAGAAAGATGAGTCCCATGGGAAAGATAGGAGCAATCGTAAGCGGGTCCAAATTCATAGGCTCTGACGCCTCTTAATGAAGGGGTGATGGATCACGTCCTTTTTGTAGTCCGAGGTGAGGGAATAGACGATGAGGTTGATCCCCATCTTGAAAGCGGCGCTCCTCTGGAGCTCTCCGCCGGGCTCACACTCATAGACCCACCTGCCCAATTTATCTCTTGACCATGCCCCGGAGAGATCGTTTTGAGAATAGATGACCGGGGTCCAGGTGTCGATGGTAATCCCCTCTAAATAGGTATTGACCCTCTGACGGCCTCCGATGCTCCCGATGAGGTAGAAGCTCTGATAGACCGAGTGGTCTGTTGGAAGTCTTCTTAACTCATGGCCAGGCAAGACCTGTTTCATCTCCCTGCGAAAGGCTTGATCAAACCCATAACCCTTGGCCCCTACGGTGTCTTCTGCAAACAAGAACCCTCCGTAGGTGAGAAATCGCTTCAATGTCTCCTTTTCCTGTGGGGTGAAAGGATCGAACTCATATTTCCCAGCCATGTAAAGAAAGGGAAAGTAGAAAAGGTCAGGGTCGGCGAGGGTCGTCAGGCGCCTCTCCTTCATTCCGTCGATGCTCGTCCTCAACTCGAGCTCCTCGATCATCGCCCCAGCGAATTCGGGGTTTGGATCCCATTCGCCACCTCGGTATTTAAGCTGAGAGAAGAAGAACTGAGGAAAAGACGCGGGCAGAGAAAATTTCGGACGGAAGGAGAGGAGTCCTGCCATCAGGCCCAACCCCAAGGACAAGAAGTTTCGTCTTGAAATCATACCTTGTAGCACCCGCACAGTGCCTTCATACAAGCCATCCAAGCCGTGGGATAGACTCCGTCCCGGGTCAATAGGAGGCTACGGTTTTGACCACAGCACCCCGTTCGCCAACATCATCTCCGTAGCGAGAACGATCATGAGGAAACCGAGAAAAAAGGGCCAGAGATCCTTTTTGGCCGTCTGAAGATCTTTCACGCTTCCTTCCTTATACTCCATGACGCTCACTTCCAGGGTCCCGAACCTCTTTTTCAGATCATCTTCTGTCAGTTTCGTCAGATTCGATTCTTCATAAGGCGTGTTCAATCCTTGTCTCACCTCACCCGAGGGGAGCGAGAATTGATAGATTCCTGGCCCGTCGTGTGGACCCTTGATCTGCACTGGACGTCCCTGTTCCTTGAAAGGGTCTCCGACCCTAAGGTCGGGTGCAAGAGCGTTTCCCGCCAGCCCTACCGCCTCCTTGAGCAATCCTTGGATGAGAGGGAGGTAGGCGGCCTTCAACGCAAGGTCGTTCCAGTCCAGATCGGCACTGGAGGCAAATAGAAAGATCCTTGATCTCCCGACATCCGCCTCCACCAGCAGAGGGTCCTGGTTTCCCAGGGTCAGAAGGTTCCTTGACATCCCTTCTACCTTAAAATAGCGACGGAAGAGGGCGTTCTTCAGGCTGTCTCCTCCGTTGGCAAGGGATTTGAGCGTTTCTCGACTCTGATCGACCCGCGCAATTCTCTCGGGATTGTGGTCCGTATCCATTGCCTCTCCGATTCTCCAGGGAACCAATGAAAAATCATTATAGGCTTCGGGAGAGATCCGATCCCCAAGAAAGATAAAGGCGGGCCTTCCCAATTCCAGAAAGGAGGCCAGTCTTGAGGGATCGGGCTTGGCTACGTTGAGGAAAAAGACCGCATCATAAGATTTAAGATTGACCCCTGCCATCTCTCCCTCTGTGATCACCGTGACCGAGAAAGGCGATCCCTCCGAACCCCCAGGAAGAAGGGCATTGACCAGGTAGAAACTTTCACTGGCCTTGAGGGACGTTCTGGGATCCCCGTCGACGACGAGGACTTTTACTTTTTCTCTGACCTTCAAAGGAAAATAGAACAGATCGTCCGAGGGCAGCCTATCGGCGGATAGGCTCACCTCTCCATCGATCCATCCAGGTTTGTCTAGGTAGAGTTCAAAGGAGACTTTCCCATCTTCTCCAGGTCTAAGGCTGATCGATTTCTGATCCACTTTGATGCCCGAGAGGCTGAGCTGGACGAGTGCGGCGTCTGGCTTGTCTGAGAGATTGGAGAGGGTGGACTCCAGGCGGGCGGGAACTCCGACCACAGCCTCTCCACCTTCGGTCAAACTCACGTTCTTAATGCAGAGGTTGGGATCTCGGCTCGGTCCACCGATCCTCAAGAAAGTGACCTCCGCGTCGGAGATCGTGCCCAGTGTGCTCAGATCGAGGGTTTCCCAATCTCCTCGGGCCATGTCACTCACGACTAGTATCTGCTTCGGGGTCTTCAGGTCTTTCAAGGTTTGATAAACCCTGCCTAGAGCCGAAGCTGCCTCCCCGCGGGCGAAGGTAAGGGGGATCGTCTCCAGAGCTTTCACGGCCTCTTCAGCTCTGGCCCATAGGGGGCCATTGCCCGTGGGTTGTGTCGCCGGAGGGGGTACCATTGGAATGATGGCCACCTGACCCTCAACACCTTCCAGAGCTTCTTTGACAGCTTTCTTGGCGAGATCGAAACGTAGTCCTCGTTCGTCACGAAAACCCATGCTCAGAGAGTTATCGAGAATGACAACCTGTGCCCCACCGCTCCTCAGGGCTGCGACCCCGGGCCGTATGAGGATCGGCTTGGCCATCATCGAGACGAGGCTGATCACTGCCAGGATCCTGAGGGCCAGAAGCAGAAGATGCTTCAGCCGTTGGGGTCTCGCGGTGACACGTTGGGACTGAAGAAGGAGACGGACAGCGGAAAATCTCCGGAAGAGGGCCTTCCTCTGTGTCAGGCGGTGAATGAGGACGGGCAAAACCCCCGCCGCCAGACCCAGTAGAAAGAAGGGATGAAGAAAGGTGAGGTTCATGTGCGGGCCAACCTGAACTTCTCCCTCCAGGTGAGATATCTCACCAGGCCTCGATCGAGACCGATGGAGGTATCGAAAAGGGAATAGTCGATAAGGGAGGAGGTGCAAGATCCTTTGTACCCGTCGATTAATGAGCGGATCGTGCTCAGATAGGCGGATCGAATGGCCTGGGGATCCGCAAGGAGTCTCAGATCCTCCTCCATGTCCTGAAAGAGGGTGGGTTCCTTGAACGGGAACTGCAATTCATCCGGATCGAGGACATGAAATACCATGACGTCACTTCCTCTCGACCGGAGCTGTTTTAATCCCTTGATCACCTCCTCGGAGCGATCGAGAAGATCGGAGATGAGAATGACAAGACCCCGTCTCTTCAGGGACGCAGCCAGTTCCTGGAGAACCGAGGCCACGGAGGTTTCTCCTTGCGGCGTCCGATCTTCCAATTCTTTCAGTAGAACGAAAAGGTGATCGCGGGTGGCCTTGGGAGGGATGATCTTTTCGATTCGGTTGGAGAAGGTGATCAGCCCTACGGCGTCCTGCTGTTTCAGCATGACGTAGGCGAGAGAGGCGGCCAGGGTGGAACCGTAGTCAAACTTACTCCAGCCGTCGGAGGCATAACCCATGGAAGAGCTGGAGTCCATGGCAATATAGGCCCTTAGATTGGTGGCTTCCCTGTACTCTTTAATAAAGTAACGGTCAAACTTCGCATAAGCCTTCCAATCGATGTGACGCACCTCATCGCCCTGAGAGTATCCCCGGTGTTCCTCGAACTCAGAGCTCAGCCCCTTCGCTTGGGAGGGATGGATCCCTACCATAACCCCATCCACGACAAAACGCGCTCTGAGATAAAGGTTCTTTAACCCAGTGAGAACCTTCGGGTCAAAGTAGGTCAAGGTTGGACCTCCTGAAGCAGATGGGCGATGATGTCGAGAGAGGTGATCCCTTCCGCCTGTGCTTTGAAGTTGGTAATGATCCGGTGTCTCATGATCGAAGGGACGACCGCCCGCACATCCTCCGCCGAGGCCACATATCTCTTATCCATAATGGCCCTGGCCTTTGCGGCGAGGATCAGATACTGGGAGGCCCTGGGTCCAGCGCCCCACTCGATCCACTCCTTAACGAAGGGGAGAGCTTCCGGTTCCTTCGGCCGCGATGCACGGACCAACTTCACGGCATACCCGATCACATGGGAAGAGGCAGGCACCTTTCTCACCAGATCCTGGAGAGCGAGTATCCTGTCCGCATTGACCACCTTCTCAAGAACGGGCTGATAAGAGCACGTGGTTGAGGCCACGATCTCCATCTCCTGATCGAGGGTTGGATAGTTGATCTCGATATTGAACATGAACCGGTCAAGCTGCGCCTCGGGGAGAGGATACGTCCCTTCCTGCTCAATGGGGTTCTGTGTGGCCAAGACGAAGAAGGGAAGGCCAAGGAAATGAGTGATTCCTCCTGCCGTCACCTTATACTCTTGCATGGCTTGGAGCAGAGCCGCCTGGGTCTTGGGGGGGGTCCGATTGATCTCATCGGCTAGAAGGATGTTCGTAAAAATAGGCCCCTTAATGAAACGGAACGAACGCTGCTTGCTTCCTGAGGCTTCTTCCAGGATATCGGTTCCCGTAATATCTGAGGGCATCAGATCGGGGGTGAACTGGACCCGGTTAAAGTTAAGCTCCATGATGCCAGCGAGCGTTGAGATGAGCAGCGTTTTGGCGAGACCCGGAACGCCTACCAGCAGGCAATGGCCTCGACAGAAGAGGGCGATGAGGATCTCCTCAATCACCTTGTCCTGCCCCACGATCACCTTCTTGATTTCTGAGATGATCTCAACCTTTTTTCTGCCCATCTCCTCTACCTGGGCTAAATCGACATCAGACAACAAGGTATCTTTCGCTGCTTCCATGAGTCTCCTCATCTTCTCAGTTTTTGGGCGACCTCTCTCTCCTTTATGGCCCCAGGCTTGTCCCCTAACATCTCATAAGCGATGGCCAGGCCCAGGTGAGCTTCGGGATTGAAAGGATTGATCTGGATGGAATCCTCGAAGGTCTCTCTGGCCCTTCCGAAATCCTTCCGTTTGAGATAGATCTGGCCGAGCTGGTTGTAAGGCGTAGGATGGTCGGGGGATATTTCCAAGACCCGCTTCAGGACATCCAGCGCCTCTTTCTCTCGACCTGAATCCATGAGTGCAGAAGAGAGCCTGTTCATAATGGGCACGGACTCTCTAGATTCTGCCAGCGCTCGCCGATATTCAAGAATAGCCGCATCCGTTCTTCCTCTGTCTTTAAGGAGATCCCCCAGATGGGCTCGATTCCTGGCCACCATCGATTTGATCTCGTCCATATCCAGCCGTTCCTCGTCGGCCCTCCCTTCCTTCACTTTGTACCGAGTGACGGTTATCCCACCCACGGGCTTCAATCCCTTGGAGGCGAGGAATGTTCTCCAGTTCTCTTCGAACTCGGAGAACTCCATGGCCAGGACCCCTTGGATGGCCTCACTGGCGCCTCGGGTGCTGGAAGACGCCATCCGCTTCATGATCTCCTGAAGCCCCTCAGGGCCAGCCGTGGTGAGTATGAACTCAATTGCCGAGGCGGCCTGTGCATATGCCAGCTGAACGTCTTCGGGCGTCTCCAGGCTGATCAAAGAAGGTTCCATTTTCTCAAACGGGATCAGCTTTTGATCGGCCAGCGCCTGGGCGAGAAGCGTTTGGTAAACGGGAGAGAGGTAGGACGGGCCATTTCGCCATCGGGTCTCTTCATACTTGGCGAGTCCTTCATGGAACCAGATGGGGGCCTTGTTGGAAGTCAACTTCACAATCAGGTAGTGCATGTATTCATGGCTGATGGCGTCGAGCCAGCGGTAGCCATAGACCAACGCTTTCGGGGAGAGAAACTGGAGCTTGTTGAATTTGGTCAAGCCAACAGCTCCCGTGACTTCAATGTCCCGAACCGACAGCGTAGAGGCAAGATAGAAAGCCCTCGCATCGGGGAATAATTCAACGCGAACCTTCTCTCTGGGCCGAAACCCGTATTGTTGGGCCATGGTCTGGTATGTCTTCTCCAGGGCGTCGGTCAGGTAATCGATCAGGATGTCGTCCTGTTTCTCATCAAAAAGGATGATGAAATGGGGACTTTCGTACCGTTTGTAAGGGGTTAAGACGCCGATCGTCTCTTCGGCAAACAGGGCGAACCCTCGGCGGTTGTCATCCTCTCCTCCCACCTCCATGGCCAATTTCATCAGGCGCAGGGCTTCCTGGTAATCGCCCCGATGGAAAGCGATGTGCGATGCCAGCTCGAGAAGCTGTGGGTCCTTGGGCTCTTTTGCAAGCGCCTCTTTCACCTCGGGCCAGATGTCGTCCACCTCCCAGCTTTCCAACTTGGCCGTGAACGATTGCATGACCTCGGGCGAAGCGGCCGAGGCCAAGGACGAAAACACAAAGACGAGAGAAGCAACCAGAAGGTACGTCAGGATGATGATCGTTCGTCTGCTCATTCTGTCAAACCTCTGAAATACCTCTCTACCTCTCTTCGATACTGAGGAGGAATTCCTTCCTTCAGGGCGTCCATGACTTTCTCTCTCAGGATCTGGGGTGCCTTATAGGCATCCTTCGATGGAGGTTCGAACTCCTCCCGATCCAAACCCGTGCGTCCCTTTTCTCTGGGCCTTCTCAGTTCGGGTTGAGGGAGGGTGGGCATGGGAACCCACGGTCCGTAATACCATCCGGGCCTGGGATCATAAGCCAGCGGATAACCCCAGCGGTTCGCTTGCATGCGCATGGCCATTTGTTGAGACATCTGCTGCATCGCTTGCTGGGATTTGGACAGACTTTGGATGGCCTCCTCCTCAGGAGGGATGGCACCGGGCGCATCTTCTTCCCCGAGTCTGCCTGAAGCCTTTCCCATAGATTCCGCTGCTTCCTTTAGGTCGTTCAGGATATCCGTGTCCATGCCAGGGAAGAGCTGAGAAAGCATCTCCAGTTTCTCGGCCAACGTCTCGGTTCTTTTTTCGAGCTTGTCCTGCCGTGAAGAAAGACCGGGAAACTTCTCTTTGTCCTGTGAGGTCATGACCTCGTGGGGATCCGGGAGGAGGTTCTCCAGCATCTGCTTCATCGCTTCGATTCGCTTCTGCATCTCTGGTCGTCCTGAGAGATCTTTCTCCAAAATCTGGATCAGCTGAGAGAACTTGTCCAGCTGCCCATCTTTTAGAAGCCTCTCCAGCTCTGTGATGGCATCTCCTTGCTCAGAGGGAAGCGAGCGACGAAGTTCTTCCAGGGTCTCTTGAAATTGCGCCAGGGAATCCTTCAACCTTTCTTCTATCTCGTCTTCAAGCCTCCGCTTCAGTTCCCGATCGACCCCTTCTGTTCCGGTCAGGATCTCTTTCTGTTCGCCAAGGATCTTCTCGAGCTCACTCGATTGGTGGGACATCTCCGATTGGAGTCGATCGAAAGACCCCATGCTCGCTTGTGCTCCCGCTCTTGCCAGGGCAGCCATCATCTCCGAGAGGGTCTGGAGGAGTTGTTGAGCGGCCTCCAGCGCCGCTGCCAAATCGCCTGCCATCAGGTTCTTCTGAATGTCATCGAGGTCTTTGAACAGATCTTGAAACTCGAGGCCGCTCAGCTCCGGGCTATTGATAAATTCGTCGGGCAGTTGGGTAGCCATCCGACTCAGGGCCTCCATGACCGTGTTGAGAAGCTGTTTCAGCTTCTCCAATTCCTTCATCATAGCCTCCAAGGCATTTGGGGTCAGCGGTCCTTGATGATCGCGCAGGGCGTCCATGAGGCGCCTCTCCCGATTTCTGATCTCTCGGGCGAGAGCCTCCACTTCGTCCATCCGGGTCTTCTTGGCAATATCCTCAGCGAGAAGGGCTAGCCGTTCCATCTCGCGTGTGATCGTCTCCTTCGGCTCTTCTTGGATTCTTTGGTGGAGGGATTCGAGGTTCCGCTGGAGTGCCTCCAGGTCGAACCGTTGGATCTTCTCTTCTCCCATCCGCGCAAGATGCTTATCGACCTGTTCCAGGATCTTTGTTATTTCTCCGGAGAGCTCCTGTCGGTCCTTGCTCTCCTCCAGCTGATCTGCGAGAAGGCCTAGGAGAGCGTCGGCCAACTGCTGGGCCTCCTCCACCTCCTGAGCTGCCCGGTCCCTTTCATCCTTGACATAGAATGAAAGAGCCCTTGAATATCCCGCCTTCGGCCCAGAGACGGCGTCGTTGTCCCAGATCTCCAGACGACAGACCACTCTGTCTCCAGGCATGAGGGCCAGACCGGTGAGATCCCACCTGAAGGTCTCAGGACTCAGAGGCCTGCCACTGTTGACACTTTTCAGAGTGATAAAGCGTTCGGTTTCACCTATCTGATAACTTAACCTTACCTCCGTGATCCCGAAATCATCCTTGGCCGTGTAAACGATGGGGATTATCTCTGTCCCTGAAACCTCAATATCCTCTGCGGGGTCGAGGATTTCTCCCTCAGGATACTTATCGGGGATCAGATGAATCCGGTACTCAACCGGGTTTAGGTTCTCGAACCCCAGATCGTCTTTGACGTGGATGGAATAGGTCCCCGGATAGAAGACCAGCAAACTTCCCGTGAGACGATCTCCTTGGACATGGAGGGCGAGCTGATCCTTCTGATTCAGAAGGATCCTTCCTTCCTTCACGCCCTTATTCGTCTCTGCTTCCAGGTTGACTACGGTTCCCTTCAAGGCTTCGATATGCCCTTCGTGCGTGATCTCCTTAGGAAGATGGGTATAGTCCGGGGGAACCAGAGTGAGCATCATTTTTCCGATCTCGGGTGGGTCCACCACACGAACGGTGGAAACCGGTGAAGAGGCCCTGCCTGAGGAGGCTTGATAGCGAAAGGAGGTCTGGACCGAGGCGATTCGGTAAACGAACCTTCCCTCTCCTTCCGATTCCATATTCAGCTGTACTGTGTCACCTGTCTCAGGCCAAATCATCAGCCTGAGGCGATCAGGCACGTACCCTGTCGCTGTCGCCTTGATCGCGAGTGAACTGCCGCGCAAAATGATCGATCCGCCGGGCTCCACAGCAAGGGTGGTTTCTCTCATGGGCAGAGATGAGAAGGGATGAAGAATGGTGGCCATGGAGCGAGCCAGAAAGTGGGGATCCAAGGCGAGGAATGTTAAGAAGGCAACAGAAAGGGGAAGGAACAAACGCAGATGTCTAAGAGCTCGCTTGAAGTTCACGATCTGGCCAGGAGAGATGTCCGACACCTTTTCTACCGTCTTGCGGAGGTGAGCAATCAACAGCACTTCGGAGAACTGTACGGAATCGAACCCCTTCTTTAGCTGATTGAAAAGCAGGAGGGAATTCGTCACATCGTCCTTCAACTGAGGAAACTTCTGTTCCAGGGCTCTGGCGACTCGATCCATGGGAGGGCGCAAGGCGACCCGATACGTCCTCAAGATGACGGAAAAGATAAAGAAGGTGATTCCTAGCAGATAAAAAAGGAAAGGAAGGTACGGAAAAATGCTCTTCAGCTCCTGGACGAAGAGGCTCCCAAGGAGAATCAGGATAATGTATGAGGCCAGTAACAGGAGAGATTCAAGAGCGGTGAGGAGTCGAAGACGAAGAGCGACGCCCTTGAGAAACCTTATGAGGTGGCCATGGTAACGGTACAAACCCTCTCTGGGCAACACCGCCCGGCTCCCAAATGAATCGATTTACTAAAAGTATAACACACCTCCTCGCTATTTGGCATTCGCAGGCAACCTGAATTCCGTGAGCCGACGCCTTCGCCGATCGCAAAAAGCGAAAACAATCCCAGGTGCGCCGGGTCCCCTTTGGGTGCCTAGGAAGGGTGAGGCCGCGGATAGAAAACAGTGGATGGGTTCCTTTCTTAACTGGACGCTGAAACAGCCCGTTGTCCATGTGCTCGGTGAATGAGTTTGGGAATTTCGAATTCGCAAGGCACCTTGGTTTGACAGAGGCCACACCCCGTGATTGAAACACCGTACTCAGCCCTTTTTGTCTTCAAGGAGCTATAGGCATATTTCCGGCACTTGTCTTTGTCATGACCCTTTGCAGTGATGGCTCCGGCTGGACAGCGCTCCGCACAAGTCTTACAGGTTCCGTTAAAATAGTAAAGGCAATTGGCGTGATGATTTAGGTAAATCCTTTGGGAGGGGCGAAGGGGTAGGTTTGTCACGACGCTGCCGACGCGGATAGCTTTGCCCTTCGGGGTGATGAGTCCGTCGCTCAATCCGAAGGCCCCGAGGCCGCAGGCATAGGCGACATGGCGCTCGGACCAATTGGAGGCAAAACCCACCCGGGGTGATTTCAAGCGTCGAAAATGGGGAGAGTTCATAGGAGCTACCGCCTGATAGCCCTTCTTTTTCAGAAGCGCGACGACATGGTCTCTCAGCCTGACGTTGAACTGCTCGCCGAAGTTGCGGGCGTGGGCCCAGAGGAGAGAGGGATAGATCTTTTCTTTGCGGTTGCTCCTGCGGATGTCTTCGGAGGCTGGTAGAACCCAGGAGATGACCGACAACTCATTGGGCCGCCGACTCTTCCCAAAGCTGCGCTCAAAGATCTCCTGCGGTGTGAAATGGTATTTTCCAATAATCTTCTTGTATTGTTTGAAAAGAAGATCGTCTCCAGCGGCAAAAGCGACCAGAGGTCTATCCCAAAATCTCCCTCCGTCCACCTTGCGACGGTTCCACGGACTCCTCTGAGTGAATCGAACGATCTCTCTCACGATGAATCTTTCAGGGTTTTTGGAAAAAGAGATTCTCTTCATCCTAACCATCCTTTCAGTGGCAAAATTGTTAACCCTTTTATTATCACAGAACTGCATCGCAGGCAACCTTTCTTGCTTTTTTTCACCTTGAGACGGGGTGGCATCGGTAGTCAAATCATACTATAATTTTCTAATATTTAGCTGCGGACCGATGGGCAGGCAGAGAGGATTCAAGTTTTGATTTAAAGAAAGTCGAGGGATTAAGCTGACATGGAGAAAGAAGATCTCTCGAAGCTAAAGATTGATAAATCTACCAAGGCTTTTCAGCCGGCGAAGCGCAGACGGTATCTCCTGTGGATTTTCGCCGTCTTGATCATCGCACTCGCAGGGTTTCTTTATTTAAACGGGGTCATCACGCCCGCCATCCCCGTAGAGATCGTTACCGTCTCTCAGATGTACCCCTCTCAGGTTCTGTCCCAACTGAACGCAAGCGGGTATGTGGTGGCTCAACGTAAGGCGGCGGTGGCGTCCAAGATCACAGGCCGGCTTGTTTCGCTGAGCGTAGAGGAAGGAAGCCGCGTCAAAGAGGGGCAGGTGATTGCCCAGCTGGAAAATGAGGATGCCCTTGCAGCGCGAGACCAGGCGGAGGCGAACCTGAACCTCGCTCGTGCCAACCTGGAAAGCGCCAAGGCCCAATTGGAAGAGGCATCCAAAACCTACCATCGATATGGACAGTTAGCCACGGGTGGGTATATCGCAAGGTCCGCCTACGATACCGCTGAGGCGGCTTATCAAAGAGCTGAAGCTGGGGTGGTCGCGGCCGAGGCCTCTGTAAGGGCCGGTGTTGCCGCCCTTCAGAGTGCGAATGTGGCCGTCGATTATGCCCTGATCAAGGCGCC
>Ga0153916_10003344_pt1 | contig 11930 bp, 3 predicted proteins | sample Opewatmetagenome_FD_109642 | JGI IMG/M metagenome (GOLD analysis project Ga0153916, IMG submission 109642) | Freshwater wetland microbial communities from Ohio, USA - Open water 3 Core 3 Depth 4 metaG | ecosystem: Environmental > Aquatic > Freshwater > Wetlands | place: USA: Ohio, Lake Erie, Old...
AAGGTCGCTGACGTCAACGTGGCGAATCCCGGGGACATTGTGACCTACACGCTCAGCTATGAGAACAGCGGAACAGGCTCTGCAAGCTTCGTTGTGATCACGGACACCCTGCCGGACCATGTGACATTCGTAAACGCGACTCCGTACCCCGACTCGATTTCGGGAAATGTCCTGGACTGGGAAATTGGAGATGTCCTGGCGGGAACGGAGGACACGATATCAATCGAGGTCAAGGTCGATTTGGACACACCCGACGGAGCGCTGTTGCACAATGCGGCCACTCTCGATTATGCCGATCCCAACGGGAACTCCTACCCGCAGCTCACAGCCTCCTACGACGTTACAACAGCAGCGCCGGTCATGTCCTTCGCCAAGAGCGCCGACGTGACGACCGCCGATCCCGGAGACAGCATAGTCTTCACGCTGCATTACGAGAACTCGGGAAGTGGCGCGGCAACGAGTATCGTCGTTGTGGACACACTGCCCAGCCATGTCACTTTCGTCGACGCGACGCCGTATCCTGACTCCATTTCGGGCAACGTCCTGACGTGGAACATCCAAACCGTGGGGCCGCGCTCAAACGGCGACATAACTGTCATGGTTGAGGTTGTACCGTACACAGAAGACGGGACGTACCTCGTGAACGATGCAACGTTCGACTATAAAGGTGTCAACGGCAACCCCTACCCGCAGCTCTCAGACGAAGCACAGGTCACGGTCACTGCGCCGATAATGCACATGAGCAAGCTGGCTGATGTCCAGACGGCAGACCCAGGCGACGAAATCACCTACAAGATATCGTACTATAACAGCGGCAGTGGTGAGGCAACCGGTGTCGTCATCAATGACACGATTCCCGACTTCGTGACCTATGTCTCGTCGACGCCGCAGTACGACAGCGTCGATGGGAGAACGTACGAGTGGGACATCGGGTCTGTCGCCGGAGGCGCAGAAGGAACCATTTACCTGGTTGTCATGGTGGATATAAGCACTCCAGACGCGACCTTGCTTCACAACGTCGCCGCGCTCGACTACGCCGACGCGAACGGCAACTACTACCCCCAGCTATCGGACGACGCGGATGTCACCGTGACCGCCCCCGTGGTAAGCTTGACAAAGACAGCGGATGTGACGACGGCCGATCCGAGCGACTTCATCACCTATACAATCAAGTTCACGAACTCTGGCAGTGGCAACGCCACGAGCGTCTATGTGAATGACACGATTCCTCTGCACGTGGCGTTCATATCGTCGACACCCGACTACCTGAGCGTGGATGGGAGGACCTACACCTGGTACTGGGCACTGGTTGAGGCCGGTTCCTCTGTGACTGTGGAGATCGTCGTGCAAGTCGACGCCTACACGAATGATCAGACTCTGCTACACAACTTCGCGACGACAGACTACAATGATGACAACGGGAACCCGTACCCGCAGATCGTCGCGTACGCGGACGTGACCGTCACAGCACCCGTGTTCACGTTCTATAAGAGTGCGGATGTGACCACGGCCGATCCTGGGGATACCGTCATATACACGATTGACTGGCATAATACCGGAACCGGCTGGGCGTCAGGAGTGACGATAAAGGATACATTGCCTTCATACGTCGAATTTGTTTCGTCGACACCCGGCTACTCGGACGTCAATGGCATGACGTATACTTGGGATCTTGGCGATGTGGCGCCAGACGCCTCGGGCCAGATTACGATAACCGTTACGGTGACGGTCGGAGCGCCGGACCAGACGCTCCTCCACAACGTCGCGACCTTGGACTATTCGGACGCGAACGGGAATGCGTACCCGCAAATGAGCGATTACGCCGATGTCTCGGTCACCGCTCCGGTCATGACCTTCGAGAAGATGGGCGACGTGACGACGGCGGATCCCGGCGACTATATCACCTACACACTCACCTACAAGAACATAGGAACTGGAGTGGCTTCGAACGTGGTCGTTGTCGACAACCTTCCAGCCGATGTCACCTTCGTGGATTCGACCCCTGCACCGACGAGCCAGGTCGGACAGACTCTCACATGGGATGTCGATGATTTCGCGCCTGGGACCGGAATCATCATCGTGACGGTCCAGGTCACCCCCGGCACGCCTGACAAGACGTTACTACACAACACGGCCACATTCGACTATGCGGATGCGAATGGCAACGCCTACCCACAACTCAGCAGCTACTGGGACGTCCAAGTGACCGCTCCTGTGATGTCTTTTTCCAAGAATGCGGATGTCTCGACCGCGAATCTCGGTGATGAAATCACCTATACACTGGACTACGAGAACAGCGGGTCCGGAAACGCAGGCAACGTGACGATAGTGGATACGTTGCCGGCGGATGTCGAGTTCGTCTCGGCTTCGCGCACGCCAGACTCGATCGTCGGAAACGTCCTCATTTGGAACCTCGGCTTCGTGGACGCGCTCACGAACGGAAGCATCACGGTCTACGTCAAAGTGACACCGGGTACGCCGGATAAGACGTTGCTGCACAATGTCGCCACGCTGGACTACTCCGACGCAAACGACAACTTCATCGAGCAATTGAGCGGTTCCGCCGATACCATTGTGACGGCCCCGGTGATGACCCTTGAGAAGGACGCAGGGAACGTGACTGTGTTCGCATACGTCATGGCTGACTTCGAGCTGAGGATCGCGGGAGAGAAGTGGCACGATGTCATCCTCACTCTGTACGATGGGAACACCTCCACGGCTTTCGCGTCGGTCACGCGCTATCCAGGCTCCCCAGACGAACAGGCAGTCACCCTATACAATGTCAGGATTAACCTGCTTGACTCGTTCAGGGCTATCATCCTCTACACGCCGCCCGATGACCCGATCAACGGCGCATATCCTGGCGACAATCCATGCTGGCTCACCCTCAACTTCACCAACGGGGACAGTGTCAGATTGAAACACAACTTCAACGTGAACCATATCCAGACCTGGGTATGGATCATAGATGACTTCCGCCCATACATCAAGGGCCAGACAATCACCTACGAAGGCGACATCCCCTACTCGATATTCTATGAGAACACAGGGACGGGAGATGCCTCCAACGTTGTCATCACGGACACATTCCAGGCGGGAAGCATCGTGCTCGACTCCAACCCACCGTACGATTCGTGCAATGGCAATGTTTGCACTTGGAACATCGGTGATGTCGCTTCCGGACAGAAGGGATACATCTTCGTGAACATCAGCTACATCTTTGGTGTGAACAACACCGTCGTGACGAACGAGGCTGCGCTCGACTACTCGGACGTGAATGGTAACTTCATCGAACGGCTACACGCCTACGCACGGTCGATTCTCATACTGCCAGAGCTCTTCACCGGGTCACCTGGAGACGCGATCAACTTCGAATCCAGGATCGGACTCACCTCAGACCTCACCACGCCGGAAGTCACCATCGATAACGGGGCCTCCTCAAGCCCGGTTCCTGCTATCATCCAGCCAAGCGAACCGGTACAACCTCAGCGACAGGGCGTAACGAGCCTGGCGGCTGCCGTGTTTGACGCGCGCTCCAGCGATTCGGAGATCGTGCTTCAAGCGACGTTTGAACAGTCGGGATACAATTCAGGCGATGTCACCCTCTGCCGAGGAAAGGCCGCTGAACTCGGCAGACCCTCAGTAGCTCTCCCGCCAAGTGAACAATCAACCGCCAACACGGATTCCGCTCTGCCAGCAGAGGAGGGGAGAAGCCTCGGGACGCCGACGGCACAACCCACCACCATCCTGCCAAAACAAAGCAATCTGCCCGCTCCAATCGGCGTGAATCTACAGGTGACGATCGACGGAGCTCCAATGGCGGCGATCCTGCCGACGCTGGCTGCTGACTCCGGCATCAGTGGAAAAGCATACCTCGGGAGGCCGTAGGGTAAAAGCCTCCCACCTTCACTCCGTCCTCCCCTGTTCCTCCAGCCGATCTCGCTTCAGGTTCGCGGGCATGCGAATTCGCTGCAGGAACTTCGGAGCCCACCAATTATACTTCCCCGCCAGAACCATGATAGCTGGCACGATATAGATCCGAACGACCATTGAGTCAATTAACACCACGAAGGCAAGAGCGAAGCCCATCTGCTGGAGGAGAGGCAGCGGGGAGAGCATCAGCGTCAGGAAAGCCCCAGCCATGACGATCCCGCAGGCACTGATGATGCCGCCGGTGCGCGAAATCGAGATCGTGATCGCCTTCTTGTCCGATCTACCCTTGATGACCTCTTCCCTGATTCTTGTGATGATGAAGATGTCGTAGTCCATGCCGAGGCCCATCGCGAGGACGAACACGATGAGCGGCATCACGAAGATCATGTCGAGTCCCCGCCAGAATTGGAATAAGATAGTCGTTGTGGCAAGCGTCCAAGTGATGCTCAATAGGATCGTTAAGATTGCCCTCAGAGGAATAAGGACTGAGCCGAGGACGATCATGAGGATGATAAACAGCCCAATCGCGACGACGACCGCCATGACTTTGAGATCGTCATTGATGCTTTTCGCGACATCGTTAATTTGGGCGGTGGCGCCGCCAACATGGGTCGCAGCTCCTTGGAGAATGGGATCGCGCTGCTTCGCGCTCCTGATGCCGTCCCCTATCTTGTCCACGGCACCGACCGCGTCGCTCGAGAACACGGATGCGGCAAGGGTGATGTCGATCTTGACAGTCCGGTTGTCCTTGCCGACGTAGGGTCTCACTGCGCTGACCAATTGCAGCCTTTGGTCCGGCGTGAGGCTGACCCACGCCTTGTAGGGCAGAACTGTGCCTTCGGGGTTCGTTGGCCCTTGGATTGTCTTGATGCCGGGATTGTCGGATGTTACGGCGGCCGTGAGGTTATCGAGCGCGTACATCTTGGGAATTGATAAGCTGTTGTTGGAGACAATTAAATCGTCTGGGAATACGACGACGATATAGGTCTGGAAGAAATAGCCTGCTCCGAAGGCATTCGACATGGCATCAAGGCCTCTGGAACTCTCCGTCGGCGGTATTCCCTTTGCGAAATCGTAGCCCGCGTTCTCGGTCACGACGAAATAGGTGGCGGGTATTGAGATGAGTACGGCCACGAGGACGATCACTTTGGCGTGCCGCATGGAGAACTTGGCCGAGGCCCGGAAGTATCTTCTCGTTATGCTCTTGACCTTCTTCGGTTCCTTCATTTTTCTGCTATGAGGCCAGAACACCGCATTCCCGACGATCATGAGAAGCGAAGGCACAAGAGTCAGAGACAGGATGAGCGCCACGGCAATCCCGAATCCTATCGTGATGCCTATCGTCTTCATGAGGGGGAGGCTGGCGAGGCCGAGCACGGCAAAGCTCAGGATTACAGCCACACCACTGGTGGCTATGCTCTCCCCGGCCCAGGTGACCGATGTCCTTACGGCCTCCTCCTTGGTCTTGCCCCTCAGCCTCTCGTCCCTGTACCTTGAAATGAGGAATATGGAGTAATCGGTGCCGGCCCCGAGCAGGATTGTCTGGAGCACCGCCGGGGTCACGAAAGAGACTGTGAAGAAGTACGTGCCCGTGACGAAGATGAAGAGGTTGCTGATGACAAGCGCGATGCCGACCATGCCCAGCGGGAAGGCAGGCGAGACGACCGAGCGGAAGTAGAGCCCAATCAGGATGACGACCAAAGCTGCCGTCACCACGAATTCGGCTGTGCCGCCGAAAATTATGCTCTGATCGACGTCGGTTGGCGCAGAACCGGTTGTGTAAACGTCGAAGGTGACTGTCGACTGGTCCTTGAGCTGCTGGATCATGTCTCTGATTGCGAAGACGTCGTCTGTGACCGGCGTCGAGCCATCCGACTCCGTATAGCCTGCATCTTGCGTGAAGCCGTAGTTCATCAGGGATATCGTGTAGTCAGGGCTGAAGAAGAAAGAGGTTGCGTCGTAGGGCAGAAGGATACGCTGTTTAATCTCTGACAAGCTGTGGCTGACCACAAGTGATTTGGCGAAGGACGCGACAGCCATGAGGTCTGGGTTGGCAGGAAGCGACTGATAGAGTTCAAGGAAGAAAAGTGGAGTGGCGGGTGCGAACGATGCGAATGCCGCAAATGTGTAATTCTCTATCAGACTCGGATTCTGGAAGTTCCCCATGTTGAACGTCGTCGTGAAGCCCAATTGCATCGCCTTTGCTTCCGCCGGGAAAGGAGCGTTGGCGAGGAAGGTCGGTATGGACTGCCGTATCACGCCCTCTCCTCGCTGGTTTGGGGTCGTACCAGCAAAGCTAATGTCGCGAAAAGAGGCCTTCCAGCAACCGTCGAATATCGGCAGGTACCCCGCCGCCAGCGGTTTGAGTTCCTGTGGAAAGGAAGAGGAATTGATGAAGTTAAACGCCGTGCTATAGGCGGTCACGTTGCTGGCAGGTGTGCCGCCTGACGCGGTCCAATTCAACACATACGCGGCCGGAACCCCGTAGTACATCAGGAGCAGGTCTTGCGCGTAGGTGACATTATCATGAAGAGGTCCTGAGAGATTCTGCGCCAGAGAGAACGCCGCTCCCTCGTAAATCGAGTATATCGTGGACTGCGAGCGGTCGATGAGGTACTTGATCTGGTGTGTGAGCTGCACTGGTTGGCCATTGATGAGGGTATAGCTCACCGATGGATTTACGCTGCTGACATGTTGCGAGGCGACAATCATGCCGTCCAAATCGATCATAAAATGCCTCACATCAGCAGTCGTGGCGTTGGGGGGGGCGACGACGACGACCGCTATCGAACTAACCGAGGTACCCGTTGGGAACTGTTCAGCGACGATATCCCCCGCCTTGGATGATTCTGTATCCTTAGGAATGAAGCCGCTTAAGGAGTAATCGACGACGTCGCCCACCTGCCAGAATTGATTGGCCACCAGCGTCAAGACCAACGCGAGTATCCAGAAGATGATGATCGCCTTGTGCCGTTTCACGACGAAATTGGCGACTCGGGCGAAAAGCATCGCGCGCAACCTGCGGTAGGCCGCGCCTGAGGCGAAGCGGGTGACAGGTATAGACTTTCCGAATCCCGTCGCCAGGCTGATTTCTCAACACTGGATATAAGGAGCAAACCTTATTATGTACCCAGCCAATCGTGTCTTCCACGAATTGAGAGTGGGCACTTTGAATAGATGTGCTGTCCCGGCTGTTTTTATTGCTTGCTTCCTACTGACCGGTTTCGTATCAGGGCTTGTGTTCGCCTCGACCGGAGCCTCTGCTGCTAACGTTGCGGCCTCGCCCCTCGCGTCTGCGACCGGTGTGGCTGACCTTCGATACAGACCGATGACCGCATTGGAAGTTGAGCAGCTTAGGATGGCCGTCGGTGTCAGAGACGCCAACAGAGACTACAACGTGATCGTGGATGGACATGGCACCGGCCTCGCTCCCCCGACAGAGCAAGAATGGGAACAGATGATGCTGGAGCCCGTCGTGCTCGACCAGAGTTCAGTTCCCCAAGGTGGTCTGGAGAGCTCTTTTGACCTCTCAGCCCGGTCGACTTTCCCGATCGTCGGCAACCAGGCTTCGCAGGGGTCATGCGCCGCCTGGGCAGCGACATACTACGGCTATGGCGCCCAAGAGGCTGCGGACAACGGGTGGACTGACGCGAGCACAGGGAACCCGAGTCATCTGATGTCTGCCGCATGGACATACAACAAGGTCAATGGCGGTCACGATCGGGGTTCCTGGATGGGAACCAACATGGAGATTCTCTTGGACTGGGGCGGAGCGACCCTCAAGACAATGCCTTACCATGATTGGGATCCCCTCCAGTGGGGCGATGCGTCTGCGTTCCGCGAGGCCCCGCTTCATAGAACAAGCAACGTCCGCTACGTCACCTTCGGGTCCGCAGCCGTGGACACCGTGAAGGCGCTGGTCACTCAGGGCATACCGGTCACATTCGCCCTCGATGCGGGCGAATTCAGCTCCGGATTCGCGGATGGGAACTACATCATATCCGCGGCAGAGTACAACTCCCTCAACCTGAATCATGCGCAGACTGTTGTCGGATACGACGATTCGATATCAGACGACGGCGACGTGGGTGCCTTCAGGATTGTGAACTCATGGAGCGCGGGCTGGGGCGATGCCGGATACTACTGGCTTACCTACGGTGCCTTCAACGAGATAGGCGTGACGCTGTCGCTGACCTATACAATCGACATCCCGAATTACTCTCCAACGATGTTGGCGGTGTGGCACTTCAACCAAGCCCCTTCGAGGGGCAGTCAATTCTCTATCGGGATAGGTCCTCATTCATCACCCGCGCGAGAGAAGACGCCTTATTTCGAGACTGACGGGGGCAATCTTTTCCCGACGTTCATGGCAATGGACGTGTCTGAGTTCAAGGACGTGTACGACGCGGGCACGAACAGTCTCTACTTAGCCCTGGGTTCCTCGACGCCTACGGGAACGCTCTCCTCATTCAAGGTTGAACTGTACGAGGGCGGGTACACGCCCGGAGTCGCGACACAGACCTCTGCCCAGTCTTCACAGGTACCGAGGAACACGCCCACAGACGTGGCCAACGCATTCCTCTACTACACTCCGATTCCGATTGAAACAGCCATGGATGCTGTTGGAGTACCGTTCTCGTCGACAAGCTGGGTTACGTGGGTCCCCGTGAATCACCACTACGATTATGGTGGCAGCTCGATGCAGACCGGTGATATCGGCGACTCGATGAGCACCGACTTAAGGGCAATGGTGGTCGGTCCGACGGTCATGTGGTTCGACTGGAAGGTCTCATCCGAGCTGAGCACAGACTTCCTGAGGTTCGGCATCGATGGGACAATCCAGGCCGCGATCAGCGGAGAGGTGGATTGGCGCACTATGTCCTACAGCCTGAGTGCGGGACCGCACATCTTAAACTGGGAGTACTTGAAAAATGGAGCGTTGAGCATCGGCCAGGACACGGGCTGGATTGACGACCTGAAGTTCGACAATAGCCCGCCGTTCACGGCTGGCGACATCGTGGGAAACTTGGGATCCAACGGCTGGTACACAAGCCTGGTCACGGTCACCTTGTCCGCTTCGGATGCAAACGGCATCGGGGTTGACTACACAGATTTCCGCGTGGACGGTGGGAGCTGGAAGAATTACTCCTCGGCCTTCCAGGTCGCCGGAGACGGCACGCACACAATTGACTACTACTCCGTCGACAAGGGAGGGAACACAGAGCAGGTCAAGCAGATGCAGGCAATGATCGATACAGTAAATCCATTCACCGGTCTGAACCTGGACGGGACCATGGGCTCCGGCGGGTGGTACCAAACGCCGATCAACGTGACCATGACGCCCCTCGACGCGACGAGCGGACTGGATTTCACTGCATATGCTGTCGACGGCTTGACATGGCAGAACTATAGCGGGACATTCCAGATCACCGCAGACGGTGTTCACACCCTTGAGTTCTATTCCCAGGACATGGCGGGCAACGCCGAGCCGATGCACTCTCTGAACCTGAAGGTCGACCAGAACGCGCCTGTAACCCTGGAGACCGAATCAGGGACAATCGGTGACAACAACTGGTATACGTCCGAAGTGAACGTGAGCTTGGCCAGTTCGGACTCGGCTAGCAACGTCGAGAGCACTATGTATAGAGTGAACCAGGGATCCTGGCGGGTGTACTCAGGAGCCGTGCCGCTGACTGCCGATGGCGTTTATTCGATTGACTACTACTCTCAAGATGTATCTGGCAACCAAGAGCAGATGCGAACCGCCAACGTGAAGGTGGACACCACCCCGCCAATGCTCGCGATTGATCAGGTCACCGGAACGGCATACGCGAGCAGCAAGGTCACGATCAGTTGGGTGGGCTCCGACGATATGAGTGGAGTGGGCTACTTCGAGACGAGCCTGGATGGCGCTGCTGCCGTGAACCAGGACGCGAGCACGACATCGGTCGTTCTTGATAGCCTGACCGACGGCACCCATACTGTCACAGTCACGGCGGTCGACATGGCGGGTCTGCGGACAATGAAGACGATTGACTTCATCGTCGATACGAAGGCGCCTGTTACCGTGGCGGTTCCCTCGGGGAAAAGCGGCCAGAATGGCTGGTTCCTGTCCAATGCTGATATGACACTCACTGCGGCAGATGAAACGACAGGTATTGATTCCATCAAGTACAGAATCGATGATGGCCCCTGGATGACGTATCCTGGACGCTTCACCATAAGTCAGAACGGGAGGCACACGGTCGAGTACTATTCCATCGACAAGATCGGCAACAGGGAGGGCACGAAGAATGTCGTCGTGCTGATCGACCTGGTCGCCCCTGACCTCAACATAGTGTACCCGACCGGGAACGTGACGCAATCCGATATCAACGCTTCCTGGTTCGCAGCCGATTATGAATCGGGCCTCGCCGACTGCGAGGTAAGCGTGGATGGCTCGCCATTCTATTCCGTGGGCACAGCGATGAATGTTACCGAGCATCTTGCTGATGGAGCCCATTTCATTGTCGTCAAGGCGTATGATGTCGCGGGCAATTCGGTTGAGAGGGAGTTCGACTTCAGCGTCGACACAAGCACATCGACAACGGGCGCGGTTGGCATTGCAAGCGGACCTTGGGCCACCTACTTGGCATTTGTCGGGCTAATCGCCGCCCTCGCGCTTGTCTTGGCCCTCGTGTTGGCCAAGAGAAGGAAGAAGGAGGAAGACAAGCCTATCAGGAGGTCGCCGCCCCCGCCTCCTCCGCTCCCGCCGCCTCCACCCCCTGACTAGCATTCCTCCTGACTGCGATTCAGCAAGGAAAGTATGAGGAGCGCCCCTGCAACGACGAGCCGACATTGCCAAACCTTTTCATCGACGCCGCCTTGAACTGATTGATGTCGCAAAAGGCATCGCAGTTGGTGTCAAAACTCCGTTTCGGTTGTAGCGGCTGGGGTTATGAGGATTGGATCGGGCCTTTCTATCCGGTCGGAACTCCGAAAGAGGCGTTTCTCAAGATTTACTCACACACATTCGATACGGTTGAGGTGGACTCGGCATATTATCATACGCCGCAACCTGCCACAACCGCCGGCTGGAGGCGCACCGTGCCTGACGGGTTCCTTTTCACCGCGAAGTTCCCCAAGCGCATCACCCATGAACTTAAGCTCGTGAACGTCGAGAAGCCTCTGGACGCCGTCTATCACTCCATGCGCGAGCTCAGGGAGAAGCTTGGCGCATTGGTGGTCCAGCTTCCGCCGTCATTCAAGTACGACAGGCATTGGGAAGTCATGAAGGGATTCGTTGGACAGTTGGACAATGAGATCAGGCACGCCATCGAATTCAGGCATCCCTCTTGGTTCCGCGACGATGTCTACGCCCTCCTCAGGGAACGGGGGATTTCAATGGCATGGTCTCAGAACCAATACGTGAACACACCGCCGGTGGCCACATCGGATTTCCTCTACCTTCGGCTTGTGGGCGAAAGGGACATCGATAAGTTCAGTGAGACAGTCAAGGACAGATCGAGGGAAATGAGGGAGTGGTACAAGCACTTGGAGGACAGGTCTCCGGAAATCAAGCGGGCCTTCGTTTTCTTCAACAATCACTACGCAGGCTTCGGACCAGGCAGCCTCAACGAATTCAGACGGTTGGCGGGGTTGATGGAGATCGGACTCCCTGCCGCGGGCGGTCCTCAGAGAAGCATTGCAGACTTCGGCTGAGCAGACTGGATTCGCACCGCCAAGACCAAGCTTTTAGCTTGACGGGGGGGTTGAGTACTCGTGGCGCGGATAATCCTTCATGTCGACCTGGACGCCTTCTATGTCTCGGTGGAAGTCAGGGGCCGCCCAGAACTAAAGGGGAAACCAGTAATCGTCGGTGCAGACCCAAAAAACGGGAAGGGGCGCGGCGTGGTCATGGCGAGTTCCTATGAGGCCCGGGCCCTCGGCATCAAGTCGGCGATGCCGATCTCCCAAGCATGGAAGAAGGCCCCGGATGCCGTCTTTCTGCCGCCGGA
>Ga0153916_10003345_pt1 | contig 11930 bp, 11 predicted proteins | sample Opewatmetagenome_FD_109642 | JGI IMG/M metagenome (GOLD analysis project Ga0153916, IMG submission 109642) | Freshwater wetland microbial communities from Ohio, USA - Open water 3 Core 3 Depth 4 metaG | ecosystem: Environmental > Aquatic > Freshwater > Wetlands | place: USA: Ohio, Lake Erie...
AAACTCCACGCCCCGGTCCTGCAGGATCCGCGCCGCCTCCAGCAGGTAGCGCGCGCCCTTGTTCCGGTCGTCGCTGTTGCCGACGAACAGCACGGAGCGCGGCCGCTTCGCCGCCTCCAGCGGCCGGAAGGCCCGCGTGTCCACCCCGTCGTGGATCGTCGCGATCTGCCCGTCCCGCAGCGCGAACGCCCGCTGCACGCTCGCCCGCGAGTTGTGGGAGCCGGTGATGATGCGGTCCATCCGACGCGCCACCACCTCCTGCATCCAGAACGGGTAGAACATCGCCTTCCGCATCTTCATCCGCACGCCGCGCGCCTGCTGCACCTGGTTCAGCCGGTCGATCGACAGCGGGTGGTGGATGTTCGCCACCATCGGCATGCCGGAGGCGTGGATCATCCACGAGCCGTACCCCAGCACCTGCACGTCGTGGACGATGTCGAAGCGGTGCCGCGCCTGCAGCTCCCGCCACTGCCCGTACGCCCGCCACGAGAACGCCGACATCACGGAGAACTGCCCCGCCCGGCTCGAAGCCAGCTCGTACAGGTTCAGCGGATGGAAGACCTCCCGCAGCGGCCGGCCGTAGAAGAACATCCGCTGCGTCTCCAGCAGCCGGTACACGCTCCACGAAGGCACCCGGTGTACTGTCACGGCCGGGTCGGTGTCCGGCCACGGCGGCCCGACGACCAGGTGTACCTCGTGCCCCAGCCGCGCCAGCTCGCGCGTCACCTGCGCCGTGTAGACGCCCTGTCCGCCCGAGTACATGTTCCCCTGGTGCAGGAGGAAGAGGATTCTCATCGCGCCGACGCCCTGGCACTCCTCACCCGCGAGTGCTTACGGTTGCGCCGCCGGACAATCATCCCGCTCGAAGCGAAGTTGGGGGCACGCGGCCGGAGGCTGGAGTGGCGCATCGCCCGGATTGTAGCCGCCGCGCGCCGCCGGGCGACAGAAGATCCCGCCGCCGGACCGCCCCTCGCGTTGCGTCCCTCGAGTGCCGTTGATAAACTGCGATCCCAGAGGGAGCCGGGCGAGGGACCTCCTTTTTCAATCACAAATCCCCCGCGCGGAAGCCTTCTGCGGAGCACGGTCCTTACGGGCAGGAGGTATCGCTTGCTCCCATCGCTGCGCGAGGCCTGCGGCGTCTTCGGGGTCTATGCCCCGGGGGAGGACGTCGCAAGGATCACGTTCTTCGGCCTCTACGCCCTCCAGCACCGGGGGCAAGAGAGCGCAGGCATCGCCACATCGAACTCCCGCACCCTCTACCTGAAGACCGGCATGGGCCTGGTCTCCCAGGTCTTCGACGAGGACGACCTCAGCTACCTCCCCGGCAAGTTCGCCATCGGCCACACTCGCTATTCGACGACCGGTGCCAGCCGCCTCGACAACGCCCAGCCGTTCCGCGTCAGCGGCCCGAACGGCGAGCTGGCCCTCGGCCACAACGGCAACATCGTCAACGCGGCCGTCCTCCGCGACGACCTCACGCGCGAGGGCGTCAAGTTCACGACCGGCAGTGACTCGGAGGTCATCGCCCAGCTCCTCGCCAACGCCCCCGGCAGCGACTGGAAGGAGCGCTGGGGCCACGTCATGCGCAAGCTCAACGGCGCCTACTCGCTCGCCGTCATCACGCCGGACGCGATGATGATGGCCCGCGACCCGATGGGCAACCGCCCGCTCTGCCTCGGCAAGCTGGACGGCGGCTGGGTCGCCGCGTCGGAGAGCTGCGCGTTCGACCACCTCGGCGCCACGTTCATCCGCGAGATCGAGCCCGGCGAGGTGATCTACATCGACGCGGAGGGCCTCCAGAGCTTCAAGCCGGTCGAGGAGCAGGAGCACGCGTTCTGCGTGTTCGAGTACATCTACTTCGCCCGGCCGGACAGCGTGCTCGGCGGCAAGCTGGTGTACCCGCTGCGCCTGAACTTGGGCCGCGAGCTGGCGAAGGAGCATCCCGCGCCGGACGCCGATGTTGTGATCGGCGTGCCGGACTCGGCCACCGCGCACGCCATCGGCTACTCGCAGGCGTCAGGCATCCCCTTCGTGGAGGGCTTGGTGAAGAACCGCTACGTCGGCCGCACGTTCATCCGGCCGGACCAGCGCCTGCGCGAGATCGGCGTGCACCTGAAGTTCAATCCGCTGCGCGAAGTGCTGGAGGACCGCAGCGTCGTGCTCGTGGAAGACAGCATCGTGCGCGCCACCACGACGCCGCGCGTCATCCAGATGCTGCGCAAGGCCGGCGCGCGCGAAGTGCACATGCGTGTCACCTCTCCGCCGATCTCGCACCCCTGCTTCTACGGCATCGACATGGGCACGCGCTGGGAGCTGATCGCTTCGCAGAAGACCGTCGATGAGATCCGCGAGCACATCGGCGCCGATTCGCTGGGCTACCTGAGCCCGGAGGGGCTGGTGAACGCCGTCGCATCCACGCGCGACAAGCTGTGTATGGCCTGTTTCACCGGCGAGTACCCGCGCCCCGTCCCCTTGCAGATGGACAAGCTGGCCATGGAACCCGGCACCGGTTCGCTTGACCGCCACGAGTCGGAGTACACCCTCCCGCTGCGGAGGGTGTAGCTGTGAGCGTGCCCTCCTTTCTCTCGAACCCCGGCACCGATCCCGAGGCCGACGCCTACGCCCGCGCGGGGGTCGACCTGGCCGCCCGCAACGATCTGGTCCAGCGCATCAAGAAGGTGGCGGGGCAGGCGACGCGGCCGGAGGTGATGGCGGGCGTGGGGCCGTTCGGCGCGCTCTTCAAGCTCGGCCAGTACCGCGAGCCGGTGCTCGTCTCCAGCACCGACGGCGTCGGCACGAAGCTGCGCATCGCGACGCTGATGGGCCGCTACGACACCGTCGGCCAGGACCTGGTGAACCACTGCGTGAACGACATCCTGACGTCCGGAGCGCACCCGCTCTTCTTCCTGGATTACGTCGGCACGTCGGACCTCGCCGACGAGCGGAAGCTGGAGCTGATCGGCGGCATGGCGAAGGCGTGCGCGGCGCACGGCTGCGCGCTGATCGGCGGCGAGACGGCGGATATGCCGGACATCTACGCACCGGGCGACTTCGACCTCGTCGGCTTCATCGTCGGGGTCGTCGAGCGCGAGCACGTGATCGACGGCTCGAAGATCGCCGAGGGCGACGTGCTGCTGGCACTGCCGTCGACCGGACTGCACACGAACGGCTACTCGCTGGTGCGCAGGGTGTTCGGCATCGGCGTCGGCGGCGACGAGGCGGCCGACCGCGCCGCGCTCGAGAAGAACTACCCGGGACTGGAGGGCACGCTCGGCGATGCGCTCCTCGCCGTCCATCGCTCGTACTACGACGACCTCAAGCCGGTACTGACGCGCCTCCACGGCATTGCGCACGTCACCGGCGGCGGCATCATCGACAACGTCCCCCGCGTCCTGCCGGACGGCCTGGCCGCGCGGTTCGAGACGAACGCGTGGCGCGTGCCGGCCCTGTTCTCGCTGATCCAGCGGCAGGGCGGCATCTCCGACATGGATATGTATCACACGTTCAACATGGGGCTCGGCATCGTGCTGGCGGTCGCGCCGGAGGACGCCGCCTCGATTGGGGAGCTGCTCCGCGACGCGAAGCCCGTCGGCCGCATCGTCCGCCAGAGCGATGAGCGAAGGGTGATCGTCGACTAACGTATGACGCTGCGCGCGATCCTGGCCCCTTACGACAAGACTGGACTGGTGGAGCTTGCCCGCGGGCTCGAAGCCCTTGGCGTCGAGATGTACGCGACGGGCAACACGTTCCGCATCCTGCGCGAGAACGACGTGACAGTGCGGCCCGTCAGCGACCTCACCGGCTTCCCGGAGATCCTGGACGGGCGCGTGAAGACGCTGCACCCCGGCGTCCACGGCGGCATCCTCGCCCGGCGCGACAAGCCGGAGCACCTGGCGGAGCTGGAGCGACACGGGCTGGTGGCGATCGACATCGTCGTCGGCGGGCTGTACCCGTTCCAGGAGACTGTCGCGCGCGAGGGCGTCACGCTGGCGGAGGCGCTCGAGAACATCGACATCGGCGGGCCGACGATGCTGCGCGCGGCGGCGAAGAACTTCCCGCACGTGCTGCCAATCGTCGACCCGGCGGACTACAACGACCTGCTGGACGCGCTGCGCGGCAACTCAACGCCGCTGGAGTGGCGGCGCAAACTGGCCGTCAAGACGTTCCAGCACGTGGCGACGTACGACACGGCGATCGCGTCGTACCTGCGCGGCGCCGAGGATCCGCTGCCCGACCAGATGACGCTGGCGTTCGCGAAGAAGCACGACCTGCGCTACGGCGAGAACCCGCACCAGCTCGCGGCGCTCTACCGGCAGGTGGATCCCAATATCCGCCAGCCGGAGGGCATCGTCAACGCGCGCCAGCTCAACGGCAAGGCGCTGTCCTACGTCAACATCCTGGACGCCGACGCCGCCTGGAACGCCGCCTGCGACTTCGACGAGCCGACCGCGGTCATCGTCAAGCACATGACGCCGTGCGGCATCGCCAGCCGCGAAGACTTGGCGGAGGCGTTCCGGCTCGCATTCGAGGCGGATCCGATCTCGGCGTTCGGTGGCATCATCGCGATCAACCGCCCGGTCGATGACGCGCTGGCGGCCGCCGTCCGCGGGACGAAGCACCCGACCAGCGGCCAGTGCCTCTTCGTGGAGATCATCATCGCCCCCTCGTTCAGCCCGCAGGCAGTGGAACTGCTAGCGAAGTCGAAGGACCTGCGCATCCTGGAGGCGCCGCCTGTTCGGATGGACGCCAGGGCCATGGAGTATCGCGGCGTCGTAGGGGGAATGCTGATCGAGGAATTCGACCGGATCCCGGGCGATCCGGCAGAACTGCGAGTGCTGTCGAAACGCCAGCCGGCCGATACTGAATTGTCGGATCTGCGCTTCGCCTGGCGCTGCGTAAAGCACGTCAAGTCGAACGCCGTGGTACTGGTGAAGGACCGGGTAATGGTGGGCATGGGCGCCGGCCAACCGAACCGCGTGACGAGCGCCCGACTGGCGGTGCAGCAAGCCGGCGAGAAGGCCAGGGGATCGGTTTCGGCGTCGGACGCACTGATCCCGTTCCCGGACACCGTCGAAGTGTGCGCCGCGGCCGGCGTGACGGCGGTGATCCAGACGGGCGGGTCGATCCGGGATGAAGACTCGGTTGCGGTCTGCGACGCGCACGGGATGGCGATGATCGCGACGGGCGTGCGGCACTTCAAGCATTGATCCGGCACGGCGGCTCACGGATCGGCGACAGGGGACGGACAGGTAAGGGATGGCGATACAAGAGGAACTGACCAGCATCGTGCAGATCGAGGACGCGGTCGCCGCGCTCGACCACATCGAGCGAGCGCGGTTCGAGCGCATCTTCAGCGTGAGCAGCACCGAGGGCAGCCTGGTGCCGCCCGACTCCATGATCCCGTGGATCGAGAAGCAGTTCGGCAACGTGGAGGCGACACGCCACCAGCGGATCGTCAAGGTCACGAACGTCGTGACCCTGGAGGGCGTGCTCTTCAACTGGCTGCGCTCAAGCCGCCCGATGTGGCACCACGAGATCGACCTGGACAAGGAGCTGGCTGACGGACATGCCGACCCGCTGAACGACCCCTACAACGGGACGCCGGAGGACCTGTTCGGCCGCGTGCGCGGCAAGTACTGCGTCACGGCCAGCAACATCGCCAAGTTCGACGGATTCCACGGGCTCGTCGTGTTCAACGAGCGGCACCCGCTGCGCTTCACGCGTGAGATGCTGCACGACTACATCGACACAGGCGGCCGGTGGGGCGACCTAGCGCACGCCTCCGACCCGGAGGCCAAGTACTACATGCTGCTGTGGAACTGCCTGTGGCGCGCCGGCGCCTCGCTCGTGCACGGGCACGCGCAGGTGATCATGGGCCGCGACATGCACTACGCCGCTGTCGAGCACCTGCGGCGGAGCGCGGCGGTGTACCAGGCCCTCTACCGCTCCAACTACTTCAACGACATGTTCCTCGCGCACCAATCGCTCGGCTGTGCGTTCGATAAGGAGGGCACGCAGGTCATCGCGAACCTCGCCCCCAAGAAGGAGAACGAGGTGCTGCTGATGGCACCCATCGTCACGACGTCGCTGAAGGACCGCATCTACGAGGTGCTGGAGTGCTTCCGCGACCGGATGGGCATCAGCTCCTTCAACCTCGTGATGTACACGCCGCCCTGGGGCGAGACGCAGGAGAGCTGGGAGCACTTCCCGGTGATCGTGCGGATCGTCGACCGCGGCGACCCGTCGAGCCGCACCGCCGACTTCGGCGCGATGGAGCTGTACGCGCAGAGCGTCGTCTCCAGCGACCCGTTTGTCCTCGCCCGCAGCCTCAAGGAGTCGCTGGGCGCGTAGCGGTCTCCCGGCAAGGAACGCGCCCGTGGCCGAGCTCCGGATCTGGGACGTCTACACAGGCCAGGAATACCTGACCCCCGGCGCACGCGAGACGCTCGGCCTGATCGACGCGACCGTCCCGCTCTCTGACGGCGCGCGCGTGCTCGATGTGGCCTACGGCAAGGGCAGCGGCGCCTTTCGCATCGCCGAGCGGCACCGCTGCCGGGTCCTCGGCGTCGACCCGCATCCCTTCGCGGCGCGCGTCGCACGGGCGGCAGCGCTACGGGGGTGCGCCGACAGCGTAGCGTTCGTCATCGGTGATGGCGGCCGCCTGCCCGTGCGCGACGGCTCGTTCGACGCGGCGATCTGCGTCGGCGGACCGAGCATCGTCGGCACGGAGCGCTGCCTGGAGGCGATGGCGCGCGCGCTGCGCCGCGGCGGCTGGCTCGTCGCCAGCGACTGGGTCTGGCGCGAGACGCCGGTGCCGCCGGAGGCGATCCCGTCAGGCTACGCCGTCGAGCCGATCACGCTGGACGGCTACGCCGCCCTCGCGGCAGGCCGCGGTTTCGAGATCGTCTACGCCGAGCCGCTGCCGCAGTCGGCGTGGGACGACTATTACGCGCCGATCCGCGACCGCGTCGCCGAACTGCGGGCGCTGCGGCCCGACGACCCGCCGCAGCCGGTCGCGGACGAGCTGCGCGTGTGGGACAGCGGCCTCGGCCCCGCGTGGTGGCGGTATGCCGTGGTTATCGCGCAGAAGCGATAGGCCTGCTCTTCCCGGCGTAGCTGATAGGGCCAGGCCGAGTATTGGCCGCCGGATCAACGGCCCACCGTCGTGCCGCCGCCGCCGCCGGCGAACACGCGCGCGAGCGCGCCGGCTGTGCGGCCGTTGACGATGCGCGTGGCGCAGCCGGCGCCCGCCGCGCGCACCGCCGCCTCCAGCTTCGGGATCATGCCGCCTGCCGCGACGCCTGAAGCGATGAGCGCGCTCGCTTCGCCCGCGTTCAGGTGGCCGAGCAGGTGGCGCTCGCCGTCAAGCACGCCCTCGACGTCGGTGAGGAAGACCAGGCGCTCGGCATGGAGCGCGGCGGCTATCTCGCCGGCCGCCGTGTCGGCGTTCGTGTTCAGGAGCTGCGACTGCGCGCTGTCCGTCTCGATAGCGATCGGCGCGATCACCGGCAGGTAGCCGAGGCCGAGCAGTTCCTGGATCGGGTACGGGTTCACGCGGTGGATCATCCCCACGAAGCCCAGCTCTGGGTCGTAGCGGCGCGCCTGCAGGATCAGGCTGTCCGCGCCGCTCAGGCCGATCGCCGGCGCGCCGAGCGCGCTCAGCTCCGCGACGAGCTGCTTGTTGACGACGCCCGCCAGCACGGCCACGACGACCTCGAGCGTTGCCGCGTCCGTGATTCGCAGCCCGTGCGCGAAACGGGCCTCGATGCCGCTGCGCTCGAGCCACGAGCTGATCGCCGCGCCGCCACCGTGTACGACGACGATCCGCCGCCCGTCGCGGCGCGCGTCGGCGATGTCGCGTAGCGACGTGTCGTGGCCGCCGAGCGTGGATCCGCCGACCTTGATGACCGTGATGCCGTTGCCGCTGGCGTCAGGTAGTGTAATCACTGTTGATGTGTACGTACTCCGGCGTCATGTCGCAGCCCCACGCCGTGGCCGACGCGCGCCCCGCGCCGAGGTTGACGCGCAACAGTACCTCCTCCCGGCGGAGCTCATCGCTCGCGGCCGCCTCGTCGAAGGGTAGCGGCTTGCCGCGATAGACCATCGTATTACCAAGCCACACGCGCGCCTGCGCCAGGTCAACACGCGCGCCGCTGCGGCCGACCGCCATCATCAGCCGGCCCCAGTTGGGATCGTTGCCGTGGACGGCGGTCTTCACCAGCGGCGACGCCGTCACGGTGCGCGCTGCCGCCCGCGCCTCCTTGTCCGTGGCAGCGCCCTCGATACGCACCTCGATCAGCTTCTCCGCGCCCTCGCCGTCGCGCGCGAGCATCTTCGCCATCGCCGTGCAGACGTGGCGCAGCGCACGCTCGAACGCGGCCGCGGCTGGCGAACCGGCGCCGATGGCCGGCCCGCCGGCCGCGCCGTTCGCCAGCACGATCGCCGTATCGCTGGTGCTCGTGTCGCCGTCGACGCTGATCATGTTCAGCGAATCGCCGACGGCGACGCGGAAGGCCCGGCGCAGGAAGCGGCGCTCGACGGCGGCGTCGGTGGTGACGAAGCAGAACATCGTCGCCATGTCCGGGTGGATCATGCCCACGCCCTTCGCGACGGCGCCGATCGTGTACCCTCGGCCGCCGGCGCGGAAGCCCACGGCCATCGTCTTCGGGTGCGTGTCAGTCGTCATGATGGCGCGCGCGAAGTCGTGGCCGCCGTCCGGGCCGAGCTTGATGCGCGGGATGCCGGCGCGGATCTTGTCCATCGGCAACGGCCGGCCGATGACCCCGGTGCTGCCGACGAGCACGTCGGCGGCGCCTACGCGGAGCTTCGCCGCGGCGAGCATGCACATCTCCTCCGCGTCCCGTCGCCCCCGCGCGCCGTTCGCCACGTTGGAGATGCCGGCGTTGACGACGAGCGCCCGCGCGGTGCTATTGCGTGCGTGCTCTTGCGACACGAGGACGGCGTCGCCCTTCACCGTGTTGCGCGTGAACATGGCCGCAACGGCGGCCGGCTGGTCGGACGCGAGGATGCCCAGGTCCAGCTTGCTGCGGCCGGCAGCCTTGATGCCCGCGTACACCGCGCCGGCGACGAAGCCGCGCGGGCTCGTCGCGCTGCCGCCCTCGATGATCTCGATGCCGCGGCTCGCGGCTGCCTTCGCCACTACGGGAAGAGACCCAGCGACTGAAGGCCCGCCGTCTCCGGCAGCCCGGACATCACGTTGAAGCACTGCACCGCCGCCCCGGCGGCGCCCTTCCCCAGGTTGTCGAGCGCGCTCGCGACGACGACGCGGCCCGTGCGGGAGTCGATGCTGGGGTGGATGACGCAGTAGTTCGTGCCGGCGACGTGCTTGGTCGACGGCGCGGCGTCGGAGACGTGCACGAACGGCGCTTCGCGGTAGAAGTCGCGGTAGGCGCGCTTCAGGCCGTCGCGGTCGATGCTGACGCCGGGCCGCAGCGTGGCGTAGCAGGTGCTGAGGATGCCTCGCGTCATCGGGATGTAGTGCGGGACGAAGGTGATCGACGGGGCCGGCGCTTCGGCCAGCGTCCCCAGCTCCTGCGTCATCTCCGGTAAGTGGCGGTGGCCGTCGAGCCCGTAGGGCGCGACGTTTTCATCGGCCTCAGAGAAGTGTACGCTCAGCCCGAGGGTGCGTCCTGCGCCCGACAGCCCGGTCTTGGTGTCGGCGATGACGTCCGGCTCGATGAGCCCGGCTGCGAACGCCGGGGCGAGCGCGAGGATCACGCCCGTCGAGTGACAGCCGGGCGCCGCCACCAGCTTCGCCGCCGCAATCTCGTCGCGGTGCAGCTCCGGCAGGCCGAACACCGCGCGCTGCAACAGGTGCGCCGCCGGGTGCGTCACCTTGTACGCCGCCTCGTACTCGTCGACGCGCTTGAGGCGAAAGTCCGCGCTCATGTCGACAACGGGCGTGCCCGCCTCGATGTACGGCACGAGATGCTCCGCGGCGGCGGCGTGCGGGAGCGCCGAGAAGACGACGTCGACGTCCGGCAGCGTCTCGACGATCGGCAGATCGATGGCCCAGAGGTGCGGGAACACGTCGGGCAGCCGCTTGCCGGCGGCGCTCCGGCCGGTCACCGCGGCGAGACGCACGTTCGGGTGGCCGTGAAGCAGGCGCGCCAGCTCGGCGCCCGCGTAGCCGGTGACGTTCAGGATGCCGGCGGTCTTCATGGCACTCAGATTACCACCTCGCGTCCGCGCGTAACAGCGGCGTCAAGCGGCGCCGTCAGCCACGCCCTCCGGGTAGTACGGGTAGTCCATCTGGCGCGCGATGCGCTCCCGCACGTCGCGGCCGGCCAGCTTCTCGCACAGGTACAGGCCCAGGTCCAGCGACGACGTCACGCCGCGTGCCGTGATCATGTCACCCTCGTCGACGATGCGCCGGTCAACGACGCGCGGGCAGTATTTCTCGAGAAGCTTCAGGGCGTTCGGGTGCGTCGTCGCGTTGCGGTCGCGGAGGAAGCCGGCGGCGCCCCAGAGGAGCGAGCCGGTGCAGACGGACGCACGGTAGCGGCAGCGCTCCGCCGTCTTGATCCAGCCGATGAAGTCCGCGTCATCAACGAGCGTGAGCGTACCGACGCCGCCAGGCAGGACGACCAGGTCGTAGCCGTCGAATGGTCCGCACACGCGGTCGACGCCGACGCGCAAGCCCTTCTCCTCGCGCACGTCGCGCATCGTCGCGCAGACGTCCCAGCGCAGGTCCGGCATGAAGCCCATCGTGCGCAGCCGCGTCACGGCGTCGTACACGCCGAGGAAGTCCATGGTGGTCATGCCGTCGAAGATCACGAATGCGACGTTCACGGGCGGCCTCCTTCACGGCTGAAACGCGAAGGCCCCGGGACGTTCCCCGGGGCCTTTCGGATTGCTGCAGGTGCTCGGTCCGCTAGTCGTCCGCCGGCGGTTCGATGGGCGTGGTCACCAGCGCACGTCCGATCCAGAACGCGATGTAGAGCGCGCCGAGGAAGCCCGCCGTAACGGGCAGCGCCAGCGCCATGTACGACTTACGCAGCACGCCGATGACGAACGCGATCCCCGTGAAGACGCTCACGGCGCAGATGATCATGCCGGCGGTGTGCGAGCGCTCTGCTCCCATGGGGCTCTCCTTTGCGGGCATCGGATTCGCGGGTGTTATAGCAGCGGGCCCGGAGGCGCGCAAGCAGGATCCCCCGGGCGGGCTACGCGCCCTCGCGCGTCCCCAGCCACGCCGACATGTACTCCATCACGACGAACGAGTTACCGCCCCGGCGCGACCGTCCGCACCCGCGGAAGCCCGCCTTCTCGAACGCGCGCTGCGCCCGCACGTTCCAGTCGAGCGTCTTCAGGTAGATACGGCGAAACCCCGTCACGCGGAAGATGTGGCGCACGAGCGTCTTCACTGCGTCGGTGCCGTAGCCCTTGCCCCAGTACTCGCGCTCGCCGATCGTGATGCCGATCTCCGCCTCGCGCCGGATCGTGTCGATGTTGTAGTACATGACGTTGCCGATGTGGCGGCCGGCCGCGTCCTCGATGGCCAGGCTTCGGCGATACGGGCTGGGGTACATCAGCTCATCGCGGAAGAGGGCCAGGTAGTCCTGGTAGGTCGCGGCGAACGGGCGGGCGGCGTCGTAGCGCGCCAGCTCGGCGTCTGTGCGCCAACGGAAATCGTTGTGCGCGTCGCCCAGGCGCTTCTCGCGGAGCACCACCAGCTCGCCTCGCGCGACTTCGCCTTCGACCGTCGTGGTCACGTGGCCTCTTCTCCGAGCGCATCGAGCGCGCGGCGCACGACCTGCGCCTCGCTGCGGTGCGTCATGACGCGCAGCGCCTCCGCCGCCGGGAACCACTCCACGCGATCATACTCGCCGTCGTGTTCCTGAACACTGCCGGTGCCGGACGGGCTCATCAGGAAGTAGTGCACGGTCTTCTCGAACCGCACGCCCTGC
>Ga0153916_10003346_pt1 | contig 11929 bp, 5 predicted proteins | sample Opewatmetagenome_FD_109642 | JGI IMG/M metagenome (GOLD analysis project Ga0153916, IMG submission 109642) | Freshwater wetland microbial communities from Ohio, USA - Open water 3 Core 3 Depth 4 metaG | ecosystem: Environmental > Aquatic > Freshwater > Wetlands | place: USA: Ohio, Lake Erie, Old...
ATTGATTTCAACCAGTGGCAGGGGCAGAAACTCATTCTTGCCCACGACAAAATTAGCCTGTCCATCCGATCCATTAAATATCTGTGAAAAATCAATGCCCCAGGCAGGATCAAAACTCCAGCGCACCAGGTCGAACCACCGGTGACCTTCAAGTGCCAGTTCAACGTCACGTTCATGTTTGATGGCATCAGAAGTCAGTACCGTAACATCAGGCATATCCACCCGGTGCCTTACTTCATTCAGGCGGGTAAGGCCGGTGCCGTCATCTCCCAGAACGTACATAGTTTCAGCATACATGAGCAATACATCGGCATAGCGGATTATCCTCCTGTTGAAAGGGTCATTCATTGGTGCATCTTTATCGTTATATATAGGGTAATAGTATTTCTTCAGTCCGAGTCCATTTGTACCCGTGGGAAGTGTAAGACCACGGCTGCGTGCAATCCTTTTATTATTGATACCACTCATATATTTCTTATGATAGGGGGAATCAGCACGGAAATCCATTGTATCGCCATCCATATAAAAGGTTGAGTAGGTCCTGGGATCTCTTGTGAATCCGGCCGGAACACCAACGGTCTCGAACTCATTGTAAAGGTTGGGGTGGCCTTCAAGATTCCTGTAGCTGCTGGTATGCGGTGAAAAATACTGGAAGTTCAGAGCTCCGGACCATTGCCAACCCGGCAACCAGCCACCTGCAATACGTTCATCCGAATATTGTACTTCCCAGACAGACTCAAGGTTATTTTCAGAATCATATACATTATTTTCTGAGGGCAGATTAAGGTAGGAAAAATTACAAAGATGGGCATAAATATAATCTTTCCTGGTTTTGGGCTCCTGGGGCAGAATCAGTTGATTCTGGCCGCTATTGATCAGATCAAGAAAAGCCTGTTTCCCTGTATTCAGATCCGCTACGTCTTCAGCAGAACCTTTATTACCGAACCTGCAGTAATAATAGTAATGTTTGAATAACATGGCTTTTCCCAGTAATGCCTGGGCAGCACCTTTGGTCATTCGGCCAAGGTCTTCAGCAGCCAGTTCGCTTTTTAGTGGCAGGTAAGGGATGGCCTCTGTAAGATCTGTCTCAATCTGGTTCCAGAAATCTTCCCTGGCTCCATTTGTAAGGTCTGCCCGAAGATCTTCATCAGGAATTGAATTTTCATTATAAAATATGGGCCTGTCAAAAACGGTAACCAGTATGAAATAAGTCATGGCGCGAAGTGTCTTGGCCTGGGCCAGGTAATTATTCTTGACAGCTTCATCCTTCATTCCTTCGATGTCATTAACATTTTTATCTTTCAGGTTCCGGATCAGCATCGAAGGACGGTATAATCCGAAATATACCGCACGCCACATATTACTGACATTGCCTGATGTGGAATTGATATTAAACTGGTCAAATCCTGTGGTTTCAAACAGCACCCTGTCTTCAAATGCATTGAATAAAAGAGTGTGCTGCAATCCATACAGGCCACCGTCAGGTAAGGAACAATAACAGGAATTCAGGGCAAGGGTAAAATCATCGTAGGTTTTATACCATGATTCAACAGAAAGATTGTTCAGGTTTTCAACGGTAAGGAAATCTTCACTACAAGTTGAAAACGTAATGAGGGGAAATATCATGAATAATCTAAATAAATACTTTTTCATTTTATACTTGATTATGAAGTTATTAAAAATCTATCTGAATACCAGCAGTAAATGATCTTGGCAGGGGATAAGCCCCGTCGTCAAATCCTCCGCTGTTTATGGCTGATTCCGGATCATTACCAGTATATTTTGTGAGTGTCAAAAGGTTCATTGCACTCAGGTAAATTCTTGCCCGTTCAATACCCAGGTAATGTGTTGCTAATAAAGGAATTGAATAACCTAATTGTATATCTTTAATTCTTAAATAAGAGGCTTCTTCCAGCCACCATGTTGAATTCCTTGAATTCAGGTTTTTGTCATTCAGGTCAGCACGTATAAATTCAGTTGAGGGCCTGTCGGATTTGTAATAGTTTGCAGCAAAGTCACGTGATTTATTATGTTGAAGGTCCTGAACGCTAAGGGATTCGTTATTCCTGCGTAAACCGCTTATTATCTGAGCATTTTGGATGCCATATAAGAATACCATGAAATCGAAATTCTTATAATACAGATCCACGCTCAGTGAATATACCATATCAGGTAGTGCTTTCCCTACAATAGTCTGATCCATGTCATTAATGATTCCATCCCTGTTCAGATCTTTGAAACGCAGGTCGCCCGGCTGTGGATCACCCTGTGATGGTTTAGCATATAAATAATTACCTTCGCTATCAAAATCATCCTCCTGGATAATACCTTCACATACGTATGCATAAAGGCTGCGGATCGTGTTTCCTTCTCTTGTCGTAACATTCCCGTTTATTATTTCATCCGGAATATCATCCACAATGTTTTTGACAGTTGTCAGGTTTCCACTTATATTATAATTGAATTCACCTTCCATTTTCCGGTATGTCGCAGAGAACTCAAAACCGGTATTATGGATTTTACCGATATTGTACCATGGCATTCCTACGGAACCGCCTGACACTTTTGCCAGTGTCCAGGTGATAGGGACCTGCATCAGGAGGTCATCCTGTTTTTTATAATAATATTCTCCGCTGAATTGGAGCTTACCGTTATAGGCTATGAGATCCACACCGAAATTTGTCATGGCAGCGGATTCCCATTTGATCAAGGGATTGCCAACGATATACATTTCGTTTAGTGCAGGGGCTACTGTCTGATTTATACCGAAAACAGGGGAAAATTCATCCTGCCTGCCCAATAAATTCTGATACCTGAAAGACCCGATCCTTGCATTTCCTGTCTTTCCCCAACCAAAACGGAGTTTCAACATACTTATCTGTTCCACATTGGGCAGGAGGTCCTGGTTTAGTTTCCAGGCAATAGAAAAGGAGGGAAATGTCCCCCATTTATTTTTGGGACCGAAGTTTGATGATCCGTCACGCCTTATACTTGCTGTCAGCAGGTATTTCGAATCATAGTCATAAATCAGCCTGCCCAGATACGAATTATCTGTCGATGTAGATGTACCACCCAAAGCAACTCTTGAATCATAATCAGATTGACCTATAACAGGAAGTTGTTCATAAATAAAACCAGGAGCAGATACACTGGCATTATCCCATTGTCCTGTTCGAATATGGTTAACTGCTGTTGCAGTAAAATTGTGTTTGGCAAAACTTTTATTAAAGGTAATCTGATTTTCGAGTGAAAGATTCATTCCTTCAGAAAAATTTACATCCAGGCTTGCCCGTGGAACTGACCTGACACCTAAATCATAGGAGGGAGTCCATGACCTGCTTCTTGAAAAACCAGCATCTATAGATGGTGATATCCTGTAAGTTAACCAATCGAAAGGTTTTAACTCAAGGTAAATATTTGCCAGAATGGAGTTTGTATAGTTTTTGTCATCTGAAACTTCGAGTAATGCCACCGGATTGAATTTATCATTATATCCGGTATTTCTTACGGCTACTGTATCTTCTGTAACACCGTATATTGATTTTAGTTCCTCCGGTACAGCATAAAGAAATGCGATCTGAGAACCTTCATAACCCTCTTTGTTGTTTTTATTATGAACCTTCATAAGCGGTGAATCAATTAATGACTCACCCCATTGCCCTCCTGTCCCACGAGTTACCCTGCGGTCAACGTTAACAGTTTCTCCTATTCTTAATATTTTCCCTATCCTGAAATCAGAATTGGCATGTATGCTGATCCTTTTAGCCCCTACCTGCTTTAGTATACCAGATTCATCATAATAATTGGTAGAAAAACTGTAATTGCTGTTTTCATTGCCACCTGATACCCTGAAATAATAATTCTGGGTGTAACTTTTCTGCAGGATCTCTTTCTGCCAATCGGTACCTTCTTCCCATCCTTCCCCGTAATAGAATTGCCGGAAGCCATCTGAATATGCCAGTTCAGGTGTCTGGCCATTATTTACAAGAAGGGTATCATAGAATGCAGCATATTCATCAGCATTCATCAGGTCATAATATTTCGGTTTCCGGTTTATTCTTCCATAGGCCGAAAAGGAAACATCGATTTTACCCGGCTTGCCTCTTTTGGTCGTTATGATGATGACCCCATTGGCTCCATTGGCTCCGTATATAGCTGAAGCAGAGGCGTCTTTCAGTACCTGGACAGTCTCAATATCCTCAGGTGCAATAGAGGTTATTTTTCCACTTATTATTCCATCTATTACGATTAGCGGGGAATCATCGCTGTTAATGGAGCCGATCCCTCTGACACGTAATGTAGCACCACTTCTGGGGTCACCTGACTGAGTGACCAGTACCCCGGTGGTTTTACCCTGCAATGCCTTGCCGAAATCAGATGCAGGAGATTTATTCAGGTCTTCTGCAGTGACTACCGCGACAGAACCGGTCAGGTCATCTTTCTTAACCGTACCGTATCCGATCGTAACAACTTCTGCAATGGCCACCACATCAAGTTGCATGGTAACATTGATGATAGTCTTTCCACTTACAGGTATTTCCTGTGTCAGGTAACCGACATATGAAAATACCAGTGTGGCATCAATGCCGGTAGTGAGACTGTAGTTACCATTTAGGTCTGTGATGGTGCCATTGGTGGTTCCCTTGATCACGATGTTAACTCCCGGCAAGAGTGTCCCATCGTCCGATGAAATTACAGTCCCTGTCACAACCTGTGAAATGCCATTTTGAGCATTCAAAAACAATAGGCATAAAAGAAGTAATGAAGTAATTATTGTAAACTTCTTCATTGGTTGAAATTTTTTCATGAAGCTTAGTTTAGTTGGTTTTGTTTAACCTTGAATTATTGAAAAGAAATTAAACTATCACAAAATAAAAAAAATTATTTGGTTTAAAGCCAATTAATCTGATAAAATTTAATCGTCTGTAAAACGAGAACCCTGCCTGCTTTCAGGAAATAAAACTCAAAGTCATTCACGGCAGTATCATTAGAGGGAGTAAATTATATTAAGAGTATCAGCGCCCTGCCGGGCACGTAAAAAAAAAGGGAATCCGACCGATTCCCTTTTTTTTATTTTAGTTCCGAAAGCTTATTTAATTATAATCCTGCGTGTATAGACATTATTATCTATATCGCTGATATTGATTATATAAACTCCGTCTTCGAGATCTGAAACGTTTATTTCATGCCTGTCGGCACCATTAAGCTGAATAGTCCTTACCTTCTGGCCCAGGAGATTGGTAATGGTCATAACCTCAAGGTTCGCAGCGTTGCTGAGGTATAAGACATCAGCAGCCGGATTCGGATACAGCATAAATTCACCAGTATTTAATTCAGGCATGCCTGTTGATACATTAAATGTAATCTCATAAGTCCTCATGACCCTCCAATCCTGTGCTGTAACAGTAACAACTGTGGTTCTGTCTGCATGTGTAACTGAAGTAACATTCACAGCGTCAACTATTTTAACGGTTGCATTAACATCCGCTGCAACAGCTGTGGTTGTTGGTGTTTCTGTAGTACCAACAGGTAACACAACAGTATAGTATTTGGTCTTTGGAGCAAATACCGGATCAAGTGTACCCGGACTTACAGAAAGGCTGGAAAGTGTATCAGCTTTTGTAGCTTTAAGCGCTTTCTTACCAACGAAAAAGTCATCCATCCAGTACCATGCAGTATCAGCGCGAGGCCATGAAACAGACTCCAGTAAGAATTTGGAGATAAGTGACAGATCACCTCCACCTGTATATGGAGTTGACCAGTCAAAATACAACTGATACCATTGACCATCAATAGGAACATTATATGATTCAGCATGCTGCCTTACACCATCCGGGCTCCAGGGGCCCATCTGGAAAGGAACAGTTGTGGTATAAGTCGTACCTGTCCAATCGGTCCATAATGCACTGTCAACTTTCACCTTAAGGCTTGCATACGGGTAGTTCGTCAGCTTGAACCAGTAATCGGTGAATGTGTACATCTGACCATCGGCAAAGAAATTCTGGTACATATCGACCTTCAGTGCGCTATCCTGCTGAGTGACAGTGAATATATCAGATCCGTCACCACGCGTACCGGTATTTGGTCTCCACCAGTTCAGATCGACCGGATTGTCGAAGCTTTCAGCAAACTCGAGGGTGGTGATCTTCTTGCCTGCACCGGTAAGTTCGAGAATACCCCATAAGCTGGGATTTTCCCAGTTATTGTCACCGGCGTTTACCCATGAATAACGGCCTTTCCGTGTACTATCAGCACCAGCTTCATCTGCATCTCCGACCGTAATTTCAAAGCCAATCTTGTTGGCATTTGCAGGTGTAATTACACCCATACTGTCCCATGGGATTGCTGCTTCAAGTATCCATCCGGTAGTTTTGCTGCCATCAAGTACTTCAGCTACTTTAAAGGTAACGAAAGGAGTTGTTGCCCTTCCCGGGACTTGTCCCCCAACTTCAGTCCAGTTACTGTCGCGTAGGAATTTCAGCTGATAATCGGTATTATCATAAGTGTTCCACCAGCTGCCATTATCTTTATTTGCTTTGTATGGAAAATCACGTTCGAGATCAATAAAAAGATCGATATAGTCACTGTGATCCTGTTTTATGGCTTCATCTGCATTCACATTCCAGAAAGCTACGCTGTCCTTCACTTCTACAAGAACATATAGATAATCATTGTCCCACAGTGTCTTGAATGTTGAAGCAAAGTCACCGTCCATAGTGCCTGCAGAGACCTTGAGGACAGAATCTCCTTCTATACCCGGAAGGTTCTGCCAAACCGGATCAATGGTTCCGTCGATAACAGGCAATTTATATGCGAACGTGGATTTTAGATCCGTGACATAGTTTACACCTTCACCGATCCTGAAATCATCGATCCAGAAGAATGCTTTATCGGCAGTAGGCCATGTAACTGATTCAAACAGGAATTTCCGGATATTGCTTAAATCACCTCCACCAGTATATGCTGTCGACCAGTTGAAATATAGTGTATGCCATTTACCATCTGGCTTAACCTCTAGATTCACAGCATGCTGCCTTATGTTATCAATGCTCCATGGGCCAAGCTGGAATGGAATATAATCTAATGGCAGGCTTTGCCAATCGAGGAATAATCCACTGTCGACCTTGATCCTGAAGCTGGCATATGGATTTTCTGTCAGGTCAAAAAGCCGGTCATCAAAGGTATACATCTGGCCGTCAGGGAAGTTAACCTGGCGTTCCAGAATGTGTAACATGCCATTTTCCTGTGTAACAACGAATGCAAATGTATCGATGGCGTCATTCCACAATTTGCTTGGTTGCCAGAAATCCATATCAACAGGAGCGTCAAAATTTTCAAAGAATGAGGTTTCATAAGGAAGTCCTCCATTATATAATTCGACTATCCCCCAATCCCTTGGATCTTCCCAGTTGTTGTCACCGGTGTTAATCCAGTTTACCCGACCGTCGCGGATTGTGTCGGCTTCGGTGGAGCCGTCAATATCGCCAACAGTGATTTCAAAACCGAGTGTGGAATTATTAGCCCAGGTCCAGGAACTTGCCCATTTGGTCCATGGGATCTTTGCCTCCAATACCCAACCGCCTGTCACCTCTCCAACACTATATTCGATACCCGAAGCATTAGTGGATCTTCCGGGGAACTGCCCACCAACCTCAATCCAGGCACTATCGCGGAGGAACTTGATCTGGAAATCATTTGCATCATAGTAGTTCCACCAGCTGCCGTTACCTTGTGTTGTGGTATAAGGCGTGGCCTTATCATAATCCACAAAGAGATCGACATAGTCACTGTGATCCTGCTTAAGGTTTCCGTTAGCCCCAACACTCCACCAGGATGTGTCATCTGTCACTTCTACAAGTACATAGAGTGCATCTTCATCCCACAAGGTGGTAAAACTTGATACGAATGCACTATCCATTGTACCTGTCCCACCTGTTCCTGCTGTTTCACTGACAGCGAAGTCCTGGCCCCAGATACCATCCACAGTCCCATCTATTACAGGGGTGACATATGCATAAGGTGCCATGGTGAGAATATCTTCATCAATCGCTGCATTACCTACCTTGAAGTCATCGAAATACAGCTTTCCACCCAGACTGTCGGGGAGGGCAACCCAACCCGGATCGAACTGGATCTCCTGGATAACTGTATCAAGAGGTGCAAAGGCAAACCTATAGTTAAATGATACTTCGGTCCAGTCAGCACCCTTGGTTAAAGGTATATCTTCTTCAAGAACATTTTCATGTCGGTCCTTTATTACCATATGCAACGTAACGGTAGAATCTGATTTAACTTTAAAGCTGATCACCGGTGCGTTAATAAAATCGAAAGAACCGAGCCAAATCTGAATGAAATGCCATTCTTTTTTATTATATGGCACTTTGAGAACTGAATCCTCCTTGACGAACTGAAAAGAACCGCCAAGTATTGAGGCCCAGTTTCCATAGCTTCCAGTGGGATTATTAAAATCCCAGTTTATACTTTTTGCAGGCTGTGCAGAGGCATCGGGCGCAAAGCCCTGCCAGATAAATGCACAAACTCCCAGCAATAACAGTAATTTGTAGACCTTTCTCATTTTGTTTAGTTTGGTTAATAATTAAAGTAACTTACTAAATTAGAATTATCCTTATAAATTCCCAAATAAAAGATAAAATAAAATTATCTAACCTTATTGCACAAACAGTTTTTATTTAATAAATAACCTATTAATTTTATTGATCTGTTTAATTAAATATTTCTTTTTATGGATTTTCTTAACCTTGCTAAAAAAAGATACTCCTGCAGAAACTACGACAGCAAGCCTGTCGAACAGGAGAAACTTGATCTGGTAATTGAAGCGGGACGCATTGCTCCTTCAGCAGCAAACCTGCAACCCTGGCATTTTATTGTGCTCAGGCAAAAAGATAATCTTGCAAAAATTGGCAAGGTGTATCCTCGTGACTGGTTCATAACGGCACCCTGTGTGATTCTATTGTGCGGTGACCATGACCAGTCGTGGATAAGAAAGGATAAAAAAGACCATTGTGATATAGATATCGCAATTGCTGCAGATCATATGACACTCGAGGCTGCAGACCTGGGCATTGGAACCTGCTGGATATGTAATTTTGATGCTAAGCTCTGCAGTAAATTATTCAATTTACCAGCTAACCTCGAACCGATGGTTCTTTTACCTCTTGGTTACCCCCTTGACACATCAGATCCGGAAAGGCATGGATCAAAAAGAAAACCTATGAAAGATATCCTTTCATATGAGACGTTTAAATAAATACCTCTTTCCCTTAATCTGTCTGGTTTGTTCTGTTGCCTGTACAGACATATCCCGGCGACAACCAGAAAAGCCCAATATCATTTTGATCATGGCAGATGACATGGGATATTCTGATCCCGGTTGTTTTGGTTCTGAGTTACGCACTCCGAATCTTAATCGGCTGGCACAGGAAGGAATGAGGATGACACAATTTTATAACGCCGGACGTTGTTGTCCTTCAAGGGCATCCCTGCTTACAGGACTCTACCAGCATCAGGCAGGAATTGGTGATATGGTGAGTAATTCAGATATTCCTGCATACCAGGGTTACCTTAATGATAACTGCGTAACCCTGGCAGAAGCACTAAAATTAAACGGATATAATACTTACATGTCAGGGAAATGGCATGTGGGTGGAGCTGAAGAAAACTGGCCTCAGAAAAGGGGATTTGACAGGTTCTTCGGATTGATCGACGGAGCTACAAATTATTTCAAACTGGTTCCCTACCGTAATAATCAGGAAGCTCCGAAAATGGCACTGGATAACAAAAGATTTTATCCGCCTGATTCTGGATTTTATATTACTGATGCATTTACCGAATATGCCCTGAAATTCCTCGATCAGCAAAAATCGAAGAAAGAACCTTTCTTTCTTTATCTTCCCTACACTGCGCCCCATTGGCCCCTTCATGCACTTCCGGAAGATATAGCCAGGTACAGGGGGAAATATTTGATTGGATGGGACAGCTTGCGCATCCAGAGATATCAGAAAATGATCAAATCAGGAATAATAGATTCTGATTGGCTTCTTTCCCCAAGGCATGATTCTGAAGTGCCCGCCTGGAATACCCTTGAAAATGAAGAGAAAGAAATGTGGGATCTCAGGATGGCAGTCTATGCCGCTATGATCGACAGGATGGACCAGGGAATAGGAAAAGTCCTGACTAAACTGGATGAAATAAATGAGATCAACAATACCCTTATAATTTTTATTTCTGATAATGGCGGATGTCATGAGAGAATAAAAAACCTCGGGAACTATATTACAACAACAGGAACTACCGGAAGTCCCGATTCTTTCGACAGTTACGAATACAACTGGGCAAATGCCAGTAATACACCTTTTCGCTGGTTTAAGCACTGGGTCCATGAGGGTGGTATCTCCGCTCCCTGCATTGTCTGGTTTCCCAAAATGATCGAAGCAGGGCGCATTGATAAAAGACCTGCTCATATTATTGATATCATGCCTACCTTCATTGAACTTGCCGGCGGTTTCTATCCCGATTCATTAAACGGCAAACCTGTCAAGCCAATGATTGGAAAAAGCCTTGTTCCTGTTTTTAAAAATATTAATATTGAATGGGAACGTACATTACTCTGGGAACACGAAGGAAACCGTGCTGTCAGAAAAGGTGACTGGAAGCTGGTCTCAAGATATAATCAGGATGCCGGTGGATTCACATCATGGGAGCTTTATAATCTTGCTGAAGACCGCACCGAATTGAACGACCTTAGCTCTGACTTGCCAGATAAAACTAAGGAAATGATCGAACTTTATGAGAAACTGGCCAGAGAATCGGAAGTGACTCCGTGGGATGAAGTCTTGAAGGTACGTAATCAAAATCGGAGATAATGAGTCTACGAGTCTTCGAGTCCACCTTTAGATTAGTGGTATCCTTTTTTGAAATACTTTTATAAAAAAAAGAATGGGGTGAACTTAACGAGTCCTTAGGATATTAGGCCTATGACTTGTATTAGTCCCCATTCTTTGAGTTGCTGCAAGAACCAGTTAGAATTTTAGACACAAAGGTCTATTAAAGGTTTTAGTTCAAGCAACAAAAGTAAAAGTATTAACTCAAACGTAAAGTTATGAAATTTACTGAATTTATCGGCATTGATGTATCAAAAGATACATTAGACATTTACAATTTGTCCAGTGGGAGCTATAATCGATATTCCAACACGGTTGGGGGATTTAATAGACTTCAAAGCTGGATGAAGAAAACTTTTGGGACATTTGAAGAAGTTCTAATATGTATAGAACATACGGGAATGTATTCAAATGGGATAGTGGGATATTTGGACGAAGAAGGGATAAATTTTACGATGGTAAGCGGACTTGAAGTAAAGCGATCGATGGGGATACAGAGAGGCAAGAATGATAAGATAGATGCCAGGAGGCTGGCAGAGTATATATATCTTAGACGAGATCAAGTGAAGCTTTATAAGTTACCGTCAAAGAAGCTAATGCACTTAAAAGCATTACTATCTTTTCATACCAGGCTGGTCAGACAAAGAGCGGGTTATATTGCATCAAAAAAGGAATACAGTAGATTTATGCCATTAAAAGACGCACAGTGTCTAATTAGATGTCAGGAAGAACTAATCGATGAATTGAGTTTAAAAATCAAGGAAATAGATAAAGAATTAAAACAAATAATAAAATCGGATGAAGTTATAGGCCAGCAATACAAATTAGCGACATCAGTTAGGGGAGTAGGGATCCAAATAGCCTTAACAATGATAGCATATACAAATTGTTTACCAGTTTTAAGAACTGGAGGAAATTTGCAAGCTATGCAGGGACAGCACCGTTTGAAAACAGTTCCGGGACAAGCATAAAAGGGAAAACAAAAGTAAGTCACCTGGCCAATAAAAGAGTTAAATCTTTACTTCATC
>Ga0153916_10003348_pt1 | contig 11925 bp, 7 predicted proteins | sample Opewatmetagenome_FD_109642 | JGI IMG/M metagenome (GOLD analysis project Ga0153916, IMG submission 109642) | Freshwater wetland microbial communities from Ohio, USA - Open water 3 Core 3 Depth 4 metaG | ecosystem: Environmental > Aquatic > Freshwater > Wetlands | place: USA: Ohio, Lake Erie, Old...
CGCGGATGACGAACGGTCACGTCTTGTTCGTGAGACCAGAGGGCTTTGTACGGCTCAGGGTCGCCCGCCACCAAGCGGTTCAAGGCTGCCTTCGTCCTATCCAATGTCTCTGATAAGTCATCTGCTAGCGGCATAGCCACATCCTTCCTCTCCAATGCACTGCCACATCCATCCGGGTTGGTCGACTTGATTGTACATCAAATCCGCTCTGCTCGGACGCGGGAAGAGAGGGGTTAGAATCGGAGCCGGCGAGCCTGAGCTTCCAGCGGTGGCCAGGCATATATATGGTGCACCTCAGGATAAACCATCCTTGTTTAAAGGTGCGTGGCGTATTTCGCGGCGAGTGGGTACAATTGGAGATAATGACCATGGCCGAACACAAGACCGCCGAACATGCCCGCCTGGCGGAGAGCGCCTCTCGCAAGGCAGACTGGAAAAACTGGGGGCCCTACCTGAGCGAGCGCGCCTGGGGCACGGTGCGCGAAGATTACAGCCCGGACGGGGACGCCTGGAGCTCCTTCCCCCACGACCACGCCCGCAGCCGCGCTTACCGCTGGAACGAGGATGGGCTGGGCGGCTTCTGCAACCGCTTCCAGAACATCTGCCTGGCGCTGGCTTTGTGGAACGAGCGCGATCCGATCCTCAAAGAGCGCCTGTTCGGGCTGAGCGGGGAGGAGGGCAACCACGGCGAGGACGTGAAGGAATACTACTTCTACCTGGACGGCACGCCCACGCACAGCTACATGAAAATGCTGTACAAATACCCCCAGGTGGCATTCCCTTACGACCATCTAGTCGAGGAGAGCCGGCGGCGTAGCCGGGATGAGCCTGAGTTCGAGCTGCTCGACGCTCTGAGAGAGGCCTTCGCCGAAGAACGCTACTTCGACGTATCGATCGAGTACGCTAAGGCCGGCCCGGAGGACATTCTCTGCCGCATCTCCGCCGTGAACCGTGGACCAGACCCGGCCCCTCTCCATATCCTGCCCCACCTGTGGTTTCGCAACACCTGGTCATGGGGATACAACCTGGAGCGCCCGGAGCTCTCGGCGGGTGAGCCCGCCCAAGGCTCCGTATGCGTGCGCGCCGCCCACCGCCATCTGGGCGAGCGTTGGTGGTACGCGGGTACCCCGCAGGTGAGCCAGACTCTACCTCGACTGCTGTTCACCGAAAACGATACGGACAACGAGCGCCTGTACCATGCCCCCAACTCCGGCCCGTACGTCAAAGACGCCTTCCACGAAGCCATCATCTACGGCAAGCAGGAGAAGACCAACCCCGAGGGCAAGGGCACCAAGGCCGCGGCGCACTTCCAGGCCGTGCTGAAACCCGGGGAGAGCTTCAACGTGCTTGTACGCTTCTGCGACGCGCCGCAGTCCCAACCCTTTGCAGGCTTCGATGAGGTTTTCACGCGGCGCCAACGCGAGTCGGACGAGTTCTACGCTTCCCTGCTGCCGGCTGCGGCCGACAATGACGAGAAGCTGATCATGCGCCAGGCTTTGGCCGGGTTGCTGTGGAACAAGCAGTTCTACCACTATAGCGTGGAGCTGTGGCTGCAAGGCGACCCGGCCCAGCCGCAACCCTCCCCACTCCGCTTGCACGGGCGCAACGCTGGCTGGACGCACCTCTATAACCTGGATGTGCTCGCCATGCCGGACAAGTGGGAATACCCCTGGTACGCCGCCTGGGACCTGGCCTTCCATACCATCCCACTGGCGCTGGTAGACCCCGAATGGGCCAAGCGCCAGTTGATCCTGCTGCTGCGCGAGTGGTACATGCACCCCAACGGGCAGCTGGCGGCCTACGAGTGGAACCTGGGCGATGTCAACCCGCCCGTGCACGCCTGGGCCGCCTGGCAGGTGTACCAGATCGACCGGCAACTCAACGGAAGGGGCGATACCAACTTCCTGGAGAGCGTCTTCCACAAACTGCTGCTCAACTTCACCTGGTGGGTCAACCGCGAAGACGAGGAGGGCAAGAACGTCTTCCAGGGCGGCTTCCTGGGGCTGGATAACATTGGCGTGTTCGACCGCAGCAAAGGCGTGCCTTCCGGGGGCCACCTGGAGCAGGCGGATGGCACCGCCTGGATGGCGATGTATTGCCTCAATATGCTTGCCATCTCTCTGGAGCTGGCGCGCACGCATCCGGCCTACGAGGACGTGGCGACCAAGTTCTTCGAGCACTTCATTTATATCGCCGACGCCTTCAACCAGATCGGGCCGCAGGGCCTGAGCCTGTGGGACGAAGAGGACGGCTTCTTCTACGATGCCTTGCACACCCCGGATGGAGGCTATATCTCGCTCAAGGTGCGCTCCTTCGTTGGCCTGATCCCGCTCTTTGCCGTGCAGACGCTGGAGCCCCGGCAGCTTGAGGCGCTGCCACGTTTCAAGCGCCGCATGGAGTGGTTCCTCAAGTACCGCCCGAGCCTGGTGGAGAACATCGCCTCGCTCACCGAGATGGGCGCCCACGGGCACACCCACCTGGCGGTGGTGGGGCGGGAGAAGCTGGGGCGCATCCTGCAACGTGTCTTCGACCCGGCTGAGTTCCTCTCGGATTACGGCCTGCGCGCCCTGTCGCGCTACCACCTGGATCACCCCTACAGCTTCGACATGGACGGCGAGACGCACACCGTGTGCTACGAGCCAGCCGAATCTAGCAGCCCGCTCTACGGCGGCAACTCGAACTGGCGCGGGCCGGTGTGGTTCCCTGTGAACTACCTGCTGGTAGAGGCGCTGCGCAAATTCCACCACCAATACGGCGATAGCCTGAAGGTCGAGCTGCCGCGCGGCTCCGGCACCTGGGTCAACCTGGAGGAGGCTGCCGGAGAGCTTTCCCGCCGCCTGATGCGTATCTTCCTGCGCGACCCGAAGAACGGCGGACGCCGCCCGGTCTTCGGCGATCAGACAATATTTCAACAGAACCCGCACTGGCGCGACCATCTGCTGTTTTACGAGTACTTCCATGGGGATAACGGCGCCGGAATCGGCGCCAGCCACCAGACCGGCTGGACGGCGCTGGTCGCCAAGCTGATTCAGGAAATCTATGGAAACCAGGAGAGGGATTTATAAAGAAACCAGGAAGGAAGGAAAAGCAGACCGAGCTCCGGGTCTTGCTGGCCTTCGTGCTGCTAGGATTGGTCATACGCCTGCTCTGGTTGGGCGGTAAGAGCCTGTGGCTGGATGAGGTTTTTAGCCTGCGCACCGCCCAGCTAGGACAGAAGTTGCTCTGGACCGGGCAACGTGATATCTATTACCCACCATTGTTTTATCTCTTGTTAGAGGCCTGGTCGGGCGTGGGAAAGAGCGAGTTCATCCTGCGCCTGCCTGTAGCGGTTTTTGGAGCAGCCTGCGTGTTATTGGTGTATGCTCTGGCAACTGAGCTGGCAGACTCAAAGGTAGCCCTTTCCGTTGCGGGGCTGGTCGCTTTTTCCCCGCTGCTGGTCTGGTATTCGCAAGAGCTGCGCTCCTATTCGATACTGGCAGCGCTCAGCCTCGCTAGCACATGGTCTTGCGTACGTCTACTCAAGCGTCCATCTTGGGCTTGGTGGATGGCTTCAGTCTTGTTCATGAGCGCAGCCCTGTATCTCCATTACTTCGCCGCTCTCCTTGTGCTCTTACAAGCGACGATAGCGATCGTGCTGCTCGCCGATCGCCGCACGAATTGGCTTAGGATTGGCACCTGGCTAACAGCGCCGCTGGCAGTTATTCTGGCATACTGGCCCTGGTTAAAAACACCGGCATTCTCCGAACTCATCCGCTCAGCGCCCAGCACGTACAATAACCTGTTATCCCTGGCCGGTGAGCGGTTCAACATCACCCTCAATTTGCCCGTCATCGTCCGTTTGGTGCTGGTAGCTGGCATAGCTCTGACAGTTGTCGGTGGTCTGACCCTTTACTTTATCACCCGGCGGGTTACTCTGACCCATGCTTTGGAGTCGCTTCGCAAACAAAGATGGCTGTCCTTTGCTGCCTGCCTCTTATTCATCGTCTTGTTGGCGCTTTCGGTTTATCCACGTGGCTATTCACTCAAGCGCCAGGTAGTTTTCCTATGGCCCTTCGCGCTCATGGTATTTGCCTGGCTATGGCCGTGGGGAGGCAAGGATCAACGATTATTGGTGGTTGTGTTAGGTTTCTCGCTGATCGCAAGCCTGATCAACGTGCTGGTCATACCGAAAGATCAATGGCGAGAAACTGTAGATCAACTTGGCGAACGCTATCAGCAGGGAGACCTGGTGGTCATTGAACCCAACTATTTGACCATCCCATTCGATTATTATGACCGTAGACATCTACCGCGTCTTGGCGTGCCTTTTGGTGACACAAAGCCTGTTGGCGAAGTGCTCTGCCATCACCCGCGCGTGTGGTTGGTGTTGCACCGAGTCGATCGCGATCCACAAGCCAGGTTAGAAGAATGGCTGGGCCAGCGTGCAACCCGACTGGATGTGGCCGATTATTATGGGATACAGGTGGAGCTTTTTCAAGTGAGCTCGCCTTGTGCCGTCGGGGGATAGGCCTGTCATAAACGCACTCTCGTGCGTTATTCGGAGAAATGATGACAACCACATCCCTCCAAGGTCATAGGGCCGTGGGGATCATAGGCGGCCAGGCATGGGGTGTGAGTATATATCCTATGAGGGGGAAGGTTTCTCTTCGAGCAGTTTCAACTGCTGGCGGTATTGCTTCAAGGCAGCTTGCCCGGAAGGGGTGAGATGGCACAAGGTGAGCGGCACCTTGCCGCGGTAGGTCTTCTCGATGTGGATATAGCCGGCGCCTTCCAATTTGCTCAAATGGGCGGAGAGGTTTCCCCGGGTCAGGCCAGTTTCACGCTGTAAGTAAAGGAAATCGGCGCTCTCCACCGCGGAGAGGATGGTGACGATCATCAGGCGCGCCGGCTCGTGGATCGTGCGATCCAAATCCAACAGACCTCGCAACGGCTGGTTCATAGGGTGCTTTCCCCAGGCTCGTCAAGCCTTACAGGCGGTTGGCGCAGGTAGAGGCGCAGGGTAAACCCGCCGGAAACCAGCAAGGCCAGCCCTATTACACCAGAATAAAGCGGCAACCCGCGAGCTTCGCCCAGGCCCGCCAGGGTGATGGCGGTGCCCATGATAGCAGAGAGAGCTGCCAGGACATAGAAACGCACCAGCCCTAGCCGATGACCGTAATACAGCCAGTATACGCCGATGAGCAGGCCGCTCACGGCAGGGATCCACGCCAGCGAGGCTGGCGCACTGGCAAACAACGCCGAAACCAGCATCGCCATGCCCATCGCAAAGAGCAGAGTGATCCAGCGGCGTTTTTTATCCGGCTGGCGGTAAGCCACATAGCCCGTGCGCGGGTAGGTCAGGCGCTCTTTCAAGGTGCGGATCAAAGAGCGTGCAATAACTCCCGCGCCTACAAACACCAGCAGCATGGCAGGGGCCAGCATGCTACCAAGGAACGAATCTTCGGGGAGCACAGCCTGGGCTCCAAAATAGAGCGCCACGAGTAAAAACACCCCACCTACAGCAAGTTCACCAATGCCATCGGTGAACCAGTATTGTTGCGCGCGCTGTGCGGCCCGATCCAACATTTTGTCGTCCATACGAAACATCCTCCAAACTAGTTTGCTTTACAAACTTGTTTGTATTATATAGGAAATTCCTCGGCCTGTCAAGGGTGAAAAAGGGAACAAGCGCCAGGTTTGGCCTCTTAAAATCATTTTCATCTTATAATTGGCCGCATGCAACCTAAAAAATTCTCGCAAAGTTGGGGAATTCCTCTCGCCTTCCTGGGTGTTCTGATGCTCAGCTTCGGCTTGATGATCCCCCGACTGGGCTTTTACTGGGACGATTGGCCGATCATCCTGGCGAGCCGCCTCCAGGGGGTGCGCACATTCTGGGAGTATTATGGCAGGGAGCGACCCTTCAATCCATTGTCCGTCATCCCTGCGGCGCTGCTGCTGGGCACGAAGCCACTCTACTGGCATCTCTTTGCCTTGTTCTTGCGCTGGCTCACCGTGTTGGGCATGTATTGGAGCCTGAAAGGGCTTTGGCCGCGCCAGGGGCGCCAGGTCCTCGGCATGGCGCTGCTCTTCGCCATCTACCCCATTTTCATCCAGCAGCCTGTCTCGGCTACGTTCGTAACGCATTGGATCGTATATACCCTGTTCTTTTACTCCCTGGGCACCATGCTCTATGCAGCCCGCACCCCTCGTCTGCGCTGGCCGCTCAACCTGACCGGCATGGTGGCGCAAGCGCTGCACATGCTCATCCTGGAATATTTCTGGGGACTGGAATTGCTGCGCCCGTTCCTGTTGTGGCTTGTCTATACCGAGTCGATCCAGGATAAAAAGCAGCGCCTGTGGGCTGTTCTCAAAGCCTGGGCGCCTTATCTGTTCGTCTACGCCGGGGTTATAACCTGGTGGTTCTCTAATCGGAACAACCTGCCCGAGTCCAACCAGCCAGATGCCCTGCTCTCAATCACCGCCACACCACTGCAGACCGGTTTACATCTTGTTCAGGTCGTCCTGCAAGATACCATCCATAACCTGGCGGGGGCCTGGTACCAAACCATCGATCCGGCGGTGCTGAACCTGAGCGATCGATCGGTGGCGACCTCGCTGGCACTGGCTGCCTTCACCGCAGTGCTGGCTTTTATCTTCCTGCTACGCCAGTGGAAAAGCGAGGAGGAGCTATCCACCAGCGAACCCGGCCGGGGTTGGGTGGGACAGGCCATCTTGATCGGCTTTCTCGGCACAATCGTGGGCTCGCTTCCGATCTGGGCTATCGACCGGCAGTCCCTGTTCGGTTTGCAGAGTGGCCGTTTTGCGCTGGCATCCATGATGGGCATGAGCATCCTCTTCGTGGGGCTGCTGGAATGGTTCACGCCGCGCCGCCTACCCAAGGCTGCACTGTTGGCAGTGATGATCGGCTTAGCAGCGGGCTATCATCTGCGTGTGGCCACCTCCTACTACCGCTCCACTCTGCTACAAGACCAGTTTTACTGGCAGCTCTATTGGCGCGCCCCCTACATCAAGCCAGGCACTGCCATCCTTTCCAAAGATGAGCTCTTCATCTATGTGGGCCGCAAGCCCACCGCGGTCACGCTCAACCTGCTCTACCCGCAGCCTTTCGGCACCCGCAAGGTAGGCTACTGGTTCCTTGAAATGGATCACGATGTGGGCGCCAAAGAAGTGCCCAAGCTGGCACGAGGCAAGGTCTTTGATGAATCTTTCCGTACGTTCGACTTCACCGGTTCCAGCCTGGACAGCCTGGTGATCTTCTACAAACCCGGCGCTGGACGCTGCTTGTGGGTGCTTTCGCCCAACGATGTGGACAACACGCAGCTCCCTGAGGTGACTCAGCAAGCCCTGCCGGTGTCTAACCTCGGCCGGATCGAGCCCGAGCCCATATCCGGCGATTATCCAGTGGTCGATTTTTTCGGGGCGGAGCCAACTCACACCTGGTGCTATTACTACCAGAAAGCCGAGCTGGCGGCTCAATTCGGCGAGTGGAAGAAGGTCGTTTCATTGGGGGATGAGGCAGAGCAGCAAGGTTATGCCGCCGGCAACCCATATGAATGGCTGCCGTTTATCGAAGGATATGCCCTGACGGAACGTTGGGAGGAAGCTCTGAACCGGACCCAGGTGGCTTTCGAGGTCGATGAAGCCATTGCCCCGCGCTTGTGCCGCGTTTGGGCGAGCGTTCTAGCTCAAGAGACTCCGCCAAATGAGCAAAACGCGAATATCCAACAGATGCAAAATCAGTTACAATGTATAATTGATTCGTGAAGTAAATCGGCCTTTGTAATTAGTTTCCTTGCGAGTTTTCCACTTCGATGTAAATCGATCCCTCGGTATAGCATTTCGTGGAGGGGTGTAGCACGCTAACAACCACCATTGAAACCATTTCTGGCAATGTTGCCAGTACGGCCGACAACGCGCCGAAAAATGCCAACCCAATTAAACGATACCGTGCGAGTTATTGCGCGACCACGAGTGCCTATAGACGTATATAGACAAGCCCGAGTTGCTTCGAAGACAAGTAACTCTCTTGTCGTACAACCATTGACGGAGGAGAATGAACATGACTAAGAGAGTAGCCATCCTCACGGGCGGCGGTGATGTGCCTGGCTTGAACATGTGCTTGAAGAGCCTGGTTTACAGCCTCATCGATGCAGGCTACGAGCCGATCGGCGTGCGCAAGGGTTGGGAAGGGCTGGTCCAGTATAACCCGCGCGACCCTTCCACCTATAGCGAGTCCTTCATCGATCTGACGAAAAACACGGTGCGCCCGATCGACCGCACCCCCGGCTCCTTCTTGCACTCCTCCCGCATGGAGCCGCGCACGGTGCCCCGCACAATGGTTCCCGAATTCCTGCGTAAATCCAAAGGGGAGACGCAGGACCTGACCGACCACATCAAGGATGTGATCCAGCGGCTGGGTTACGTCGGCGTGATCGTGATCGGAGATGATGATATGCTGCAATACGCAGCCCACCTTAGCCAGCTGGGCTTGCCGATCATCGGTATCCCCAAAACCATCCACAACAACATCCACGGTACCGATTACTCACTGGGCTTCAGCACTGGTTTGGCACGGGGTGTTGCCTTCATCCACGAGCTGCGCGCCCTGGCGGGATCACGCGAGCAAGTTTTCGTGGTCGAAACCTTCGCCGCCAAATCGGGATACAGCACACTGTTGATGGCTTTTCTGTCAGGAACGGACCGGGTGATCATCCCCGAAGTGGCTTACGACCCGGAGCGGCTGGCGCATCTGGTGATTGAGGACAAAAAGCAAACACCCGCCAACTACGCCGTCGTGCTGGTCTGCGATGGCTCTGCCGTCCAAGAGGACAAAGCGGATAACTACGCCAGCCTGATCCAATCCGAGGCCGGGATAGCGGTCATGAGAGGTAAAGCGCCCAAGCACCAGACGCCTCTAAGCAGCGGTATAATCGCCGCCCGGCTGCTCGGACACATCACCGGCGAGCCTGTGTTCCTCCAGCCGCTCACCTACCTGTTGCGCACGGGCTCCCCGGATGGGCAAGACCTGCTGGGAGCGGCGAACTTCGCCATCATTGCTACCCGCTTATTGGAGCATGGCCGTTTTGGGCGCATGGCGGCTTTTGTTCAGGACAAGATGTGGACTGATGTCGATCTTAATATTGCCACGCAGGGAATTAAAACCGTGAACGTTGAAGCCTGGTACGACGAGAAAATTTACAAACCTAAATTATCCATCATTTGGTCGGCTGCGGAGTTTTGAGCTTTCTGTCGTGGAGATTGGAGCAAGTTTATGAGCGGCGAAAACGGAAATAACCAGTTAGTCCAGATCGTTGACCTGGTGAAGAGCTTCCCTGTGGGTGGCGGGGAAGTGACCATCCTTAAAGGGCTCAACTTAGACATTAAATACGGAGAGTTCGTCTCCATCGTCGGGCCTTCGGGAAACGGCAAATCGACGCTGCTCAACATGATCACGGGCATCGACCGTCCCACGGCGGGGGAGGTGCTCGTCAACGGGCTAAAAATCCACAAAATGAGCGAGAACCAGCTCGCCGCCTGGCGCGGGCAGCATGTAGGGATCGTGTTCCAATTTTTCCAGATGTTGCCAGCTCTCAGCCTGCTGCAAAATGTGATCCTGCCGATGGACTTCGCCAGGAAATACAGCGGACGCGAGCGGCGGGAGCGCGCCATGCACCTGCTGGAGATGGTTGGGCTGGAAGACCAGGCCAACAAGCTGCCCAGTATGGTTTCCGGCGGACAGCAGCAACGGGCGGCCATTGCCCGCTGCCTGGCCAACGACCCCGAGCTGATCATCGCCGACGAGCCCACCGGCAACCTGGACACACGCAACGCTCAGGATGTCTTCGACTTGTTCCTCAAGCTGGTTGAGCAGGGTAAGACTATGATCATGGTGACCCACGACAAAGAGTTATCCAGGCGGGTGCCGCGGGTGGTCGAGATCACCGACGGCAAGATCACCCGCGACGAATTTATCGGTGGAGCTGTTTGGACGGGTTATTAATATGGGCATACTGATTCATAAAATCTTCCACGATCTCTGGACGCAAAAGGGGCGGACCACGCTGGTTGTCCTCATCATCGCCCTTGGCACGTTCGCCATTGGAGCGATCATGGGCACGCGCGACCTGGTCATCCCTGCCATGCAGAGGGGTTGGCGTGCCTCCAATCCCGCCATGATCAACTTTTTCATCAATCCGCCGATCAACGAGCAAGAGCTCGAGACCTTGAAGCGCGTCGACGGTGTGGTCGATATCGACACGCTTAACAGCACAACCATCGAGTGGCGCGTGAGCCCCACCGACGAATGGAAATCGGGTGGCTTGAACGCCCGCGCCGATTACCATGACCAAAAGCTAAATAAAATAGACCTCGTGGAAGGGCCCTGGCCAAAAGAAGAGGTCGTGTCGATCGGCCAGGGAGATGACGGCTTTTTCAAACTACCTAAGCATGGAAAAATCTATATCCGCTATGACGACCGGGTGCACACCGTCCAAATCGACGGCGTCGTCTATAACCAGCTCGTCCAGCCGGCAACTTTTGGCGGCACCGCCCAATTTTACGCCTCTCAGGACTACTATGAGAAGCTGATCGGCAACGCCGATTTCGGCCAGGTGCTGGTTACCGCCGCCAAGTACGATGAGACTAAGGTCACTGACCTAGCCGACCGCTTGCAGGATGTGTTGGATAAACAGCAAAAAACCTACTTTCGAATCATCACCGATCCCAACAAACATTTCTTCCAGGATCAGATGGACGGCATCTTCTTCCTGCTGGGCGTTTTGGGGGCTTTAGCCCTGGCTCTGGGCTTATTACTGGTCTATAACACGATCAATGCCATCATTTCCCAACAGGTGGACCAGATCGGCATCATGAAAGCCATCGGGGCACGCTCCTGGCAGATCTTGCGCATGTACCTGGTCAATATTTTCGTCTACAGCATCCTTTCCCTGCTGATTGCCCTGCCCTTAGGCATCATTTTGGCCTGGACCATAACCAGCTTGTTGGTGGGTAGCTTTGGCGCCAACGCCGGGTCTTTTTCCTATTCACCTACTGCAATTGTGCTGATGATCGCAATTGCCTTTCTCGCCCCTATGCTGGCCTCCATGGTTCCGATCTTTGCCGGGGTACGGATCACCGTGCGCGAAGCCATCACGACCTACGGTCTGGCGACCAAACCCTCCCTGCTCGATCGCTTGCTGACCAGGATCAGGCGCCTCTCGCGCATGGTCCAGCTCACCGTCAGCAACACCTTCCGCAACAAATGGCGTGTTTTTCTCATGCAAATTACGCTGGTGCTGAGCGGTTTGATCTTTATGATGGTGATCAGCCTGCGGGAGTCGGTGGTTTATACCGTCCGGGACGTTCTTTTTGCCATCCTTAACGCCAACATCACCATGACGTTTGAAGATCCCCAACGCATCGACCGCATTGAAGCGCTGACCCTGGCTTATCCGGGGATTAAAGCGGTCGAAATGTGGGGCGGTGCCAGTGCGACAGTGCGCCCAAGAGGGCAAAAAGCCACCGATGACGACGAGGACATTGGCCTACTCGGGGTGCCGCTGCCCACCCAGGCTTACGGCTACCAGTTGCGCGCCGGTCGCTGGCTGGACCCCAGCGATAGCTATGCCATCGTCCTCAACCAGAAGCAAGCTAAAGAGATCGGGGTTGGCGTTGGGGACTGGGTGACTGTTAAATATGGAGAAAAAAGGGAAAGGGACTGGCAGGTGGTGGGGTTGGTGTTCGATCCCATTCAAACCACCTCAGCCGGCGTCCCACGGGAAGTGCTGCTGCGCGACATCGGCGAAGTCGGCAGGGCCCAATCGGTGTGGATTCTGACCGAGCAGGAGGGCCTCCAGCCGGAAGTCGCCATCGCCAAGGGATTGCGCGATTATTATAAGCAAAATGGGATCAAGGTCAGCCTGCAAC
>Ga0153916_10003349_pt1 | contig 11918 bp, 15 predicted proteins | sample Opewatmetagenome_FD_109642 | JGI IMG/M metagenome (GOLD analysis project Ga0153916, IMG submission 109642) | Freshwater wetland microbial communities from Ohio, USA - Open water 3 Core 3 Depth 4 metaG | ecosystem: Environmental > Aquatic > Freshwater > Wetlands | place: USA: Ohio, Lake Erie...
CGCCCAGTTCACGCGGTTTCTTGTTGAGGTCGACCTCGACGATCTGGCACTCGATGTCCTTCTCGAACAGAACGATGCGCGTGCGGTGGCTGTAGGGATCGGTGGTCCCCGAATAAAGCGTCATGATCGGCTTGCGCGCCGCGGGCGTGCTCATCCCGGATGCTCCGTCATGCAAGGTGTTGCCCGGACCGCGGTCGGCCGCGTTCCGGGAGTCGCGTCGTTCAGTCAGTGGACGTCCTTCCAATATTCTTTCTTGAGCAGATAGGCGAATACCAGCAACACGGCGAGGAAAATCAGCACGTAGACGCCGATCTGGTAACGCACCAGTTTGGCCGGCTCGGCCAGGTAAACCATGAAATTGACCAGGTCGCGCATGGCCTTGTCGTATTCCGCCGGACTCATCGTGCCGGGCTTGTCCAGATCGAAGCGCTGGAACACCTCGACCCCGTTCTCGTTCTTGAACACGGCGCGCTGCTCGCCCTGCCACTCGTACAGCACGTGCGGCATCGCCACGTGCGGGAACACCAGGTTGTTCCAGCCGCTGTGCGACTTGTCGTCGCGGTAGAAGCTGCGCATGTAGGTGTAAATCCACTCGGGACCGCGGTAGCGCGCCTCGTCCGAGAGATCGGGCGGGGCCACGCCGAACCAGGCCTTGGCGTCGTCCGCGGGCATGACCGCCTTCATGAGATCGCCGGTCTTGTTCGCCGCGAACAGCAGGTTCTCCTTGACCAGTTCATCGGAGATGCCGAGGTCCTGGCCCATTCGGTTGTAGCGCATGTACGAGGCGCTGTGGCAGGACAGGCAGTAGTTGACGAAGATGCGCGCGCCGCGCTGCAGCGAGGCCTTGTCGCCGAGGTCGATATTGACGTGGTCGAGCTTGACGCCCTCCTCGGCGGCGAACGCCGCGAGCGGAGCCATGACGAACAGGAACGCGAGCAGAATCTTTTTCATTTCCACGTGACTCTCTCCGGTACCGGCTTGGTTTTGTCGTAGGTCGTGTACCACGGCATGAACAGGAAGAACGCGAAGTACAGGATCGTGCCGACCTGAGCGATGAGCTTATAAAGGCCCGAAGCGGGCTTGGTGCCGACGTAGCCCAGGGCGATGAAGCTCACGACGAAGACCGCGAGCGCCAGCTTGAACATCCAGCCGCGATACCGGATGGACTTGACCGTGGAACGGTCCAGCCACGGCAGGAAGAAGAACAGCATCAGCGACAGCGCCATCAGCACCACGCCCCAGAGCTTGGCCTCGAGCGTGAAGAAGCCCGCGAGGATCGCGATGCTGATGACGAGGACGGCCGCCTTGGTCAGGAAATTGCGCACGCTCACCAGCGTCAGCAGTCCCAGCACGGCGATGAAAGGCGTCAGCACCCAGGTCACCATGTCCGAAGTGGTGGCACGCAGGATCGAATAGAACGGCGTGAAATACCACAGCGGCTTGATCTCCGGCGGCGTCTGCAGGACGTTGGCCGGGATGAAGTTATCGTGCTCGAGGAACCAGCCGCCCAGCTCCGGCCCGAAGAACACGACTGCGCTGAAAATCATCAGGAACACGACCACGCCGACGACGTCCTTGACCGTGTAATAAGGATGGAACGGAATGCCGTCGAGCGACCTGCCTTCGGCGTCCTTTTTCTTCTTGATCTCGACGCCGTCGGGGTTGTTCGAGCCGACCTTGTGCAGCGCCACGATGTGCACGAACACCAGCGCCGGCAGGATCAGCGTCGGCACGAAGAAGTGCAGCGCGAAGAAGCGGTTGAGCGTCGCGTCCGCGATCACGAAGTCGCCGCGGATCCACTCGGCCAGTCCCGGTCCGATCCACGGGATCGCGTCGAACAGCGAGATGATCACCTGCGCGCCCCAGTAGGACATGTTGCCCCACGGCAGCAGGTAGCCCATGAAGGCGGTCGCCATCAGGGCGATGAAGATCACCACGCCGATGATCCAGATCAGCTCGCGCGGCTTGTGGTACGAGCCGTACAGCAGCCCGCGGAACATGTGGAAATAAACCACGATGAAGAAGAACGAGGCGCCGGTCGAGTGCAGGTAGCGCAGCAGCCAGCCCCAGTCCACGTCGCGCATGATGTACTCGACGGAGGCGAACGCGAGGACCGTGTCCGGCTTGTAATGCATGGCCAGGAACAGACCGGTAAGGATCTGCATCACCAGCACCAGCATCGCGAGCGACCCGAAGTAGTACCAGAAGTTGAAATTCTTGGGGGCGTAGTATTTCGACAGATGTTCCTCCCAGACCTTGGTCAGGGGGAAACGATCGTCAATCCAGGCAAGCAGCTTTTGCATCAGGCGGCTCCTTCTTTCTGATCGACACCGATGATGATGCGGGTATCGCTGAGGTACTTGTACGGCGGCACCACCAGGTTGGTGGGCGCGGGGACGTTCTTGAAAACGCGCCCGGCGAGATCGAACTTGGAGCCGTGGCACGGGCAGAAGAAGCCGCCCGGCCAGTCGCCGCCCAGCCCGGAAGCGACGCCGGCCACCAGATGCGGTGAGGGCGAGCAACCGAGATGGGTGCAGATGCCGACCAGAACCAGGTATTCGGGCTTGATCGAACGCGTCAGGTTCTGGGCGTACTTGGGCTGCTGTGAGGCAACGGTGGAATTCGGATCGGCCAGGAGGTTTTCGTCTTTTTTCAGCTCATCGAGCATGGCCGGCGTGCGGCGCAGGATCCACACCGGCTTGCCGCGCCACTCGACGGTCAGGAGCTGGCCGGGCTCGATCTTGCTGATGTCGACCTCGACCGGAGCGCCGGCGGCCTTGGCGCGGGCGCTCGGAAGCATGCTCATCACGAAGGGGGTAATTGCAAACGCCGTTCCGACCACTCCTAATCCGCTGGTAATCACCAGTAAACGCCGTCGGCGCGGATTCATACCCTCTTCACTCATGTAACCCCCTCGTTCTTGGCGACGCGGAAAATAAAAAAATCACGCGCAAAGGCGTAATTTTCTATAAAGAATCAGGCAATTGATCAGAAAAAACCCGTCCTGGCCCGAAAAAGCGGCGCATAGGATTATATAACGACCCGCCTGAGTCAAGCGCTTAAATCAAGTCGCGCGCCACTTTTTTAAGCATCGCGACACTGGCTCGCGCCATTTCGCGGCACGCGGACCGATTCTTCGATTAGAATGGCGCCCCCAATACAAGTTTCCGGCCGACATGCCCGCACGCCGCCTCCTCTCCTACCTCATCCAGGCCGTCATCCTGGGGCTGGCGATCGCCTTCGTCGTGACTTATCTGTGGCCGAACCTGGTGAACCGCAAAGCCCCGACCGTGGAGATACGCCAGAGCGCGCCGGAACTGGCCAAGCGTCCGGCGAGCGGTCCGTATTCGTATGCGGCGGCAGTCGAAAAGGCCGCGGCGGCGGTGGTCAACGTCAACACCGCCAAGGTCGTCACGGTGCGGTCGAATCCGTTCTTCGACGATCCGGTGTTCCGCCAGTTCTTCGGCGACGCCGACAACCTGATCGGGCCGCGCAAGCGCGTCGAGACCAGCCTCGGCTCCGGCGTCATCATGAGCGAGCAGGGCTATATCCTCACCAACCATCACGTCATCCAGGGCGCGGACGCGATCCAGGTGTCGCTGCAGGACGGGCGCATGGCGCAGGCCAAGGTCGTGGGCAGCGATCCCGACACCGACGTGGCCGTGCTCAAGATCGATCTCAAGAAACTCCCGGTCATCACGCTCGGTCATTCCGAGGGTTTGCGCGTGGGCGACGTGGTGCTCGCGATCGGCAATCCCTTCGGCGTGGGCCAGACCGTCACCATGGGCATCGTTTCCGCCACCGGTCGTAACAAGCTCGGCATCAACACCTTCGAGAACTTCATCCAGACCGATGCCGCCATCAACCCCGGCAATTCAGGCGGCGCGCTCATAGACGCCGAAGGCAACCTGGTCGGCATCAACACCGCGATCTTCTCGCGCAACGGCGGTAACCAGGGCATCGGTTTCGCCATTCCGACGAGCCTGGCGCAAGGCGTGATGACGGAAATACTGGAACACGGCCGGCCGGTGCGCGGATGGCTCGGCCTGGAGGCGCGGGAGATCACGCCGCGCATCGCGCAGGCGCTTGATCTCGACAACACGGATGGCGTGATCGTGGTCGGCGTGGTGCGCGGCGGACCGGCGCATCGCGCCGGCATGCAGGGCGGCGACGTGATCGTCTCGATCGACGGCAAGAAGATCACCGAGGCGCGCGAGGCGCTGCTGGCGATCGCCAGCCGCAAACCGGGCGATCACGTGAAACTGGTGGTGCGGCGCGACGGCAAGGAACTGGCGCTGGAAGCAACCGCGATCGAGCGCCCGGCGCGGGCGGCGTTGACGGAGTAGGACGGTGGAACGAAAGGCTGATACTGCGTCAGGCGATCGTTCGTAGTTGTTCCCCGGATTACGCTTCGCTTCATCCGGGCTACCTCGCTGCTAATTTTATGGGTGCACGGAGATGAGGATTGCCGCCACTTTCCCGTCACGAATGTAAACCTCTGCATGCTGCGAAGTATTTTTATTTGGCCAGTAGATTGATAATTTGTCGCCGAAGGGGGTAGATTTTTTTGCCTTCTCAAAGTCCAAGCCAATTTTCTCAAGCCCATCGGCTTTTCGTGTCGCGTCCGGCGTGCCGTAGAGTGACAGGACTTTTTCGTAAGGGTCACCGATTTTCAATCCTTCGACGGTCGTTAGCGGCCGGAATGCCGTCTTTGGCGGCTTGGCGGCTGGACAATTCGGGACATCGCTCACAAAGATATCCATGATTTCTCTCTGGTCAGCGTGATGGGGTCGGAAACGAATAAACAATTTTTCCTGGGGCACCCTATAGCAATACGCCACAAATATCCCGCCCTGGATCGATTCCTTATGGCCTTTGCCGTACCGCTTAACAAAGTCTTCCTCCGTTATCAGCGGGTGGGTTGTATCGAAACAGAACTCGGCAAAGCAGGTAGGTTTCTGCTGTTTTTCCGATGCCGCCATAGCCGTAGTTGATGTATCGGGCGGACTCTTGCCGTTATCGCTGTAGGCCAGCACAGTCCATAAGGCTGTGACGAGGGCACATGTTGTTATGAAGAGTTTCATCCAAGTACCTCACCGATAGGATGTACGTTTCCGGATTTTGTCGCTGAAAATTCTGGATTAGTTTGTTCAGCAACGTAGCCCGGATGAAGCGAAGCGGAATCCGGGAATTACTCACCGAAATCGCCTGAGTGAGATAACGCCAGGTTGGAACCCCAGTCCAGACTCAACCAGCCGAGCCGCACATAGCGGTGAAATGAAGAAAACGGCCAGTCCGCGACGCGCTTGACCAGGCCATGTTTTACCGGATTGTAATGGATGTAATCCACGTGTCGTTGTAGATCATCCTCGTCGCGTATCGTGTGTTCCCAGTATCGACACTGCCATAAATTGTATTCCCCTTTGGCGTTTGAAATCAGCGGCACGTCACGTTCGCGGACGGCGCGTGTGAATCGGCTCTTGATGGCGCGCCATCGGCCTGGGTAATCACCATCATCCTCGGGCAACGTCCATATCGTGTGGAAATGATCCGGCAAGACGACCACAGCATCGATCTGGAAAGGTCGTTCTCGGCGAACCCGGCGGAACGCCCCGCGTAACAGGGTAATATGCTCAACCAACATCTGCGAACGACGATCGGCAAGCGTCACGGTAAAGAAGAATGTTCCTCCCGGAATTCGATTGCGGCGGTAGTAAACCATGCGGGGAGAATATCCCGGATTCCGCTACGCTGCATCCGGGCTACATCCCTTAGTTATTCAGCGCCGTCTTTCTTGTCGAGGACCTTTTCGTTCTTGCGGAACTCGGCCTCGACCTCGTCTTCGGTCATGTCGCGCCGGCCGCTGTTCACGGCGGCGTCGGCGGCGCGCTTCATGCGGCGCGCGAAGAACACGCCGATCTCGTACAGGATGATCATCGGCACCGCCAGGAAGAACTGCGAGAACACGTCCGGCGGCGTCAGCACCGCCGCCACGATGAACGCCACCAGGATCATGTACGGGCGCTTCTGCGCCAGCGTGTCCGGGTTGATCACTCCCATGCGCGCCAGCAGCACCACCGCCACCGGCACCTCGAAGGCGATGCCGAAGGCGAAGAACATCGAGAACACGAAATCCAGGTACTGCCGGATATCGGTCATCATGGTCACGCCCGGTGGCAGCGCCTTCACGAAAAATCCGAACGCCATGGGGAACACGACGAAATAGGCGAACGCCATGCCGCTGTAGAACAGCACCGTGCTCGAAATCAGCAGCGGCAGCACCAGGCGGCGCTCGTGCTTGTATAACCCCGGTGCGACGAAGGCCCACAGCTGGTACAGCAGGAACGGGATGGTCAGGACCAGGGCGACCGCGAGCGTGAGTTTGATCGGCGTGAGAAACGGCGAGGCGACCTCGGTCGCGACCATGTTGGCGCCGGGCGGCAAAACGTCCATCAGCGGTTTCGCCACCAGGGTATAAACCTCGCCGCTGCCGACGAACGCCATCAGCACGCCGAACACCACGGCGATGGCAATGACCGAGTACAGCAACCGGTCGCGCAACTCGAGCAGATGCGAGATCAGGCTGCCTTCAGCGGTCTGGGGATCTTCGGGCTCCGCCATTTTTCTTTCCGGTACGGGGTTTCTTCTTCGGTTTGGCACGCGCGGGTTTCGCCGCTGGCTGCTCCGGCGGCGTCGGCAGGCTCGCCGGTTCGGATGAGGCGTTCGGGTGAATCGTGGGTTCGGCGGAACCGGGCGCGACCTCGGTGAAGCCCTTGACCAGCTCGCCCGAAGTGTCCTGCATCAGGTTGCGGGTGGCGTCGAGCTCCTGCTTGAGCTTGCGCAGCTCGGCGAGTTCCTCGTGATGGATTTCACGGTCGAGGTCCTGCTTGACCTCGGAGACGAAGCGGCGCAGCTTTCCCAGCCAGCGGCCCGCGGTGCGCGCGACCTCGGGCAGGCGTTTCGGACCCAGCACGATCAGGGCGATCAGACCGATCACCACCAGTTCGGAAAAACCGATGTCGAACATCGCGCGCGTCCGTGGCGATGAACGGGATCAGGACTTGTGCTTTTGCTTGGAGGTGACTTCGGCGTCGATCACACGGCCGGACTTGCCCGCGATTTTCTTGGGCGGTTCGGGCTCGGCTTCTTCTTCGGATTCCGGCTTCGCCGGTTCATCGCCCTCCTTCATCGCCTGCTTGAAGCTCTTGATTGCGCCGCCGAGATCACTGCCAACGTTGCGCAGCTTCTTGGTGCCGAAAATCAGCAGCACGATGATCAGGACGACGAGCCAGTGCCAGATGCTAAATGAACCCATGATGTTTCTCCGAAGTGAATCCGTTCCGTTGATGGGAGGCGCGACCGGGTCCGCCTCGCCGCCGTGTTTTTACCGGCGCCCCTGGCGCGCGGCCTTTTCATCCAGCCCGGAGGTGCCAAAGCGGCGCTCCAGCTCAGCCAGAATATCATCCGGCTTAACCCCGGTCTGCGCAAGCATAATCAGCGTGTGGAACCACAGGTCGGCGGTTTCATGGACGATCTTGTCGCGCTCGCCGGTCTTGGCCGCCAGCACGGTCTCGGTGGCCTCCTCGCCGATCTTCTTGAGGATCGCGTCGAGGCCCTTGGCGTAGAGGCCGGCGACGTAGGAGCTCTGCGGATCGGCGCGCTTGCGCGCTTCCAGTATCTCGGCCAGCTTGTTCAGAATGTCGGACATTATTTCTTGCCGTAGATTTCGCTTTCGCTCCTGATGACGGGCTCCACCGTCACCCAGCGCTCGCCCTGCAGCTGCTGATAAAAACAGCGCTCGCGTCCGGTATGACAGGCGATACCGCCCTGCTGTTCCACCAGCAGCAGCACCGCGTCGTTGTCGCAATCGAGGCGGATGTCCCTGACCCGCTGCACGTGTCCCGATTCCTCGCCCTTGCGCCAGAGCTTCTTGCGCGAGCGCGACCAGTACACCGCCCGCCCCTCTTTCGCGGTCGCCGCCAGCGCCTCGCGGTTCATCCACGCGAGCGTCAGCACCTTGCCGGTGCCGGCCTCCTGCGCGATCGCGGGCACCAGCCCGTCGCTGTTCCATTTCACCGCATCGAGCCAGGATTCATTCATATGATTTAAACCGCCAGGACGCCAGGGCCGCCAGGAACTTCGAAAATCATATCAGAATAGGCAGATGAATAATTCCCTCGACGAGAACGCGCGTTATTCCCGAATCATTTCTATTCTTTGCTTTCCCTGGCGTTCCTGGCGTCCTGGCGGTCCATTTCATAATCTTACTTCAATCCCGGCCGCGGCCAGGCGCTGCTTGGCCTGCTGCACCGTATATTCGCCGAAGTGGAAGATGCTGGCCGCGAGCACGGCGTCGGCGTGCCCGGCGCGTATGCCGTCGACCAGATGGTCGAGGTTGCCGACCCCGCCCGAGGCGATCACCGGGATGCTCACGGCATCGCACACGGCGCGCGTGAGCCGCAGGTCGAAGCCGTCCCGGGTGCCGTCGCGGTCCATGCTGGTCAGCAGGATCTCGCCGGCGCCGTAGTCGGTCATTTTCTGCGCCCACGCCACGGCGTCGAGACCGGTGGCCTTGCGGCCGCCGTGCGTGAACACCTCCCACTTGTCCGGGCCGACCTGCTTGGCGTCGATCGCCACCACGATGCATTGCGAACCGAAATGATCGGAGGCCTCCTTCACGAATTCCGGACGCGCCACCGCGGCGGTGTTGATCCCGACCTTGTCAGCGCCGGCGTTCAACATGCGCCGCACGTCCTCGACCTTGCGGATGCCGCCGCCGACGGTCAGTGGAATGAATACCTCGGACGCCATGGCCTCGACCACGTGCACCATGGTCGCGCGGTTGTCGGAACTGGCGGTGATGTCGAGGAAGATGATCTCGTCCGCGCCCTGCTCGTCGTAGCGGCGCGCGATCTCGACCGGATCGCCGGCGTCGCGGATCTCGACGAACTTCACGCCTTTGACGACGCGGCCGTTGTCCACGTCGAGACAGGGGATGATGCGTTTGGCTAGGCCCATAAGATATGAGTATCACCGCCAGGGCGCCAGGATCGCCAGGGAAGCGAAAATTAGAAAAATGTTTTCCTGACGGCCCCGGCGTCCTGGCGGTTCAGAAATTATTTGTTGCCGAGCTCGTCGGCCAGCTTCTGCGCCGCGGCGAAATCGAGCGTACCTTCATAGATCGCGCGGCCGGTGATGGCGCCGACGATGCCGGCGTCGCCCACCTCGCACAGCCGGCGGATATCGTCCAGGTTGGTGATGCCTCCGGAGGCGATCACGGGTATGGAAATGGCGCTCGCCAGCTTCACCGTCGCCTCGACGTTGACACCGGTCATCATGCCGTCGCGGCCGATGTCGGTGTAGACGATCGCGTCCACGCCGTCGTCCTGGTATTTCTTGGCGAGGTCGATGACGTCGTGCCCCGACAGCTTGGACCAGCCGTCGATCGCGACCTTGCCGTCCCTGGCGTCCAGCCCGACGATGATGTGCCCGGGAAACTCGGCGCACACGTCACTCACGAAGTGCGGCGCGTTCACCGCCTTGGTCCCGAGGATCACGTAGCGCACGCCCATGTCGATATAGGTCTGGATGGTGTCCTCGTCGCGGATGCCGCCGCCGACCTGCACCGGGACTTCCGGAAAGGCCGCGACGATCTCGCGGATCACTTCGGCGTTGACCGGCTTGCCGGCGCGTGCGCCGTTCAGGTCGACCAGGTGCAAGCGGCGCGCGCCGGCCTTGACCCAGCGTTGCGCGGCGTCGAGCGGGCTGTCGGAGAAGACGGTCACGTCGTCCATGCGCCCCTGGCGCAGGCGCACGCACTTGCCGTCCTTGATATCGATGGCTGGAATGATCAGCAGCGGCATACGTTCAGATGAATCCCGGTTGCGATGACGATGGATGTGACGTTAAACGAGGTTCCGGCGTTCAGTGGGTTCCGTCCCAAGACACGAAATTTTCCAGCAGGCGCAGTCCGCCGCGCTGGCTTTTCTCCGGATGAAACTGGACCGCGAAAATATTCGCATGCGCCGCGGCCGAGGTAAACCGCAGGCCGTACTCGGTCTCCCCGGCGATGTCGCCGGCCTCGGCCGAATCGGCGTAGTAGCTGTGCACGAAATAGAAGCGCGTGTCCTGCGGGATGCCGTTCCACAGCGGATGCGCGCCGGTCTGGTGTACCTGGTTCCAGCCCATGTGCGGCACCTTGAGCGGCAGGCCGGTGGCGGGCTCGGTCATTTTTTCCGGGGGGAAACGTTTGACGGCACCGGCGAGCAGGCTCAGGCACGGCGTGCCGCCGCCCTCCTCGCTGAAATCGTACAGCGCCTGCAGGCCCAGGCAGATGCCCAGGAACGGTTTGGTCTTCATGGCGTCGAGCAGGGATTCGCGCAGATTGCCGCGCTCCAGCGCCGCCATGCAGCCGCCGATGGCGCCCTGGCCGGGAAACACCACGCGCGAGGCGGCGCGGATCTCGGCGGCCGAGGCTGTCAGCTGCACGCGCGCCTTGGGCGCGACGTGCTCGATCGCCTTGCACACCGAGCGCAGATTGCCCATTCCGTAATCGATCACCGCCACTGTATTCATAATAATCTAATGATTGCGAACCGCCAGGACGCCAGTGCCAGCCATCCATGGCGCGACGTCGCGACTCCGATATTCCCCGGCCCGCACTTCCGTGTGCGGGCGCTCGCCGGGACGAAGACACGTTAAGTGTCTTCGTCCGTTTCCGGCTCGCCCTGGCGTCCCTGGCGCTCCTGGCGGTTTAAAATTATAAACTCCCTTTCGTCGAGGGAACCGTGTCCGCGGCGCGCGGGTCGATCTCGAGCGCCATGCGCAGCGCGCGGCCGAACGCCTTGAATACAGTCTCGGCATTGTGGTGCGCGTTCTTGCCGCGCAGACAGTCGACGTGCAGCGTCACCAGGGCATGGTTGGTGAAACCCTGGAAGAATTCGTGCAGCAAATCGACGTCGAATTCGCCGACGCGGGCGCGCGGAAAATCCACGTGATATTCGAGTCCAGGACGCCCGGAGAAATCGATCACCACGCGCGACAGCGCCTCGTCCAGCGGCACGTAGGCGTGGCCGTAGCGGCGGATGCCCTTCTTGTCGCCCACGGCCCGGGCCAGCGCCTGGCCGAGCGTGATGCCGACGTCCTCGACCGTATGATGCGCGTCGATGTGCAGGTCACCCTTGGCCTCGACCGTCATGTCGATCAGGCCGTGACGCGCGACCTGCTCCAGCATGTGCTCCAGAAACGGCAGGCCGATGTCGACGCGCGCGGCGCCGCGGCCGTCCAGATTGACGGCGACGGTGATCTGGGTTTCCTTGGTGTTGCGGCTGACCTCGGCGCGCCGTCCCGCGGCGGGTTTGGCGCGGGCGGCTTTCGGTTTTGAGCGTTTCACAGGCGAAACCATAGACGAATCACAGGGCCGCCTCAAGCGCCCGCAGGAACGCCGCGTTTTCCTCCGGCGTGCCGACGGTGACGCGCAGGCATCCGGCGAGTGCCCCACCGGCGGAATCGAGGTTCTTGATCAGCACCCCGCGCGAACGCAGGCCCGCGAAAACCCCGCCGGCGTCGCGGTTCTCGACGCGGAACAGGATGAAATTGGTCCGGCTCGGCCAGACGCGCACGCCGCGCAGATTGGCGAGCGCCTGCGTCAGCTTGTCCCGATCCTGGCGCAGCCGCGCGGCCTGTTCATCCAGCAGGGAAAGGTGCGCCAGTGCGAATTCGGTGCTCGCCTGCGTCAGGCTGTTGATATTGTATGGCAGCCGGACCTTGTTGAATTCCGCGAGCCATGCCGCCGGACCGGCGAGCAGCCCGAGGCGCAGGCCCGCGAGCCCCTGTTTCGACAGCGTGCGCATCACCAGCAGGTTGTCGTGCTGGCCGAGGCGGTCCATGAACGAATCGCCGGCAAACGCGTGATAGGC
>Ga0153916_10003350_pt1 | contig 11918 bp, 15 predicted proteins | sample Opewatmetagenome_FD_109642 | JGI IMG/M metagenome (GOLD analysis project Ga0153916, IMG submission 109642) | Freshwater wetland microbial communities from Ohio, USA - Open water 3 Core 3 Depth 4 metaG | ecosystem: Environmental > Aquatic > Freshwater > Wetlands | place: USA: Ohio, Lake Erie...
GCTGCTGCGCACCGCCACGCTGCGCACCTCGTGGCCGCAGCGTTGCGGCATCTCGTGATAAGCGTGCAGAATCGCCTCGGCGAGTTGCTCAGGCAGCTCTGCGTTGAGAATCATTTCGCGCACGCTCTCGCCGATCATCGCGACATTGCCCGCGTCATCCTTGAGCTCGGCGATCTTTTGCGCAATGCGCTCCTTCAGATCGTTGGCCTCAAGCAGCTCCCAGTATGCGGCAGCGGTCGTCGCGAACCCACCGGGCACGCGGATCCCGGCTCGTTGCAGCTTGTTGATCATTTCGCCAAGCGAAGCGTTCTTGCCGCCCACGATAGCGATGTCGACGCGACTCAAATCTTCGAACCAGCGCACAACCTCCGTAGCAGAGCGGCGATTGACCAGTTCTGTTTCCACCATGCCCATTTGAGAATTGCGACAGTATTGCCCCGTAAAACGGCTTCAAGATTGCTCAGCCGCCGGGAAAAGCTCGCCAATTGCAATATACGACTGGTCGCCCGGGTGCGGGTTGATGCAGGTCAAACTCGGAAGCCGCGGCAAGCCCGGCGGATGCTGATGGCTCGGTGTCTCGGGTTTCGTCTGGAGCTTGCGATCGAACAGCGTAAGCGACTCCTCGACGCCATTTCACCTGGACGATGCACGTCATGTCGCAGGCAGGAGCAACGGAGCCTTCAACACGATGATGTGCCGCTCGCCGTCCCGATCCACCACCTCGATGCCATGCACCCATTCGACTTCGTGGTCGATGTGCACTTCTTTGGGATGGCGAATGATGTGCTCGAATTCATCCCCGAAGAGCGCCAGCACATCGCTCGCGGGGTCGTAGGAAATGCGGGCCACCGGCACTGATTCGGCCTCCACATGGCGATCCAGACCGAGCCCCGCTGCTTCGATCTCGGCCCGCTCGGCGCCAAGCGTGCGCGAGAGCCGGTCGAAGTAGGCCTGCCATTGCGATTTTCTAAGCTGTGTCAACGACATACCGTACCCTCCACGGATGTAGATCAGGCTTGAATGTGCACTTTGTCGGCGGGCACTGGTTTGACTTGCGTCAACCTCCCTCGCCGGCGTGTCGCTAGAATCCAATTCACGGACCGCAAGACGCAGCTCAATCTATGGTACGCGCTCGCCGCGATGATCGCCGCCGTGCTGATCCAGCAATGGTAAATCGAGAGCCCGCAGGTCGAAACCATTCCGTACAGCCGGTTCGAGCGTCTGGCTGCACGAGGACTGCCTCGAGCTAGCGTGGGACCGCGCTGGGGCGCGCGCCGAGCCGGTCGTAGACGTCTCGCACCCCGTGGCAAAGGTCACCCACGAAGCCCCCGTCGGCGCCATGGACAAGAACCAGTTCGAAACGCTTATGGCGCATTGGATTGACTCCTGAAGAGGCTGTCGACGTGATCGTGACCGGAGTCCTGCGTTGAGACCGCTGCTGGATACCGAGTGCCGCGACGCGGGCTATTCGATATTGAAGTGAGGACGCAGAGACATGAGCACACTGACGAAAGTCGCACTAAGCTTCATCGGCCAGCTCAAGCCCGACCGGGTGAAGACGCGCTCGATCGCAGAGTCCGTCGCATTGCCGCGCCCGGACAAGCGGGGCGGCGTTGCGCTTATGCAAGCGCTCGCAAGGCGCCGCTCGAGCCGCGAGTTCTCGGCCACCGCGCTGCCGCAGCAGATTCTCTCCAACCTGCTCTGGGCGGCGTTCGGAATCAACCGCCCCGAAAGCAACGGCCGCACCGCGCCTTCGGCGCGCGACGCGCAGGAGATTGACATCTATGTCGCGCTACCTGGCGGCGTGTACATCTATGACCCGTTCGCGCACAGCCTGTCTCTCGTGGCCGCCGTGGACGCACGCAATGTCACCGGGTACCAGGACTTCGTCGATGAGGCGCCGCTCGATTTGGTCTATGTCGCCGATCATGCGCACATGGGCGCGGTGCCCTCGGCGGAGTGCCGTGCCCATTCGGCGGTGACCGCGGGCGCGATCGTGCAGAACGTATACCTGTACTGCGCCTCCGCCGGCCTCGCTACTGTGGTGCGCGGCTGGTTCGACCGCTCCGCCTTGTCGAAGGCGTTACGCCTCTCCGAGCATGAGCACATCATCGTCGCGCAGACTGTCGGATACACGCGCTCGTCCCGGTGAGCAAGCCGGGCGCATCCCGATCGATGAGCTCGTCATCGTGCCGTTCGAAGGTTTCCCTGCGCAGATCGCGCAAGCGCTCGCCGAGGAGCTCGCCGCGCGAGGGATATCGGCGCGTGTCGATGCTCCGGTGCCACTGCCCGACTCCGCTTACACGCCGGCACGCGGCCAATACCGGGGAGAGCCGCTCCTTGCGCTTGTGAGCGGCCATGGCGCGCGGCACGTCCTCGGCATCACGCAGCGCGACCTTTTCGCGCGGGATCTCAACTTCATCTTCGGCATCGCATCGCCGGGTGGCGCGTGCGTGGTATCCACGGCACGGCTTGTCATCGGCGCCGACGACAAGCTATTCTGGGCGCGCCTGCTCAAAGAAGCGGTGCACGAGCTCGGCCACACCTTGGGCCTGGGACATTGCACCGATCCCGTCTGCGTCATGTACTTCTCGAACAGACTCGTCGATACCGACCGCAAGGGCGATGCTTATTGCGAGCGCTGTGTCGCGCGGCTCCACGCAAGGCAGCGGCGTTGAACGGCGCTGCGCCGCACTTGCCACTCTGCACGCAGTTCTCAAGCACCCGGAAGCCGTAGCGCGCCAGGGACCTGGCCGGGGAATGCCGCCACTTCTACAGCCGGGAGGAGGTGGCCTTCCCGCTCCCCGGGCTGCGCACGGACAAATATTAGCCTCCGGTGAAGCGCGTCGACCAAATGTTCGGCGACCGGCACTTCTTTTGCGGCTCCGCTCCGCCGTAAGCGCCGAAACGCGGCCGGCTTGCTCTAGGTCAAAGCTGGCCGGCGCCGCTCAGCGATCATTGATCGTCTGACTCGGGAACTGACACCATGCGCATCGCGATCATCGGCGCCGGGGCAGTCGGAAGCGTGCTTGGCAGCCTCCTCTGGCGCGCAGGCGAAGATGTTGTTCTGGTCGGCCGGGCTGCGCACGTCGCCGCCATCCGCGCGGCCGGCCTCAACGTGGAAGGTGTGCTTGGCGGATTCAAGGCGACACCCCACGCGGAAGAGCGGCTGAGCACGAGGCCGGACCTGGCGCTTCTCACCGTCAAGACGCAGGATATCGTCACGGCGCTGCGCCAGAACGCCGCCATGCTGGACGGGGTTCCGATCGTGGTGCTCCAGAACGGCCTGCGCGGCGAGGAGCTGGCAGCCACCGTCGTGCGCGCCGAACAGCTCGTGAGCGCCGTTGTTGCCCTGCACGCCCAATACCTGGTGCCGGGCCATGTTGTACTCATGCAATCGGAGGGTCTCCTGATCGGCAGGCTGAATGGCAAGAACGACGAGGTCGTCGAGCGCGTGCGGTCAGTGCTCTACAAGGCGGTTCCGACTTCCGTCACTGCAAATATCCGCGGCGCCCGATGGACGAAACTCATTGTGAACCTGAACAACGTCCTGCCCGCGCTGTGTGACGCAAGCTTCAAGCAGGTGTACAAAGACCGGTTCTTGCGCCAGCTTGCCGTGCACCTGATGCGCGAAGGCATCGCGGTGGCCGAGCGTGCGGGGATCCGCCTGGAGTCGATCCCCGGAACTTCTATGCCGCTTGTGACGCTCGTCGCCTGTTTGCCCGCCGCGCTCGCCGGCGCGGTCGCGGCACGCAAGACCGCCGGGATCGAGACGCACTGGCCATTGAAGGGATCGACGTGGCAAAGCGTGGCGCGCGGGCGACCCACCGAGATCGAGTACCTGAACGGCGAAATCGTTCGCATGGGCAGGGAGCTGGATGTCTCCACGCCGCTCAATGAACTCGTCGTGACGCTGATGCAGCGCGTGACGTCCGAGGGACGCTATCTTAGCCCGCGGGAGATCGAAAAAGCCTTTCGGCAGGGCGGCGGCGGCCATCGCGCCCGAGCTTGATTCAGGTGCCGTGGGCGACTTCTGCTGACGCTGCCTGCACCATCACGTCGCGGAAGCCTCGATCGCAGGGTTTGACGGTCCACGTGCCGGGCAGCGGGCGCAGGCCGCTGACAACCTCGCCCTCCCGCATGCCGGCCTCGAGCGCTTTCATATCCATGCGCGCGACCTTGCGCGCGAGGTCGTGCAGCGAGTTGGCCAAGCTGACCATCCATCGGACTAAGTCTTTGAATCAAATCAGGTCGCAGCACACTCTCTGGGAGGCAAGAGGCCGGCGGAATAGAACTCCCTACGGCGCACAGACGCACACCCGACCACAACGCTCTTGAGGCCGGTCAAGCGGGCGCGGGTGAAACCCCATTCACGTCGAAGTTGAGCAACATCAAACCCCGCGGCGCATTGGTGGCGCAAGCTATTGCATGGACTTACTGGTGTCTTATCCACGGGGCTACTATGGGCCCGCCAAGCGGGAGATCGTGCGCATTCTCAGGCGGTTCGGCGATCCGGAGCCGGACGTTGAGAAGAGCGGCATTCGGGGCATTTTTGTAGCGCACACGAGCCTGGACAACCGGCACGTCATTGCCCGATGCACGGAGCTATATCACGTCGCGCCGGAGTTGTTCCACTTCGCCATCAAGTGGGTGCCGGTGGATTACTGGTGCGAGAAAGATCTGAATGCGATCAAGCGCTTGATCCAGGAGCATGTGGCATCATGCATCGGTGCGCAGGAGACATGGGCAATGAAGGTGGAGAGGCGTGGCTGGGGCCAACACCATACGGGAGAAATCATCCAGCACCTGGCCGAGGCGATCGATCGAAACGTGAGGTTGAAAGCGCCGGACAAGCTCGTCCGCATCGACGTCCTGGGCAGCGCCGTCGCCACGTCCGTGCTCCGACCGGGCGAGATCTTCTCGACCCATGCACCTTCGCTGTGAGCTAGGCGCCATGGAAATCACCCGGTACCGCTTCGGCGAAATCGAGATCGATGGGCGGACCTATACCGCCGACGTGATCATCATGCCCGAGCGCGTTGTGGACAGGTGGTGGAGAAAGCAGGGCCACAACCTGGCGGCTGCCGACCTCGCAGAAATCATTGCAGCCAAGCCCGAAATCCTGGTCGTGGGCACCGGCTATTACGGCCGGATGACCATCCCCGACGAGACGCGGCGCTACCTACAGGCGCAAAGCGTCCAGTTGCGTGAAGCTCATACCAGGCAGGCGGTGGAAGAGTTTAATCGTTTGCAGCGAGAGTCGGCTCGAATCGTCGCTGCGCTGCATCTGACGTGCTGACCGTGACGCGGCGCCGAGATTTCGGCTACCCGGGCGACATGCCAACACCGTCGATTTTGACGCCGCAGTCGGGGCACTTGTCGCGACGCACCCGGTTCTCGCGCACCCGGAAGCCGTAACGCTCGATGAGCAGCGCACCACATCCGGGGCAATAGGTGTTCTCGCCTTTCTCGCCCGGAACGTTGCCCTCATAAACGTAACGCAGCCCCACCTCGCGTCCGACGTGGGCGGCGTGGCGCAACGTCTCGACCGGTGTCACCGGCCGTTCGAGCATTTTCCACGCCGGATAGAACTGCGACACGTGCCAGGGCACCTCGGGGCCGACCGAGACCACGAATCGCGCGATGTTGCGCAACTCTTCGTCAGAATCGTTCACGCCTGGGATCACCAGCGTGGTGACCTCGACCCACACGCCGAGCGCCCGATAAAGTCGGATCCCATCCTGAATGGGCTCGATCCGCGCCCGGCTGATCCGCCTGTAACTCTCCGGGTTGAAGAATTTCAGATCGACGTTCGCCGCGTCGAGTACGGGCGCGAGCTTGCGCAAAGGTGCTTCCGAGATGAAGCCATTGGTCACGACGATGTTCTTCAGGCCGCTTGCGCGCGCCAGCACCGCCGTGTCATAAGAAAGCTCGTAGAATACCGTGGGCTCGGTATAGGTGTACGCGATCGAGCGGCATCCCGTCGCGAGTGCGCTGTCGACGATCTCCTGAGGCGTGACACGTTCGCCCACCACCGCATCGTCGATCGCGGTGAGCTGCGGGCAAACTGGCTCGGCCGGTCCCGTGGCGCCGCTTGGAGCGAACCCGCGCGGCAGCGTCTCCTTCGGCCATTGCGAGATCTCCCAGTTCTGGCAGAAGGCGCAGCGCAGATTGCAGCCGACAGTGGCGATCGAATACGCGCGGGATCCCGGGAGGAAATGGAAGAGCGGCTTCTTCTCGATCGGGTCGATCTCCCGAGAAACCACCTTGTCGTAGACGAGCGTGTAGAGCACACCGCCATCGTTGAACCGCACCGCGCACGCACCCCGACCGCCGTCGCGGATCCGGCAATCGTGCGGGCACAGGGTGCAGCGCACTTCGTTGCCGGGCAGCCGTTCATAGAACTGCGCTTCGTGTAAGGATTGCATGGGGTGATCTTCGCGCGAGGCGCGCGCCTGCTTATTGATCCACGTCAAGCCGCCGCGCAGCCGCAAAAGTCTCGGATTTCATCGTCACCGCCACGGGCGACAAGAACGTGGTCGGCGCAGCGCACGTCGAGGTCGTCAAGGACGGCTGCATGCTCGCGAACTCGGGCCACTTCAATGGCGAGGAGTACCGGCTGCACGACGGCCGCAGGCTTCGCCTGCTCGCCGAGGGAAGGCTCGTGAACCTGGCCGCGGCCGAAGGCCATCCCTCGGCGGTAATGGACATGAGTTTCGCGAATCAAGCGCTGTGTGCAAAGTACCTCGTGAAGAATCGTGGCAACATTGCAAACGGCGTGCACAGTGTCCCGCCCGAGATCGACTGCGAGGTTGCACGCCTTAAGCTCGCTGCGCTGGCCATCGCAATCTATGAGCTCACCCCGGAGCAACGCACCTATTTGAATTCCTGGCGCGAGGGAACCTAGCGCCGCCGCCGATCCAGCCGCGTGAGTCCGTGCCTGGCGGCGATCTCGAGCGCCTCGCGGTACTCCTCGCTGGTGACTGGCCGGTCGAGCTCCGGGAACTCGTCGGCGCGATAGCAGGGCCGATACTGGTCCATCAGGTTGAGGTAGGTGTTCCTCGAAATCTCGTTGGCGAGGAACGACAGCACCTGCTCGGTGCCGGCGATGCCATGCGGCATCACGAGATGCCGCACCAGCAGGCCGCGCTGCGCAATGCCGTGCTCGTCGAGCACCAAGTCGCCTACCTGCCGGTGCATTTCCTTCAACGCGGCACGGTTAACTTCGACATAGTTGCGGACCTTCGAGTACTTCCTGGCGAGCGTCGAATCGCCGTACTTCATGTCCGGCATGTAGATGTCGATAATGCCGTCGAGGAGCGCGAGCGCCTCGAGGCTGTCGTAGCCGCCCGTGTTGTAGACGAGTGGCAGCCGCAGCCCGCGTCCCGCAGCCTCGCTCACTGCAGCGATCACCTGCGCTACCACATGGCTCGGCGAGACGAGGTTGATGTTGTGGCAACCGTCGGCCTGGAGCTTCAGCATCATGTCCGCGATTTCGCGCGACTCCACCTCGCGGCCGATGCCGCGCTGTGAGATGTCCCAGTTCTGGCAGAACACGCAGCGCAGGTTGCACCACGAGAAGAAAATCGTTCCCGAGCCTCCCCAGCCGCGCAGCGGGTCCTCCTCGCCATGGTGGGCTCCATAGCTTTCGACTACGGCGCGCTCGCCGGTGCGGCATACGGCGCCTTCGATGCCCTTTCGCCGGTTCACGCGGCAATAGCGCGCGCACAAGTCGCATTCCTCGAGGTGCCGGTAGGCCCCCTCGACGCGCTTCGCGAGCTCACCGCTCGCGACGAGGCTAAGATAAGCTGCAGATCGATCCACGTCTGCCAATGATCCACTCGCTGGGTGCACGAGTGTTGACTTGGATCAAGAAGCCGGAACGAGCGAATCCGCAGAATCCGGCTAAGACCCAGGGCGATCGCCATGAAAATCTTTTCAAGCGCTTTTCCCTGCGGCAGCACTGGACCACCGAAATGCACCTGCGGCGGCGAAAACGTGTCGCCGCCGCTCGCTTGGTCCAGCGTGCCGTCTGGCACGAAGAGCCTTGCGCTCGTTGTCGAAGACCCGGGGGTCCCGGATCCGGCAGCACCGAAGATGACCTGGGAGCACTGGGTGCTCTATAACTCCCGCGCGCCTACGGACGCCACCGCTATTCAAACAGTTTCTACGCGGAGACATTGACGCATGGTCATACGCGGCTGGATCGTCCCACCTCCCAAGGCGCCGACCAAGACTGCAGCCGAACTCGAGATCGAGCGTCGGGCAAAGGTGCGCTCGCTGGAGGCTCAGGGCCTGCTCAGGTCTGCGCGCATCAAATCAGCGTTGCTCAAGGTGCCGCGGGAGGAATTCATCCCCAGCCAGTACCGCGATTACGCCTATGAAGAAGTGCCGCTCCCGCTTCCGGGTGCGCAGGCGACGATCTCCTGCCCGCACAGCTACCCCCTGTTCTACGAGCCCCTCGAATTGGCGCGCGGGCATCGTTTCCTCGAGATCGGGACGGGATCGGGCTACGGGGCCGCTGTCGCGCGCGAGGTGGTCGGCGACCAGGGACTGGTCGTGTCCATCGAGATAGATCCCGTCACCCACAAGTTCGCCAAGCAAAATCTCGAGCGTATGGGCTATGCGGATGTGCTTCTCATTCTGGGCGACGGCGCGCTTGGCTATCCGGCCAAGGCGCCGTACGACCGCCTCGCGCTCACGGCCGCGTGCCGCGACTTTCCCGCGCCGCTCATCGCGCAGCTCAGGCCCGGCGGGCGCGCAATTGCGCCGGTGGTCGAGGATGATCGTCAGCTCCTCACGTTGCTCACGAAAGAGCCGGGCGGCGTGCGGCGTGAAAAGCTTTGCCCAGTGCTATACGTCGCGCTTCGCGGAGCCTACGCAACGGAAGCGCTCCCCTAGAACCAGCCGGGCTGTTTGCGGCCAAGCTGTCGACCGTGGCGGTCGATATAGAGATCACCGAATTGCAGAGCCGCAATTTCGCCACATGGCACCGGCGTGTGGGTGGCGAATTCGCAATATGACGGAACCCGCCTGTTCCGTGCAGCTCTCCACGCGATGGCAGTCGTGGTAAGGTTGCCTACTGCATTTCTACGTTAACTTGCCGGCACCCTGAAATGAAATCAAATATGTCAGTGCTCATCGGGACGGCAATGGCCCTTTATGCAACATTGCATTTCTACGTTTATGAAAAGATAACAATGATCGCATCATTGACTCAAGCCGGGCAACCGCCCATCGTCATCTTTCTTGGCCTGATGGTTGTCGCGCCATTGTTGACCTCCACACTGATCCGTCATAACCTGACCGGGCTGGCAGTACCGCTTGCCTGGGCGGGGTACATGTGGATGGGCTTTGTGTTCCTGTTCTTTGCCTTCTCTATCGCTCTGGATTTCTATCGCCTCGCGACTGATGTGGGCGCAAGGCTGATCGGTCTCAATATGTCCCGCTTCACACTGTCAGTGACCGATTCAACCCTCGCAGCCGCCGCTGCGGCGCTGTTGGCCACTGTTGACGGTTTCTTTTCGGCGCGGCAGACAAATATTGAATGGGTGCGCCTCCGGACGCCCAAGATCCGGGGGCGTGCTTCCCTGCGCATCATACAAATCTCGGATCTGCACCTGGGATTGCTGGTCAGCAGGAATCGGTTGCGCCAGCTCGTCGATGACATTGAGGAGTTGCAGCCCGAGCTTATAGTATCCACCGGTGATCTCATCGACATGCAGATGGATCATCCAGGCGCTTTTGCCGATCTACTACGAGAACTGAAGCCGAGATTCGGCAAATTTGCGGTAACCGGCAATCATGAGGCCTTTGCCGGTCTTGACCACTCGCTCGCCTTTACACAACAGGCCGGTTTTACCCTGCTGTGCGGCGCCGGCGCCAACGTGCCCGGGATTATAAATATTGTGGGGGTGGATGATCCCGCGTTCCCTCACCAAGGTCACGCCGACACGCCGGCTGAATCGGAACTCCTAGGGCGTTATCCTGAAGAACAATTTACTTTGCTGCTGAAACACCAACCCGTAGTAGAACCGGCATCGTTACCCCGGTTCGATCTGCAGCTCTCAGGGCACACTCATGGAGGGCAGATCTTTCCATTCAGCTTGTTGGTCAAGTTGTTCTATCCCGCAAAAACGGGTTTGTCTCGGATAGGCGATCGGGCGCAACTTTATGTGAACCGCGGCGCCGGAACATGGGGACCACCGATTCGTTTTCTGGCTTCCCCGGAGATAACCGTCATCGAGCTGCAATCCGATAACGGTTCTGTTGCAAATCAATAGGCGACCGCGAGACGCGTGCCTGAATGCTCCGTGGGAGGTAAGCAAGACGGACGAATTCACCAGAATCAGCCGGGTGTCGTCTAACCGAACCGCCGCGGCCTGGTCACGCTGTCTGGGTTGATGTTATCTGTCAAGCGGATCGGGATTGATCGGCGCGACACGAAACCTTACCATTTGGTGTCACGAATCCTTAGCCAATACGCGAGATGGTTCACTGCGATGTCGCCAACGAAACTAATCGCAAGGACGACCGCGACCTCCTGCCAACTGAGGCGAACCCATGGCCATATCAGAGCCAGCGCGCCGATCATGAAGTCCAACTGGTCGGCCGGAATCCATGATTGCCCTGGCGCAATTCCGCATTTGCGTTTGAAGAAACTCTTCAAGGTGTCGCCGCCCATCGCTCCGAAACCAAGGGCAAGCCCGATTAGGGGCCAGTTAATGTATGAGACAAGGTCGCCGCTCCAATGAATCCGCGACTGCGCACAGGTTGTGGCTAACGCCGCCAGGACACCAAAGACAACACCGGCGACAGTCTTATGGTCGCCGAACCATCGCTTGCTGATCGGACGATTCCAACCTTTCCAGTACTTCACGAATGGAGGCGCCATATTCGCAAGGTAAGCGGGCAACAGGAGATAGAGAAGTTGAGCTACCTCGAACATACGCGTTCGCTCGCCGCTAAATAGCGTTCCTGCCCGTTGCGAAGCGCGACCGCCACCTTCCGCGATCTGGCTCGACCTCGCACCGCAAGACGCACTGTCATCGAATTAGCACGATGACTGTGGTGCGCAAATGCTCGCGGCGTGCGAATGTCATCTCGATACCATGGCGATTAGGTGACGTCCGGCGCGAGCGCGTACTCATGATGCGATCCACTCAACACTGGCTTCGCGTGCACGATCGCACCCGCCGGCAATCGATGTCGGGATTCTGATTTCGGAATTACCGAAGCCACCTTCGGTGGATCAGGTACACCCGGACCCAAGCTCTTGTGCGGCCTCCCTGAGTTGTAATGCCCCTCACTCCCGCAGCGTCGCTCGCAAATGCGCTTCCGTAACCGGGATCATCCAGTCCAGACACTCCTGCCGAATCGTGCCGATCACCCGCTCACATAGCGAATTCGCCTTGGGACTTCGAAACGGCGTCCGTAGCACCTTCAGCCCCAGTGCCCGAATTGAGTTGTCCAAGTGTCTGGCAAAGATGCTATCGCGATCATGCATCAGGTACCGGTAAGCACCTTCATCCCCAACCACTTCTCGCAACTGCTGTAGCGTCCAGTCAGCCGTCGGATGGCTCGTCACGCCCACGTGCGTAAGCCGGCGCCTGCCGTGTTCGATGACCACGAAGACGTCCAGCAATCGGAAAGGGGCCGTCACGGCGACAAAGAAATCGCACGCCAAAATCGCCCTCGCGTGATTCCTCAGGAACGTCGCCCAGCACTGATCACCTCGTGGCTGCGCTTCCGGCCCCTTCGGCATGTACTGGTCTACTGTGCACGGCGAGACCCGGATCCCCAGTTTGATCAAAAGCTCATTGGCGATCCGCTCTTCGCCCCACACTGGGTTCTCGGAGGCCATTCTACGAATCAGCGTCCGCAGTTCTGCTGGAATCGGCGGTCGCCCGCGCCGATAC
>Ga0153916_10003351_pt1 | contig 11916 bp, 9 predicted proteins | sample Opewatmetagenome_FD_109642 | JGI IMG/M metagenome (GOLD analysis project Ga0153916, IMG submission 109642) | Freshwater wetland microbial communities from Ohio, USA - Open water 3 Core 3 Depth 4 metaG | ecosystem: Environmental > Aquatic > Freshwater > Wetlands | place: USA: Ohio, Lake Erie, Old...
AGCCGTATTTTAAACCCCGCCTGCAGGCTGAATCCGCTGAAATTCACGCGTGCGCGCCGCACGTTGGAGAAAAGATCGCCGGAAGGCGCCGTCTCTTGGACAAGAATCATCGGATATGGAGTTTGGCCGTCGGGCCCGCCCATCAAGTCGAAATAATAGAGGGCGCCGCTCTCTCGAAATGGCGCCGAGGTGTCCAGGGAATCGATCGTCCCGTGAAAACGCCGGATCTGCGCGAATTGTCCCCGGCCCTCGACGACAAAGGCAAAATGGGAGGCAAGCTCGACCTGCAGCCCTACCGCGTAGTGAAGGCCCCAGCCGATCCCGTTAGCTTTTTGTTGATCCCCGATGGTTCCGTCAGGCGGCATGAAGACCTCGCGGAACTGCGCGAAATACGCATCCGCTCCGGCCTCGAAATATGCGGACACCATGTCGTTGATCCGCCGGGTGTCGATCAGACTGAGGCGGACGGGGATCGCCCTGACGTCGTGGAAGACGGAACCCGAGGTCTCCGGCGCGTCCAGGGGGACCAACGTAAGTCCGCTCGTGTTCTTCGCCTGGAAGTAACCCGCGCCCAGGGCAATGCTGAACTCCGCATCAAAGTTATAGATCAGGTCCGCGGAATAGGCCGGCCCGAAATGCACCCGCTTCAGGCGCTCGATGTACGATCCCCCGAGCGCGACAACGTCGTCCTTGTAGAGGTTGAAAATGCCCCGGGTCGCTGTATTGACGTCCCCGAACAGGCCATAGCTTAGGCCTCCGGTAATCCTAAGCGAGATGCCGTCCGCTTTGGCCAGGCCGGGCAAGAGAACCACAAGCCCGATTGCGACCAGCAGCTTCCGCACGCTGTTTATCATTTCGGCTTCTACGATAAGGAAGCATAGGAACTTCCTTTTTTGCGACGCCCGTAAACACCGGCCAAAAAGCTCGGAACCCATCTCTCCCATCATGGATTGATGATATCGCCGGCCGCCGGCCATAGTCAAGAAGCCTCAAACGTGCACAGCGGGACCCTTTCTCCTGGATGACCGGGTTCCCCGTGAGCATCCAAGCCCAGTTCAGCGATCCATGCTGATCCGCAGGACTTTCGGCGAGTAAATCTCCAGATTCGATACCAGCTTTTCGAAGCTTGACGAGTTGCAGTTATATGTGATCAACATCGTCCTCGTTTTAGGATCGTAGAACTGAGCGTGCTCCCCGCCGCCGTAGGGGAGTCGCCGGCCATGAATAAGCCGGCCGTCGTCGAATATGTCCCGGGCACAAAATGGCAATACTCCAATATCGGCTATGTCGTCATCCAGCAGATTCTTGAGGACGCGCTGGGCAAAGAGAAGCTGGCGGCGGTGGAAAGGCTTATGGAGCTGTCTCCATCCGGTCAGGCGTGGCAAATGAGCGTCAGACGTGGTCCTGCCCCAGAGACTCCGCAGGCCCCAATAAGGTCACAATTTGCGTGTTAGGGTCTTGGTCGGCTTTGCCCCGGGGATTGCCTTCTAAGCAGCGGACCGGGGGTTCGATTCCCTTCAGGCGCGCTTTTCTGACGAGTGGCCCGCTCCCAGCCCCGGAAAAGGGGACTTTTCTCCCCTCCGGGGGTGAGACAAAATTTGTAAATTTCACCCCGTTAATGCTCACCCCCGGTGATTGACGGAAAATGGCGCATCGGAGAAACTGGGCCACATCGGAGCTGCGGATGAACCCCCTGAATAAAACCGGCCCCTCCAGAGAAAAAAAGGGGTGCCGAACGTTAGGAATAAGGAAGGGCTCAGGAGACTAAAGAGGTTGACAGGAGTTGTCAATCACCCTAAGACGGGAAATTTAAAATGGCCTCGAACCTTGGCGAACTTCTGTTAAGAGAAAAGATCATCTCGGCCGACCAGCTAAAGGCCGCCCTGGATTTTCAGAAGAAGAACAGCTTGCCGGTCGGAACTTCCCTTGTCCAGCTCGGCTACATCTCGGAAGAGGAGATCGCCCAGGCCTTAAGCCGCCAGCTCGGCTATCCCTACATCGACCTGGATCAGTTCGAGGTCTATCCCGAGGTCATCAACCTCGTCCCCAACGACGTGGCCAAGAAATATTCGGTCATGCCCATCCACCGGATCCGGAATTTCCTGACCCTGGCCATGGTCGATCCTACGGACCTTGAGGTCATCGAAGACATCCGCTTCCGGACGGGGCTCAGCATCCAGCCCGTCATCGCCTCCGAGTCCGGCGTCATGAATGCGATCAACAAGTACTACGGGTCGGTCGACGCCATCCGGGTCAAGAAGATCGTCGAGGACATCGAGCTCGCCGAAGAGGGCCGGATCAACATCGTTGAAGTGGAGCCCGAGGAAACCAACCTCCACGAGCTCGAGGCCGAGGCGGAAGAGGCCCCGATCATCAAACTCGTCAACCAGACCTTCATCGACGCCGTCCGCCGGGGCGCGAGCGACGTCCATTTCGAGCCCTATGAGACGACCTTCCGCGTCCGGTACAGGATCGACGGCGACCTCTACGAGATCGTGAACCTCCCTCTCAAGTACAAGAATCCGGTCGTGTCGCGGGTTAAGATCCTGTCGAACATGGACATTGCCGAGAAGCGCCTCCCCCAGGACGGACGGATCAAGATGCGGGTCAAGCTCGACAGCGGGAAAAAGAAGGAAGTCGACATGCGCGTCTCCTCCCTCCCGACGATGTGGGGAGAGAAGGTCGTGGCCCGAATCCTCGACAAGGAGATGCTCCGGCTCGACCTGACCCAGCTCGGCTTCGAGGAAGAATCCCTGGCGATGTTCCAGGAGGCCATCCACAGACCCTGGGGCATCGTCATCGTGTCCGGCCCGACCGGGAGCGGCAAGACGAACACCCTCTACTCGGCCGTCTCGACCATCAATTCGCTCGATATGAACATCATGACGGCCGAAGATCCCGTCGAGTTCAACATCCAGGGGATCAACCAAGTGCCGGTCCGGGAAGAAATCGGCCTGACCTTCGCCGCCTGCCTCAGGACCTTCCTGCGCCAGGACCCCGACATCATGCTCGTCGGCGAAATGCGCGACCTCGAGACCGTGGACGTCGCCATCAAGGCCGCCTTGACCGGCCACCTCGTCTTTTCCACGATCCACACCAATGATGCGGCGAGCTCCATCACCCGCTTGGTAAACATGAACGTCGAGCCCTTCCTGATCGCCGACTCCCTCATCCTCGTCGTGGCCCAGCGCCTCGTCCGCCGCCTGTGCAAGAAATGCGCCCAGCCCCACAACCTGCCGGAAAGCGCACTCGTCGAAATGGGTTTCCGGAAGGACGAACTTAAGGGGCTTCATATCCAGCGGCCGAAAGGCTGCGATGCCTGCAACAAGACCGGCTACAAGGGCCGGACCGCCCTCTTCGAGGTCATGAAGATCGACGAGGACATCCGGGAGATGATCCTCTCCCGAGCCCAGTCCCGCGAGATCAAAAGGAAGGCCATGGAGAAGGGGATGCTGACCCTGAGGCGGAGCGGCCTGACCAAGATCAAGGTCGGGGTGACCTCCGTCGAGGAGGTCCTGCGCGAGACGGTCCGGGACGAATGAGGAAAAATCCGAGGAGGATATCATGGCAAAAGCAATGTACGAGCTTCTGAAAGAGTGCGTGGAGGCCGACGCGAGCGACCTCCACATCACGACGTACATCCCGCCGCGGCTCCGCGTCCACGGGGTTCTCAAGGACATCGACCACCCCGCCCTGACGCCCGGGGAGACCAAGGAGATCATCTACAGCATCATGACGGACAAGCAGAAGAAGCTGTTCGAGGACAGGTGGGAGCTCGACTTCTCCTTCGGCGTCAAGGAGCTCGGCCGCTTCCGGGCCAACGTCTTCATGCAGAAGGGCGCGGTGGCCGGGGCCTTCCGGCGTTTCCTGCCGACAATGTGGAGCTTCGCTCAGCTCGGCATCCCCCAGCGCGTCCAGCAACTCTGCTACCTGCCGAGGGGCCTCATCCTGGTCACCGGGCCCACCGGATGCGGCAAGTCGACGAGCCTGGCCTGCATGATCGAACACATCAACCACGAGAGGGCCGTCCACATCGTGACCATCGAAGACCCCATCGAGTACTATTTCTCGCCGAGGAAGTCCATCATCAACCAACGCGAGCTCTTCGGCGACACCCAGTCGTACGGGAACGCCCTGCGGTCGGTCCTGCGCGAGGACCCGGACGTCGTCCTGGTCGGCGAGATGCGGGACCTCGAGACCGTCGAGGCCACGCTCCGCGTCGCGGAAACGGGCCACCTGACCTTCTCGACGCTCCACACGAACTCGGCCGTGGAGTCCATCAACCGGATCATCGATATCTTCCCGAGCCAGTACCAGACTCAGATCCGGATCATGCTGTCGATGTCGCTCGAGGCGGTTATGACCCAGGCCCTCCTGCCGCGGACCGACGGCAAGGGCCGCGTCCTGGCCATGGAGATCATGATTCCGAATCCGGCCATCCGGAACCTGATCCGGGAGAACAAGATCCACCAGATCTATTCGACCATGCAGATGGGCCAGGAGAAGTTCGGGATGCAGACGTTCAACCAGTCGCTGGCCAACCTCTATTTCCGCAAACTTATCAGTCTCGATACGGCGATGGGCGTTTCGTCCTTCCCCGAGGAGCTAACCGACATTATCCAGCGCCGCGAGGGGACCCGGCTTCAGTCCGGGGCCGCGGCGGGGACATCGAGGAAGTAGCGGAGCGCCCGAGAAAGGCGAGGTGAAACATGCCGACATATGGATGGAAAGGTAAAAACCGTTACGGGGATTTGGTGGGCGGCGAGCGCATCGCGGCCTCGGTCGAGGAGTTGACAAGGATCCTCCAGAAGGACCAGATCACGGTCAGCAGCATCGCCCCCGTCAGGAAGGGCTTCGAAATTCCGTTCCTCAAGCGGGAGAAGGTCAGGCTCAAGGAGTTGGCCGTGTACAGCCGCCAGCTGTCGGTCCTGATCGACGCCGAGCTTCCCCTGATCCAGAGCCTGAGCATCCTCGAGGATCAGCAGAAGAACAAGTATTTCAGGACCGTCATCCGGACGATCAAGGAAGACGTCGAAGCGGGCTCCACGCTGAACCAGGCCAAGCGCAAGCACCCCAAGGTCTTCGACGACCTCTACTGCAACCTGGTGGCCTCGGGCGAGCAGAGCGGCTCCCTCGACGTCATGCTCCGCCGGCTGGCGGAATACATCGAGCGGACCGTCAAGCTGAGGAGCCAGGTCCGGCAGGCCATGATCTACCCTGTGGCCATCCTGATCTTCGCCGTCGTCGTCAGCATCTTCCTCCTCTGGAAGGTCATTCCCGTGTTCGCTTCGATTTTCCGGGACCTGGGGGCCGAGCTCCCCATGCTGACAGCGGTCATCATCAAGCTGAGCAATTTCGTCCAGAACAACATCCTCTTTGTCTTCTTGGGCTTCATTGCTCTGTTCTTCGCGTTCCGCTACTACCGGAACACAACCCAGGGACGCTGGACGACGGACCGGATGTTGCTGAAGATCCCCCTCTTCGGCCAGCTCCTCTACAAGGTCGCCATGACCCGGGTGACCCGGACACTGAGCACCCTGATCTCCGGCGGCGTGCCCATGCTCGAGGCCCTCAAGATCACCTCCACGACGGCCGGGAACGTGCTCATCGAGAAGGAGATCATCGACGCCCGGAAGCTGGTTTCGGAAGGCAAGACCATGAACGAGGCGTTCCGTGAATCCGGCCGCTTCCCGTTGATGATGCTCCAGATGATCAATGTCGGAGAGGCGACCGGAACGCTCGACGAAATGCTGAGCAAACTCGCCAACTTTTACGATGAGGAAGTCGAAACGGCCGTCGCAGCGCTCATGTCGGTCATGGAGCCGGTCATGCTGATCTTCGTCGGCGGCCTCGTCGGCAGCCTCGTCATCGCCATGTACCTGCCGATCTTCAGCCTGATTTCGAAGTTCTAGGACTTCAGGAGTCATATCGGGCCTCCGGGCGCCCGGGCGCGAAAGTCCCCGGGCGGCCGTGAGGCGGGAAAGAAGGGAAGGGGAATCTCGGGAAGAGGCCGGGGACGACGCCATGAAGGAACAGGTCGACCGCAGGAACATCCTCCTGATGATCATCTTTAGGGGGATCATCGTGACCCTTCTGCTCCTCCTGGCCCTCGCGATCGAGTATTCGGCCTCCTTCGGCTTCCCGTTCATCCCCTTCGTCCAGATCATCCTGGCGGCCTACGGGCTCTCGGCCGCTTACTTCCTCTTTTATTATTGGGGGAGGTTCCTTGCCGTCCAAGCCTATGTCCAGGTCATCGGGGACCTCCTCCTGATCACGGCCCTTGTCTACGCTACGGGCGGGACCGCCAGCTCGGCCTATTTCCTGTATGTCTTTCCGATCATGGCGGCCGGGCTCATCCTTTCCAACCGGGCCTCGTATCTGACGGCGAGCCTGGCGGCCATCCTCTTCGGCGGCCTGGTGGACGGAATGTACCTGGGCCTGATCCCGCAGACGAGCGCCGACGCCGCGGCCGGGCTAACTCTAGGTTCCGTCCTTTATCTGATCTTCGTCCCCTGGAGCGCCTTCTTCCTCGTCGCCTTCCTGACGAATTCCCTGGCCGGTAGGCTCAGAAAGACACGCCTCGCCCTCCACGAGGCGGAACGCGAGCTCCTGGTCCGGGAACGGCTGTCCGAGGCGGGCCGGATCTCGGCGACTCTGGCCCACGAAATCCGGAACCCCCTGGCCGCCATCTCCGGCTCCGTCCAGGTCCTGAAAAAAGAGCTGACCCTCGACCCGGAGCAGAGGGAGCTCATGGACATCGTCCTCAAGGAATCCGAGCGGGTCTCCCACAGCCTTGGCCAGTTCCTGGATTTCGCCCTGCCCGCAAAGCAGGTTTTTTCCGTGATCAACCTCGCCGATATCCTCGACGAGACGCTCAAGATCCTCAAGAGCGGCGGCGAGCTCAACGGCCGGGTCACGGTCCAGGGCAACTTCCTGGACACGGGGCTCCACTACTACGGGAGCCAGGCCCAGTTCAAGCAAGTCTTCTGGAACATCATCAAGAACGCGATCAGGGCCATGCCGGACGGCGGGGTCCTGAACATCGATTTCCAAGGGCCGCGAAAGGGCGAGATCGAGCTCCGTTTTTCCGACTCCGGGAAAGGTATGACGCGGGAAGACAAGGAGCACCTCTTCGAGCCCTTCTACTCCGGATTCGAAGGCGGCCGCGGCCTGGGCCTGGCCGTCGTCCGCCGGATCGTGGACGACTACGACGGGCGGATCGAAATCCGCTCCGAGGTGAACCAAGGGACCGAGGTCGCTATCACGCTCCCGGTCCGCGAATCTCCGCAGAATTAAGGCAACGACGATGGAAAACGTTTTGATCATCGACGACGAAAAAAGCCTTCTCGACCTCCTCTCGGTCGTTTTCAAGAAGGACGGCTATGGGGTCAGGACCGCGCTCTCGGCCGCCAAGGGCTTCGAGGTCCTCGACAAGGAAGACATCGACTTGGTCGTGACGGACATCAAGATGCCCGAGACGGACGGCATGGAGGTCCTGAGGGTCGTCCGGGAGCAGCACCCCGACGTCCCGGTCGTCATGATCACGGCCTATGGCAGCATCAATCAGGCCGTCGAGGCCCTCAAGGCCGGCGCCCTGGACTACGTCGTCAAGCCGTTCGACGTCGAAGAGCTGAAGATCATCGTCGGCCGCGGCCTGGCCGAGCGCCGGCTCAAACAGGAGAATATCCTCCTCAAGCGGGACCTCAAGGAGCGCTACAGCTTCGAGAACATGATCGGCAAGAGCCGCTCTATGCAGGAGATCTATACCCTGATCGAGAAGGTGGCCTCCACGGACTCGACCGTCCTCATCACGGGGGAGAGCGGGACAGGGAAAGAGATGGCCGCCCGGGCCATCCATTTTCAGGGCGGCCGTCACGACCACCAGTTCGTCTCCATCAACTGCGCCGCCCTGCCGGAGAACCTCCTCGAGAGCGAGCTCTTCGGCCATACGAAGGGCTCGTTCACCGGGGCCGTGGCCGATAAGAAGGGGATGTTCGAGGTCGCCCAGCGGGGAACCCTCTTCCTGGATGAGGTCGGAGAGATGTCGCCCTGGACCCAGGTCAAGCTCCTCCGGGCCCTCCAGGAGCGGAAGGTGCGCCGGGTCGGCGGGACGGAAGAGATCGCGGTAGACGTCCGGATCATCGCCGCCACCAACCAGGACCTCAAGAAGAGGATCGGGGAGGGGAAGTTCCGGGAGGAGCTGTTCTACCGGCTGAATGTCATCTCCTTCGATATGCCCCCCCTCCGGAAGCGGACCGAGGACATCCCCCTGCTCGTAACGCATTTCCTCCAGAAGCACTGCGACAGGCTCGGGAAGAAAGCCAAGAGATTCACCCCCGACGTCATCGGGCTGCTTGAGGCTTACACCTGGCCGGGGAACATCCGCGAGCTCGAGAACGTCATCGAGCGTATCGTGGCCATCGAGGACCGCGAGACCGTAACCGTGGGCTGCCTGCCCAAAGAGGTCATCTCTCCCCAGAAAGCCAAGCACGATACCCAGTACTTCTTCGAGCCGGGCTTCAACCTGACGGTCTATCTCGATGATGTGGCCAAGAACTATGTTAGCCAGGCCCTCATGGCCACGGCCGGGAGCATCCAGAAGGCTGCCCCGCTCCTCGGCATCAGCTACCGGACGATGCGCTATCTGATCGGCAAATACAACCTGAACAGGGTCAGGAAGAATGACAAGAAGCCGCTTTCCGATGAAAAAAGCCCGAGCTGAATGGCAAAAAATGTCAGAAAACGACAATAATCAGCTACTCTTGTCCAGCTTTGACATAGGGAAATTCTTCTATCCTATTAATAATAAACATATTATCAAAAGCGTTGGATTTGGCACGTTAGTTGCTCTATCATAGAACGTGAATTGAGCTTGACAAACCTTGACTGAGAAAAACAGCAAGGAAAAGGAGGTTTTAAAATGCTCAAAAAGATGAGAGGATTCACCCTCATCGAGCTGCTGATCGTCGTCGCGATCATCGGCATCCTGGCCGCGCTGCTTATCCCGAACGCCCTGGAAGCCATCCAGAAGGCCAAACAGAAATCGTGCATGAAGGAAATCATGTCGATTTCCACCGCTTCGGCCGACTACATCACGGACCACGGCGACTGGTCGCTGGTCGCCCAGGACGGCGATATCTCGCAAGCCAATCCGTTTGTGACCGCCATCGCCACGTTCTACCTGAAGATCTGCCCGATCAATGATCCGTGGAACACGCCCTACAAAGTTTATTGCGGCATAGGGCCTGTCACAGGTATTATGTCGGGCGCGAACGCCGATGACATCGGCGCCGACGATTTCGCCGTTCAGTCCTTTGGGCGCGACAAGGCCGTCGGACCGCTTCAGGCCTCGACCTACAACACGGCCACTCCCGAAGCCGGCTTCTACAATGTCAGCAAGATGGCGGACTTCAACAACGACCTGGTCTCCTGGAACGGCAACTGGGTTGTCGGGCCGCGGACGGCTCTCGTCACTGGCAGCTGAGCGCAGGACCTGATCCCTACGCTTCTTTACGGGGCGGCGGCGACGCCGCCCCCTTTTTTTGCCCAGGCTCTCTCCCCGGTTCCTGAAGACGGGCTTTTCTATCGTGGTCCAGGAATCCTGTGTATAATAGGAAGCTGATGATCACCGCGCTTGAGAAGGCTGCTCTCGTCAACCGGTTGCTTTCTTTCGCCCTTCCCGGAGGCGGCCTCCCATATTACAGACAGGGAGGTCCATCGGCAGAGCCGGCCCTCCTCGCGCTTCTCGCCCTCTCGGCCTCCGGCGCCGCCGGCGTATCCGCAAAGCCTCTGCTTTCGTGGGTTTCCGGGCTCCAGAATGCCGACGGCTCGGTCGGCCTCAATCCCGATCACCGCTCACAGGGTCTTTGGCTGACAGCGCCCGCGGCCGTCGTGTTCCACCACTTTGGCCTCAAGGAGGCCCGCGACCGCACTCTGGGCTTCGTCACCTCCGTTAAGTCGGTGACCGTGGCCAACGACCCCAACATCCGGCAGGACAACACCCTGACCGGATGGCCCTGGGTCCGAGGCACGTTCGGCTGGGTGGAGCCCACCGCCTGGTCGGTCGTTGCCCTCAATGTGTGCGGCCTCGTCGGACATCCCAGGGCCGTTGAGGGCCGTGCCTTCCTTCTCGACCGCCAGATCCCGTCCGGCGGCTGGAACTACGGGAACCCGGGCCTCAACGACCGGGAGCTTCTCCCTTTCTGGGACACGACCGGGCTCGCCCTCATCGCCGTTAGGGGGAAGACCGATGCCGCCCGGGTCCGGGCCAGTCTGGACCTTCTCGAAAAAAGCCAGGAGAAGATCGTGTCTCCCTGCGGGCTCGCCTGGACCGTCATGAGCCTCGAAAGCTACGGCCGGGATGCCTCCCGGCTGAAGCAGAGGCTTTTCGGCGTGATGAATTCCCAACCCGACGACGCGCTCAACACGGCCCATTTCGCGGCCGGACTGATCGCCCTCGCCGGCCAGAAGGTGTTTTTGCCATGAAGCGGCGCGAATTCCTGAAAGAAGCCGCCGTCCTGGCGAATGCGGCGGCCCTCGGCGGCCTGGCCCGCGGCGGCCAGCAACGCCCGGCCCTGTGCCCGGTGACACTGCTTTCCATGCCGGACTACGGCCGGGACATGGGAAAGGAGATCGCCGATATCATGGCCGGCGACGGGCTGGTCCTCAAGGGGAAGAAGGTCCTGCTCAAGCCCAACTTCGTCGAAGCGCATCCGGAGCGGCCGATCAACACCAACCCGGCCGTCATCGCCGGCGTCGCCAGCGCCTGCCTGCGCCTGGGAGCGGCCGAGGTCGCGGTCGGCGAGGCTTCCGGGCATCGCCGCGACCCCTGGTTCTCGGTCCTCAGCCCGGCCCTCAAGTCCATGCTGGACAGGAGGGTGAAATGCCTGGACCTCAATCACGGCGACGCCGTGGCTACGCTTAACAAGGGCGGCCGCACCGGCCTCCCTGCGTTTTATCTCGCCCGGCCCGTGGCCGAGGCCGATGTCTTAATCAGTCTCCCCAAGATGAAAACACATCACTACGCAGGCGTCACGCTATGCCTGAAGAACCTTTTCGGTACCTTACCCGGGATATACTATGGCTGGCCGAAGAATCTGCTTCATTTCCGCGGCATCGAGAATTCCATCCTCGACCTGGCGCAGACGGTCAGGGTCCATTACGGCATCATCGACGGAGTCGTCGGCATGGAAGGGGACGGCCCGATCATGGGGAAGGCCAAGCCGGTGGGCGCTCTTGTCCTCAGCCCCTTCCCCCTGGCCGCCGACACGACCGCCGCGCGCCTGATGGGGTTCGACCCCAGGAAAATCCTTTACCTCGTCCAGGCGGGACGCTTTCTCCCCGGGCTGAGGGCTGAGGACGTCGTCCTCAGGGGAGAGAACCCGAAGAGGTTCGCGACCCGGTTCGATTGTCTGGAGGATTTCAAGAGGGCTCGCGGCGGGCCTTTCTTCTGACCCGGACCAGGCCCGCGAGGCCGCCGGCCATGAGCAGCAAAACCGTGGCCAGGCTGACGGCCGCCCCCCAAAGGAAACTGGCCGGAAGGTATCTGAGGACGATCTCATGCTGCCCGGCGGGGACCCGGACGCCCTTGGCGAAGAGATTGGCCTCGAAGACCTCAGCCCGGCTGCCGTCGACCCAGGCGCGCCAGCCGCGGGCGAAATTGCCGGGAAACACGGCCACCCCCTCGCGCCCGAGGTTCGTCGAATACCGGGCCCGTCCCGCCGATTCCTCCTTGATGCGGATTGCGGGCGTGTCGCCTGCGGCTTCGGAGGGCCGACCGGCCGCTTCGGAGAGCGTCAGATCCTTTTCCGTAACGACTTCCGTCCAGGGATCGAAATCACCGCCAACGAATATCTTGAGCCCGTCCTCAGGCGATGCCGCGCGCCGGGCCGAGTAGGCGACACGAGGCGAGGCCGG
>Ga0153916_10003352_pt1 | contig 11915 bp, 9 predicted proteins | sample Opewatmetagenome_FD_109642 | JGI IMG/M metagenome (GOLD analysis project Ga0153916, IMG submission 109642) | Freshwater wetland microbial communities from Ohio, USA - Open water 3 Core 3 Depth 4 metaG | ecosystem: Environmental > Aquatic > Freshwater > Wetlands | place: USA: Ohio, Lake Erie, Old...
CGGTGTCGCGGCTCCGCGAGATCTTCAACGACGACAACGTCGCCGTCGTGAAGGAGGGCGACCAGGTGACGGGGATCCTCACCAAGATCGACCTCATCGAGTTCCTGGGGGAGCGGTTGAAGTGAGGAGAGCGCCGCCCGGGTGAATTCACGTAGCGCGTGTGGCGTGAGACGTGTGACGCGAGACGTCTCCCGTTTCCCGCCGCACGGATGGGAATGGGGCCGAGCCGCGGGAGACGTCATACGTTCCACGTTCCAGGGACCACGCACCACGGGGTTTCCGACCGTCGACCGGATCCTGCATGAGCGACCGAACCGACAAGCTCCACTTCGACACGCTGGCCATCCATGCCGGCCAGGCGCCCGATCCCACCACCGGCGCCATCATGACGCCGGTCTACCTCACCTCGACCTACGTGCAGGACGGCCCGGGGGTTCACAAGGGGTACGAGTACTCGCGCACGCAGAATCCCACCAGGCACGCGCTCCAGGACTGCCTGGCCGCCCTCGAGGGCGCGCGCCACGGCCTCGCCTTCGCCTCGGGCATGGCCGCCACGGACGCGGTCCTCCACCTCCTCGAGGCGGGCGACCACGTCCTCTACTCGGACGACCTCTACGGCGGGACGTTCCGGCTCTTCGACAAGGTCTTCAGGCGCCACGGGCTCTCCTTCGAGGCGGTGGACATGAGCGACCCCGCCAACGTGGCGCGGGCGTTCCGCAAGGAGACGAAGCTCGTCTGGATCGAAAGCCCCACCAATCCCATGCTGAAGCTGGTGGACCTCGCCGAGGTGGCGCGGATCGCGCGCGGACACGGCGCGCGGAGCGTCGTCGACAACACCTTCGCGACGCCCTACTTCCAGCGGCCGCTCGCGCACGGCATCGACGCCGTGGTGCACTCGACCACGAAGTACCTGAACGGCCACTCGGACGTGGTCGGCGGCGCGGTCCTGACCTCCGACGACGCCCTCCATGAGCGCCTCAAGTTCCTCCAGAACGCGGTGGGGGGCGTGCCCTCTCCGATGGACTCCTTCCTCGTGCTGCGCGGGCTCAAGACCCTGCACGTCCGGATGGCGCGCCACGCGGAGAACGCGATGGCGCTCGCGCGCTTCCTCGAGCGCCATCCCCGGGTGGAGCGCGTCACCTACCCCGGCCTGCCCTCGCACCCCCAGCACGCCCTCGCGCTCCGCCAGATGACCGGCTTCGGCGGCATGCTGACGTTCGTGCTCCGCGGCGGCCTCGACGCCGCCACCGCGTTCCTCCGCGGTCTGTCGATCTTCGCCTGCGCCGAGTCGCTCGGCGGCGTCGAGAGCCTCATCGAGCACCCCGCCATCATGACGCACGCCTCGGTGCCGAAGGAGACGCGGGAGAAGCTCGGCATCGCCGACGGCTTCATCCGGGTCTCGGCGGGCATCGAGAACGTCGCCGACCTCGTCGCCGACCTCGAGCGCGGGTTCGCGGCGATCGGCGGCCGCTGAAGGGCGGGCGACGGCCCGCCCCTGGGTGATGGTCGCTCACCGGCGGGCGTCGGGGTCGCCCCGGGCCGCCGCGGGCGCGGCCGGCGCGAGGGGCGCCTCGCCCCTCCCCGGCCGCGGTGCGATCTCGACGTGGGGAAAGCCGAGCACCGTCACGAAGGCCGCGGCGGCGATGATCGCGCCGGCCCGGAAGACGATGGCCATGGCGCCCTGGAGCGCGGACGCGACCGACGCCACCGCGGCAGGATCGAGCGCGCTCCGCTCCGGCCCGAGCAGCTTCTCCACGAGGCCGGGGGGCGCGCCCGCGCCGGCGAGCGCGTGCGAGAGCGCGCCACCGAGGAGGCCCACGGCGAGCGTGCCGCCGATGGTACGGAAGAAGATGGTGCTCGCCGTGGCGACGCCGCGGCGGTTCCACGGGACGCTCGTCTGGATGGCGATGAGGAGCGGCGGATTGGCGAGGCCGAGGCCCGCGCCGAAGAGCGCGGTGAGGACCTGCACCACGCGGAGCGACGTCCCCGGGCGGAGCGAGAGCGCGAGCGCCACCGCCGCGGCGGCGGTCAGGGCGAAGCCCCCGAGGAGCAGGCGCCGGTAGCCGAGGCGCGCGATGAGCCGCCCGGAGACGGCGCTCGCCATGGGCCACCCGAGCGCCATCGGCGCGATCGCCGCGCCGGCCGCGGTGGGCGGCGCGCCGAGGACGCTCTGGACCCAGAGCGGGACGAAGGTCACCGTCGTCATCATCGCCGCGCCCATGCACGCGCCCGCGACCGAGGAGACCGACATCACCCGGCTCGCGAAGAGGTCGAGCGGGAGGAGCGGCTCCCTGGCGCGGCGCTCCACGGCGAGGAACGACGCGGTGGCGAGGATCGCCACCGGGACGCCCACCAGGGCCGCGCCGATCGAGCGCACCGCCGCGAGCGCCGCCACGACCGCCAGGGCGAGGAGCGCCGCGCCGCCCACGTCGAGCCGGTGCTCGTGGCGCTCGGGCCGCTCGTGGTAGGCGGACACGAGCACCAGGCCGCTCGCGATCCCGAACGGCAGGTTCACCCAGAAGATCCAGCGCCACCCCAGCGCGTGCACGATGGCGCCGCCGACGAGCGGCCCCACGAGCCCGGCGAGGCCCCACACGGCGCCGAAGAGGCCCTGCATGCGGCCGCGCTCGTGGACGTCGAAGAGGTCGCCCACGATGGTGAAGGTGATGGGCTGGACCGCCCCGGCCCCGAGGCCCTGCACCGCGCGCCACGCGATGAGCGCGGCCATCGTGCCGGCGTGGCCGCAGGCGAAGGACCCAGCGAGGAAGAGGCCGAGCCCGGCGAGCAGGACGGGCTTGCGGCCGCGCAGGTCGGCGAGCTTGCCCCAGATCGGCACGGTGACCGTGGCCGACAGCATGTAGCCCGCGAACGCCCAGGCGTAGAGGGGCAGGCCGCCCAGCTCCGCGACCACGGTGGGCATGGCCGTGGACACGACCGTCATCTCCATGGCGGCGAGGAACAGGCCGAGGAGCAGGGCGACGACGGTGAGCGGGCGGCTGGTGCTTCGCACGGCCCGCACGAGTAACGCGCCGCGCCTCGGGCTGCAAGGTTCGCGGACCGGCGCCTGCACGACAGTTCGTGATTCGGGATCACCAGGACCCGATCGTGCCGAGCGTAGCGCCCGCGCAGCGGGCGCGAAGTCGAAGCACGCCACCTGCGATACGCGCGCGGGTGTTTCCGATTCGCGATCGGCCGTCTAGCGCCGCTCCTCCGGAGGCGGGAGGTTCCGGAAACTCCGCCAGAGCGCGAGGTCGTAGACGATCTTCAGCGCGCCCGCCACCGCGAAGGGGAGGCTCGCGAGCGCCGCGGAGGCGTAGAGCGGGCCGGCCGCGAGCGGCGAGAGCGCGGCGCCCACGGTGCGCGCGATGCCGGTGAGGCCCGCCGCGGCGGACCGCTCGTCGGGCTCGACGACGGCGAGGGTGTAGGACTGGCGGGTGGGGACGTCCATCTGCGAGATGGCGAAGCGGAGGAGCAGGACCGCCACGGCGAGCGGCAGGGTCGGCATGAGCGGCACGAGGACCAGCAGCACGTTCGAGGGCAGGTGCGTGAACACCATGGTGTTCACGAGGCCGAAGCGGCGGGCCACGGCCGCGGCGGAGAGCGCCGACACGCCTGCGAGGAGGTTCGCGCCGAAGAAGATGCCGCCGAGGAGCGCCGGCCCCGCGCCGAAGCGCTCGTGGAACCACCACGCCACGAAGCTCTGCACGACGAACCCGCCCGCGAAGGCGTCCACCGAGAAGAGCGCCGCGAGCCGGAGGACCACGCGGCGCGAGCGGTGCAGGCCGAGGGCGGGCCCGCCCAGCCGCGCGCCGCCCCCGCTCGCCTCGACCCGCGGCGAGAGCCTCGCGGCGAGCGCGGCCACGACGAGTCCCGCGGCGGCGTAGGCCGCGAACACCGCCCGGTAGGACGCGAGGGGCGAGGCGCCCGCGCGCTGGAGCGCCTCGGCCGAGACGCCCCCGGCGAGCGCTCCGGCGGCCGTCGCCACGGCCCCGGTGAGCTGGTACCAGGCGAACAGCCCCGTCCGCCGCCCGGGCTCGAGCTCCTGCGCGAGCGCCGCCTGCTCGATGGGGAGGAACGGTCCGACCTCGTTGCCGGACGGGCTGAGGACGCCCAGGGTGGCCGCGGCGGCGAGGAGCGGGAACGACACGGTCGCCGCGAAGGCCGCCCCCGCCCCCACCATGAGCAGCGCGCCGAGCACCAGCATCCGGCGCCGCCCCGCGCGGTCCGCGCGCGTCGTCACGAGCAGGGAGACGGCGGTGTCGCCGAGGAGCGTGAGCGTGATGAGGAGCCCGACCCGCGCCTCGTCGACCCCCGCCGCCCCGAGGTGGAGGACCAGCACCACCGACGCGAGGCCGTAGGCGAACAGGCGCACGGCGCGGGTGGCGAAGAGGAGCGTGACGTCGGACGAGGCGCGCAGAGATCCTCGCGGAGCCGGTCTTCCTCCCGGGGCGGCATGCCCCGCGCGAGCCCGTGCGCGGCAGGATGCCCGCCCGCGGATCCCGAAGTAAAGTCCCGCCATGCTCGCGCTCACGGCGACCCTCCTCTCCGCGGTGGCGGTGTCCGCGGCCCCGCTCGCCCCTCCGAAGGCCCTGGCCGCCCCGGCGGAGGCCGCGCGCAAGGCCCTCGTCCGGAAGCACGGCGAGGCCGAGCGCTCCCGCATCGACCGCGGCGTCGCGCAGGCGGCCGCGTTCTGGCGGCCCGCCGACGGCGACGGACGGGCCTTCGAGGCCTTCTGCGCCGAGCAGTTCCTGCCCGCCGGGCCGGCGCTCGACGCGACCTTCGCGAGGCTCGAGGCCTCGCTCGAGGCCCTCGACGGCCACGGGGTGGAGATCGACCGCGAGCTGTCGCGCTGGGCGCAGCTCGATCTCGGCCCGGAGATGCCGGTGGACGGCCTCCTCGACGCCCTCGACCCCTCCGCCCACGTGACGGACGACCTCTTCGCCGGGAAGGTGGCCTTCGTCGTGCTCCTCAACTTCCCGCTCACCACGCTCGACGAGCGGCTCGCGCGCGGCGACGCCTGGTCGCGGCGGGAGTGGGCGGAGGTGCGGCTCGCGAACCGGTTCGCCCGCCGCGTCCCGGCCGAGGTGAACCAGGGGATCGCGCGGGCCGCCGCGCGCGCCGACGCCTACATCGCGGGCTACGACTTCTTCATGCACCACGTCCTCTCGGAGGAGGGCGAGCGGCTCTTCCCGAAGGGGAAGCGGCTGCTCTCGCACTGGAACCTGCGCGACGAGCTGAAGTCGCAGTACGCCGAGCCCGGGGGGCTGGAGCGACAGCGGGTCATCGCGAAGCTGATGGAGCGGATCGTCACCCAGACCCTCCCCGCCGCCGTGGTGAACGACCCGGCGGTCGACTGGAACCCCTTCACGAACGGGGTGTCGCCCGCGCCGGCGGGGAGCCTCGAGGCCGGCGAGCCGCGCGCGAAGGTGGAGCCCGCGCGCGAGCCGGACACCCGCTTCGCCACCATCCTCGCCAGCTTCGGGGCGGTGAAGGCGGCGGACCCGTACTCCCCCTCGACCCCCACCTACATCGCACGCTCGTTCGAGCTCGGGCGGGAGATCCCCGAGGCGAAGGTGGCCGCCCTGCTCGAGGAGGTGCTCGGCTCCCCTGAGCTCCGGGCGCTCGGCAAGGCCATCGCGGGCCGGCTCGGCCGGCCGCTCGAGCCGTTCGACATCTGGTACGCCGGGTTCCGCCCGCGCGCGAAGCGGTCCGAGGCCGAGCTCGACCGCCTCACCCGGGCGCGGTACCCGACGGCGGAGGCCTTCGCGAAGGCGCTCCCCGAGACGCTCCAGCGGCTCGGGTTCGCGCCGGAGAAGGCGCGCTGGCTCGCGGAGCACATCCGGGTGGACCCCGCCCGCGGCTCGGGCCACGCGCTCGGCGCGGCGCGGCGCGGGGACGAGGCGCACCTCAGGACCCGCGTCGGCAGGGACGGCATGGACTACAAGGGCTTCAACATCGCCGTCCACGAGCTCGGCCACAACGTGGAGCAGACGTTCTCCCTGTACGGCGTGGACCACACGCTCCTCGCGGGCGTGCCGAACACCGCGTTCACCGAGGCGATGGCGTTCGTCTTCCAGGCGCGCGACCTCGAGGTGCTCGGGCTGGAGGCGCCCGGCCCCGAGGCGCGGAAGCTCGAGGCGCTGAACGACCTCTGGGCGACGGCCGAGATCGCCGCGGTGGGCCTCGTCGACCTCGGCATGTGGCACTGGATGTACGACCACCCGAAGGCCACCCCGGCGGAGCTGCGCGAGGCGACGCTCCGGATCGCGAGGGACGTCTGGAACCGCTGGTGGGCCCCGGTGATCGGCGTCCGGGACACCCCCATCCTCGCGATCTACTCGCACATGGTGAACAACACGCTGTACCTGCCCGACTACCCGATCGGCCACCTCATCGCGGCCCAGGTGGAGGAGCACCTGCGCACGCTCCCGCCGGGCCGGGCCCTCGGCGAGGAGATCGAGCGGATGACGACGGCCGGGGCCGTGACGCCCGACCTCTGGATGAAGAACGCCACCGGTGAGCCGGTCTCGGCGCAGCCGCTCCTCCGCGCCGCCGCGCGGGCGCTCGAGGGGAGCCGAGGGACGCTTCCCCGGGAGGCGGAGGGCCCCGCCCGGCTTCCCCGGCCGCGGCCGCGGGCCGTCAGCGCCCCGGCGCCCGCCGCACCTCGACCGTGAGGTGCGCGAGGCCGGGCACCGCCGCGATCGCCGCGCGGACCTCGTCGGCCGAGGCTCCGCTCTCGCTCACCACGGAGACGATGGCCGCCATGTGTCCGGGTCCCACCCGCCAGAGGTGGAGGTCGCTCACGCGCTCGCCGGCGCGCCCCTCGACCGCCCGCCGGATCTCCGCCGCGGCGCCGCCCCCGGGCGCCACGTCGAGCAGGACGCGGCCCGTGTCCGCGAGGAGGAGGACGGACCACCGGGCGATGACGGCCGCGCCGACGATCCCCATGGCGGGGTCGAGCCAGCTCGCACCCACGAAGCGTCCCAGCACGAGCGCGGCCAGGGCGAGCACTGAGGTGAGCGCGTCCGCCAGGACGTGCAGGTACGCGGCCCGCAGGTTGTGGTCGGCGTGGGCGTGCGGGTGGCCGTGTCCCGCTTGGCCGTCGCCTCCGTGAGCGCCCTCGAGGCCGGGGTGCCCCCCGCGCGCGAGGATCGCCGCGCTCGCCACGTTGACGAGGAGCCCGAGGGCCGCGACCGCGATCGCCTGGTCGAAGGCGATGGGGAGCGGCGCCCGCAGCCGCTGCGCCGCCTCGAGGCCGATGAGGAGGGCCACCACGCCGAGCACGACGGCGCTCGTGTAGCCGGCGAGATCGCCCACCTTGCCCGTCCCGAAGGTGAAGCGCGGATCGCGCGCGTGGCCCCGCGCGTAGCGATAGGCGAGCGCCGAGATCCCGAGCGCGCCTGCGTGCGTCGCCATGTGCCAGCCGTCGGCCAGCAGCGCCATCGAGTTGAACAGCGACCCGGCCGCGATCTCGCCGGCCATCATCGCGGAGGTGAGCCCCACCACCAGCCACGTCCTCCGCTCGTTCGCGTCGTGCCCGCGGCCGAGGTAGACGTGCTCGTGGGTCCAGGGGTCCGGGGCGTGGGCTGGCATGTCCTACCTCCGCGCCGGCCGTTCTACCGCTCGCGGCCCCGCCCGGCAAAGCGACCACTCCGCGCTTGACGCCGGCGCCCGGCGCGTTCGAATGGGTGGATGCACCTCTTCGACCCGCTCGCCCTGCGCTCCGTGACCCTCCGAAACAGGATCGCGGTCTCCCCCATGTGCATGTACTCCGCGGTGGACGGCCGCGCGAACGACTGGCACCTAGTCCACCTCGGCGCGCGCGCCGCGGGGGGCGCGGGCCTCGTCTCCTTCGAGGCGACGGCGGTCGAGGCCCGCGGCCGGATCTCGCCCGCGGACCTCGGGCTCTGGGAGGACGGGCAGGTGGAGCCGCTCGCCCGCGTCGTCCGCTTCGTCGAGGCGCAGGGCGCGGTCCCCATGCTCCAGATCGCCCACGCGGGCCGGAAGGCGGGCGTGTTCCCGCCCTGGGAGCGCGGCGGAGCACCCATCCCCGCGGCCGAGGGGGGTTGGACGCCGGTCGGGCCGAGCGCGCTGCCCTTCGCGGACGGCCACCCCACCCCCGCCGCGCTCGACGCCACGGGCATCCGCGAGCTCGTGCGCGCCTTCGCGGCGGCGGCGCGGCGCGCCGAGGCGGCGGGCTTCCGCGCGCTCGAGGTGCACGCCGCGCACGGGTATCTCCTCCACGAGTTCCTCTCGCCGCTCGCGAACCGCCGCGAGGACGCCTGGGGCGGGTCGTTCGAGAACCGCACCCGCCTCGTCCGCGAGGTGGTCGCCGCGGTCCGCGCCGCGTGGCCGGAGCGCCTGCCGCTCCTCGTCCGCATCTCCGCGACGGACTGGGCGCCGGGCGGCTGGGATCCCGACCAGTCCGTCGAGCTCGCCCGCGGCCTCGCGACGCTCGGCGTCGACCTCGTGGACGTGTCCTCGGGCGGGCTCGTCCCGAACGCGCGCGTGCCCGCCGGCCCGGGCTACCAGACCGGGTTCGCCGAGCGCATCCGCCGGGAGGCGGGGATCAAGACCGGCGCGGTCGGGGTGATCGTCTCACCCGAACAGGCGGACCACGTGATCCGATGTGGGCAGGCCGACATGGTCCTGCTCGCCCGGGAGATGCTGCGCGATCCCCACTTCCCGCTGCGCGCGGCGCGCGTGCTCGGACACGAGGGCCCCTGGCCGCGGCAGTATCTCCGAGGGAAGTGATCCCGAGCGGAGCGCGCGCCCCCGGCCGGTGTACCTCCTTGCCGGGTCTTGCGGACCCCGCCGTGCGGGCACTAGATGGGCGTTCGTCCACGGAGGGGGATCGTGTCGAACGGCGGCGAGGAATCCCGGCGCTTCCCGCGCCTCGTGACGCGCTGCCGCGTCCGGCTCCGGGATCGCTTCGGCGTCTGGGACGCCGAGACGGAGGACCTCGGCCCCCGGGGCTGCAGGATCGTCACGTCGCGGCGGCAGACCGTGGGCGCGCTCGTCTCGCTGACGCTCGAGTCGGAGCGCGTGGCGGAGGCGCTCGAGGTGACCGGGCAGATCGTGTGGGCGCGCGCCGAGCGCCCCACGCGCGCGGGGATCTCGTTCGCGGGCGGGGGGACGGCCCCCGGCGCGGCCGCGCCGGGGCCGTGGTTCGAGGCGGTGCGCGCCGCCGAGGGCGAGGCGCACCCGGGAGGTGCGCCCCGGCCGGAGATCGTGATCGAGATCGAGGGGCCCGCCGAGGAGCCCGAGGCGCTCGTCGAGCGGCTCTCGCAGCGCGCCGTGGAGCTGGTCGGCGGCGGCGAGCGGGCCGCCGCGGAGGTGATCATCCGCCGCGCGCTCGCGCTCGCGCCGGGCGACGTCGAGCTCGAGGCGGCGCTGCGGAAGCTCGCGGCGCGGTGAGCTCGCGATCGCCCGCCATGCCCCGCGTCGCCGCCCTCGCGCTGGTCCTGGCCGCCGGCTGCGCGGGCGGCCCGGCGCCCGGGCCGGCGGGGATCCCCGCGCCTGCACCACCCGCGGCCCGCGTTCGAGTGGAGGACGCGCCGGCCGAGCTCCGGCCCGCCCTCGCCCGAGCGGAGGCGGCCGTGAAGACCCTCCGCGACCGGATCGCCGCGCGGCTCTCCGCCGAGCTCGCCTCCAGGGGGATCGTGAAGGCGCTCGCCGTCTGCCGGCGGGAGGCGCCGGCGCTCGCGGCCGAGATCTCGGCCCAGACCGGCGTCGAGGTGGGGCGGACGGGCACGCGCCCGCGCGCCGGGGTGGGCCCGCCGCGCCCCTGGATCGCCCCCGTCGTGGAGGCGATCGCCGCCCGGCGGGCCGACGAGGTCCCGGCCGTCGTCCTCGATCTCGGCGATCGGGTGGGCCTCCTGCGGCCCGTCGCCGTCGTCCCGCTCTGCCTCTCGTGCCACGGCCCCGCCGAGCGCGTTCTCCCCGAGGTGAAGCTCGCCGCGGACGGGGCCCCGGCGGCCGACCGCGCCGCGGCGTACTCGGAGGGCGACCTGCGCGGCTTCTTCTGGGCAGAGGTGAGGAAGGAGAAGCGGTAGAATCGGCGCGGCCTCCAGGCCAGGAGAGAAGGCGTGCGCGTCGGACGCTACGAGATCACCGGTATCGTCGACGCGTTCTTCGCGGCGGACGGCGGCGCGATGTTCGGGGTCGTCCCGCGGCCGCTCTGGGAGCGCCAGGCCGCCCCGGACGCGCAGAACCGGGTCCGGCTCGCGGCCCGCTGTCTCGTCGCCGTGGACGGGGACGCCCGCCGCGTCGTCCTCGTGGACTGCGGGCTCGGCGACAAGTGGGAGCCGAGGCAGGCGGGCATCTACGCCATCGACCGCTCGGGGGCCGGGCTGGACGCCGGCCTCGCGCGGCTCTCCCTCTCGCGCGGCGACGTGACGGACGTCCTCCTCACGCACCTGCACTTCGACCACGCGGGCGGGGTCACCCGCCGCGGCGCCGGGGGGCGGCTCGAGCTCTCCTTCCCGCACGCCACCCATCACCTCCAGCGGCGCGCCTGGCAGCACGCCCACGCCACCACCGAGCGGGACGCCCGGAGCTTCCTGGCGCAGGACTTCGAGCTGCTCGGGCACTCGAACCACCTCCACCTCGTGGAGGGCGAGCGGCAGCTCTTCCCGGACGTCGACCTCATCGTGTCGGAGGGGCACACGCCGGGCCAGCAGCTCCCGCGCTTCCACGGCGACGGCACCCACGTCACCTTCTGCGGCGACGTCATCCCCACGCACGCTCACCTGCGGCCGAGCTGGGGGATGGCCTACGACCTCTTCCCCGTCACCACGCTCGAGGAGAAGAAGGTCCTCATGGCCGAGGCGCTCGAGGACGGCGGGGTCCTCGCCTTCGACCACGACCCGGACATGGCGGGCTGCCGCCTCGGCGAGGAGGACGGCCTCCCGGTGTTCCGCGAGGCCGTCGACATCTAGCAGACTCCCAGCAGGCGGGCGCGAGGCCACCCCGGACGAGCGATGGACGAACCCAAGATCACCGTCACCCGGCGCGGCGCCGAGCGGCTCCAGCGCGGCCACCTCTGGATCTACCGGGCGGACGTCGAGAAGGCCCCCGCCGCGGTGGAGGGCGGGGACGTGGTCCTCCTCGCCGACGGGCGAGGGCGCTTCCTGGCGAAGGCGTTCTGGTCGGCGCGCTCCAAGATCGCGCTCCGGGTCGTCACCCGCGACGAGGAGCCGGTGGACGAGGCGTTCTTCGCCCGCCGCATCGCGGCCGCCCTCGAGCTGCGGGAGCGCACCTTCGGCGGCGAGCGGTTCGTCCGGCTCGTGCACGGCGAGGCGGACCTCCTGCCGGGGCTCGTGATCGACCGCTACGGCGACGCGGCCGTGCTCCAGACGCTCATCCCCGCCACGGACCGCCGCAAGCTCCTCTTCGCCGAGCTCGTGGCGAACGCGCTCTCGCTCAGGAGCGTCGTCGAGCGGAACGACGTGCGAGTGCGCGAGCTCGAGGGGCTCGCCCAGACGAAGGGGGTGCTGCGCGGGCCGGACCCGGGCCCCGTCGAGCACCACGAGGGCGAGGTCCGGATGAAGATCGACCTGCTCGCCGGCCAGAAGACCGGCGCCTTCCTCGACCAGCGGGAGAACCACCTGCGCGCGGGGGAGTACGCGCGCGGCCGGTGCGCCGACTGCTTCAGCTACACCGGCGGCTTCGCGCTGCAGCTCGCGCGCCGGGCCGAGCAGGTGGTGGCGGTGGAGATGCAGCCGAACGCGGTCGCGCTCCTGCGGGAGAACGCCGCCCTGAACCGCGCCGGGAACCTGGAGGTCGTCGAGGCGAACGCCTTCGACTGGCTGCGCGACCGGGCCGAGGAGGAGCCGGCGTTCGACATGGTGGTCCTCGACCCGCCCGCGTTCGCGAAGAGCAAGGAGGCGATCCCGGGCGCCCGCCGCGGCTAC
>Ga0153916_10003353_pt1 | contig 11912 bp, 12 predicted proteins | sample Opewatmetagenome_FD_109642 | JGI IMG/M metagenome (GOLD analysis project Ga0153916, IMG submission 109642) | Freshwater wetland microbial communities from Ohio, USA - Open water 3 Core 3 Depth 4 metaG | ecosystem: Environmental > Aquatic > Freshwater > Wetlands | place: USA: Ohio, Lake Erie...
CAGCCGGTCACGTCGCGCCCGTCCAGCGAAACCCGGCCGGCGCTCGGACGGCGGAGCCCGGTCAGCACCTCGACGAGCTCGTCCTGGCCGTTGCCGGCCACACCGGCGATCCCGAGCGTCTCGCCGGCGCGGACCTCCAGGTCGACACCCCGGACCGCCTCCCGACCGCGATCGTTCCTGGCCCGAAGGCCGCGGACCTCGAGCACGACCCCTGCCGGATGGGAGACGCCTCGATCGACGGTCAGCTGCACCTCGCGACCGACCATCAGCTCGGCCAGGTCGTCCTCGTTCGTCTCGGCCGGGATCCGCTGGCCGACGACCCGGCCGCGCCGGATGACCGTGATCCGGTCGGCGATCTCGAGGACCTCGTAGAGCTTGTGGCTGATGAAGATGATCGAGTGGCCCTCGGCCGCCAGGCGGCGCAGGACGGCGAAGATCTCCTCCGTCTCCTGCGGGGTGAGGACCGCCGTCGGCTCGTCCAGGACGAGGATGCGCGCCTTCCGGTAGAGCGCCTTGAGGATCTCGACGCGCTGCTGCCAGCCGACCGACAGGCTCTCGATCCGGGCATCCGGGTCGATCTCGAACCCGAACTGCCGGCCGAGATCGCGGATCCGTCGTCGAGCCTCGTTCCGGTCGAGGAAGATCCGGTTGGCCATCGTCTCCTCGCCGAGGAGGATGTTGTCGGCGACGGTCAGGACCGGGACGAGCATGAAGTGCTGGTGGACCATGCTGATCCCGCGGTCGATCGCGTCATGCGGCCCGAGGATCTCGACGGGCTGGCCGTCGATCCGGATCTCGCCCTCGTCGGGAACGGCGAGGCCGTAGAGGATGTTCATCAGGGTCGACTTGCCGGCCCCGTTCTCGCCGAGCAGGGCGTGGATCTCGCCCGGGCGCAGGTCGAGGTCGATCTTGTCGTTGGCGATGACGCCTGGGTAGCGCTTGGAGATCCCCCGCATCTCGAGGATCGGGCCGGCGTCGACCATCACGTTGCCCCTGGGTTGCGGTCGATGGATCGGATGCACGAACGGGCCGACGTAGTGTCGGCCCGTTCGTGTGCTGTCACTGAGGACGCGTCCGCGCGTCAGTCCTTCTTGTCGCAGGCGGTCGGCTTGCACGGGTCGATCGTGCCGGCCTTCATCCCGGCCAGCGCGTCGTCGATCTTCTTCTGGATCTCGGGCGTGACGAGGCTGACATAGTCGCCCTGGAGCGGCGACAGGCCGACGCCGACCGGGTCGGTCGAGGCATCCCAGACTGCGGTGCCGCCCACGTCGGTCTTGGCATTGATCTTCTGGATCGCACCGCTCACGGCGTTGGTGAGCTTCTTCTCGGCACTCGTCAGGACGCACGACACGTCGCCCGAGAGCGACTTGGCCTGGTCCGTGTCGACGCCGATCCCGATGACGCCGGGTGCGGCGCAGGCCTCCTCGATCGAGCCGGCGCCGGACAGCCCGGCGACCTGGAAGATCACATCGGCCTTGAGCCCGATCATCTGCTTGGCGATCGACTTGCCGGTGCCCGGGTCGTTGAACGCCTTGGTGATGTCGGTCGAGACGTAGGCGACCTTGACGTCGATGTTCGGGTTGACCGACGCGGCGCCGTTGCGATAGCCGTTGATGTAGCGCGGGACCGCCGGGATCGTGTTGATGCCGCCGACGGTGCCGATGACGCCGGTCTTGGAGACGCTCGCCGCGAGCACGCCGGCGAGATAGCCGACCTGATCCTCCCTGAAGACCAGGCCCTGGTAGTTCGGCAGGAGGGTCTTGGGGTCGCCCTTGCAGGCGAACGTCGGGTCGCCCTTGCCGGTCTCGTCGATGCAGACGCCCTGGTCGACGCCGATGAACTTGACCTTCGGGTACTGCTTGGCCGCGATCGTCGTGGCGTCGCCCATCGCGAAGCCGACGGTGACGATGATGCCGTAGCCCTGGTCGACGAAGGTCTTGATGTTGGCGGCATAATCGGACGGCTTCTTCGTGACGATGTTGCTCGACGTGCCGCCGATCGCCTTGGCCCCTTCCTGGGCACCGACCCAGGACGCCTCGTTGAATGACTTGTCCTCGAGCGTTCCGACGTCGGTGACGAGGCCGACCTTCTTGTAGTCGGCGGCGGGCGCACCGCAGGCCGTTACCGCGAGCGAGAGCGCGAAGAGAACGCTGAGCCCAATTGCTCGGTAGCGCATCGATCCTCCTCCATGGACTCCCGGCGATCGGCGGGCCGATCGCGGAGCCGTCTGCGATTGTCCGGCCGGGCAGTGGCCGTGACCGCTGGGGCGCATCCTAGTCGTCTCGGGGCGGCGGCCACAAGTGGCCATGCTCCCCCTGCGACGAAGCATATTCCGGCGCACATCCGGATGCTGGTCCGAATGGCCCCTTCGGGCGGTCGGAATCGACCGCGCAGAACGATCAGCCGTGTCGACCGAGCTCCCGCAGGCGGGCGTCGGAGATCCCGAAGTGGTGGGCGATCTCGTGGAGGACGGTCTCCTCGACCGCCCGGCCGAGCGCCTCGGGCTCGCGGTGGGTCCTGGCGAGCGGACCGCGGAAGATCGTGATCTTGCTCGGAATCGGAGCGGCATCGGCCGCGAGGGCGGTTCGGGGCACCCCCTGGTAGAGCCCGAACAGGCCGTGCGCCCCGACCGAGGCGAGCTGGGCGGGCGAGGGCTCGTCCTCGACCACGATGGCGACCGAGCCGAGCCGCTCCGCGAAGGCCGGCGGCAGGCGATCGAGCGCCCGGACGACCGCGGCCTCCACGATCGCGTCGATCGGGTCGGGCGGAAGGTCCGGGGTCTCCACGAGCGGAGCGTACCCCGCCGGATACGATGCCGCGTGCGATGGCGGGGCTGCGCCTGGGCCGGGATCGAGCGCGCGACCCTTGGCCGCCGTCGACCTTGACGCGGGCCTCGCGTGCGGTCAGGCTCGTTTCGTGGGTCCTCAGAGCGCTCCCGAGCCAGACGACGACGGCGTGGTCGGGGCGCTGACCCTGCCGGCGTGGGTCTTCCGCATCCCCGGCCCGGCCTGGCTCTTCATCGCGCTCGCGGCGGTCGACGTCGCGATCAGCGCGAGCCTGCGGGCCGCCACGTTCGGGCCGTTCGGTCCGACGCCCACGCAGCTGCTCGGGGCAGCGCCCCAGCTCGTCGGCGCGGCGGCCGCGGTACTGCTGCCGGCGGCCGTCCTCATCGGCCGTCGGGAGCCCGGCCCGGCCAGTCGCCTGCTGCTCACGGGAGCGGTGGTCGTCTCGGCGGGCGAGCTCCTCGGGCTCGCCTGGACGGTCGCGTTCCGCACGGTCTTCCTCGAGGGCGCCATGGGGGCGCCAGACGGCCGGCTGATTCCCGCGGCCATGGCGCAGACGGTCTCCTGGCTCGTACGCCTGATCCTCGCCGTCGGCGGTCCGGCCGTGCTCGTCGTTGCGCTGACCGGCCTGCAGCCCGGCCGTGGATCGGCGCTCCCGGGGCGGGTCGGGACGGGGATCGTCGCCGTCGGCGTCGGGACCGCGGTCCTGCAGGTCTGCGCGGAGCTCCTCGGCGTCTCGCAGATGGGGGACCCGGTCCTGGGTGTCCAGATCCTGTTCGTCCTCTGGGCGCTCGGCAGCGGAGCGGTGACGGTGGCGTGGGCGCTCGTGGCCCGGGCTGCCTTCGACGGATGGGCATCGCGGAAGGGCAATGGCGCGACCTGGATGGCGGCGACGGGCGGGGCCGTCGCGAACCTGGGCACTCAGCTCGGCATCGCCGTGGTCTCGCTGGTGCTGGCGCTCGGCCAGCTGGGCGTCGCCCAGGGCAAGGAGCCGATGGATGGACTCGCCAGCGCGATCATCGGCGGGGTCGGGACGGCCATCGGTGTCCTCCGCTTCATCGGCATGCCGCTGCTCGCGGTCGCGTTCGCCCGCGGCCTCGTGCCAGCCCCTGCATCTGGCGAATCTGACCCGCTGGACGTCGCGAGGGTGGCACAGCCCGGCCCGGCCCGAGCCCGCCCCCTCGTCCTGGCGACGAGATGCCGGACCTCGCCACCGCCTCGGGGCTCAGGAGGCGCACCGCCGTGGATCGCTCCCTCCCCGACCGAGGGGATCGCTGCCGATCTGGCGGTTTCTCTCCTGATGGCCCGCGGTTTCGCTCCTGATGGCCCGTTGACGGCGCGCGCGTCCTGGCATCGAATGGCCATGCGAAGTGTTCTTGATCGACGCCGTGGATCCCGGTTCCTGGACCGAGATGGGCAACCGATCGGCCAGACGTTCGAGAGCGAGCAGTCGGCCGACCGACGAGCGAGGTGAAGACAGATGGACGTAGTCATGCAAGTACTCGTCCTGATCTGGATCGTGCTCCTTGTCGTGGCCCTCCAGTGGGTGCGAGTCGCCGGCCGGGGTGCCAGCATCGCGACCTGGCTGGGGTTGACGGCCGTGAGCTGGTGGGCCGAGTTCGCCATCGCCTTCGTGGCGCTCCACGCGATCCTGTTCTCGGTCGGCCGCGAGGCAGCGGTCGTCGCACTCATCGTGACGGTCGCGATCATGACGTTGACGCCGGTGGCCTGGGCGTATGGCCTGGGCCACTGGAACAGGGATCGCTCCGCTCATAGCTGAGCCCGGCGCAAGACCAGATGGTCGCCGACCGATGAGCGAGCACGAGCAGCCGATCACAGGCGAGCGCTCGCCGCTCACACCGGAGCCATCAGGCGACGGCGAGCAGCCGGCGACGGGCGACGATGAGCAGCCGTCGAACGACGGGAGGCGCCTCGTTCTGCCCTCGATCGAGTGGGCGCGCGTAGCGCACGCGGTGCGCACGGGTCTGAAGGTCGGCCTCCTGGTGGTCGTCGTCTCGGTCGCCCTGGGCAGTGCGGCGTTCGTCGCGGTGAGCCTCTACGGCCAGTACGGTGCGGTCAGGAACGCGCCCAACGCGCAGGCCTGGGCCGGCCTGCCCGCACGTTTCGCCGGGCAGGCGCTGTGCACCTCCTGTCATGCCCCAGAAGCCGCTGCCCAGGACGCGAGCATCCACCTCAACGTCTCCTGTGAGGCATGTCATGGCCCGGCGGCTGCCCATTCGGTCAACGAAGCGGCGGCCAGGACGGTGGTCCTCACCGAGCCGACGAGCGTGATCTGCGTCACCTGCCATGGCGCCACGGCGGGGCGTCCGACGACGCTCTCGCAGATCGATCCGACCGAGCACTACCGCGGCGGGCTGTGCCTGCGCTGCCACGATCCGCACTCGATCGTGGCCGTCCGACCGCCGCCCCTGACCCATCCCCTGGCGAAGCTGCCCGAGTGCACGACCTGTCACGCGCCCGATGGACTCAAGAAGATCCCGGCCGGGCACGAGCTCGTCGAGGATGGGACCTGTCTTGCCTGCCACAGCTCGGTAGCCGACGGGAAGCCGTGAGAGAGGCAACGTGAACGACCCCGCCGACCTCGAGCCTCACACCCCGCTCGCCGACAGACGGATCTCGCGCCGAACGGTCCTCGAGCTCGGGGCGGTCGCCCTGCCGTGCCTGGCCGGGTCGGGCCTCGTCTTCGACTGGCTGACCAGGCTCACCGACGCCGGACCGACCGGGACCGCCGAGCCGGTCGCGGCTCGCTACGATCCCACCGCCCATCGCTGGGGATTCGTCGTGGACACGAACGCCTGCATCGGCTGCGGACTGTGCGTGGTCGCCTGCAAGGACGAGAACGACGTGCCCAAGGACCCCGAGTATTCACGGACCTGGGTCGAGCGACACACGAAGACGGCCGACGGCACCATCCGCGTCGACGCGCCCGAGGGCGGGATCAACGGCTACGAACCCGGCCCCGGCCCGGTCATGGTCGCAGGCTCCCCGGTCACCGACACGCGCTTCGTGCCGCACCTGTGCATGCAATGCGAGAACTCGCCGTGCACCGATGTCTGTCCGGTGGGGGCCACCTATCGCACACCTGATGGCGTCATCCTGGTCGACGAAGATCGCTGCATCGGTTGTGGCTACTGCGTGGTGGCCTGCCCGTATGGTGCGCGCTACATCGTGCCGGCCGGCGGCGATGCGCGGCGGGGCGTGCCCGGCGTCGCCGACAAGTGCACCTTCTGCTATCACCGGATCACCGCGGGCCGCCGTCCCGCCTGCGTGGAGGCGTGCTCCGTCGGGGCGCGTACCTTCGGCGATCTCAACAATCCGGCGAGCCCGGTGAGCGTCGCCCTGCGCGAGAAGCCGACCAGGGTTCTCAAGGCAGCGCTCGGCACGAAGCCGCGTGTCTACTACGTCGGCCTCGAAGGCGAGGTCGGCTGATGACGGTCAACGTCGCGGGTCGCGAACTGGTGCTCAGCCCTCGCGTGGCCTGGAGGGCCGCGCGGGCCGAGATCACGCGCACGCCGCTGGCGCTGAAGGCCTGGTACGGCCTCCTGCTCGCCCTGATGGCCGTGGGCGGCGTCGGCGCGGCGCTCACGATCGCGCCCGGCACCGAGGTCTTTGGCACGACGCCGTCCTTCGAGTGGGGCATCCTGATCGGCGCCTATGTCTTCTTCGCCATCACGACCAGCGGTCTGTGCCTGGGCTCGTCATTGGGCACCGTGTTCGGCATCGACATGTTCCGGCCGTTGGAGAAGCGCCACGCCATCCTGGCGGTCCTCTCGCTCACCACCGCGTTCGGGATCATCGCACTCGACCTCCACTATCCGGTGCGCATGGTCTTTGGCGCGGTCTTCAACCCGTCCTTCTCCTCGCCGATGTGGTGGATGGGGGCGTTCTACGTGGTGTACCTGGTCTTCCTGCTCGTGGAAGTCTGGAGCATGTTCACCGGTCACCCTCACGTCCATCGCTACGCGTGTCTCGCGTCCTCCTGCACGGCGGTGCTCGCACCCTCGACGCTGGGCGCGGTGTTCGGCGTGCTGTTCGCCCGCACGTATTGGCACGGCCTCTTCACTCCGGTCACGATGCTCGTCACCGCGTTGCTCGCCGGCTCTGCTCTCCTGGGGATCGCCTTCGCCTTCGTCGCGCGCTTCGAGCTGGCGGGGTTCGAGCGCGGGCAGCGGCTCGCCATCCCGGCGATCCGCCTCCTGCTGGCGGTCGCGCTGGTCGGTTCGCTCGTCCTGCTCGGCCGCCAGATGCTCGCCGGCTTGACGAGCGACGACGCCGCGCTCCAGGGCGCGACGATGGCCCTGGTCAGCGGGCCACTGGCCATCCCGTTCTGGCTCCGACTCCTCGGTGGCGTCGCGATCCCGCTGGTCCTGATCGCCCTGCCGGCAACCCGCACGGTCGCCGGTACCGGCATCGCCGCCGCCCTCGTCTTCGTCGGCGTCATCATCGATCGGCTGCTCTTCGTGAGCGCAGGACAGGTCATTCCCACGACCGCCGTCGGGGGCGTGGTGTCGGAGACCTATGTCGCCTACACGCCGAGCCTCGTCGAGATCGCCATCGTCGTGGCCGCCTTCGCCTTCATCGCGTTCGTCTACACCCTGGCCGAGCGCTATCTCGACCTGCGCGAGGCGGAAGTCCACATCGGCTTCCACCTGCCGGCCTTTGTCGCGACGGCGCGCGAGCGCCTGGCCGCCCGGCGAGCCGAGCGGGCGGCGGCCAGGGCCGCGGCGCGGGCGGCGGCAAGGGCCGCGGCGCTGGCGGCGAGCGAGTCGCATGACGAACCGCCCGGAGACGGGTCATGATCCGCCGAGCTCTGGTGCGTCACGGCTACTGGATCGGGGTCGGGACCCTGGCGGCGGCCGTCGTGCTGATGGCGGGCTTCGTCGTCTTCAACATCGCGATCCCCGAGCTCCAACGCGCCGGCGTCATCGCTGTGGCGAGCACGCTCGCGCCGACGAGCGAGCCGGCAGCCTCGCCCGAAGCAAGTACTGGCATCAACATGGGTGGAGCCGTCATCCCGGGGGACGCCCAGTGCGTCGGCTGCCATACGACCAGCACGGGCACGATCGGCCTGCCCCCCGCGCCGGTCATGGGCCATGCCCTGGAGGGCTGGGGCAAGTGCACCAACTGCCATGCGCCCGAGCGGCTGGTGGACACGGCTCCCGGCCATTCGGGCATCCACGCGAGCCAGTGCACCGGCTGCCACAAGGCGGGCAACCTGCCCGCGCCGCTGTCGCGTCCCCATCGCGACAACCAGAACATGGCGTGCCTCTCGTGCCACGGAAGCAAGGCACCGCTGCCCTCGGACATGAGCCATCGCGAGCAAACGGTCTGCTGGCTCTGCCATCGCCTGCCGACGATCGAGCCGCCGGTGCCGGCCCACCAGACCGCGCCCGGTGAAGCCGACTGTCTGTCCTGCCACGTGGCCGGTGGTCGGGCAGGCGGGCTCCCCACCGATCACGTCGAGCGGTCCTCGAGCCAGTGTCTCTTGTGTCACGAGGTGACGCTCGGAACGACGCTCGACAACGCGCCGCCGATCGCGATCTGGCCGGCCCCATCGAACACGCCGGCGCCGCTCGTGACGCCATTAGTGCCGCTCACGCCGTAGGGGCCGCAAGGGAATGTGATCCGCGCTGCTCGTCTTGCGAGTGGGCCGCATGCTCCTGGCGACCCATCGAGACGCGGGAGTAGCCGAGCACGGGCGGGCCGGCGGGCACCTCGGCTGTCGGCGTCATCGGTCATGGGCGCCTGGGCCTCCCGCATCTGAGGATTGAACGCGCGCGGCCCGGCGCGACTCAGTACAGTCGGAAGGCGTCCCCGATGGACGCGGGGGAGGACGATCGGTTGGATCGCGATCTCGTTGAGCAGGCCCAGCACGGTGACCGGGAGGCATTCGCCATCCTGGCCCGGACGCACGGTGACCGGCTCATGGCGATCGCCCAGCGGATCCTCCGGGACGTCGGACGGGCCGAGGACGCCGTGCAGCAGACGCTGGTGATCGCCTGGCGAGAGCTGCCCAGCCTCCGCGATCCGGACCGCTTCGACGCCTGGCTGCAACGCCTCCTCGTCAACGCCAGCTACGCCGAGGCGCGCCGCTGGCGGACCTGGAACGCCAACGTCCGCGTCCTCCCGCTCGAGGGGCCCGCTGGACCCGACGAGGCGATGTCGTTCGACAACCGCGACCGCCTCGAACGCGGCTTCCGACGGCTCCCACCCGAGCAGCGGGCGATCCTCGTCTTCACCCACTACCTGGGCCTGGCCCCGACCGAGATCGCCGAGCGACTCGGGATCCCCGTGGGCACGGCCCGTTCCCGACTCCACTACGCCCACCGGGCGATGCGCGCGGCCATCGAGGCCGATGAGCGCCCCGTCGCGGTGGCCGGAGGGCGACCCCGATGACCGACCAGCGTGAGCTCGACCGCCTCCTTGGTGCCTTCTTCGTCGAAGGCCCCGACGAGCTGGCCGACCGGGTGATCGACGCCGCCCTCGACCAGATCGACCACACCCGACAGCGGCGCGCACTGCGCATGCCGCGGAGGTTCCAGACCATGAACATGCTCACCCGCGTCGCCGCGGCCGCCGTCATCGGCGCGCTCGCGGTCGGGGGCACGCTCTACCTGACCCGACCCGGCCAGCCCGCGGCGGTCGGCGGTCCGAGCGCCAGCCCCAGCCAGCCCACACCGACGCCCACACCGACGCCCACACCGACGCCCACGCCAAAGCCCGACCCGATGGCCCTGACGGGTCCGTTGGGTGCCGGGCGTCAGATCCACACCGCCACGCGCCTGGCTGATGGCCGCGTCATCGTTGCCGGGGGCATCGACGTCGGCGATCTTCCGCTCGCATCGGTCACCCTGTATGACCCGGCGACCGGCACGTTCAGCGCGACCGGATCGATGGGGACGGCTCGCGCCTTCTTCACCGGGACCCTGCTCTCCGACGGTCGTGTCCTGGTCGCCGGCGGCGGCCCCGCGACCTGGGTCCATCCCGGCCCAGACCTCGCCTCGGCCGAGCTGTACGACCCGAAGACCGGCACCTTCAGCCCCACGGGCTCGATGGGGATCCCTCGCGAGGACCACACCGCGACCTTGCTTCGCGACGGCAAGGTTCTGATCACCGGCGGCAACGACGACGGCGACCATGCCGTCGCCTCGGCCGAGCTGTACGACCCCAAGACCGGCACGTTCAGCCCGACCGGCTCGATGGCGACCGCCCGCGGCTACCACACCGCCACCCTGCTCGCCGACGGTCGCGTCCTGATCGCCGGAGGCGACCCCGCCGGCTGGGCCACCACCGACCGCCTCGCCACGGCCGAGCTGTACGACCCGAAATCCGGCAAGTTCACCGCGACGGGTTCGATGGCGACCACCCGCGGCTTCCACACTGCCACTCTGCTCGCCGACGGTCGCGTCCTGATCGCCGGAGGCGCCGGCGGCCCCGAGATCGCCACGGCCGAGCTGTACGACCCGAAGACCGGCACGTTCAGCCCGACCGGCTCGATGTCGACGCCGCGTGTGTACACGACCGCGACCCTGCTCGCCGACGGCCGCGTCCTGGTCGCCGGAGGCGGCGGCGATTATGCCAATCGCAACTTCCTCGCCTCAGCCGAGGTCTACGACCCGAGGACCGGCGCGTTCACCGCGACCGGCTCGATGGCCGACGCGCGCACCTGGGGAACGGCCAGCCTGCTCCCCGACGGCCGCGTCCTCGTGACCGGAGGGTATGGCGACCTGGCTCCGCTGGCCACAGCCGAGATCTACGACCCGACGACGGGCACGTTCAGCCCGGCCGGCGGGGGATGACAGCCTCGCGCCGGCCTCCGCCAGCGCTGCACGACCCGATCAGAGGGAGGTGAGGGTGGTCGTAAGCGCTCCTCGTCACGCACACGGTCGGGCGATGCGCCCCACCGAGCGATCTTCAAGCATCCGACTCGGCGTCCCACTGGAGAAACCGGACCATGCCTTCCATCAAGAGACTCCTCGTTGTCATGGGCACGATCGTGGCGCTCACGGTCCTCGCCCCCGTGGCGTCGGCGGGCACCCACAAGGACTTCCACCTGGACAAGACCTGCGCCGAGGACTCGTCCGAGCCCCTCGGATACGTCTGTACCGTCCAGCACTCCGACTTCAAGTGGATCCCGGCCGGTACGGACATCCACTACGCCGCCATTCCGCCTCTTGATCCCAATCTGGTGGTGGCTGCCACCATCGAGATCCGGAACGGCAGCACGACTGGTGTCTGCGACTGGACCCATCCCGTTGAAGAGGTGCTCGCCACGTGCACGTTCGACACCGGAACCGGACGGTTGACCGGGTTCCACCTCAAGGTCGACGTCAGTGCCGACGACCCGAATGATCCCGAAAGCATCTGGTACTGGGACGGGAACTACTGGTTCGGTGGCGGCCACTGAGGACCACCACGCCCCCGACTTGGGAGAGGCCGGGGGTCGCGGGCGGCCGGACCGCTCGCGGTCCCCGAGCGGTTCGACGCCGAGGGTTCTTGCGACCCGCCGGTCACGCGGTCCAGGGGTTGACGCTCGGTCTACGCTCCGAGGATGAGTTCGGGGATCGAACGCACACGGCGACGGTCACGCGAATGACACGCGGCCGGACGAGGCCACGATGACGCGGCTCATCGACACGCTCCGGCGCCTCGCCGGCTCGACCCCGACCGCGTGCGCGCATCTCGACCAGGTCCGCGACGCGGAGCCGCGCACCGTTGGCTGCGAGGAATGCCTCGCCATCGGCGGCAGGTGGGTCGAGCTGCGGCTCTGTCTCGGCTGCGGTCACGTGGGTTGCTGCGATCTGTCGCCGAACCGGCACGCCCGAGCCCACTTCACCGAGACGGGTCACGCGATCATCCGGGCGAACATGCCCGGATACACCTGGACCTGGTGTTGGATCGACGAGATCAAGGTCTGACCGCTGCTGGCTTCGAAACGCCTGGAAGGTTTCGCCGACCCATGATCGGCGTCGATACCGGGCTGCGGAGCGCGGGTCGAGCTGGAGACGGCACGCCCGGAGTACTTCGGTGATATCGCCGTCAACCGTGGAACGGGTTCTCGATGCGTACCCCGGCGATCGTCCGGCCGTGCTGGAGATCCTCGCTGAG
>Ga0153916_10003354_pt1 | contig 11912 bp, 15 predicted proteins | sample Opewatmetagenome_FD_109642 | JGI IMG/M metagenome (GOLD analysis project Ga0153916, IMG submission 109642) | Freshwater wetland microbial communities from Ohio, USA - Open water 3 Core 3 Depth 4 metaG | ecosystem: Environmental > Aquatic > Freshwater > Wetlands | place: USA: Ohio, Lake Erie...
AAGGTTATATGTAAAGAAAAAGAAGAACTAGCGAAAGACTTACTGTGCTATTCGCTGGGACATTTTAATCGCAAGAGTGAATAGTGGTTAATAAGCGAAAAATTGAATCAGTTACCAATTATTAGGGAAGGCGATGAATATGAGTGAAAAAGCGGAATTACGCTTTATTGGCGTCGTGGAGAAAATAGATGCGCAAGAAGCAAGAATACGGCTTTTCCCTGAATTTTGCCCTGGACTTAAGAACATTGAAAACTATTCGCATATCATCATTTTTTATTGGTTTCATTTACGAGATAAAACGGAAGAAAGACGCATCATTCAAGTTACTCCAAGGAGACACCATCCTGGAGCGCCTGAAGTGGGCGTGTTCGCTTCTAGAAGTCCAAGTCGACCGAACCCAATTGGATTATGCGTTGTAGAACTCGCAAAAATCGAAAACTGCACTTTATTTGTTAAAGGACTCGACGCATTTGAAGATTCTCCGATAATTGACATAAAACCATATCTTCCCAGGGCAGATTCCATTCCGGACGCCCGCGTGCCTCAATGGACACTGCATGGACCCCCAACATAACAAAAACAAAGCCTCACTGCTGAACTGAGGTCTAAGCGCACGCGTCGATGAGATGAAGAAAGCCGGATATACAAAAAGCAGAACAAAATTCGGAAACCAAAATCTCCTGCAGCTTTCTTAGCCGCCTCCAAGTGGAGGCATGAGAACTATTTTCGTAAATTTCGGGTCGAATTTGAATATTTGCTTTCTTCCTTTTGGCTCCTCAATGTAGGCAATCCAGCCTTCAGCTAAATACTCAGAGAATATCTTTTCTGCATGGGCAATTTCTTGGCTGTTGTTGGTATCCCATTTGACTTTCATTTCATCTGGCAAGGTCCACTCTTTGAGGAGTTGCCTCATAATTTTTATCGCGGTCATTTCTCCCATAGCTAATCAATAACTCTTAGCTAACACAAAAATTTTAGTATTACGGTGCATATTTAGAGGTCGCAGGATGAGAGAAATGGAAAAAGCAATGCAGCTTTTCGTGGACCATACTCTTCCAGGATGTAGCGGCTGCCGAATATGTGAAAAGAGATGCGCACTTAAACATGAGAAAAAATACAACCCGGCGTATTCGCGGATAAAGGTTTACCAATTCTATCCAGGTCCCATAGATGTGCCTATAGTGTGCCAATATTGTGAAGATCGACCCTGCGTCGGCGCGTGTCCCACAGGAGCTCTAACTTATGATAGTAACATTTACCGAATGGTTGTCGATGAGTCCCTCTGCACTGGGTGCAAAGCATGCAATCAAGCATGTGTTGACAATGGCAGAGGTGGCTGCATAACGTTTCACCCTCAGAAAGGAACTGCGCAAATATGTAACCTGTGCGACGGTGATCCGCAATGCGCAAAGTACTGTCCATCGAACACTCTTCATTTCTTGGCACTTTCCCGATTTCCTAAGAGGTTAGCAAAGCCAGCGAAGCTCATCGCAAGTAGAATCGCTGATCAATTTTATCCTGTTAAGAAGGAATTGAAACAAGGAACGTGATGAAAATGTTTGGTGGATATACCGGCAAAATACTCGACGTGAACTTGACAAACGGAACGATAAGGAAGACGGCATTAGACCTTACAGATGCCCAGCGGTTCGTAGGTGCCAGAGGATTGATGACAAAGCTTCTATGGGACCGCATGAAACCTGGAACCACAGCCTTCAGCCCTGACAATTTGATAATGTTCTTCACAGGTCCATTAACTGGAGTCTTAAGTGGAAATAGAACGATAGTGCGGTTCAAGTCGCCCCTGACAGCTACTTCCACTGGATTGAACCTGATGGGTCATACCTCAACGGGTGGCAACTGGGCTCCAGAGCTCAAATACGCTGGTTTCGACGGTGTAATTGTCGAGGGTAAAGCTGAAGAGCCTGTCTATATCAGCGTGAAGAATGGAGAGGCTGAGCTCAAGAGTGCAAAGCATCTTTGGGGCTGTTCAGTTTTTGAAACTGAAGTGAAGTTGAAGGAAGAGATTGACCCCTTCGTTCGTGTCTTGCAAATTGGTCCCGCAGGTGAAAATCTTGTTAGATATGCCTGCATTAATCAGGAGTATTTCTATTCAGCATCACGGTGTGGAGGCGGCGCGATTATGGGTTCAAAGAATTTGAAGGCAATCGCCGTCAGAGGCACACTGGACATTCCTGTTGACGACTTTGACGAACTCCTTGCTCTCGAGGACACCATTCACAAAATTCTTCGCAGTAACGAATCCGAAGTTTACAGTCGCTACAGATGGGGCTCCACTACCGCTAACGTCGCTTCCAACGACACGTCGACGAATCCATTAAAAAATTGGAGAGAAGCCTACTGGGGCGATGAAATAGAAAAAGGTGGTCCTCTGCAGTGGGAGTCTCGATGTCGTGTGAAGAATCGAGGTTGCTTCGCTTGCCCCACTCCCTGTAATCAACTTGGGGTAATTCGTGAAGGTCCTTGGGCGGGAACATTTGATATACCCGACTACGACTCCACGGATTTGCTCCATCCTAACTGTATGATCACTGATCCTAACGGTGTATACGCTTTAAGTTCATTTCTTGATTCTGTTGGTCTAGACTCGATTTCAACAGGGAATACTCTCTCATGGGTCATGGAGTGCTACGAAAAAGGCATATTGACAAAGGAAGATTTGGACGGGGTTGAGTTAACATGGGGGAATGTTCCTGCGATGTTCAAGATGGTGCAGAAAATTGTTCTGAGGGAAGGCATAGGTAACCTGCTCGCTGACGGCATTCGTATAGCTTCAGAAAAGGTAGGGCGAGGATCTGATAAGTTTGCCATGCATTGCAAAGGGTTAGAATGGGGGGTCGGCGGCGCCGGAAACAGCCGTGACCAAAGAGAGACATTCTGTTACGTCATGTCTGACCGCGGTGGAGCTCACCTCTACGGTACATCTGTTGACGGCCAAAACAATTTTGCAATCTCAGACTTATTGACCATGTGCTTCAGAAATGTTATGAGTTTGATCGCTGAATCTAATGGAAAAGAAATCATAGGAAAGGCTTTGAAAGCGGCAACTGGCTGGGACTACTTTAACAGCCAAGAAGGCTGGGATCGCCTTGCACAACGTATCATCGTTCTAGAAAGAGCTTGGAACATCAGAGAAGGCTTAGTGCCTGAAAGAGATGATATCATGCCCGAACGAGTCTTCACGGAACCCTTGACGCTTGGTCCTAAAGCTGGAACGGAAGCTGCGGTCTATGACAGAAAGAAGTTTGAAGAAGACAAACTGACGTGGTACAAAGCTAGAGGCTGCGACTCACACGGAATCCCAACGAAAAAGACACTCAGAGATCTAGACCTGGCCTTCATGATTCCCACACTGGAAAAGGTTGTCGACCTAGAAGAAGAGGCTTAATACCTCCCTTTTTAGTTTTTTCGCCTCTCACTTAAAAAAAGACTTTTTGTTTGCGATCGCGCGCTGATAAGCTTTCTTGGTTCGCCTAGTTCCAAAAATAACTCAGAGCGGCATAAACATTGCTCTTACCTGCTGAATCCCATGCATTCCTCTGAGTCTATTAATTAGATTCAGTATTCTGTCGTTGTTCCCTTCCGTGATGAAAATTTCCAAGCAGTATTTTTCGTCTATATGTCTGTGAACGTTTTCTATTACTACATCATCAAATTCATGCCTTACCTCGGTTATTTTTACATCGACATCTTTTCTTTTATAATCGCATGTTGTCATTATGGTTGCCGCCACACTCCCGGTCTCAAGCTTTGCAATCTCAGACTCAGCGATCAAGCTTCTTACCGCGTCACGAAAGGCCTCAGACCTGCTGTAGTATCCTCTGGTTTTGATGAATTCATCAAATTTCCTAAGAAGTTCTGCTGGCAGAGTTATGCTTATCACGGTCATTTCTTGAATTCACCTCGCGGTTATTAACATTGGGGTCTGCTGCTATTAGCTTATTAATATTTCGGTCAAACTATTTAGCACTATATTAATATGAAAATCCACGGTCTTGTAGCGTGAGACAGTATGGGCTGCAAAGTCGGAACAGAACCGGAAGAATTCGAGGAAAACGAGAACAAAAGAACAATGGTCATACTTGCGTTGGCTATAGGTCTAACCATTATCATCGGCGTTTCGCTGGACTTATTTGTCCAAGGGGCTCCTCTTGGCTTCACCATACCGATTCTGAATGAAAACGCAACCATCTGCTTCTGTCTGCGTAGTTGATGATGTCAGAAAAGACGCGATTCAAGCGGTCGATGCCTTCAAAAGAGCTGGAATCAGCACAACCATGTTGACCGGAGACAAATCAGAGATCGCAAAGGAAAGTGCTGGAATTCTGAAGGTTGATAAAGTGCATGCAGAGCTTCTCCCAGAGGACAAACTTAAGATCGTTGAAGAAATGAAGGGGGGAGGGCAAGGGCTTAGTGGCGATGGTGGGAGACGGCGTCAATGACGCTCCGGTACTTGCGGCCTCCGACGTGGGTATTGCTATGGGTGGAGGAGGTGTAGATGTTGCGTTGGAATCGGCTGATGTGGTGTTGGTAAATGATGAACTGGCCCAGATGCCTTATTTAGTCAGACTAAGCGGTGAGACTATGAAGATCGCAAAGCAAAACATAGCCGCATCGTTGGCTGTTAAGATGCTCTTAGGTTGACTTGGATTAATGGGCTTTATCCCTCTATGGTTCACCGTGGCCTCAGGCGACGACGGCATAACCCTGCTGCTACTTCTAAACACCCTACGTCTGACAAAAGTGAAACCAGAGTTTTAATCAAATTCGTGTTTGCGTGTAGTTTCTGTTAATCCCTTTACAAAGGATTAAAAACCAAGAACTCTAATTTTGAAAATATGCCCGGGTTAGAAAGTCAGTTACTCTCAGTGAAGAAAGCGCGCGCTAGTAATAGTCAAAAGACTTAACTTAAAGGACACCCCTGAAATTCATAGATGATCAAGTATGGTGGCTAAAAGAAGAGCTGAGGTCACATGGGAAAATGACTTGATCAGAGGCACAGGACGAATAAGATTTGGAACAGGAGCGCTACCTGAAACAGGCGTCACGTGGGCATCACGTACAGAGCAACCAGATGGAAAGACAAGCCCTGAAGAATTGCTCGCTGCAGCACATGCTAGCTGCTACGCCATGGCTCTATCAGCAACGTTGGCTGCAAACAGAACACCGCCAACTAGGCTTGATGTGACGGCGGTCTGCACCTTAGACAGAGTAGGAGATAAGTGGAAGGTTACAATCATGGAGCTGACCGTTAAAGGGGTGGTGCATGAAATCAATAATTCCAAATTCGAGGAGATTGCGAAAACAGCCGAAGCAGGCTGCCCAATATCCAATGCCCTCAGGAACAATGTTGAGATCAAACTGAACGCCGCACTAACGGAGTAAGTTCCATCCTAAACTAGCTTAGGCTAAAGAGCATAGAAACTGTAGCGCGCGCGTATGCTTTTGACCTACCTAGAAGCACTCTTCTTTTCTCCAGAGAATCATTTCAATTCAAAAGAATTTTCTTGAATATCTGGCTGTTTAGGAAGGCTGGAGGATAAGGATTTTCAATAAAAAATTTGTAGGTTAGATCCTGATCTTGCTGAATAAGTCTTAGAAAGACTGGCCACTCAATAATTGTGTCCGATATGAAGTCTTCACCTCTATCCTTAACAATTAAGATTCGGCCACGTCTACAGAACCTTGAGGCTTTAGGGGAAACAATAACTGTTTTAGGAGCTGTTGATTCCGCTTTGAACCCATCCTTAAACGGGATTCTGGCCTGGGTTAGTGCTACTGCGTACAGCGTATCTTTTCTATTAGAGTGTACTTTCCAATATTTGTTGGACATGATGGCCGAAACAAGATTTTCAATCTCAATAGCGGAACATTTCGGGTAAATCTTTTTGAAGTGTTTCCTCAGCTCCTGAATATGCATCTATAAATCAACCATTAACATTAATGTCTGAATAAATCGTCTGAGAGAATATTTATCTTTCTCAGGCAAAGTTCGATCAGATAATTTGGCATTAGCGCGCACTCAAAAAGAAGCGCGCGCTAAAAACATGATGATTCCCCTAGCGCACATCATAAATGAATGTCCAGTCAAAAGACAAGCGAGTACTTCAATCGAGAACAGCAATAGCGTCGATCTCTATCAACCAATCATCACGCAGCAACCGATTAACGACAATGCCTGTGGCCGCGGGACAATTGCCCTTGAAATATTCACGGCGTATTTGATCGGTCTTTCTATAATCAACTAAAGCCCGAGGAGTAATATAATCCACGGTCTTAATAACATCATCAAATGTTGCACCCGCTTTTTTCAAGAGTTTCCCCATCTGTACATAGATTTCCCTCGTTTGAGCTTCCAGATCACCAGCATGCAAGGTACGATGGTCCTCGTCTACGCTAACTATTCCAGATAGCATTACAATTTTTCCTTTTCTAACAGCATCACTCCAAGTATATCCTTTTTCGCTATAAAGCTCCTCGTGTAAGTTGATGTTCTTCCTTTTCATTTAATCAACCCCTCCATATGCCGTTAAAGTCCAAATAGACATAGTCTCCTAAATGCCTATGACTTTGTTCACTAAATCATTTAAGGACATTCTAGCGTTTGCAACTTCACGGATTGCTGGAGGACCCTACTGCATAGAAGAGAGTCATGCTATTCCTAAGAGAACCAAAATAACGATAAGGGCTTCAAAACGACAACTTGCGCACTCTTCTATATGCAGAGATATGCTATCGCGACACCCTCAGATGCATTAAAATATATGCCGCGCGTAAGAGAATCATCATTTGAGGCGGTAGTTTATGGTTGTCAGTTCGGAAGATGCTGAAAACGAAGCGCTTTTGTATGCAGCAAAGCTGATGGTTGCAGCTGCGAGAACCGCTCCGAAGGCGGGAGGTCGGGATAGCATCAAGATGATGATCCTTACCGGGGAAGATAAGGATCGACTGGCTGATGCAATGACAACTGCAGGACGCGCTGCAGAAACAAATCCCAAGAACGTAAGGGATGCCGGCGCTGTCATCTTGATCGGTATAGACTTTGACAGCGATAGGGAGGAACCGTTTGGTATGACACTTAAGCTGATAGACTTAGGTATTGCATTAGGCTCAGCCGTAAGAGTTGCAAGCGACTTGAACATTGACAATAGAATATTCTACACCGCTGGACGAGCCGCTATCGAGGCGGGTATAATGAAAGCTGATGAAGTTCAAGGAATACCCATCGCAATCAAGGGCAAAAACATATTCTTCGACAGAATTAAACCCAACAAAGAATCAGAATGAGGCGCGCCTTAGTTCCTACAAGCGAAAAATGTTAGAGTGAAGAGCCATTAAGGCTAAAGCCCGAACGCGCCTACATTTTTACGCCTGACTTCTTAACTCCTCACAATTTCCTCACGGGGCAACCTATAAGCAAAGAGATCCATTGCCCTATACTTTTCCCATTTGTCTACGTCGAATTTTTCGTGATGAACCATGTCTTCCAATTGAGGCCTCGGATAAATTCCCTTACACCCTAACGCAAATAAAAGCCACAACAATTACTCACAAAAACGTTCTATTCTCTCTTTCTACCATGCAGTTTATCCCTCTGAAGGTTCTTGCCGTGCTTTTTTGTGACTTCAGCCTCAAGGTCTATATCCATTACTTCGCAGGCGTTGACTAGCCTGATGAAGATGTCAGCCATTTCCTCGGCGAGTTCTTGTTTGTTCTCGTCTCTCGCTGCTTCGCTAGCTTCTGAAACCTCGCTGTGGATTCTCAACAGCATAATGTCCATGTCTTCGGGGGTCCAGTTGAAGTCGTGAGCTACAGCGTAATCGGTGATTCTTTTCTGCCATTCCTTGATTGACGTCATAACTTTCTAACCAATCTCCTTTTCCAAGTATCTCTTGGCAACCAAGATTTTTGTTTTTTCCTGAATCAACCTGCATCTGAGGTTCTTGATCTCATTCTAATAAGATTGGTTTGAGGGTTCACGGAGGGTCCAACCAACCCACGCTACGTCGTGACTTTCAAAGCGGTGTATTCTGCACGTGTAGTTGATTGCCAAGCTCTAAGCGTGCGGCTGAACCAATCATTTGTCATAAAATTGTTAGGTTCTGGAAAAGGGTGTTCTAGCGCGCGCTGAACCCTGATGGGAGTGGGCCGGAGGAGATTTGAACTCCTGACCTGCGCCGCGTGAGGGCGCCGTCCTAACCAACTAGACTACCGGCCCAGTGAGTCGAGGAGTCAAGCATTTCATATTTGAAGTCGGAAAATAAAGATTATCATATTGCAATAATAAAAGAAGGCTAAATGGTAGACGTCCTTCTTGTTCTTCGCAGCCTCTTCTGTAACCAAGCGTAGTGACGCTACTATAGCACAATTTGGCATCATGCATTTAGAGAAAACTGTGTAATGCTATCTGAGCGCGCGCTTTGACTTGAAACCCTCTAAACAAACTTTGAGACATATTGCGTGTGGTAAATTGAGCAGAGCGCTTTGAGATGAAAAGTCAATGAATTATCCTATCTATGAGATTGCCTTCCGAATCAAAAAGTTGAGCATCTAAAGCCATACTTCCCAAAGCATGCGTTGCACAACTTAAGCACGGGTCAAACGCCCTGACGACAGCTTCAACTCTGTTAAGTAATCCTTCGCTTAGTTGTTTCGCCTTGATGTATTTCTTTGCAACTTGAGTTACAGCCTTGTTGAAAGCATTGTTATTGTGCTCTGTTGCAATAATCATGTTCACCCATGTTGTTATGCCTTCTTTGTCGACTTTGTAATGGTGAATTAATGTCCCTCTTGGGGCTTCAGCTACTCCAACTCCTTCGCTTCTATTGACAAAAGCCTTCGCACCCACATTTTCAGAAAGGACTTCTGGATCTTCAAGGATTTCTTTCGCACGTTCAATGCAGAAAAGGATTTCCACCAACCTCGCATAATGATAATGAAAGGAGCTCTGGACAACTCCATTTTTTCCAAGTTTTTTGAATTCTCTGAGCTCTTCATCCGCAAGAGGTGTGCCACAGTGTGAGGATATGTTAAGTCTGGCCAGCGGGCCTACTCGATAGGCTCCTTCAGGGTATCCCAAGGGCTTGTAATATGGGAACTTCATGTAGGACCATGGTTCGTCAGCTTCACCAATGTATTCAAAATACTTTGTAGGATCAAGCTGGTCGGCGACAATTTTGCCATCGGGATCAACCATTCTTATTTTGCCATCGTAATGTTCGAGCCCGCCACTCTCAGTTACCAGACCCATATAGTATGAAGGAAAGTTTCCGAAGTTTTGGACTTCTTCATCTAAATTCTGCAGCTGGTCTTTGAACATTGAGATTGTTTTGAGCGTTAGATCCAAGGCTTCTGGTAAATTAGCTAGAAGATAATCGGCTTTTTCTTTCGTAAGTGGCCATTTCACTCCGCCGGGCACAATCCAATCACTTGAATGAATTCTTTTTGCCGCCAATTTTTCTATTATTTCTTGTCCAAATTTTCTCAGTCTTATACCTTGTCTAGCCAGATCAGGGTAACTCTCTAATAATCCAAATATGTTTCTTTTAGCTGGATCGGCGTCCATTCCTAAAAGCAGATCTGGAAAAGAGAGATGAAAAAGGTTCAGGGCATGCGATTGAATAATTTGTCCCATGTGCATGAGGCGACGAAGCAAAGTTGCAGTTCTCGGTATGTTTACAGCAACTATTTCATCACATGCTTTTGCTGAAGCTAACAGATGGCTGACGGGGCAGATGCCGCACGACCTTGAGGTTATGCTTGGCATTTCGTAGAATGGACGTTTTTCACAGAATTTTTCGAATCCTCTAAAATCCGTAACTTGGAATCGAGCTTCTTTAACTGATTCATCTTTTCCCAGAAGAATAGTTACTTTGGCATGCCCTTCTATTCGGGTAATTGGATTTATTACTATTTCGTCATTCATTTTATAGGTTCCTCTTCAACCATATTTTGATCTGTTTTCCATATTGGGAGTTCTTCCACACAGAAGTTCTGTCAAAACATAGTTTATTAGACCCGCCGACGGCGGACATCCCGGAATGAAGTAATCCACTTTGACTATTTCGTGCAGCGCATATGCTTTCTTCAAAAGTTTCGGAATGTCATTTGGAATTTGAGGATGAAAATCAGCGGTCTCTAAGTATGCTCTTCTTAGGACGGCTTTATCACTGTCTCTCCAAGCGTTTCTCAAAGCAGTCACATTTCCTGTGACAGCACAGTCGCCTAGTGAAATCATGATTTTCGTTCGATTTCTGGCTTTCTTCAGCAAATCAAGTTGTTCTTCATTGTTCACCGCGCCTTCAACGAGTGTCACGGTGACATTTTCAGGGAAATTCTTAATGTCTGCAAGTGGACTGTACACTAATTGAATTTTCCTAGCTAAGTCTATGAGCAGTTCATCTTGGTCCAGAAATGACATGTGACATCCTGAACAGCCACTGAGCCACATTGTTGCTAAATTAATCTTTCCTGCAGTCTCCATTTACCGAATTCTCCTTCGTAGGACGAATTGGGCGATGGCTTTGTCTCTTGTCTTTGAGAGCGGTTCCGCCTTTACATAGATAGCGCCAACGGGGCAGGCTTTTGCACATTTTCTACACGAAGTACAGGAAGAAGAATTGCCCCAGAGATCATCGATGTCTATGATAACCTGTGAATCCTTTCCCCTCAATTTTAAGTCGAGTGTGTGTACGCCTTCCACTTCGTCGCAAATTCTGATGCAACGTGTACATAGTATACATCGATTACGATCGATTACCAAGAAATCGTGGGTGGAATCTACTTCGTGACTAGTCCATTCACGTTCGAAGGCAACGTGTTCAACTCCGAGTTCATTGGCTAAATCTTGAAGTTCACAGTTGCCGTTAGCGACACAGACTGAACATATATGGGACCGTTCAGAAAGCAGCATTTGAACAGCCATTTTGCGATATTCTTTAATCTTATTTGAATTGGTCGTGACTTCCATTCCATTGCTGACAGGTGTTGTGCATGCAGCAAAAGGCTTTGGCAATCCAGTAATTTCCACAAGACACAAGCGGCATCCTCCGTAACTTGTTAAACCCTCCAAATCGCACAGTGTGGGAATGCTTATTCCATTTTCTTTAGCAACCTCAAGAATTGTTGCGCCTTCTTTGGCAACGATGTCTTTGCCATCAATCTTCAGCTTAACGGTTCCAACACCTTGTCTAGCCAGATCAGGGAACATCTCTAATAGTCCAAATATGCTCAAGACTGATTCGCCTCTTTTTCAGTTTTGAAACATTTTCCCGGTGGACACATCTTGTCAACAACGTGGGAAACATATTCATCTCTGAAGTAGCGCAAAGTTGTTAGGACAGGGTTTGGTGCTGTTTGGCCGAGACCACAGAGGCTAGCTTCCATGATATAAACACTTGATTTCTCCAAAGTGAGCAAATCTTCCATTCTACCTTCTCCTCGCATAATTCCTTCGAATATTCTCTTCACTTTCAAAAGACCTCCTCTACAAGGAATGCATTTTCCGCAAGATTCTTCCACACAGACATCTATGAAGAACTTTGCAGTATCCACCATGCATGATTTGTCGTCAATGACAACTATTCCACCTGAGCCCATTATGGCTCCAGCTTTTGTTAGTGACTCGTAGTCTATTGGCAGATCCAGAAGAGTTTCAGGTAGACATCCGCCTGAAGGACCACCAACTAACACTGCCTTAAACGCTCTATTGCCAGGAATCCCTCCACCTATCTCGAATACAACTTCTCTTAATGTAATGCCCATTGGAACCTCTATAAGTCCAGGATTGTTGATTTTGCCGGTTAGAGAGAAACATTTAGTTCCAGTGCATTTGGGGGAACCAATCCTAGAATACCATTCTCCACCATTAAATACTATTAATGGAACATTCG
>Ga0153916_10003355_pt1 | contig 11911 bp, 7 predicted proteins | sample Opewatmetagenome_FD_109642 | JGI IMG/M metagenome (GOLD analysis project Ga0153916, IMG submission 109642) | Freshwater wetland microbial communities from Ohio, USA - Open water 3 Core 3 Depth 4 metaG | ecosystem: Environmental > Aquatic > Freshwater > Wetlands | place: USA: Ohio, Lake Erie, Old...
TGATGGAGGAGGTCAAGGATGTTCTCTCCTTTTACGGGCTCAAGAGGTGCAGTTCTCCCGGAACGGACAATCACGGCCTGAAACATTTGAGGATGAAGAAGGCCTATGCGCCAAGCGCCATATCCCCCTATGCCAATGCCGTCGATAGCGATCCTCTTCTCATCGACGCTGTACAGTTTCTTTAAATGGCCGATGCATTCGATGACCGCTTTGGCCGAGTCTCCGGCATACCAATCGGAAAGCGGCCGGGCTTGAGGAGAGATGGCGATCAGGTCAAATTCGCTTACTTTTTTCCCGGGTGGCGGAAAAGGCAAGTCGACACTTGCCAGGGTGACTCGGTCATCGGCCCTGACCGTGCTGAGCGAGACCAGAAGAGGATAGGACTTCTTGGGATCATAATTGGGGGGAATCTGGACAGAATAGGCCTTGAGGGATTGATCGGTCTCCGAACGATAGGCCAACCGGGCCGGAATTCCGGGAGGGAAAAGGGCCGGTTTCCCTTCCTCCAGGTTTCCGAACAGCTCTTTCATCTCATCATTCCACCGATCAAGAGATTCAAGGTCAACGTAGGGCGCAGGATCATCGGCCATCTCCTTGATCCACTGCATCCTGATCTCGATCGTGGGAAGGCTCTCGCGGAAAATCGCATCCTTCTGGACCAGGTCTCCCTTTTGAATATCCGCGAGCTTCGCTCCGAAGGACTCGAATTCTTTCCTGTTTAGAACGAAGAACTGCACGTTATCTGAATACCGGAAAGCGCCTTTGTCATTAAGAATACCCAAGCTCAAGTCATAAAGCCCCGAGGGCCGGTTCTTGATCTCAATGGGAAAGCTCAAGATATTCATCCCCTCCTCCAAGGAGAGGCTATGTTTGAAGGCGAGGTTCCCTTCCGAAGACGTCATGACGAACCTGAGTTCCCAGCCCTGGACGGCGGAAGGGGAATTGATCCCCAAAGTGATCTTCTCCTCTTGATCCTCGTAAAAGTGGTTGACGCCGAGGAGAGCCTGGAATTCAGGCCTTTCCGGCCGGCGGGAGGCAAAGCTAAAGACCAATGCTTTTCTTTTTTTAGAGAACGGCGATTCATAGTCCGGGTCCGCCAAGAGCTGGACGACCTTTCTCTTCCCAACGTCGAAATCGAAATAGCTCAGATTAATCCCCAGATTCGGCTGAAGGAAGGGTCTAAAAAAGGGAATATATTTCCAGGGAACAGCCGCTTCATAGACAATGGACTTTTGGCCCGAGTCCACCACGACTCTCAGCTGGATGTCGCCGATTGATGCCTGGGGGAAAGACTCGCCGTTTCGGCTGACCAGGGCTCTCACTGGCACGTTCCCCCGCCTGGAAAAATAAAAGCTAAAGTAGCGCCCGCCGTCACTCTCCTTGGCGAAATCGGCCAGAGTGAGGAGGAAACCGTCCACGGCCCTAAAGGCCCTGTCCGGAAACTCCGGCCGGTCGTCCATGGCTTTAACAGCCACGTAAAGGTTTTCCGCGTCAAAAGCGAACCGGGCCGTGACGGCAAGATCCGCTGAGGGCTCCATCTTCTTGCCATCGGGGGTGAGGTCAACAGGAATCTCTTTCATGGAGGCCCACTCATCCAGAGCGCCGTCCACGACAATCTGCTTGTCTGTCTGCAAAATGGAGCGTTCATCGGGCTGCTGGGCCAAGAGTGAGGATGTCCAGAGCGTGGCCAAGAAAAGGAAGAGATAGCAGCATGTTCTTTTCATATTCACCTTCCTCGTTTATTCTACCAGATTCTAATAATTTTAGCCTGGCCTGATAAGAACGAAGGAACAAAAAGCGACATTGACAATCCGGTCGGCTGAAAATATAATCGCTCCGGAGTCGCTGGACATAAAGGAAGCATGAATGATATCCCAAGATAAAATGGATCCTCCCCTGGAACATATGGAAAGGGCGGCCCGCGTGGGCCCCACTTCTTTCTTCCGAGGAGAGATCGCGGGAAAAGAAGATCTTTTGGTCCAGGGACAATTCCAAGGGAAAATAGACCTGCCCGAGAATGACCTGCTCGTCGCCGAGTCGGGGAAACTGGAGGCCGAGGTAAACGTCAGGAATGTCATCGTCAGAGGAGAAGTCAGCGGAAACATCCACGCTTCAGGCAGGATCACCATTGAAAGAACCGGCCGGATGAAGGGTGACCTCTCTGCTTTTCTTATTTCCATAGAAGACGGGGCCCAGTTCAAAGGAAGCGTCAAGATACTGGCCGGGAAATAAACCCCGCCGAGGCTCGGGGTGAGGGCTCGAAGGCATGCGAATTTGCCACCGGCGAGGCAAATTCGCTCGGGTCCTCAGCTCCGCTCTTCTCTCCCTTTGGTCGAGAAACCGTGCCCGCTTCGCTTCCGGACGGCCTTCCTACGCCCTCACCCCTCGCCTCTTCCCCAGGATAGACGTTCAAGCCGTGTCACCCTCCCCGGATCATCGCCTCAATCATAGAAATAGAGATACCATCACACGTCGGCTTCCGGCCTGAACGGGCGCAGTTTTCTGTTATAATAAGGCCAATGAGGACATTCGAGCTGCATTCCGATTTCACGCCCAAGGGGGACCAGGTCGCGGCCATCGAAGCTCTGAGCAATCGCATTGGCCAAGGAAACATCCACCAAGTCCTGATGGGGGTGACCGGGTCGGGAAAAACTTTTACCGTGGCCAACGTCATCGCGAAAGCGCAGAAGCCGGTGCTTGTCATCAGCCATAACAAAACCCTGGCGGCTCAGCTCTACCAGGAATTCCGCCGCTTCTTCCCCCAGAATGCGGTTGAGTATTTTGTCAGCTATTATGATTATTACCAGCCCGAGGCCTATATCCCCGCCTCCAATACCTACATCGCCAAGGAAGCCACCATCAACGACGAGATCGACCGGATGAGGCTCTGCGCCACGAACTCTCTCTTCCAGAGAAGGGATGTCATCATCGTCGCTTCGGTGTCATGCATTTACGGCATCGGTTCTCCTCAGACCTACTATTCGATGAGCTTCGCCTTGGCCAAAGGCCAGACCATGACGAGAAAAAAAATGCTGGAAGGCCTCGTCGGCATGCAATATGAACGCCAGGAGGAAGACTTCAAGCGGGGGACGTTCCGCCTGCGCGGGGATGTCATCGATGTCTTCCCCTCTTACGAAGATTTCGCCTATCGGATCGAGCTCGAGGACAACCGGATCGCCTCCATCTCCGCCATCGATCCCCTGCTGGGCCGGACCGTCGATGCGTTTGACGAAATCGTCATCCACCCCCGCACATTCTTCTCCACGCCCCCTGATATCCTCGCGTCCGCCATTGCCGGCATTGAGAAAGAGTTGGCTCAACGGATCGATTTTTTTAAAGGACAGGGCAAGATTATCGAGGCCGAGAGGATCGAGGAAAGAACCCTTTTTGACCTGGAAATGCTCCGGGAATTCGGCTACTGCCCGGGCATCGAAAACTATTCGCTTTACCTCAGCGAGCGCCGGCCGGGCGAACCCCCTTACACCCTGCTCGATTATTTTCCTCGGGATTTCCTGACCGTCATCGACGAATCGCACGTGACCGTCCCCCAGATCGGCGGCATGTATTATGGCGACCGCTCGCGGAAGATGACCTTGATCGAGCACGGATTCCGGCTGCCCTCGGCGCTGGACAATCGGCCGCTGAACTTCCAGGAGTTCGAAGCCCGCAGAGGGCAAGTCCTCTACGTTTCAGCCACCCCCGGACCCTGCGAGCTCCGCCAGGTAGGCCGGAAGCCAGTCGAGCAACTTATCAGGCCGACCGGGCTAATAGACCCGGAAATCGAGGTTCGGCCGGTCAAAGGCCAGGTCGACGACTTGATGGGCGAGATATCGGCCCGGGCCCGGAAGAACGAGCGGACCCTGGTGACAACCCTGACCAAAAGGATGGCTGAGGACCTGACCCGGCATTACCATGAACTCGGACTCCGTGTCCGCTATCTCCATTCGGAGATCGATACGCTCGAAAGAGTCAACATCCTGAGGGACCTGCGCAAGGGTAAATTTGATTCTCTGATCGGCATTAATCTCCTGCGGGAAGGCCTCGATTTGCCCGAGGTATCGCTCGTCGCCATCCTGGATGCCGACAAGGAGGGTTTTCTGCGTTCCGACATCTCGCTCATCCAGACCTTCGGCCGGGCGGCCAGGAATGTTTCCGGCAAAGCCATTCTCTACGCCGACACGATCACCGACTCGATGAAAAAAGCCATCGCCGAGACGGCCAGGCGCCGGGAGATCCAGCAGGAATATAACCGCGCGAACAGCATCACTCCTCAATCCATTTCCAAGCAGATTGACGAGGTCCTGACCAGTGTCTATGAAAGGGATTATCTGGATTTGTCCCGGATCTCCGAAGAAAAGGACATTTATCTCTCTCCGCAGAAGAGAAAGCAGCGGATAGAGGAACTCGAGAAATGGATGAAAGAAGCGGCGAAGAACCTGGAATTCGAGCGGGCTGCGCGGCTCCGCGACGAGCTCAAAAAGTTGATGAAAAGAGAGCTGGAACTCGGACTTTAGGCGGCCATGAACGAGACGCTCAAAGCCAAGCTCGACCTTCTTCCCGACAAGGCGGGCATCTACTTTTTTAAGAACCAGAGCGGCGAAATCATTTATATCGGAAAAGCGCGCTCCCTGAAGGACAGGGTCAGATCGTATTTCCAGCCGACCCCGGATTTCAAGGTCAGCAACATCATCTCCGAGACCGCCGACATCGACTTCATCCTCACCGGCTCCGAGAGAGAAGCGGCTTTTTTAGAGAACAATTTCGTCCAGCGCTACCAGCCCAAGTTCAACCTCAGGCTCAAGGACGACAAGAGTTTCCCCTATCTCAAGTTGACCGTAGCTGATAGGTTCCCGGCTGTCTCTCTGACGCGGAGGGTTGAGACAGACGGAGCCAAATATTTCGGCCCGTTCAGCCCGGCATCACAAGCCCGCAAGACGATCCAACTTTTGAATAAGCACTTTGGAATCAGGGCCTGCGAGGAAAGCATCCCGGGCAAGCGCAAAAGGCCCTGCCTTGAACACGACCTCAGGCTCTGCTCGGCTCCCTGCGTCGGATACATAGGAGAAGCGGAATACCGTAGCAGTGTCGAGAACTCCGTTCTCTTTCTGGAAGGGAAAACCGAAAAACTTCTCAAAATCCTCCATGAAAAAATGAAGGACAGCGCAGGCCGCCAGGATTACGAGCAAGCCGCCCGATGGCGGGACTTCATCCACACAATCGAACAAATCAGGGACAGGCCGAGGGTCATTTCCGTATTGCTCGAGGATGCGGACATATTCGGGCTGGCCAGAGAAGAAAAGAGCATGTCGGTCCATGTTTTTATCATGAGAGGCGGCAAAATCCGTGAAGCCGAGCAAATGACGATCCGGGACAGCGAGGACATCTCCGTGGAGAAACTCCTTTCCAGAATCGTTGGGGATTTCTATAACAAAAGAGCAGACGTTCCGGAAAAGATTTTGCTCCCGGCTCTTCCTTCTTCCATCGAGGAACTCGAAAAACGTCTCCATCATCGGAAAAATGCAAGAGTCCGTATCCTGGTGCCGCAGAAAGGAAGGGATAAGAAACTGGTCGACCTGGCCAACAGGAACGCCGAAATCCTGCTCAGGAAAAAGGGAGAGATCATTCCGTCCTTGGAGGACCTGGCTGGGATCCTCAGTCTCGCCGCTCCGCCTCTGCGGATCGAGGGCTTCGATATATCCAATACAGGCGGGGACGAATCAGTAGGTTCGCTCGTCGTCTTCGAGAGAGGCCGGCCCAAGAATGACGAATACAGGAAATACAAGATCAAAACCGTGGCCGGGCCGAATGACGTCGCCAGCCTCCAGGAAGTTATCCACAGGCGCTACTCCAGAATCCTCTCGGAGAGGGGGAAGCTTCCGGACCTTGTCCTGGTGGATGGAGGCAAGGGCCAGCTTCATGCCGCAGAAACAACCCTCGGCCGCCTGGGGCTCGGGAGTCTTCCGCTGGTTTCTCTGGCCAAGAGAGAAGAGGTTATCTTCAGGCGGGGCAGAAAAGAGGGTATCCGTCTTGACCGAACGTCGCCTGCCTTAAGACTTCTGCAATACATCAGAGACGAGGCTCACCGGTTCGCTATATCTTTCCACCGGCAGCGCCGGGAAAAAAAGAGCTTTACCTCGGAGCTCAGCGCGATCCGGGGCCTGGGCGAAAAGCGGAGGAAAGCCTTGCTCTCCCGGTATCAAAGCCTCGACGAGATCAGGCGGGCCCCTCTCGAGGAACTCTCGGCTGTCGTGGGGGGAAGGATCGCCGGATTATTGAAGGAGAAAAAGAATGATCACGGGCATCGGGATTGATTTCATCGAAGTGGATCGCGTCAGGAAACTGGCTGAAAAGAGCCCCAGGTTTCTAGAGAAAGTCTTTACTCCCGTGGAAATTGCCTATTGTTCCAAAAAAAGGAACAAATATCAGAACTTCGCCGCCCGTTTTGCCGCCAAGGAGGCCTTTATCAAGGCGTTGGGAAAGAGAGTCCTTTGGAAAGATATTGAACTCGTCAACCTTCCTTCGGGCAAGCCTCGCCTGGACCTGAAATCCGGCCGAAAATGGCCCTTCGACCGGGCCCACGTTTCGGTCTCGCACCTGGCGGAGCACGCCCTGGCGGTCGTCATCCTGGAAAAAAAATAGGGCGGCGTCCCTCAGACGATCAACCTGATGATGATGCTGATAAGAAGAGCTGTGGCAACGCTCAGTCCGGCTGAGAGAAAAGCCACTTTTTTACCGATTTCCTTCCAGAGGACGGCAAAAGTGGAAAGACACGGAATGAAGAAACTGACAAACGCCGTGAAAATGACGATTTGTTCGCGCGAGATGACCGTCAGCACGCTCTTGTAATCCACACCGAGAGCTTGGAGCATCATAACCAAAGAAAGCTCCTTCCTCAAGAACCCGAAGATCAACGTCACGCCCAACTCCCGCGGCAGCCCCAGGCCATAAACGACCAGAGGAGAGAGAATGGCGTTAAAGAGCCGGTCCAGAGATAAGAACTGGAACATGCTCAAGGCTATGCTCCCGACGATCAGGATCGGCCAGGCAAAAATCAAGAATGATTTGAGCTGAAAATACGTCTTCCTGAACATGTTTCCAAGAGACGGGAGCTTCAGAGTGGGGATCTCAAGGATAAGCCCGGGTGAGGGGGTCTTGAAAAAGAACGTTAAAATCCGGCCTATCCCGGCCACGATCAGGATATTTAAAATATAAAATCCCAGCGCCCACAGCGGACCCAGGTAAAATGCGACAAGAGCAAGAATAATGGTGGTCCTGGCCGAGCACGGAATGAACGGAATGAGCAAAGATGTGATTACCCGGTCTCTCCGAGATTCGAGGGTCCGAGTAGACAAAATGGCCGGAACATTGCAGCCGAAACCGAGAATAAACGGAGAGACCGATTTCCCGTGCAGCCCGATGCGGTGCATAAAAGTGTCCAGAAGAAACCCGGCCCGGGACAGGTAGCCCAAGTCCTCCAGAAAAGCCATAAGAAAAAGTAGAGGGAAAAGATAGGGCAGGACAATGGCGACGCCTCCTCCGATTCCTTGGAGGAGGCCGTCTGCAAGATGAAAAAGCAATCCGGAACCGAGAATCGCAGACAGGGAGCTCCTGAGGCTTGAAAAGGGCCGCAGGAGAGCCCCTTCCAGGGGGTTCCCGATTTTAAAAATGAGGAAAAAGAAGGCCAAAAAAATAGCCGCCAAAAGAGGATATCCGAGAACCGGGTGCATCAGGACGCTGTCCAAGCGTTTGTCCCAGGTGAGATGCCTTCCTCTCTGAACACGGCTGCACTGTTCAGATATCTTTAGAGCGAGGTGGTGTCTCTCCGCCGAGATCACTTCATAGGCCGGAGCGCTCCGCTTTTTCTCTATATTCCCCTTGACCCGGTCAACAGTATCCTTGAGAGAAGAGTCGACATCCGCGAGAAAATCGCCGCAAAACTGCTGGCCCGCTTCGATCAGCTTGATGGCTGTAAACCTTCTGTTAGCGACAATACAAAAATCGGCCGGAATTTGACCCGCCAAATGAGCGATCTCCTCCTCCACATCCTTGGACCAGCGGACAGAAGACACAGGGCAGCCCTCATCCAAACAGTAGAACGCCGCCTCCAAAAGCTCCTTGATCCCCCGGCCATGGGCTGCAATAGTCGGAATGACCTTAACCCCAAGTGTCTTTTCCAGCTTGGAAGAGTCAAAAGTTATGCCCTTCTTTTCGGCCAGGTCGACCATATTCAGGGCTACCACCATGGGATATTCGAGCTCGCGAAGCTCCAAAGTCAGCTCGAGGCTCCTCCCCAAAGTGGAAGCGTCCGCTACGTTAATAATCAAGTCAGGACGCTCCTGAAAAAGATGCGTCAGGACGACTTTTTCGGCCGGTTCCGAAGGATTCAGGGAATAGGTTCCGGGCAGGTCAATGACATTCAGGAGACGGCCCTCAATATTCACTATGCTGTGGGTGTGTTTGACCGTAGTGCCGGGGAAATTGGATATCTCGGCCTTGTAGCCTGCTATGGCGTTAAAAAGAGTACTCTTGCCGCAATTCGGCTGCCCGATAAAAATGACGACTGGATGACTATTTCTCATCGGGCCCGATTTCGACCAGGATTTTGAGCGCAATTCCACGGCCGATCGCCACGCTCATATCTGAAGTGAGGTTCTTGACGAGAAGGGGCCCCTTCAGAATTGCCCGCGAATCCACTTCGATAAGATCATCTTTATGGAAACCCAGGGCGAACAGCCTCCGGCGCACTCCTTCTCCTCCGAGAATGGATACAATCTTCAACTGCCTGTTGCGCGGAGCCTGATAGAGATTCATCGTCTTTTTTGCCGTGCTTTTCAGATTGATAATCCACAAACTCCAATTTATCCTATCATATTTCGATAGATTTAATAAGATCTTTCACCCGGTTTCTCCGGAAAAATATTCCCCTCTTCGTCCTCCCTGCAAAATTGACAAGAAGGGGGGTTTCTGCTAATAAATAGCAAATGGTAAAGTGGCTTCTTTATAAAATCTTCGGCACGGAAAACGAAAGGGCCCTGAAAAAGCTCCAGCCCTATGTCGGAGCCATCAGTGACCTGGAACCCCGCATCCAGAAGCTTTCCAATGACGAGCTCAGGGCCAAGACGGCCGAATTCAAGGAAAAAATAAGCCAGGGCGCCAGTCTGGATGACATCCTCGTCGAAAGCTTTGCCGTGGTCAGGGAAGTGGCCCGCCGGACCGTGCGGATGCGGCATTTCGACGTCCAGTTGATCGGCGGAATCGTCCAGCACCAGGGCAAGATCTCAGAGATGAAGACGGGCGAGGGGAAAACCCTGGTCGCCACTCTCCCCGCTTACCTCAACGCCCTTCAAGGAAAGGGCGTTCACATCGTCACGGTCAATGACTACCTGGCCAAAAGAGACACGGAATGGATGGGGCCGATCTTCACTTCCCTTGGACTCACGGTGGGAACTATCCAGCACGAAATGAACGATGCCGACCGAAAAACCGCCTACCGCTGCGACATCACCTACGGAACAAATAACGAGTTCGGGTTCGACTATCTCCGGGACAACATGAAATTCCGGCTTTCCGACCTCGTCCAGAGAGAACACCATTACGCTATCGTTGACGAGGTGGACAGCATCCTCATTGACGAAGCCCGCACGCCGCTGATCATTTCCGGGCCGACCGATGAATCCACTTCGCTCTACTACAAACTAGATAAGCTCGTCCGGCGCTTCAACAAGGACGCGCATTTTCAGGTGGACGAAAAGACAAGGACGGTTTCCATCCTTGAAGGCGGCGTCGCCGAAGCGGAAAAATTCCTGAACGTTTCCAACCTCTATGACCTGGCCCATATGGAGCTCGTCCATCATATCAACCAGGCCCTCAGAGCTCACCATCTCTTCAAGCGGGATGTGGATTACATGGTCAAAGACGGCAAGGTTATCATTGTCGATGAATTCACCGGCCGGTTGATGCCGGGCCGCCGCTACAGCGACGGCCTGCACCAGGCTCTCGAAGCCAAGGAGAACGTGCGCATCGAGGAAGAATACCAGACTTTAGCTTCGATTACCTTCCAGAACTATTTCCGCATGTATAAAAAACTGGCTGGGATGACGGGAACAGCCGCCACTGAGGCAACCGAATTCCATGCTATCTATAATCTGGATGTTGTCGAAATTCCCACGAATAAGACCTTGATCCGGTATGAGTATCCTGATGTCATCTACAGGACGGCCAAGGAAAAGTGGGAGGCCGCGCTCAACGAGATCATTGAACTGAACAAACAGGGCCGCCCCATCCTCGTCGGGACAACTTCCATCGAAAAATCGGAAAACCTCAGCGCGCTCCTCCGGAGAAAGAACATCAAGCACGTCGTCCTGAACGCAAAGTACCATGAGATGGAGGCCGCGATCATCGCTCAGGCCGGAAGAATCGGAGCCGTGACCATTGCCACCAACATGGCCGGACGCGGCGTGGACATCCTTCTCGGCGGAAACCCGGAATCCTTGGTCAGGGACAACCTGCGCAAGGCGGGAGTCGAGCCCGAAAAGGCGACGCCAGAGCAATCGGAGAATGCCTTCAGCGAGGCGGCCAAGGCAACGCAGCAAGAACACGAAAAAGTCGTGGGGCTGGGCGGGCTGCACATCTGCGGCACGGAACGACACGAGGCCCGCCGGATTGACAACCAGCTCCGAGGAAGGGCCGGCCGTCAGGGAGACCCGGGCTCTTCGCGCTTCTACCTTTCGCTCGAAGATGACCTGATGCGGATCTTCGGGAGCGAAAGGATTTCGGGGATGATGGCCCGGATCGGCATGAGTGACGGCGTGCCCATCGAACACCGCATGGTGACAAAGGCGATCGAAAGGGCCCAGAGACAGGTCGAGGGTCAGAATTTCACCGTCCGCAAGCATCTTCTGGAATACGATGACGTGATGAACAAGCAGCGCAAGACGATCTACGAGATGCGCAAAGAGATTCTCGAAGGCAAGGATATGAGGACATATGTCCTTGAACTGATCGAGACGCTCATCGACTGGCACCTGGACAGTTATGCGAACAAGGACAAAGACGCGGAGGAATGGGACGTCGAGGCTTTAAAGAAAGCCCTGGGGTCACAGTTCGGCCTGAACGTCGAAGGGCTCAAAATCGACTGGCAAACGGTCTCCTATGATGCCTTGCGCGAAAAAATCGTCGGGACACTCAAGAGTCTTTATGAGGAGAAGGAAAGGATCCTGGCCCCGTCGCGGATGAGGGAGTTCGAGCGGATCATCATGCTCCAGATCATCGACACGCAATGGAAAGACCATCTCTTGGGGATGGATTACCTCAGGGAGGGCATCGGGCTCCGCGGCTACGGACAGAGGGATCCCTTGGTTGAGTACAAAAAAGAAAGTTACGATATGTTCCAGGCAATGATGGACCGCATCGAGGAAGAGACCATCCGCTACCTGTTCCTGATTCAGCCGATGGTCGAAGAAGAACTTCCCCAGAGAAGGGAGCAACCTCTCTACTATCAGCAGCCCCAGGGTTCTTCCGGTCCGCATACCAAACAGGCCAGGTCCATGATCCCCAAGGGGAGGAAAAAACATAGAGGCCATTAAGGAGGAATCATGTTGGAAGCCAGAATAAGGGAAGGCCTGACGTTTGACGATGTCCTGATTCTTCCGGCGAAGTCAACCGTTATTCCTGCCGGGGTCGACGTGACGACACGACTGAGCCAGCACATTGAGCTCGGGATCCCCATCGTCAGCGCGGCTATGGACACCGTGACGGAATCCAAGATGGCCATCGCCCTGGCCCAGCAGGGAGGGATCGGAATCATCCATCGGAATCTCCCGATAGCGGTTCAGGCCGAAGAAGTGGACAAGGTCAAACGTCACGAGAGCGGCATGGTTGTCGACCCCATCACCATCAGGCCTCAGGAAAA